>WNGH01006015.1_pt1 | contig 22037 bp, 20 predicted proteins | sample 5400631 | NCBI WGS metagenome assembly WNGH01 (sample SAMN13153373, study PRJNA577476) | soil metagenome | isolation source: 115 cm soil or saprolite under Garry oak tree replicate 1 | place: USA:California | collected 2016-06-15
ACCCTCGACGCCGCCATCGACTCGCTCGCCGCCAACCGGGTCATCGACCACCCGGGCGTGTTCCGGCTGTACGCCAGATTGCGGGGCCTCGCCGGCTCGCTCAAGAGCGGCGTCTACCTGCTGCGCCAGGACGAGGCGTGGTCGGACGTGGTGGGAGCGCTCGAGCGCGGGCGCGGCGTGGAGCAGCGCTTTACGGTGCGTGAGGGCCTGCGGCTCGCCGAGATTGCAGACCTCGCTCAACGGGGGCTGCGAATTCCGCGCGACTCGTTCCTCGACGCGGCGCAGGATTCCGCCCTGCTGGCGCAGCTCGGGCTCTCGGAGCAAGCCGCGAGCGTCGAGGGATACCTGTTCCCCACGACGTACCTGCTGCCGCAGCGCATCGGTGCGCGCGAGCTCGTCAAGGTGATGACGCATCAGTTCATCGAGCAGTGGAGCCCCGAGTGGCAGGCCCGACTCGATTCGCTGCACTTCACGCGGCATCAGCTCGTCACGCTGGCGTCGATCATCGAATCGGAGGTCCGCTATGATCCGGACCGGCCGTTCATCTCCGCGGTGTACCAGAACCGGCTCAAGCGGGGCATGCGGCTCGAGGCCGATCCGACCGTGAGCTACGCCTATGGGCGGCGGTTGAAGCGCGTGTGGGAGAAGAATCTCGCCGTCCGTTCGTCGTACAACACGTATCTCCACGCCGGGCTGCCGCCGGGGCCGATCTCGCAGCCGGGGCGTGCCAGCCTAGCGGCGGCGCTCTACCCCGCCGACGTACCGTTCCTGTATTTCGTCGCACAGGCGGACGGGAAGCACATCTTTTCCGCCACGTACGCGGAGCATCTGGCCGCGATCCGGCGGGTCAGGGAAATGCGGCGCGCAGCGCGCGCGCCGCATCCGCCGGCTCGCTAGCGCCCCACACGGCGCCGATCACCGCGACGCCGGCGGCCCCCACGCGCGCCAGCGCGGCGGCGGTGGCCGCGGTGATGCCGCCGATCGCGATCACCGGCGTGCCGGCCGGGGCCAGTCGAGCGAGCCGGGCGAAGCCCTCGGCCCCGAGCGGCGGCCCGGCGTCCGGCTTGTTTCCCGCGGCGAAGCAGGGCCCGACGCTCCAATAATCGGCCCCCCCGTCCCAGGCGCGCACGCGCTCTGCCTCGGCGGGCGTGCCGACGGAGATGCCGAGCAGGAACGTGGGAGGCGGGGGGACGTGAGGCCGCACGCGGTCGAGCGGCAGGTCGTCCTGGCCGAGGTGGGCGCCGGCCGCCCCGGCGGCGAGCGCCACGTCGACCCGATCGTTGACGATCACCGGGATGGCGAGGGCGCCCACGAGGGAGCGCGTCAGCGTGGCGACGTCGCGCGGCGGCGCATCCTTGAGGCGCACCTGAATCATGGTCGCCCCGCCGCGCGCGGCCTGGCGGCATGCCGCCACCACGTCGCGCCCCTTGAGGAGCGCAGCATCCGTGAGCACCATCAAGCGCAACTGATCGGCGAGGGCCATGACCAAGACTCTGCGTGGACTGCGCGGCGCCACCACGGCGGCGGCCAACACGCGCGAAGCGATCCTGAACGCGACTGCCGAGCTGTTGCGCGCGCTCCAGGAGGCCAACGGCTTCAGGCCCGAGGAGGTCGAGAGCGCGATCTTCACGTCGTCTCCCGACCTGACCACCGAGTACCCGGCGCGCGCCGCACGCCTGCTCGGGTGGGCCGACGTGCCGCTCTTGGGAGCCGCGGAAGTCGCAGTGCCGGACGGCTTACCGCGCTGCATCCGCGTGCTACTGCACTTCTACACGGCCAAGCCGCAGCGTGAGCTGAAACATATGTACCTGCGCGACGCGGCCAAGCTGCGCCCGGATCGACAGCAATGACGGGCGGTGCGGCACTCCGGCAAGCGACGGTCATCGTCTCCGCCAAGGGCGCGGCGCGCTGGCAGGCCGGCCATCCCTGGATCTATCGCACCGACCTGTACGACGAGCCGGGCGACACACCGGGCATCGTCGCCGTCACGGACCGCCGGGGACGCCACCTCGGCCAGGCGCTGTACTCCCCCAAGTCGGAGATCCGGTTGCGCCTGCTCACGCGGGGTCGCGAGCCGATCGACGCGGCGTGGTGGGGCGAGCGGATCGGCGCAGCGGCCGCACGCCGCACGGGGCTGGCCGCTACGGCGTATCGCGTGGTCCACGCCGAGGGCGACGGCCTCCCCTCTCTCGTCGTGGACCGCTATGGCCCCTACGTCGTGGCCCAGCTGCTCTCGGCCGGATTGGAGCAGGTCCGGGACGATGTGCTGACGGGGATCGCTACGGCGCTCGCGCCCGAGGGGATCCTGCTGCGCAACGACTCCGCCATCCGGCGTCACGAAGGCCTGCCGCTGGAGGTGACGCTCGCCCACGGCGAGGTGCCGAAGGTTGTGGAGGTTGTAGAGGCTGATGTGCGTTATGCCGCTGCGCCCTGGACCGGCCAGAAGACCGGCGCGTTCCTCGACCAGCGTGAGAACCGCGTACTCGTGAGCGAGCACGCTGGCCAGGGTCGCGCGCTCGACCTGTTCACCTATCACGGCTCGTTCGCGCTGCACCTGGCGCGCCGGGCGACGGCAGTGGTCGCCGTGGACTCGAGCGCCGAGGCGCTCGCGCGCGGGCAGGAGAACGCGGCCCTCAACGGACTCACCAACATCACCTGGCACGAGGCGAACGCGTTCGATGTGCTGCGCGAGCTCGAGCGCCGCGCCGAGCGCTTCGACACAGTGGTGCTCGATCCGCCCGCGTTCGCCAAGTCGAAGCAGAGCCTGGTCCGCGCCCTGGCGGGCTACAAGGAGATCAACCTGCGGGCGATGCGCCTGCTCGAGCCGGGCGGCGTGCTGTTCACGTGCTCCTGCTCCTACCACGTGAACCGGTCGGTCTTTCTCGAGATGGTCGCCGACGCAGCCCGGGACTCAGGGACCCGCCTCCAGCTCCTCGCCGTCACGGGCGCGGGGCGCGACCACCCGGAGCTCGTCAACGCCCCGGAGACGGGTTACTTGAAGGGTGTGCTGCTGCGCGCGGTCGACTAGTTCCCCGTTGACTAAACCGCTGTCCTTTTACAACCTTGCATTCCTGTCCATGCCGGCGTCCGCCCTCGTCCGCCGAGTGTTCATCGGCCTCCTGGTCGCCAACCTGGCGGTCGTGGGGGTGAAGCTGTGGGTGGGATTCGCATCCGGGTCGCTGGCCGTCCTGGGCGGCGCGGTGGATTCCTGCGTGGACGCGCTCAACAACGTGGTCGCCCTGATCGTGATTCGCGTGGCAGCCAAGGAGCCCGATGAGGACCATCCCTATGGCCACGGCAAGTTCGAGACGCTCGGCGCGCTCGCCATCGTGGGTTTCCTGTCGATCACCTGCTTCGAGCTGGTGCGGGAGGCGGTCAACCACCTCGTGAGCGGCACCCATCGCGTCGACGTCAGCAACTGGCAGCTCGGGTTGCTCGTGCTCACGCTCGGCGCGAACCTGCTGATCACCTGGTACGAGCACCGCCGCGGCACCGCGCTCGGCAGCGAGCTGCTGGTGGTGGACGCGGCGCATACGCGCGCCGATGTCTTCGTGACGGTGGGCGTCCTGGTGAGCGTCTTGCTCATGCGCCGGGGGTGGTGGTGGGCGGATTCGGCGGTCGCGATCATGGTGGCGCTCGTGATCGTGTTCGTGGCATACCGCATCCTGGTGCGCACCGTGCCGGTGCTGGTGGACGAGCGCGCCCTTCCCCCGCGCGACATCCAGGACGCCGCCCAGGCGGTTCCGGGCGTGAAGAGCGCCTACAGCATCCGGTCACGTGGGCCTTCCGACCTGCGTTACGCCGAAGTCACGGTGTGCGTCGACCGCCACGCGGACGTGGAATCGGCCCATGCGATCGCCGACCAGGTGGAGGAGCGCCTCAAGCGCGACCTGCGACTGCACGAGGTCACCGTGCACGTGGAGCCATGCTGAGCCTGTCCGGCGAGCACCCATCCCGCACGGCGCGCCGGCCGCCGCGCTCCCTCAAGCAGGAGTACCACGAGTTCCTGCTGCAGCGCATCGAGGAGTACAAGAACACCCTCACCCGCGAGGAGCTGCTCGAGATCGGGGACGAGGCGGTGCGCGAGCTGGAAGAGAGCGCGGCGGGGCAGTATCTGCTCACCGAGGTGCTGCTGCTCGAGCACGTGGACCGCATCATCGCCCGCCGGCTGCGGCTCCCCACGTTCCCGCGCTGGCGCCAGAAGCACCGCGCGCTGCGGGCAGCACAGCGGGCGCCCACCCACTGGGGCCTCGAAGCGGACGGACCGCTGGTGAGCGCGGTGCGTCGCCTCGAGCCCGGCGACGTCGGCGTGGTGATCGGCGCGGCGGCGCTTCCCGTCGCCCTGTTCATCGCCGCCCATGACGCAGAGGTGTTCCTGCTCGACCAGGATCTGGCCGCGATCGAGGGCGCCGAGAGCCGGGCCGTCACCGAGCAGCTGGCGGGGCGCTTCCAGGCGCTCGTCGTCACGTTCGGCGGCTGGTTCCCCGACGTGTCGCCCAGCGTCGTGGTGATCGATCCCGTCGGGCTCGCGCCCGCACGCGCGCGCGACCGCAACGGGCTCCTGGCGGAGCTCCAGGCGCGCACCCGCCCGGGCGGCGTGCACGTGGTCCTGCCGAGCCCCACGGCCAGCGAGGTCATTCCGCTCGCCCCCGAAGCACTGCAGGCGCAATACGGCGGCTGGCAGATCGTGCGGCGCCGTCGTACCAAGGCGGGCGCCGGCTTCACGGCGACCAAGCCCGAGCGTCAGCTGGACACGGCGCTGAACGTGTCGGAGTGACCCCTCATCCCTACGCCGCCCCGTTAACACGTTGTAAGACGCCACGTTGCAAGAAGGCACACGTGGCAGGCTTCGTGCTCAGGTAGTGGCGTCCTATACCGTGCGACTGTTCAAATGACGAGTCTGCCCCTAGTTCTGGACGACGAGCCCATCGGCATCATCCTGCAGGCGGGGCGCCGGATCCTACGCCCGGCGAAGATATGGGCTTATTGCTGGTTCACCGATGAGGGCGAAGCGGGCGACCACACGCACCGCCACCTCCCCGAGCATCTCGACTGAGCACCCGGGCCGGCCTCGCGCCGGCCCGTGCCGTTTCAAGGCTCGGCGGCTAATCTTTAGGTATCATGGCCACGCTCACGGTCAACGGCCGCCGGGTCACGGCCGACGCCGAGCAGACGATCCTCGACGCCGCCCGCGCGGCTGGGATCGTCGACATCCCCACCCTCTGCTGGTATCCCAAGCTGCCCACCGTCGGCAACTGCCGTATCTGCCTCGTGTCGGTCGAGGGGCAGGCGAAGCTGGTGCCGGCCTGCGCGACCAAGGTGGCGGACGGGATGGTCGTGCTGACGGAATCCCCTGCCGCGGTCGAGAGCCGCAAGGGTGTGCTGCGGCTGCTGCTCGAGCGCTATCCCGGAGACCACCTGCGGAACGGCGGCCGGGCCGCGCCGCGCAACGAGTTCGAGCGCTACGTCGTGCGCTACGGCGTCGCGCCCACGCCGCTGGGCGCGCGGGACCTGGCGCTGCGGCACGGCGACGAGCGCCCCGGCGACCCGATGATCCGACACGACATGAGCACGTGCATCCTGTGCACACGCTGCGTGCGCGCCTGCGAAGACATCCAGGTGGTCGGCGTGCTGGACGTGGCGCAGCGGGGCGAGCACGCCGAAATCATCGTGGGCGCGGACGGCGATCCCGACAAGGCGGGGTGTACCTGGTGTGGCGAGTGCGTCCGCGTGTGCCCCACCGGCGCCATTTTCGAGGTGATGCCGCAGGAGCGGTTCGCGCCGGAGCGGGTCCGCCGGCCGGAGCGCACCGTCCGCTCGGTGTGCCCCTACTGCGGCGTCGGCTGTCAGGTTGACCTGCACGTCGCGGACGACAAGATCATGCGCGTCACCTCGCCCGACATCGAGCTCGATACCCCGAACCAGGGCTCGACCTGCGTGAAGGGCCGCTTCGGCTACGATTTCCCGCAACATCACGACCGCCTCACCAAACCGCTCATCCGCCGGGGCTGGCTCAAGCAGGGCGATCATTGGGTATGGCGGGGCCCGACGGGCGCGGAGCGCCGCGGCGGTCCCTGGCAGACGATCGAGGCGGAGGGCCAGAAGGCGAAGCCGGCGGGACCGCCGCGCGCGGTCGGCAAGGCCGCGCGCGACCTGCCGCTGCTCGAGCGGCTGGACCTGGACCTGCGCGACCGGGTGGCGACGCCGGCGGCGTGGTACGAGCCGTTCCGCGAGGCCACATGGGACGAGGCACTGGAGCTCACGGCGCAGGAGCTGATGCGCATCAAGCGAGAGCGCGGCGGCGACGCCCTCGCCTGCTTCTCCTCGGCCAAGTGTACGAACGAGGAGAACTACCTCATGATGCGGATGTTCCGCGCCGGGCTCGGGACCAACAACATCGACCACTGCACGCGCCTGTGTCACTCGACCTCGGTGGCGGCGATGCAGCGGGCGCTGAACACCTCGGCGGCGTCGGGCTCGATGCGCGAGGTCGAACACGCTGCCGACGTCATCTTCATCGCGGGCGCGAACACCACGGAGTCCCACCCCGTCTTCGGGGCGGCGATCAAGCGCGCCCACGAGCGGGGCGCGACGCTCGTCGTGGCCGACCCGCGTAAGACCGAGCTTGCCGCGCGGGCCGACATCCACCTGCAGATGCAGCCCGGTACCGACGTGGCGCTGTTCAACGCGATGCTCAACCACGTGATCGCGAGCGGCCTCGAAGCCACGGCGTTCATCGCGCGGCGGACGCACGCGTTCGACAACGTGCGCGCGTCGGTGCGGGCCATGAGGCCCGAGGTGGCGGCGAAGATCACCGGCGTGCCCGCCGACCGCATCCGCGAAGCAGCCGAGCTCTACGCCCGCGGGCCGAACACCAGCACGCTCTGGGCGATGGGCCTCACCCAGCACGCCAACGGCACCGACCTGGTCACCGCGCTGCTCAACCTGATGCTCGCCTGCGGGATGATCGGCCGCTGGGGGGCGGCCATGATGCCGGTGCGCGGCCAGAACAACGTGCAGGGCGCCTCGGACGTCGGAGCGATCCCCTTCGTGTACACGGATTACCGCTCCGTGAAGGACCCCAAGATCCGGGCCGAGTACGCGAGGGCGTGGGGCGTGCCCGCAGAGTCTCTCTCGCTCAAGGAGGGGCTCATGGTGACGGAGATCGTGAAAGAGGAAAGCGGCGTGCGCGGGATGTACATCATGGGCGAGAACCCCATCATCTCCGATCCCGACATCGCGCACGCCGAGCACTGGTTCCGGGAGCTCGAGTTCCTGGCCGTGCACGACCTGTTCCTCACCGAGACCGCACGCTACGCCGACGTGGTGCTCCCCGGCTCGAGCTTCGCGGAGAAGACGGGCACGTTCGTGAACACGGAGCGGCGAGTCCAGCTGGCGCACCGCGCCGTGGACCCCCCGGGCGATGCGCGCCGCGATCTCGAGATCCTGAGCGATCTGTCCAACCGCCTGGGCCTCTCGACCACCTTCCCCACGGCGGAAGCCGTCATGGCCGAGATCGCCGCGGTGACGCCGTCCTGGAGAGGGGTGACGTACCCGCGGCTCGAGGGAGCGGGGCTGCAGTATCCGGTGCCGACGCCCGGGCACGCGGGCACCGCCTTCCTGTTCGACGAGCGCTTTCCGACCGCCGACGGCAAAGCGACGTTCGTCCCCGTCGAGTACGCGCCTCCGGTCGAGCTGCCCGACGAGCAGTACCCGTTCGTCATGAACACCGGCCGGCAGCTGTATCACTGGCACACGGGCACGATGACCCGGCGCGCCTCGGGACTCGATCAGCGGGAGCCCACCCCCGTCGTCGAGATCCACCCGGCCGACGCCGCGCAGCTGGGTCTCGAGGACGGTGATCTCGTACGGCTCACGTCACGCCGCAACACGATGGTGAGCTCGTGCCGCATCTCGCAGCGCGTCGCGCGGGGACAGGTGTTCGTCCCCTTCCACTTCCGCGAGGCGGCGGCGAACCTGCTCACCAACCCCGTGCTCGATCCGTACGCCAAGATGGCCGAGCTCAAGTGCTGCGCGGTGCGACTGGAGGGGCTCGGGACTCGAGCCTCGGGTCTCGAGCCGTTGAGCGCCACCCTAGCCCCGAGCCCCTAACCCCGAGTCCCTCGCACAATAGATTCCCGCCGCATGGACCTCGGTCTGGCGGGACGCGTCGCGCTGGTGTGCGGCAGCACCCAGGGTCTGGGTCGCGCCGTGGCGAAGGCCCTGGCGCACGAGGGAGCCCGCGTGGCCGTCAACGGCCGTCACGCCGACGCAGTCGGGCGCGCGGCCGACCAGCTGACGTTGGAGACGGGCCAGGGCGTCACACCGTTCGCGGCGGACGTCGGCGTCCCGGCCCAGGCCGAATCCCTGGTGGAACGGGTGCACCATGAGCTGGGCCGGCTCGACGTGCTGTTCTGCAACGCGAGCGGTCCCCCCGCCGCCCCGTTCAGCCACCAGAGCGCCGAGGCGTTCCACCGCGCTGTCGAGCTCAACCTGCTCTCCGCGGTCCATTTGTGTCGCGCGGCGGTGCCGCTGATGCGCAAGCTTCAGTGGGGACGGATCGTGTGCCTGGCCTCGGTCGCCGCCAAGCAGCCGTTGCCCGGCTTGATCCTGTCGACCACGGCCCGCGCCGGCGTGTTGGGCTTCGCGAAGGCCCTGGCGGACGAGGTGGCTACCGACGGCATCACGGTCAATGTCGTAAACCCCGGTTTCATCGCGACGGAGCGCATCGCGGAGCTGACGGAAACGCGCGCCAAGCGCGAGCAACGGGCGTCCCAGGACGTGATGCGAGAGCTGGTAGCCAGCATTCCCATGGCGCGCATGGGTCGCACCGAGGAGCTGGCGGCCGCGGTCGCGTTCCTCGTGTCGGAGCGCGCCAGTTATATTACCGGCGCCGCGTTGCAGGTCGACGGGGGCTTCACGCGGTCTATCTTCTAACGCATCCCGCATCTCGCATCTCGCATCCCGAGTCTCAATGCAAGCGATCGTTAAAGAGCGACGCGCCCCCGGCCTCAAGGTCACGACGGTGCCCAAACCGTCTCCCGGCCCGGGCGAGGTGCTCATCGCCGTGCGGCACGCCGGCGTGTGCGGCACCGACCTGCACATCGCCGACTGGAACGCCTGGGCCGAAGGCCGCCTGCGACCGCCGCTGGTGGTGGGACACGAGTTCGCCGGGGAGATCGTCGCGGTGGGCGGCGCGGTGGCGGAGCTCCGGACCGGGCAGCTCGTGACCGCCGAAGGCCACATTGTGTGCGGACACTGTCTCCAGTGTCGCACCGGCAACAGCCACATCTGCAAGAACACCCGCATCATCGGCGTAGACCGCGACGGGGCGTTCGCCGAGTACATCGCCATGCCCGCCACCAACGTGCTGCCGCTCGACGGCATTCCCACCACCGTGGGCGCCGTGATGGACCCGATGGGCAACGCGTTTCATACGGTGCTGACGGCCGACATCCCGGGCAGCAGCGTGTTCGTGGTGGGGTGCGGTCCGATCGGCTGTTTCGCCGTGGGCATCGCCCGAGCGGCCGGCGCGGCCAAGGTGATCGCCTCCGACGTGAACGCCAAGCGGCTCGCGCTGGCGAAGCAGATGGGCGCCCACGTGACGATCGACGCCACGCGCGACGACGTGGTGCGCTCCGTGCTGGCCGAGACCGGGGGCGAGGGCGCCGACGTGGTGTGCGAGATGTCGGGCGTCCCGTCGGCACTGCACCAGGCCTTCGCCGCGGTGCGCCTGGGCGGGCGGGTCCAGTTGCTGGGCATTCCCGACGGCCAGGTCCCGGTCGACTTCGCCAACGAGATCATTTTCAAGGGCATCACCGTGTACGGCGTGATCGGCCGCAAGATGTACGAGACGTGGAACCAGATGCGTCGCTATCTCTCGGCGGGGCTGGTCGACCCCCGGCCCGTGATCACGCACCAGTTTCCGCTCGCCAAAATCGACGAGGCCCTCGCCGCCATCCGCTCGGGCGATGCGGGCAAGATCATCCTGGAGATCGCATGAGCTTCGCCGCCCGGCTCGAGGCCGAGCTCGAGCAGTTCAAGCAGCAAGGCGTCTACAAACGCCTCAACCATCTCGAAGGGCCCCAAGCCGCCAGGACCAAGATGGAAGGGCGCGGCGAAGTCGTGATTCTCTCGTCCAACAATTACCTCGGGCTGTGCAACGCGCCCGACGTGGTCGCGGCCGGCCAGCGCGCGCTCGACCAATTCGGCGCCGGAACGGGCTCCGTACGCTTCATCTGTGGCACGTTCACCGTTCACCGCGAGCTCGAGCAGGCGCTCGCCCGCTTCGTCGGCTGCGAGTCGTCACTCACGTACGTGAGCTGCTGGAACGCGAACGAGGGCCTCGTCCCCACGTTACTCGGTGAGCAGGACGTCGTCATCTCGGACCAGTTGAATCACGCGTCCATCATCGACGCCATCCGCCTCGCGAAGACGATCACCAAGTGCCAGACGGCGGTGTACCGGCACTCCGACATGGCGGACCTCGAGGAGCAGCTGCGGGGCGCCCAAGCAAAGAACTCGCGCCTGAAGCTGATCTTCACCGACGGCGTGTTCTCGATGGAAGGCGACATCGCCAAGCTGCCGGACATCGTGGCGCTGGCGCGAAGGTACGACGCCGTGGTCGCCGTGGACGACTCGCATGCGACCGGCGTGCTGGGCCGCTCGGGCCGAGGCACGGCGGAGCACTACGGCATGCTCGGCCAGGTGGACATCATCACGTCGACGCTGGGCAAGGCGCTGGGTGGAGCCGCGGGTGGCTTCACCGCCGGCCCCGGCTCGCTCGCGGACTACCTGACCCAGCGGTCGCGGCCGCAGCTCTTTTCCAACGCCCTCCCGCCCACCGTCGCCGGGAGCGCGCTCGCCGCGGTGCGCCACGTCGAGCGCCACCCCGAGCTCGTCACCCGGCTGCACGAGAACGCCCGCTATTTCCGAGAGCAGCTCCGCGCCCTCGGGTTCAAGCCGCTCGCGGGCGAGACGCCCATCGTGCCGGTGATTCTGGGCGAGACGGCCAAGGCAATCCAGATGAGCGAGCTGCTGCTCGCCGAGGGGGTGTTCGTGACGGGGTTCGGGTACCCCGTCGTCCCCCAAGGCCACGCCCGGATTCGGTGTCAGCTCTCGGCTGCCCACACGCGGGACGATCTGGACTTCGCACTGGCGGCATTCAAGGACGTGGGGAGGAAACTAGGACTCATCTGACGCGACATCTTCGGAGGTGGCTCGGTGTTTGTCGCGAGAACTACACCCAAGGGATTCAAGGCATAAGGAGTCCTCCCATGCGCGTGCTCACGCTTATCGGGCTGCTGTTGGCGGGCGGGATTGCGCCGCTCGGCGCGCAACACGGCGGCCAAGTCGAGATCGGCGCATTCGGCAGCTACACACGGTATGACAGCGGCCTCCTGCTCGACAACCAGTTCGGTGGCGGTGCTCGGGTCGGCTACTTCCTCGGCAACCACTTCAGTCTCGAAGTCGACGCAAACGTAGCGCAGCCGCTCTCACAGCTCAGCGGCGTGGGAAAGACGACCGTCGCGTTCGGCAGCAGCTCGGGGAGCGCGTACGTGCTGGGCGGGTATTCCCGCCTCTACATGGGACCCAATCCACCCTACTATTCCGAGCTGAACGCCCTGCACGGGGGGCTCGGCGAGCGAATCTTCTTCGTCGGCGACCACGTGGCGCTCCGACTGGAGGCGCGAGGCTATTATCGTGGGCCCGGCGGCGTGCAGGCCAGCCCTAATTGGGTCGGGCACTTCGCTGGTATGGCGGGCGTGTCCTTCTTCTTGGGCCATGGCGGCGCGAAGTCGACGAACGGCCGCTAGCTCGGGAGGCCGTACCCATAGGCGCTGCCGTCACGCAGTATTCGGTATATCTTCGGTATTCCGGCGTCTTGGCTCGTTCTCACCTTCAGGTACTTTCGATGTCGCGCGTACCGTCGGCCCTGCACCAGGCCTTCGCCGCGGTGCGGCTGGGCGGACGGGTCGCCAAGCTGGGGCTGCTGTGAGGTGGTTCATTTTGTAACGATGCTTGACCTGCCGCGGCGTGCGCCAGGCCTCACCGATTCTGGTTGCACTGCAGGATATCGCGCATTCGAGGAAAACTCCTATTTTGGGGGGCGCCCGCGACCAACCATCCCCATAGGAGTCCTTCCATGCGGGCGCTCACTGTCATTGCGGTGCTGCTGGCCAGCGGGGCCCCGTGCCTTTGGGCACAGCACGGCGGCCAGATCGAGATCGGCGGGTTCGCGACCTACACGCGGTACGACAGCCGCTTCCAGCTCGACCCCCAAATCGGCGCGGGGGGCTGGCTGGGCTTCTTTCTGGGCGACCATTTCAGCCTCGAGGTAGACGGCAACGTCGCCCAGCCGCGTTCAACGTTCAGCGGCGTGGGGCACACGACGGCCGCGTTCGCGAGCGCGAGCCTGGTCCTGAGCTCGGGCGGCCTTTACGTCCTGGGCGGGTATTCGCGCCTCCACATGGGACCGAGCGCGCCCTACACCTCCGATCTGAACGCCGTCCACGCCGGGCTCGGCCAGCGGCTGTTCTTCGCGGGTAACCATGCGGGGGTCCGGTTGGAAGCCCGAGCCTACTACCGCGGCCCCGGCGCCGGTTTCGGCCAAGAGGACGAAGTAATCCACGTCGTTGGGAGCGTGGGGATGACGTTCTTCATCGGTCACTAGACTCCTCGATTTTCGGGATATCTTCGGTATGCAACGGCCCAAGCCTCGCCTCACCTTCAAGTACTTTCAAGGGTCAGAGGCTTAAGCCGAAGAGGTATCGCGTTTTCCGGCTGAACTCCCTATTTTGGGGGTCGCTTTCCCCGGTACGCGAGGAGTCTTTCCCATGCGGGTAGCCACGGTGATGGGGGTTCTGCTGCTCGGCGGAGCCGCGAGCTTGAGCGCCCAGCACGCCCACCAGTTCGAGATCGGCGGGTTCGCCTCCTACACCCGGTTCGACCGGGCTTTCCTGCTGGACAACCAAATCGGCGGTGGCGGCCGGCTCGGCTTCTGGATCACCGACTGGCTGGGGATCGAGGGAGACGGGCTCTACATGCGGCCCAAGCCCGTCGGCGGCGGGAGCGGGACCAACTTCCCGGTGTGGTTCGCCTCCGGCAGCCTGGTGCTGAACTTCGGCTCGGAAAAGAGCTTCTACCTCCTCGGCGGCTACTCAGCCATGGACTTCAACAGTTCCGGTGTGGGGGGATTCCGGGACGCCGGAGCGCACGCCGCCCTGGGCGACCGGATTTACATCACCGATCGGGCCGCCCTGCGGCTCGAGGGACGCGCCTATTACGCAGCCACCACGCAGCTGCCCGGCAGCAAGTGGGCCGGCCAGCTGGTGGGATCGGCCGGGCTGTCCTTTTTCCTCGGCCCCACCCGGCGTGAGAAGATCTATCCGGAAATCCCCAAACAACGACGCGACTCGATCGTCGCCGCGGGAGGCAAGGTCCCGGAGGCGCGACCGAGCGCCGGCCCCACGTACGAGCGGCGCAGCAGCGACTGGCAGCACAAATGGTACTGGGGCGGCCAGGGTGGTCTCATGGTGTTCAGGACCAACTACGACAGCTACTCCTTTGAGCCCACATTCGGCGGCCATTGGCTGATCACCGGCAAACGGACCGCGTTGTACGCGTCCTATGAGCAGTCGTTCTTCCTCTCGGCCCGGCACGTGACGTTCATCGAGCCGAGCGGGACCGTGACCCCGGGGAACGTCCAGTTCAACAACCTGCGACGCATCATGGTGGGCGTGCTCGCGTTCCCGGCGCAGCTGCGGGTCGAGCCGTTCGCGGGCGGCGGGTTCGCCATCATGGAGGCGCTCAACGTCGAGAGCAGCTGCGCCTCGTGCGGCGGCAACCTCGCCCAGGAAGCCGCGCTCCAGGACGCTGCGGACAACGCGGCCACGAAGGCGTTCTTCTGGTGGATGGGCGGGATCGACATCAAGCAGGGGCGGCTGGCGCTGTACGGTCACTACATCCTGACGTCGGCGGCGGCGAGCTTCCTGATCCAGGGGACGACGCACACGTTCCAGGGCGGCGTCCGCTATTCGTTCGGCAGCGCCAAGGAGGGGATCACGGAGCGGCAGTAAGCACGCGCAGGAAGTTCTCTCCCAGGATCTTGCGGACGTCCTCGTCCGAGTAGCCCCGGCCCCGAAGGGCCCGGATCAGCTCGGGCAAGGACGTCGCGTCTTTCATGGGCCGGGGCAGCACGCTGATCCCGTCGAAGTCGCTGCCCAGGCCGACGTGGTCGATGCCCATCACTTGTACCGCGTGGTCGATGTGATCGAGCAGCCGGTCGATGCCCGGCACGTCGAGGCTTTCCGCCCGCTCTCCCACGAATTTGTCCACCTCGAACGCCGACTGGCCCGGGTGCCCGCGGTAGCGGGCGCGGATCGAGTCCGTCTCGAGCCGCAGGCGCCGGCGCAGCTCCTCGTACTGGTGCCGGAAGTGGTCGTCGAGAAAGACGGGATAGAAGTTTATCCCCACCACCCCTCCGCTCTTCGCCACGGCCGCGAGCTGCGCGTCCGACAGATTGCGCGGATGGTGCGCCAGCGCGCGGCAAGAGGAGTGCGACGCGATCACGGGACGTGCGGTCGTCGCGATCACGTCCCAGAACGTCGAGTCCGAGACATGGGACACGTCCACCAGCATCCCCAGCTCATTCATGTGGCGCACCACCTGGCGCCCGAACGGCGTCAACCCGCCGTGCCGCTTGGGATCGGTGGACGAGCCCGCCCAGTCGTTGCCGTTGTTCCAGGTGAGCGTCATGTAGCGCACGCCCAGGCGATACAGCGAGTCGAGGTGGGCGAGCGAGTTGTCGATCGCGTGACCCCCCTCGACCCCCATCAGGGCTGCGATGTGACCGCGCCCCGCCGCGGCCCGGACCTGATCCGCCGTCGTGGCGAGCTCCACGTCGTGGTTCGTATCGGCGAGCGTCCGGACGGCCGCGATCAGGTCCAGGGCACGCTGAAAGGCGCTGTGCCCCACGTAGCGCGCGTCCACCCAGATCGAGAAGAACGCCGCTGTGAGCCCGCCCTCCTTCATGCGCGGCACGTCGACGTGGCCGTCGGGGAGCCGCGCCGTGATGTCGGTCTTCATGTCGAGCATACGCTGCGGCGTGTCGATGTGGCCGTCCACGACGATGGGTTGCTGGAGCACGAGGATCAGACCTAGCGGGAGACCCACGGCGAGCCCGCGATCAAGAACCGCAGTGGCCAGTCGACCGCCCGCGTGATCCCGATCCTTGGTGTCACGATGATGGCCGCTCGCTGTCGGCTCCGCTGACGCACGATTCGCAGCCGACCGCGCGTGAGCGACACGCCGTCCTCACGGCCGGTGACACCCAGCGCCTGGCACAGCTTGGCCGGGCCAGAGCAGAGCTCCCGGTCCGAGCTGCTACGCCGCCGGCGGCGCATGGTCGCGAGCCCCTCGAGCGGCTCGAGCGCCCGAATCAGCACCGCGGCGGGGAACCCCTCGCGCTCGGTCACGGCATTGAGACACCAGTGCATCCCGTAGGTGAAGTACACGTATGCGGTGCCGGGCCGCTCGAACATGCTGGCGTTGCGCCGGGTGCGGCGCGCCCGGTAGCCGTGGCTCGCGGGGTCATCGGGGCCGAGGTACGCCTCGGTCTCGACGATCCGGCCCGCGGTGCGGCGGCCACCCACCTCGCTGACGAGCACATGTCCCAAAAGCCTACGCGCGACCACGGGAGTAGGTCGCGCGTAGAACAACGCCGGCAGGGCTCTGCCGTTCACGGACCGCCGGTGAGCCCGCGCTTGACCTTGGACCAGAACGACTCGCCGCCGTCCCCCGGCTCGTCCGGCTCGGACGCGGGGAGTTTGGGCGCGGGCGGGGGAAGGGGCGGCGCCGCGGGCTCGGGCAGCGACGCCCGCGGCGACTCGTTATCACGGGGCAATCCCCGCTCGCCACCGTTCGCCGCTCCCGCCCCCGCCCCCGCTCCGCGACCCCGACCGCCCCGTCCCCGGCCACCCCGGCGACCACGACCGCCGCGCTCTCCGCGCTCCGACCGCTCACCAGGCTCGGCGTCTCCACGGCCTCCCCCGCCGCGGCCACCACGCCCCCCACGCCCCCCGCGCCCCCCGCGTTCGCCGCGCTCGCGGCGCTCGTCTCCCCCGGAAGGAGATCCACTGGGGGTCGCGTCGGCGGTGCGGGGCTCGATGTCGGGCTGCTTGGGCGGCAGCAGCTCGATCCGCGGCTTGAAGTTGGGGTCTACCTCGACCACGCCGATCTTGGGAATGTCGGGGGGAGTGACGCGCGGGCCGCGCGACCCGCGGCGGAACCGCGCGCTGCGCGACGGAATGCCCCCGGTCGGCGCGACGCCCGGGCGCATCGACGGCGGCGCGGACGACTCGGGCATGGGGGGATCGAGCGCTTCGTCGGCATCGGTGACCGCAGCCGGCTCGGCGCGCGGAGGGGGGGGCGCGGCGTCGCGTACCCGAACGGTGTAGGCGCCTTCCTCGTCTTTCGCGAGATCGATCAACTCCCGGTCGTGCGCCTGGCGCAGTAGTTTCTGCACCTGGGCCGGCTCGACGGGCTGGGCGTCGCCCTTGATCTCGGCCATGGCTTCGCCGATCTCTTCGGCGCTCACCGGGCGGGCGTCGCCACCCAGGCGGCCCAGGGCCTGCTTGATGACTCCGAAGGCGCCTGAGAAGGCGCTGCGGCGCTGTTCCGGAGCGGGCTCGTCGGCCGCCGCGGGCTCCACGCGAGCTTCCTGCTCGTCGCGGCCTCCCCCTCCCCCTCCCCCTCCCGCTCCCGCTCCCGCTCCGCCGCCGCGCCGGCCGCGGCCCCGGCCGCGGCCTTCGGAGCGCTCGCGTGCCCGATCTGGTGCGGCAACCCCCGCCGGCTGCGCCGCGGCGCCCGGGACCCCGGGGCCGAGGGCGATCTCGTACTGGCCGTTGTCGAGCTTGGTGAGGTTGATCAAGCCCTTGTGAGCCGCCTCGACCACGAATTTCGAGAAGCGCGAGAATCCCACGTCCTTCTCGTTGAACGTGGGATCGATCTCCTGCATCACCTGTTTCAGACGGTCGGAGCGCATCACGTCGTTGTGTGCGGTCATCTGCTTCACGGCTTCGACCACAAGCTCCCAGGGGTCGTGGCGCTCGTGCGTGATGTCACTCTCCTTGGTGAGGCCGGCCAGCTCGTTGTAGGAGTAGTACTCGTCGCAGTTCTGGATCAGCAGGTCGCTCGACGACTCGCGGATCCCGACGCCGATGACGTACTTGCCGTACTCTTTCAGCTTGAGCACGAGCGAGGAAAAGTCGGAATCTCCCGAGAGCAGAATGAACGTGCCGATCTCCGGCCGCGTGAACACCAGCTCGAGGGCGTCGACGGCGAGACGGATGTCCGTCGCGTTCTTCTTGTTCGACCCGTACGCCGGCGCCCAGATCATGTCGATCGAGGATTCCGCGAGCGGGACGATGTATTGCGGGTAGCGGCGCCAATCGGCGTAGGCGCGCTGTACGGCCACCTTCCCCTTGATGATGTCCGACTGCAGCAGGCGCCGCAGCTCCGATTGGAGATCCGAGCGGATCCCCATCGTCACATTGTCGAAGTCGATCATCAGCGCCGCGTTGGGCGCGTGGGCGGGGGGTTCGTGGTGAACCGGTCGTGGTCGGACGCTCATACGGCCGGACGCATGGGGGTGGCAGGGGCGAGGACGGTGATCGCCGAGGTGCCCGAATGCGGGCGCCTCGGCTGAGGCGACAGGTGTGTATTGCGGAATCGTGTTATAGGTCGCCGGTCAAGGTCGTGCGCGGCGGGAATGTTTCTCGGGAGGCCGGTCAAGCTCGATCTCGGCGCGCCTGCTGCGAGTCCCGGCTGTCGGCCAGGCTGGCCAGGCGCTGCCGGATTGACTTGACGCCGTCCCTCCCCGGCCACGCGATTCAGTGACTTGAAAATAAACAACTTGCGCCGAAAGGAACAGTGTCGACTTGGTGCCGCGGACTGCTCCTCCTTGACAGCCACGGTCTGTTGTATCACTGTATCGCTACAATGATACAGACCCCCTGACCCGTGTTCGAGCATCTCAATCCCCGCAGCCCAATCCCGCTGTACGAGCAGATCGCCAACCGCGTGCGGTTGGCGATTGCGTCGGGTGAGCTGCGCCCAGCTACCGCCTTGCCCTCCGTGCGCCAGCTGGCGACCGAGCTGCGCGTGAACCCTGCGACCGTCGTGCAGGCCTATCGCGACCTCGAGAGCGAGGGGTTCGTGGAGATGCGACAGGGCGCCGGGACGTTTGTGCGAGAGGTCGCGCCCCACGCGCGGGCGCGCGAGCGGGCACGGCAGGCGGCTGCACTGGTCCGCGAGATGCTCGCTCAGGCGGCACGCCTCGGCGTGTCCCGGCAGGAGCTGCAGGCCGCTGTCGCAGAGGAGATCGGAGTGGGAGCGCCATGACCAACGCCATCGAGATCCAGCGACTGTGCTATCGCACCGGCCGGACCTTCGAGATCGAGGATCTGGACCTGCACGTCCCGCAGGGGGCCATTTACGGATTTCTCGGGCCCAACGGCTGCGGTAAGACCACGACGATACGCCTCATGCTCGGGCTGCTGCGACCGCTCGCCGGCCGCGTCACGCTGCTGGGCAGCGCGGTCCCCCGCGATGTAGCCTCCGTCCTGGCGCGCGTAGGATTCGTGCCCGAGCAGCCTCACCTCGATCCGATGCTGACCGTGCGCGAGACGCTCGCGTTTCACGCGGCGTTCTACGCGACGTGGGACCGGCCGTGGGCAGAGCGGCTGCGTGTCCAGTTCGAGCTGCCGGACGACCAGCTGTTTGGGCGGCTCTCCAAGGGGCAAAAGGGCAAGCTCATGATGCTGCTCGCCCTGGCGCAGCGGCCGGAGCTGCTCGTGCTCGACGAGCCGACCGACGGGCTCGACCCGGTGGTGCGGCGCGACGTCCTGTCGGCCTTGCTCGAGTATGTCTCACAGCGACAAGCCACGGTCTTCATCTCCAGTCACCTCGTCCACGAGCTCGAGCGGTTTTGTGATTGGATCGGCGTGATGGACGACGGCCGGTTGATCATCGAAGTGCCGATGGAGCGCCTCAAGAACGGCATCAAGCGGCTCCGCATCGGCGGCACGCCGGCGACGGCGGACAACGCCCCCTTTGTCCTCCTGGCCCGCGAGCCGGCCAACGGCACTGGCGAGACCTGGCTGGTGCGCGAGTGGGAGCCGCACATGGCGATGTACTTCGATGGCCCCGGCGTGTCGCTGCACGAGGTCATCGACCTCGATCTCGAGGAGGGGTTCGTGGAGCTGCTGCGCACCTTCCGCAGGCCACGCGCTTAGGAGGTGGACATGTTCCGCGTCATGCTCTACAGCCAGTGGAAATGGTCCCGGTTGATCGTGCTGCTCGGTAGCGTGGCGGGCTTCGCCCTGCCGCTCACCTCGGTGCACGGTGCCGCGCGTGCGGATTCGAGCCCGCTCCAGGCGCCCGAGCTGCTGCACGCCGTGCAATCGTGGGGTGTGCTGTATCCCGTGCTCGCGGCGACCTTGGGGTTGCTCGTCGCGATAGCGAGCTGGACCCCCGATCACCGGGGGCGCCACGTGTACGCGCTGGTGCTCCCAGTGCCACGCTGGCGCTACGTCCTCCTCCGGTTTGGAGCCGGCGCACTCCTCCTGGCCGTCCCGATCACTGCGGTGTTGGTCGGCGCCCTGCTAGCCACCTCTAGCGCGGCGATCCCCGCGGGCCTCCAGGGATACCCCGTAGCGCTGGCCCTTCGGTTCGCACTCGCCGTCCTCGTCGCGTTCGCGGTCTTCTTCGCGGTCTCCGCCGGCACGGCTCGGACCGCGGGGATCGTCCTCGCCCTGATCGGTGGCGTGATGCTCGTGCAGGTCATCGCGAGCGTCGCCAGGGTCGACCTCGACCTCGTGGGAAAACTGCAGCTGTTGGTTCTCAATTGGCCCGGCCCGCTCGCGATCTTCACCGGCCGGTGGATGCTGATCGATGTGTAGGAAGCGCTGGGTGCTCCTGGTGCTCGGGTTGTCCTGCGCACGGGGCTTGACCGGGCAAGACCTCCCGCGGCTGCAGGCTCGCGCCGACAGCCTGGCGCGAGAGTGGCGTCACGCGACGGCTGTGGCGGACGCGATCGACAGCCTGGAGCGCGCACGGGCGTTCGTCGGACACGACACGATCCGCGTCGGCGCGCTCACCATCGTGACCAATGCGTCGCCCCTCCCGCTGCATGAAGCCGCAGCCCGCGTGTGGCCCTTGATCGACAGCGTGTACGGCGACGACGCGCGGCAGCTCGAGGAACGCCCCTACGTCATCGTCCCGGTCGACCCCGATACCAGCGTCGAGCGACCGCCGTGGCACAACGGCACTGAGATCCCCTGGGATCAAGACGTTACGTCGCTGACGCTGCTGCTCCTCTCCACCGTGCCCATCGCACCGGCCGATACCGCTCTGCAAGGTTGGCTGGGCGGACCGGTGCGGCCCTTGATCCACGCCGACCAGGAGCGGGCGGACGTCTACGTGCGACTGGTGACGGCGCCCTCCGAGGCGTCACGCCGTTGCCTGATCGGGGAGATCGGCGCGTGTCGTGATGCGCTCGATCTCTTCGGGCGTGGCGATCGCGTGGCGCGCTGGTATCCGAGTGCGCGAGAGCGGCGCTCCCTGGTCCTGAAGACCTTCACCCCGTATTTCGGTGAGGGCGCGCAGGTGTCAATGTTCCGCGCGTGCGCCCAGGGGAGCGACTCCGCATGCACCGAGCTGCTGCGGTCCCTCCCGCCAGGCGCCCTGCCACGGCCCCTGACGTATGATGCCCGCGCAACGCTGCTGAGCGATGCCTTGCAGCTGGGCGGTCGAGCCGCCTATCACCGTCTGGTGGCGAGTGCCGGGTTGCCGATCGCCGATCGACTGGCGGCGGCCGGGGGGATCGCGATCGACCCGCTGCTCGCTCGCTGGCGAGCGGAGATTCTCGCGGCCCGGCCCGTGCCCGTTTCGCTGCCTCCCCGGGGAATCTGGATCGCCCTCGGCTGGACGATACTGTTCGCCTTCTGCGGCCTGCGGAGCTCGAGATGGCGCGTCAGCTGACGTGGTGGCTCGCCGGGGCGTTCGTCGCGTGCGCCATCGTCGCCGTAGGCTACTTGTCGCCCAGCGGGGCCGCACCGGCGGCCACGGCACGCAGCCGGCAGCCGCAACCAGCAGCGGCGCGTCTCCGGGCCCGCGGGCTTGCCGAGCAATGGCGTGCCGCCGACCTGGCCGTGCGCCTGGCCGTGTACCGGCGGCGACTCGAGCCGGAGCTGGCTCGGCGGCGTGCGACCGATCAACCTGGTCCTGCTCTCCTCGTGGAGGCACCCGACACCGTGCCGGTGCACACCCGGGAGCTGGTCGCATCGGCACTCGACACGGTGTGGCGCGAGCTCGGGCTGGGCGTGAGCAAGGTCGCGGTCGGGGTCGTTGTGGATTTCTGGCGATTCGAGTGGGTCGGTGGGCTACCTCCTGCCCGATTCGACCGATCGCGCAACCTGCATTGCCCTGATCCCGGCTTGGTACTGGAGGCGCGGGCTCCCCCGCCAACTCGAAGACTGGTTGTGGCGGGGGCTCGGACCGTGCGCGTTCTTCGCCCGGTGGGGGGTACCGGGCGAGCCGGTGCGAGTTTGGATGGCACGGCGACACTATGATCTGGCCAGCGTCCCGAGCTGGGACCTTGAACGGTCGGAGCCGCCTGAAGCATCGTGGATGATGAATCGCAATACCGGCTGGTTCTGGGCGGCCGTGTACGGGCACCCGATCGCAGCGATCGGCTGTCTGGCCGGCCGGGCACACAGCTGCCGGACGGCCGTGCTCACCGGTGCCGGCGACGCTTCCGGTGACTCCCTACCCCGACTGTTTGACACCTCGGTGCGGTGGTGGCACGAAGAGCGCCTGGTACAGGGCCGGCAGTACCTCGGAGACGTGGCGCGCGAGGTCGGTTACGATCGGTTCCTGCGCTTCTGGAATTCGACCGAGCCGGTCGATACAGCGCTCGCTACTGCCCTGAAAATGCCGGTGGGCAAGTGGACCGAGCGCTGGGAGCGACGTTTCCT
>WNGH01001468.1_pt1 | contig 22031 bp, 22 predicted proteins | sample 5400631 | NCBI WGS metagenome assembly WNGH01 (sample SAMN13153373, study PRJNA577476) | soil metagenome | isolation source: 115 cm soil or saprolite under Garry oak tree replicate 1 | place: USA:California | collected 2016-06-15
TAACTATCGAACCCGACTCGAGACGATGAGCGAGGCCGAGTCCACGGCCCTGGCCGTTCGCGAGGTCTACAGCGCTTATTACAGCGAAATGGGAGGCGTGGGCGCGGCGCCGGAACCAAAAGCTCGCACACCAACGACAGAGGGCAAAGTCGCGCGGTTCCAGAGACGGCCTAAACCCCAACCGGCTGCGCGCCATTCGACGAGGCCAACGATCCGAAAATCCCTCCCGGCACTGCTGATTTTCGCGAGCATGGTGGCTCTGATTGCCACATATAGATTTCTGACGCAGTAACATTAGTTGGCGCTTCTCAAACGGTGAAACCGGCTAACTACTTGAAAAGCTTGGTGGGCGCACCAGGGCCCGAACCTGGGACCCGATGATTAGGAGTCTGACACTTAACGCTATGTTTCAAATACTTAGCTATAAATTGTGCTGCTTTGAGACCTAAGGGGATCAATGCGTTACACCTCAATTGTAAATCGCAATCGACATCATGTATGTCACAATGCCCAGTTACTTCCTGAACGAAGAACAGCGCCGCGAGCAGCCTCTGGCCGGCAGCCTGTTTGCGATTCATGGGCTGGGCGTGGGCGGATTGCCGCCGGCGCGTTTTGCCGGCTAGTTTAGAGCCTTATCGTCCGCAGCCGCAATGTCGCGGACGCCTGCGCGCGAGCAGGTCGGCATCGGCGGCGACGAATTCGGCCAGTGAATCGTGCGGACCGCCCACGCCGCCCGTCATTCCATAGACCTCGTCGTCGCGATGGAATTGGGTCACACCCGTCCCGATGCTTTCGACAACTCCTGCAAGGTTGACACCCGGGATTGCAGGAAGAGGTTGACGCGCATGCGCGGCTTGTTTTCCAAACCCTTGCGGCCAAGCGCCCGCCATTTGTTTGAAATTTTCCGAAGACTTGAGTGGGGCAATTTACTCGAAATTTTATCGTGCGCTCTAGTCCCACAGTCGAAAGCTCCGTCTCCAAAACGGAAAAGTGCCTTACCGGAGCGGTTCGTCATCCTGCCCTGCCCCTGGCGCCAACGGATCACTCGAGAGCTTCGTCTCTTCGCCCAGATTGCGCGGCGAAGAGCTCAATTGAATAAAGCTTTAGCTGACTTGGAATGGAAATGAATTTAGCACGCGAGTCGATCGAATTATTGGGACAGATTGCGCGAATCTTGTGGTTCGAAGGTGCCAGGCACGGGCTGCGCGATCGCGAATGGATGGCGCTTCGTTTTCTCTCCCACGCCAACCGGTTCTCCAGGACGCCCTCCGCCCTGGCGAATTATGTCGGAACGACGCGAGGCACCGCGTCATTCATCATAAACGAACTTGAACGGCTGGGATATCTGGAAAGGATGCGCTCCGCCAAGGACAAACGCTCGGTGATGCTGAGCATCACACAGCAAGGCAAGAAGTTCCTGGCGCGCGATCCCGGCAATGTCCTCGTGGAGGCGATTGCCGTGCTCGATGACGACGGCGCGATCCGCTTTCGCGACGCGCTCCGGCATGTGCTGGATCAATCGGATGTGGCCGAGCAGCGACACCATACCGACGTTTGCAAGCGGTGCATCTTCCTCAGGGAAGATCGCTCGACCACCGATAGCAAGGCCTCAGTGGAGTTCACCTGCCGGCTGTTTCGCGCAGCGATCGCCCCGGCGGAGATCGAATTGCTGTGCACCAGCTTCGAACATCACCGGCAATAGCAGGAATGTCACGTCGTTCCGGCTCCGAGTTCAAGGCGTTGCTTTGCGGGCAGAGTAGACAGCCCCGCTGCTGGACAACACAACAAGTCGTCCATTCTCGCTCCTGATCTCCTCGATACGACCGAGCCCAGGCACCTGCTGTCCAAGAATGGTCTCGACGACACCATTTGGTCCCTGCAGGATCGCGATTCCTTCATAAGCTTGGCGAACCGCCCAACCCTTGACTGCCTTTCGGGGAGCCGACCCGCGTTCGGACGGAGACACCGAACCGGTGACCTCCGGCGCGGAGGCTGCCGATGCCATCATCGGCATCGCCGGTGCCGGAGGCTGGGACTGTGACGCGACCGGCATCGGAGCCTGGGTTTGCGCCAGGGCAAGCTTGTCGAGCTTCGCTGTCGAGGAAGAGCTGATCCGTTCGATGCGGTCGAGATTTTCGGCAAACCGGCCAAACCGATCGTTTGTTGCCTTGCTCGAAAGGTCGACGGCGGTGCGTAGCCCGTCAAGATTTTCGGACATGCCTGATACTTGCTTGCGCAGTTGCGCGACGGTCTCGCGCAGGTTTCTGATCTCGGTGTTTGCCGCGACGTTCGTCTGGCCCGGCTGTGTGGTGAGATAGGCGATCACGCCCGTGCACCCGCTGACCACCAGGCCCAGAGCTACCGCCAATGTCGCGAGCGGCATGACCCAGGGCGGACGCGGCGCCGGATGCTTGGCCACGATGAGGGCTGACCGCACCACGACTGGCGCAGGCTTCGGTATCGCCATCTTGTCGAGCCGTGCCTTCGCGCGAATGCGCTTCAGCCCCTCAAGCGCTTCTTTGGCTAGAGCTTCATCGGTCGAAGCCGCGGACGTGCCTGTGCCGCTTGCCGCAGGCTTGGCAGTTCGCACCGCATTTTCCTTCGCATCATGCGCGTCTGGAGCCCGCTTCGCCGCCTCGGAAGTCCCTGCGGTCTCACCGGGACGAACTTTGCCTTCGGAAAACATATGAAAATGCTCCGCCTCGATTCGATTTACCAAGCGAAGGTAGTTGCCGAAGCTTGTCTGAAACCAGCGTACAGAAGATGCCCGTTACGCGCGACGCGACGTCAACTCAGCACGATGCGTCACGCGCGACACGCAAGAGTGCGACTCGAAAGTCACAGCCGCCAAGATTTTGCCAGGCTTGACTCGTGCTGCCACAGGCTAACCGATTGTCGCGTGCCGGAATTGCGGCTCCGAGAGTCGATCCGGCGTTGAAAACCCGTCCATGAGAAGAAGCACACAATACCGCTGAAAATAGCCGCAATCCCGCAGTTGCGAAGAAAGTCAAATTGACTTCAAGCAAATATAGTTCGAATTGCAAATCAACTGATACGTTTATAAAATTAAGAAACAACCGACAAAAACAAACAGCATCAAGTTCGCATACAAAGAGGTTTGTTCCGCGTGCTTGATCGGAAATCGGCGATAGTTACAGTCCTTGTCAAGTGATTCGCTCGTTAGTTAGCGAGGAGATCGACACAGATCGGTGGTGTTCGGACGCGACAAGCAACTTGGCGCAACTGTTCTAGGTCGTCTCCCAATTCGCTCCGCGGTGATCCGTAAGACACCTGCCGAGCCCCATATTGTAGCGTTCAGTATCGAGTCGAAGTAGCAGGCCTGCAAGCGCAGGCGCTGAATGCGTAAGGTTGCCTAACACAACCAAAACAACCGTTCGCAGGGAATGTCGTCAAACAGCATGGCTGATCGAGCCGGGCATTATAACAACAGCCGGCCGAGTTTCAGCGAGTACGAAACAGGGGCGAAAGACTGATGTATATAATCGTTGATGATCGCGAAATCGTCGCGAATGGCTACGTTGGAGGGCTTGTTCGTGAAGGTGTTTCGTCGATCGGCTTCTCCTCCAGCGAATTCTGGGACTGGCTGCAATCTGCGAGTGAGGCAGATCTGGCAGCGGTCGACGCCTTCCTTCTGGGGGAGTTCGAAGCGCGCGGAAGCCTTCCGCGGGCTGTGCTCAAGCGATCGTCAGCACCCATCATCGCCCTGAGCGGTCTCAAGATGCTCAAGAACACCCTGGAGCTGTTCGAGTCCGGCGTGGACGATGTGGTACACGTTCCGATTCATCTGCGCGAGATTCTCGCCAGAACCGCGGCGATCTCGCGGCGGAAAATGGGCGACCTGCGGCGGCCGTGCGAAACCAAGATTCAGGTCTTCTTCAACGGGCGCGATCCGGAGATCGGCGGGCGTGCCCTCACCCTGCCGCGCCGCGAATTGCGCATTCTCGAATACATGGTCGGCAACCACGGCAAATGGATCACGAAGACGCAGATATTCAACGCGATCTACGGCATCTTCGAGTCGGCATTCGACGAGAGCGTGATCGAGAGCCATGTCAGCAAGCTGCGCAAGAAGCTTCGCGATCGCCTCGGCTTCGACGCGATCGTGGCGCGACGGTACGTGGGATATCGGCTGGACATCCCGGCGCATAACGCCATCGACGAGCAACAGATCCAGGATCTCGGCGAAGTCGGCATCCTGCTGAACAGGGCCCATGCCGGCCCAGCGGTGTACTCCGCCGGCAGCTAACGCTGCGGCCAGACATCCGCAACAAGGCGACACCGGCCCTGCGCACTTCAGGCGCGCAGGGCCGGTGCGTTTTCAGCCGCAGACATTCCCCGTCACAGTTATTCCATCCGCAGCCATGCGAAAGCCCGCACCGGCATGCCTCTCAGCACTCGTGCATGCCCGGCACGCTAGAGCATGATCCGGAAAAGTGGGAACCGGTTTTCCCTCGGGACAAACGCGAAGCGTTTGCCCGGAGATCATGCTCAAACAATAGACTAGAGCAAGATGACGATTCGAAGAAAAGTCATCACGCTCTAGGGCTTCTGCCGGAATTCTTCCTTGGAGACGTAGTTGAAATCCTCAATCAGGACGTCCTGGACGATGTCGGCCTGCATCCGCTCGTTGACGCCCTGCTTGATGGACGCCGTGAGGATCGACAGGTCGTAACGGGCAAGCTTCCTGAAATCCAGGCGCTCGTCCGCATAGATCCTGCGGAAGGCTTGATCCACGACGAACGGCTCGGGTGGAACGGTGAGCTGGTGCATCGTCCGCGCCTCGACCGTGTAGACGAACCGCGCGACGATGTAGCCCTGGACGTTTCCGTTCTCGACCATGGGCACGCTCATCGCCCGCGTCTTCTGGTACCGCAGGCCGTCGAGATATTCCTCCTTTTGCGGCAACAGGCTGCCGTTCTCCTTCCAATAAGCAACCGCATAGCTCGCTCCTGCCGTGATGATACAGACCCAGACTCCGGCCAGCACCAGTCTGATCATTTGCTGTTCCATGTTGCACGGGCGCTGTAAGTACCGTCCGACTCGGCCTCCCTTATCGCCTTCACTATGATGCTCGCCACGTCACGCACGGCGGCGTAATGCATCTCCAGGATTGCGCGGTTTCGCTCGAGCTTCTCGCGCAGCCTCTGAATCTCCTCCGTGATCTGTGGTTCGCCGCCAAGGTGAATCCGCGCCCGCATCAGGCGGACGAATTCCAGCATGCTCTGGCTCTTGCGCGCGCTGAAATCATCGAAATCGACCTTCGCCCGGGTCTCGAGCGCGATCGTTTCTTCTCCTACGACGTCCTCGAGTCTTCGAATCGCCGCCAGCAAGCCGCGCACCTCGTCCGGCCTCGCGCCGTTAGCCTCCGTAGACGTGGCTGCGTTGCTCCCCACCGGCACATGCACGGGTAGCGTCGCGCCGTCCAGGCCTTCGGTCTCCACGTTCAACGATTCTGCAACCATCGCGTTCCCGCCGTCATCTACCTGCATTTGAAATCAACCCCTCAAATCTCGTCAGCCATCCCACGCCCATCATCCTGCCTTACCTGAATTGTCCCGAACCGCCGGATGCGCAGCGGCGAGTTGCCTGGCAATGCCGATCCCCTTGCCTTGGGCAAGCTGATTGCCGAGTTGCTCCGCCAACATCGACCGCCACACACTGCCGGCGGTGCCCTTTCCGAAAATGCCCGGCGACTGTTGCGGCAGCATCGTGTCGACAAAGACCTGGAGAACGAACGCCTCGAACTTGCGATACACCTCGCCCTGCGACGGAGCCTTTATCACCCGCACCGGCGCGGCCGCGCTCGGCGAGCCCGCCTCGGCTTGCGCGGTCGTCGCCGCCGATGGACCGTTCGCGGCGCTCGCGGTTGCCGAGGCCTTGCTGATCTCTGAGTCCATTGTGGCGGCAAAGTCGGCGTCTGAGGACTTCAGGGCGTCCAGCTTCGCGGTCGCCGTGCGCTGCGTTACCGGATTGCCGGCCTCCAGCACGTCGAGAACAACATCAGGTATGGGTGTCACGATCATTTCCTTGGATCCGGTTTGTTGGCCGTAGACGTCCAATCACGCGCACCCGGATTCACGCCTGTCATTTCTTCGAGTGAACGCCTCTCCGCGTCGCGAAGCTTGTCGGCCATGGCTGCTTTCACGACCTGCTCCAGTTGCCTTACACGGCGATTCTCCGCTCGAACCTGGTCACGCTGCCGGGACGCCTGGGCCTGAACGGCGTGAACCCCGACGCTCGTCGTCGTGAGGCGCCGCGAGATCGATTCACTCGACGACCCCATCGGCAGCTCCATCCCGTTGAGGGCACCGACCAGATAGGCCTCCTCATCGTGCAACTGCTTCTCCTGTTGCCGCAATTGCGCGAGCTGCCACTCGAACAGCCGGAGCTGGAGCTTCACGAGCGAGACCATGCGATCAAGCTTTTCTGCGCGCGAATTGATCGTCGTCATTCCGCCAGCCTCGATGACATGCCGATCATGAATTGCGTCAGCAGCTCGTCGCTGGTTAGGTAGAGCAGCAGAAATCCACCAAGCATTACGAACGGGACCGAAATGAAATAGACGGGTATCGTCGGCGTCAGCTTGTTGATGAGGCCGATCGCCAGATTGACGACGACGGAGTAGATGATGAACGGGCTGGTGATCCGCAGCGTCAGCACGAAGGCCTCCGAGAGACGATTGACGAGCTGCGCCAGCGCCATATCTCCGCTGATCCTGTCGCCGGGATGCCAGACGTCGTAGGAATTCATGAGACCCCGCAGGACCTGCCAATGCTGGTCGGTCATGAAGAACAGCGTGGTGACGGCGGCCATGATGAGCGGGACCAGCGCCGGCGCCGGATCGACATCGCCGACCTGCGTTCCCGGGATGTTGCTCAGCCCGATCGCGCTCGCCATGGCCGTTAGCATGGTCTGAAGCGCAAGAAAGAACACGCGCCCGCCGAGACCGATGACGCTGCCGATCAGGAGCTCGGAGCTGATCAGGAACGCCAGAGTGAGCGGCGGGGCGTCGGCCAGCAGCGGCTGCAGTTTTGCAATCAGCAAGGGCGTGAGCGCGAAGGTGGTGACGATCGCGACGAAGAGGCGAACCTGAGCGGGAATGTTGACGCTGGAGAATCCCGGCACGAGCATCAGGCAGGCGCCGATGCGGCAGAACACGATGAACGTCGCCAGAACGCTGTCCGTAAGACCGCTGATCACGACACGGCTCCAAGCGGCTTGATTTCGGCGCATCGCGCGACCTCGACGTGCGACAGGATCGGCAAGGTCGGAAAAACCCGCTCCAGGATCATCCGGACATAGGGACGCGCTTCCGGGGTCACCGCCAGCACGACGCTCCCCTTTTCGGTGAACTTCCGGATCGCGGCACTGGCTTCGGTCGCGAATTGCTCGATTAGCCGCGGGTCCGCGTCGAATTCGACCACGTCGCCCTTGGCGTCGCGCTTCAGGCTTTGGTGGAACGCCAGGTCCCAGCGATTGCCGAGACGAACGACGTTGAGGACACCGTTGTCAGAGAGATCGCCGCAAATCTGCTGGGCAAGACGGACCCGGACGTGTTCGGCGACCTGCTCCGAACGCCTCACATGGGGAGCGATCTCGGCAATCGCCTCGAGGATGAGATGAAGGTTCCTGATCGACACACGCTCGGCCAGGAGAATCTTCACGATCGCCAGCAATCCCGAATAGGAGATCTGTGACGGACAGAGATCATCGACCAGGCGCTTGTATTCCGGATCCAGCCGGTCAAGCAGGCCGCGCATGTCCTTGTAGGACAGGAGCTGGGCCAGGTTTACCCTGATGACCTCGCTCAGATGCGTGAGCAGCACCGACAGATTGTCCACGGGCTTGCAGCCCTGCCGCTTGGCTTCCTCCGCGAAGGCTTCCGTAATCCACAGTGCCTTCATGCCAAAGGCCGGCTCGACCACCTCGTCTCCGGGAACGTCGGGCCTGCCGTCCTGATCGACGAGCACGAGCACCTCTCCGAGCCGGAGCTCGCCATGGGCCACCCGCGTGTCATGGATCCGGATCTGGTATCCCTTGGCATCGATCGACAGATTGTCGGTGAGCTTGATCTCCGGAATCACGAACCCGTACTGCTTGGCGAATTTCTTGCGGATCTTGCTCACGCGATGGGCGAGTTCGTTGCGGGAACCCAGCAGGTGAACCGCCAGCTGACTCCCCAGCGAGAGCTCGATCTCTGCAGTCTTCAGCGATTCCTTGACGGATTCCTTGGCCTCGGCCTGGACCCGCGCGTCCGCCTTGCGGGCCTCCTCCTTCTGCTGCCGCGCCGCCTCTCGTCTCGGCAGCGAGTAGCCCACGAAAGCCATGACGGAGCCGAGCAGCAGGAACGGCGGCAGCGGCAGCCCCGGCATCAGCGCCAGGACGAACATCATCAGGGCGGCTGCGGACACGGCGCGCGGATAACCACCGAGCTGCCGGAGCACCGCCTGCTCGGCCGATCCCCTGGCCCCGCCCTTCGAAACCAGAAGGCCCGCCGACAGCGACACGATCAGGGCCGGCATCTGCGACACGAGACCGTCGCCGACGGACAATTTGGTGTAGACATCGGCAGCGCGCTCGAGCGTCAGGCCATGATGCGTCACACCGATCACGATGCCGCCAAAAATGTTGATCGCCGTGATGATCAGACCTGCGACGGCATCGCCGCGCACGAATTTCGAGGCCCCGTCCATCGCGCCGAAGAACGCGCTCTCCTCTTCGAGCTCACGGCGCCGCCGCTGGGCTTCCTTGTCATCGATTAGGCCTGCGGACAGATCCGCATCAATCGCCATCTGCTTGCCGGGGATGGCGTCCAGCGTAAACCTGGCTCCGACCTCCGCGATACGGGTGGCTCCCTTGGTGATCACGACAAAATTCACCGTGACCAGGATCGCGAAGATGATCAGACCGATGACGAAATCGCCGCCCATGACGAACTTGGAAAAGCCGGCGACAACATAGCCGGCAGCCTGTTCACCCTCGCCGCCACGCGACAGAATCAGGCGGGTGGTGGCGATGTTCAGGGCAAGCCGCAGGATTGTCGCGATCAGCAGCACCGTCGGGAAGGCCGAGAAATCAAGCGGGCGCTGGATCCACAGCGAAACCATCAGGATCAGCGCCGACAGCGCGATCGAGAATGCGAGACCGAGGTCGATCAGGACCGGCGGGATCGGCAGAAACAGGATCGTGAGCATAGCCACGATCCCAGCCGCAAAGAAGACGTCCGCCCCAAGTCGTTGCTGGGCAGGGCGGGTCGCAGTCAATGTATCGGTCATGGGTCACCGGCAGCAGATTCCGTGGTGCAATCTGCGGCGCAAAGCTTACGCGAGGGTGGTGGGGATGGCCGCACGGATCAGAAACCGTGCTCGATCCGTGAATAAACCATCTCGGTGAACGTGGACAGATGCGCGCCAATGAAGGAGCCGGAGACGGCCACGACGAGGAGAATGACGATGATCTTCGGAACGAAGGTCAGCGTCATCTCCTGGATCTGTGTCAGCGCCTGGATGAGCGCGATGATCGTGCCGACCAGCATCGCCGCACCGACCGCGGGACCCGAAGCGATGATGATCGTCCAGATCGCCTGCTGGACGATATCGAGAGCGTCTCTCTCGTTCATGATCTAGCTGAGGGTCAGCCCGGGCCCGACCTGGACCTTTTTACCGTCATCGAGGGTAGCGACCGCACCGTCGGTGTTGATGGAGACCGACGCAATCTTGCCGGATACGGACGCCCCGGTAGCGTCCGTGAAGCTCACGTTGCGTCCGATCAGCCCGTCCGCCTGCGACAGCGCCGAGGAGGAGAGCAGCGCATCGAGCTTCGAGTTGGTCTGCATGGCCTGCTCCACCGTCGACAGTTGCGCGAACTGGCTCATGTATTGCGAGGCGTCCGTCGGATTGGTCGGATCCTGGTTCTTCATCTGGGCGATGAGAAGCTGCAAGAACGTGTTGTAGTCGACGGTGTTGGTCGACGTATTCTTGGTGGACGAGGTCGTCGAGGAACCCGTGCTGGTCGTGTCGGTCGCGCTGGTGACGTTCATTTGCCTCTCCGCTGTCAGGCAGCTTCAAATGGGAAATCGGTCGCAGCGCCCGCCAGGATTGCCTGCTCGACCGGAAACAGCGCTCGAATCCGTTTGAGCGCCTCGTAGTAACGGCTGGCCCCGACCAGATTATCGATCGCAGCCAGCCCTTCCAGCATCTGCTGGTTCTCGCACACCGCTGTCAGGGCGGCCTGATGCTGTCCGTAGACCGCGACGGCATTCTGAACGTCCGTCGGGTTCATCAGCATGAGCTGGACGATAAAGTAGAGTTGACGCAGCGCCGTGGTCGCGTCGGCCGCCTGCATGACCTGACCTTCCAGAAGAAACATCACATCATTGACCAGTTCGACGCAGACCTTGCGGTCCACGCACAGCACCGCCCCGTTGATGTAGATCCGCTCGCCCGCCCGCAAGGATATCTTCATCAAAGCGCGTCTCGGATCATGCGGTTGATTTCGATGAGCTGCATCACGTCGTTCGACCTCTCTTCACGAAGCCGATCGGCCTCCTTGACGGTCCACAGGCCGATCGAGATGATGTCGGCGCGCAGATTTTCGGGGAGCCCGTTCTCCGGATGCGCAAGATCCTCGATGAAGATGGTCCAAAGCCGCCGGACGTAGAGCAGGCTTTCCACCAGATCCTCGACGCTGAACAGGTCTCTCTGAAGTCGCTCCATCCGGTCGATGCCGAGACTCAAGGCCTGCCGCTCGCGCGTTCGTGCCTCCCGGCCACTGTCTTCGACGACCACTTCGTAAGCTTCAAAAGTCATTTGGACCACTCTGTGCGGGAGGCTGAATAACGAAGCAACGGCTGCAGCGCGGCTCAGAGATAGTTGATGAGGCTGATCTTCTGCAGCCGCGCCGTGAGCGCGAGCGCCGTCTCGATCTGGTTCTGCAGGGTACTGACGCGGACCGACGCCTCCGTCGGGTCGACGTTCTCCATGGCAACGATCTGCTCGTTGAGAATGTCGTGCTGGATCTTCAACTTGTCGGTCGCGCCGGTGACCCGCTGTTGAATCGAGCCGATGTTGCCGCCCAACACCGCGAGATCGCTGGTTGCGCCGCCGACCAAGCTGATGGCCTTGTCCACCACGACCTGGAACGTATTCTTGCTCAAGTTGGTCGTGCCGAGATCGTTGAGCATGGTATAGGCTTCGGCGAGTTTGCGGAGGGCCGGCTGGTTGGCGCTGACGGAGGTGTCGACGACTTCAGTCGTGGAGATGCGGCTGCTGAGCACCTGATCGGTGGCCGACGACCAGTTGGTGTTCCAGGCTGGACTGGCGAACTCCGCGTCGAAGCTAGTGCTGAGGAAGGTCTGCATCTGGGCCGGAGTGATACTGCTCACGCCGGCTGCGCTCTGCGAAAAGCCGAAGGTTGCCAGGAAGTCCGCATCGACGGCGTTCTTGCTGGTCGAGCCCGCAGCATAGTTCGCAATCGGGGCGTTCTGCGTATTGATGCCCCCGAACAGATACGAGCCGTTATAGGAGACGTTGAGCGCGCCGATGAGATCCTGCAGGTTCGCGGACGCACTCGATAGGATCATACTGGCGCCGTTTTCGGCGTCGCGCGTAGCGATCAGGTTCTTGAGGAACTCCTGGGCGGTCGCGCCGAGCTCCCCGAGCCGGTTCTGGGTCACATCGAGGCGGCCCGCGACGAGTCCGTTGGTGTCGACGATCTGGTCGGCGAAGCTCATTTCCGCCCGCAGCTCGACATCGCGCCCCGTGGCGGTGCCGAGCTGGAGGCCGACATCGGCGAACCGGCCGGTCGTCGCCTCCTTGGTGGCCTTGCTCAGCAAGCTCTGATTGTTGGTGACCGAATACCTTAATGCCGACGAGAGCATATAGGTCGAAATGTAGTTCGCGCTCATCGTTGCACCCCCACGGCTGCAAGCAGGCTGTTCAACATGTCATCAACGGTCGAGATCAACTTCGACGACGCCGAATAGGTGCGTTCGACCTGCAGCATCAAGGACATTTCGTCGTCCATATTGACGCCGTTGACGTTCGAGAGTGCCGAGTTGCTCCGGTCGAGCAGCGTGCTCTGGTACTGAGCGTTGTCGTTGGCGGCCTTGCGCCCGGTTTCGATCCAGCTCGCGGACGACGAGGCGAAATCGATCACGCTTCCGTCCGGCTTGCCCTGCGCGGACGCATCGAACGGCTGTGGCGCGTCCATGTTGCCGATTAGTTGCTGGAGCCGCGTCGAGTAACCGGCATTGCCGGCCGTATTATAAGCATAGGCCGGGTTGCCGCTGATCGCGCCGTCCCGCAGCAGGTCGGGGTTTCCCCCCGAGACCGGATCGACCGAGGCGGCGACCGTAATCGTGCCCGCGAGACCGACCGACACAGTTGCGCTGGCGGGCATCGCCGGGGCACCCGGATAGGTGAAGAGACCGGGCACATTCGGCAGCGCCGCGCCGGACTGGTCGCTCTCTGCAAAGGCACTAATCAGGCCCCGCGCGGTTTCATCAAGCTGATCCTGGTAGGTGACCGTGACGTTGTCGCGCAACTCGGCGAAGCCCGCGATCTTTCCCGACTTGAGTGGCATGACGGACGTGGCGCCGGTCACCGGCACGCCGTCGATATAAACCGGATTTCCCGTGGTGCCGGGCGTATAGGCGTTCGTCGGCGCGAAGCTCACCGTCCGCGCCACCTTGTCGAACAGGGCGACGCCGCTGTCGGTATAGAGCGCCGCGTCGCCGTTGGTGCGGATCGAGACCGAAATGCCGATCTCCTGCGACAGCTTCGAGATGATGCTGTCACGCTGATCGAGATAGTCGGTCACGTCGTTGCCGGCGACCGTGCCTTTCACCACGGCGGTATTGACCTTGTCGAACTGGACAAGGAGCTGGTTGATATTGGCAACCGAGGTGGCGATGTCGGCGTCGGCGCCCTCGCGGGTCGACTGCACCGTCTGCGTCGCCTGGTTGAGCCCGGTAGCCATGTCCTTTGCAGCCGTGACTGCCGCCTGCCCAAGCGTCGCGTTGTCAGGCGCCGTTGCGTATTGCTGCAGAGCCTTCTTCAGCGCATTGAGCTGCGCGGTCGGCGACTGGTCCAGTTGCGGATCGTCCACCGTCGATGCTGCGATCTTCTGCAAGCCGTCATAGATCGCGCTCTGCTTGGCGGAGGCCGACGTCGCGGTCAGGACGTTGGTGAACAGACCAGCGCTTGCGGCGCGCTGGATCGCCGCGACATAGACGCCGGCGCCGGGGAACGTGTCCAGCACGGCGATCTTTCGCGAATAGCCCGCCTGGCTGGCGCCGGCGATATTGCGCGAAATGACCGACGACTGAACACCCGACGCCATGAGGGAGGAGCGAGCGGAGTCGAGAGTTGCTGTTAGGGACATGACATACTCTTGGCCAGAATCGGCACCGCTGAAATCAGCGCTTCAGGTTGACAACGACGTCCAGCAGGTCCGCACCGGTCTGGAAGGACTTCGAGTTCGCGGTAAATCCGCGCTGTGCCTCGATCATCGAGGTGAGCTCGTCCGCGAGATCGACATTCGACTGCTCCAGCGCGCCGGACTGGATGGTGCCGAGTCCGCCCTGGCCTGCAGACCCGACCTGCACATTTCCGGACTTCAGGCCCACGGAGTAGACATTGCCGACTTCGGGCGTCAGATTGTCGGGACTTGGAACATTGGCGATCGGTATCGTGTAGATGGGCAGCTTCGTCCCATTCTGAAGGACCGCGGTAACGAGTCCCGCGTTGTCGACATCCACCTTCTCAACGGCAGAGGGAGCGTTACCATTGACCGTTGCCTGGAAGTTGAAGCCCGATGCCACCTGCGTCATGGCCGACAGGTCCATGGTGAAGGCCGAACCGCCGGGAACGGCAATCGTGAGCGATGTCGGACTCGCCGCGGCCAGCGCCCCCTTTCCGGCCGCAGTTGTGTCAAAGGTAAATGTATTGGACGCAAGCGGCCCGGACGCATAGGGGAAGCCGCCGGTCGACGAGGTCGACGCCGACGCATCGTAGGTCTGGATCTGCCAGGTGTCCGGCGCGGTCTTGAACATGTAGGTATCGAGCGTGACGGCGCGGCCGATATTGTCGTAAGCTACAACCGAAGTCTTCGATGTGAATGCGGGCGGACCGGCCGTAATGGCAGCGCTGGGGTCCAGATTGGCGTTTACGGTCGCCGCAGTCGAAGGCTGAGCCTGCAGCGTCATTTGACTGATATTGACGACCCGCATCCCGGCGAAGCTGTTGGTGGAGATATTGGGCACAGCACCGGGGTAACCCATGAGCTTGAAGCCCGCCGCGTTGACCAGATTCCCCTGGCTGTCGGGCACAAACGAGCCCGCTCGCGTGAGGAAGTTCGCACCCGAGGCGCCCTGCACCACGAAAAATCCATTGCCCTGAACCGCAAGGTCGGTCGTCGACGTGGTGAACTGCATATGCCCCGGGTCCGTGATGGCATAGCGGACCTGCGTCTCGACAGCGCCGGAGTCGTAGTTGCCGGAGCCGCTCTTCAGGATCAGCGAGGAAAATTCGGTCGAAGCCCGCTTGTAGCCGGTCGTGTTGACGTTCGCGATATTGTCCGAGACCGTCGACAGCTTGTTTGACTGCGCAGACATCCCCGAAACACCAGTGCGCATTACACCATACAGACTCATGGATTGGGCTCCTTTGGCAGGTTGCAGTTACAATGAAGGCTCTTGCTTGCGCGGGGCTGATGGTGAATCTCGAAGCACAACGTCATGTCGTTCCCGGCTGACAGAACGAGCGCGCCTTGTCCGTCCAGCCACCGAAGCCGCTGGACACGAGGTGATCGACGATGTGGCAGATGTAACGTTTTTGCGCCGGCTGGTTGTTGGGGCCGGCATTGTAGCGGGCGACAGCCATGGTCCAGCTTCCCTCTCGCTGCTTCAATTCTTTGAGGAAGCGCGCGGCGTAATCGACGTTCTTGGCGGGATCGAACATCGCCCGCACCGAATCGAACTTGCCACCGTGATAGTAGTGATTGATCTGCATGCAGCCGAGATCGATAAGCTTGATGCCCTTCTGTCTCATGGCCTCGAAGCTCGACATCGCGTCGTCCATGTTCTTCGCAAATACCGTCTGGCCGTCGGCACCCAGCGCATAGGGATACAGGGCGCCGCGACGACCGGTTTCGGTGAGACCGACGGCATAGAGAATGCCGAGCGGAATCCCGTGAAGCTGCGCCGCGCGCGCCATTTCCCGCTCGCAAGGACGAGCGTTGTCCGCCTTCGTCTCGGCGGCGGCAGCGCTACAGATAAACAGGGCCGCGACGAATGTGCGGCGCCACGTCCTGGTCATGAGGCGTCTCCTGGTTGGGCTGCTGATCCTGCCGGGCTTGATTCGCTCCACCTTGCGACCGACCCGACGATGTGCCGGAATGGGTGAGCGTGCCCTGCCCCTGCGGCGATTGCTGCTGTCCGGCGAACGAAGGCTGCGGCTGGCCCGAGCCGGCTTGAAAGCCATCCAGCGCGCCATGCTGGACCGGCGCAACGTCGGCGACGTAACCCGCCGATTGCATCAGTTCGCGGATCGAGTCGCGCTGCTGGTCCAGCATCTGGCTCGTGTCCCGGCGCTCCGCCGCAAGGTGGACCGAGACGGCCGCGCCGACGAGACGAAGCCGTACGGTGACATTGCCGAGCGCCGGCGGCTCGAGGCTGATGGTCAGGATCTTGAGCGCCTGGTCAGGCGCGGTGCTTGGGGGCGAAGCCGATTTGAGCGCGACGGATGAAGCCGGCGCCGGGGAGCCCTCCAGCTCCGCTACGACGGCGTTCGCGACCTGCTGGGTCGCGGTGAATTGCGCGACGGGCGGAAGATGGGTCTCCTGCTGGACCACGGTGACCTTGGTCGCTTCGCGCAGTGCCTCGCGGCCCGAGACTTTCGCGGCATGCTCGATGTTGGCCGCCACCGCTTCGAAGCCCGGCGCGGCAGGCATGTTCTTTGAGGAAGCCGCGTTGCCTTGCGGCGCCGTCACGACCTGCGACGCCGCCGTCGACGGGCGTGTCCCGGGCTCGGAAATGTCCGCCTTCATGACGCTCACAGCGTTCGCGTCCGGCAGCGCGCGCGAGATGGAGGATCGCTCCGTGCGCGCAGGAACAGCCCCCCTGTCGCCATCGAACGATTTCGCCCGCGGCTTCGATGCCGGCACGGCGGCAAGCTCCTGTCCCACGATGGAGGAAAGGCTCAATGGACTCTGGATGTCCGCCTTTGCAAGGTCGTCGAGCGGAACGGATTTATGCGATGCGTCCGACCGCTCGACCGCCTCGGGGCGCTCGTGCAGCGTCTCGTCCTTGAATTCGTCGCGCTCCGCCAATCGCGCCACGCCCGCACGCAGCCGGCCCGGCTTCACCGGGCCCTCATGGTCCTGATCGCTCAACGCCTTTTTCGCCAGCTTCGACACCGTGTGAAGCAGGTCATTGAACGATGAGTTCCCGCTCGCCTGCCCTCCGGCCGCCTGCCCGGACCGCGCGGTGGTACGCGCATTGATGGTTTCGGCGATGCCGACGAAAATCTGTCCCGAGGTTCCGTCGAGCTTGGTCATGGGCGGCGATCCGTCGTGAGGAGATCCAACTCCCTGAGCTGCTTCTGTGCTCGCTCGAGGACAGTCGTCGATGACGAGAGATCGAGACGCGCCGGCGTGGGCGGTGGATTGTCGGTTTCGGCACCGGCGGGCGTTCCTGAGGCCGGCTTGCGGACATCGAGCGCGAGCTGAAGCGTTGCATTCAGAAGCGAGCTGTCCCGCTCCGCCAGCTTGGATGCGTCAATCGCATTCAGCTCGGCGAGACCATCTTCGTAGTCATCGGCAAGCGTCCGTGCGGCGCCACGGAAGAGATGCGCCCGCTCGCGATCCGCATTCCCGTCCGGAGCGAGCGACAAGGCCTGCTCGCTTGCGAGCCGCACCACGCCAAGCCGTCCGCGGACCAGCGCGACTCTCGATATGACCAGATAGAGATTGAGGCGGCTCGCGCGATCGACCTGCTCCAGTAGTGCCGCGGTCCGGGAAAAGCGGCGCTCATCCAGGGCAAGGCTCGAACGTGTCAGCACCGAGGAAAACCGCTGCCAGAAATCGCCGGCATAGACGGAATTGCAATAGTGCCTGATATAGGCAAGCGCGAGAAACTCGAATTTGTCGAAATCTTCCGCCTGTCCGACGAGCAGGATCTCGCGCCGCAGCGCGGACTCCTCCACAAGCGTGCCCGGCAGCAGCAGGCGCGCATCGTCGAGGCGCTCGATCGCAATCGACGCATCCGAGTTGGCAAACAGCACCCCCTGCACGAGCGCAATCTGTCCACTCATACTCGATGGAATCGCGCGCGGCTGGACTTCCTTCAGGAGTTGCCTGGCCTCGTCCTGGCGGCCTTCGACATAGGCCAGCGCGGCGTTGAACAGCCGCTCGTCGACGTTCAGCCGATCACGCGGAAGCTTACGCACGATCTGCGGAGCACCACCGCTGAGCAGGTAGATGACCACGGCCTGGCCGTTCTGCGGGTTGGCCCACACAACTGGATCAGCGCCAAGAAACTTCTCGCCGATCTGCCGGATCAGCGCGAGATGGCCGCTATATGCCGCAGCGTCGCCGTTCGCGATGCCGTCCTGCACCACCTGCAGCGATCGAACCAGCTCATACGGTTCGCTCGATGCGGGGGCCGGATCCGGCATCGCGGCAAGCGCGGTCGCCGCCATGAGCGGCAGCGCCAACAACCTCACGGCTACTGATCGCGAAGGGATCACGGATGTTTCTCCCGGACCAGGATCTCGATCCGGCGGTTCTGCGCGGCCGCCGGATCGCCCGGGAGCTTTGGACGCCGATCAGCGTAACCCTCGACATGCTCGATTCGCTGTGCATCAACGCCGGACCGCACCAGCATGTAATACGCCATCTGCGCGCGCGCCGTCGAAAGCCGCCAGTTGTCATAGGTATCCGACCGGTACGCTCGATTGTCGGTGTGGCCGCGGACGATGATCGTGCCCTGACGTTTCGTCAGCAGCGGCCCGATCTTGTCGATGACCCGGATGAGCTCGGGACGTGGTTCGGCAGAGCCGACCGCGAACATGCCGAAGCTTGCATCATCGGTCAGGCTAACGAGCAGGCCTTCCTCGACCTCGCGTACCTCCGCCACCGGCCCGGCGCCCGCCTTGATATCCGACAACGCGTCAGTGATCGCGGCTTGTAACTGCTTGGCGGTGGGCTGCGCTTGAACGGCGTCGCGCGATTCGGTTTCCTTCGCAGCTTCGACCGGACGAGCCTGGGCCGCAGAATTCGCTTGAGAGCTGGCTTGAGAGTTGGTCTGGGCGCTCCCCTCGCGACCAGGTGGCGACGGAGCCGGCCCCGGCGGCAGCAGAGGCGACAGGCTTGCGGATGGCGCTTCCGCACTGGCTGCGGCGGTGCCGCCGGCATCGTCGGACTTGCTGCGACGAGCAGGCAGCGGCTCGCCCTGATTTGCGGCTAGCGCACCTTCGCGGACGGAGGACTTCGGACTGGGCTCGCTCTCGATGACCTCCGCTGAGTCCTTCGAGGCCTGGGAGGCCTGCGGGGCAAGCTTCCAAAAGCCGGGGTCGAACGGGTCGCGATAAGCCTCGCCCCCCTTCAGTCCATCTCCTTCAGTAGAGGTCAAAACGCCCGCGCGCCGCTGGCCCGACGCCTGATTCGAGCTGGCGACGATCTCGGTCAGTGTCGCGTAGGGGTCGCGAAAAAGAACCTTTTCTTCATAGAATGAGCGCTTCTCGACGGTCGGCGAGTCGCCGCGGCGCTCTTCATTCGGTCCCGCCGGCTGATGCTTACCATCCTGACCCTCGGCCGGAACTGGATCGTGCGCGGGGTCCTTGAGACCCTTCGGTGCCGGCGCGTTCTCCGCAAGCTGGATTGGGTTGAAGTAGCTCGCCACGATCTGACGCTGGTCCTGATTGAGCGCACTGAGCAGCCACAGGACCAGGAAAAACGCCATCATGGCGGTCATGAAATCCGCGTAAGCGATCTTCCATACGCCGCTTTTGGCCGGCCCGTCGTCGAAGGCGCTGCGCCGCCGGATGATCACGATCTCTGGTTTGACTTCGTTCATTGCGGGCTACCGACGCACGTCCTTCAGACACTCGGTCCACACCGAAATCTGCGTCTCGATCACGGTCTGATCGGCAACGACGCGGATCTCGAAGGTGTCGGCAACCTCGTATTCGATCCCGGTCCGCCGCGCCGTATCGAGCTGCGCCCTGACCCGGCGGAGCAGATCGCTCGGCCCTGTGATCCGGAACACCGGCACGGGTGAGTTGCTGGTCAGTGCCGAAATTTGCTCGACCAGCGCCGCGACGGCCTTGTCGCGAACCGCATCGACAAGGAACGACCGCAGTATGCGGGCAACCGAGCTTGCGACATTGGTCTCGATCTCGCGACAGGCCGCGGTGAAGCCGTTGACGATCGCGACCGCCTGCTGGTCGGACCATTTGGCCCGCTCTTCGCCTAGCCTGATCGCGCCGTGAACCCGCTCCTCCGCCAGCTTGGCATCGCCTCCCGCGAGCCCGGCGGCATAGCCGCGCCGATAGGCGTCAGCCAGCGGATCGACCGGCGGGGCTTCGGCCTTCGGCGGGGGAGAGGGAGGTTGAGGCTGAGGCTCGCGCCTGATCTCCGCCGGCTTCGCCACAGGCTCAGGAAGCCACGGCTTCTCAGGCGGCTTGGCTCGGTCGTTCGCTTCGAATTGCGTGAGGAGTTTTCCAATCGCCGCCTTCATGCCGCCTCCTCCCGACGCATCCAATCTTTAAGGATCGCCGCCGCCTGCATCTGGTCGAGACGCACGATCTGCTCCAGCCGCTTCTGCGGGGTGCGCTGCAACTTGCCCTCGAGGTCTTCCACCAGGTTCAGCTCAGCCTCCTCCTCCCGCTCCGGCGGCGCCAGGGCGGCGGCCTCGAGCTGCGCGGCTGCCTCCGCGGCTTCAACCTGCTCCTGCTGCGCACGATGGTTCAGGATGCCATTAACCGCAGGGCGAAGGCCAAACCAGACCAGCATCGCGGCGACGGCCAGAATGGTCCCCGCGTTGATGAAGCTGCCCATCTGCTTGTTCAGCATCTCGACGAATCCGATGGGCGGCACCGGCGCCAGGTCGCGCGAGCCCTCGACGAAGTCGACGGCCGTCACCTGGATCTGGTCGCCGCGCTGGCGGTCAAGTCCGCCGGAGGTGGCCGCGAGCTGACTGATCTCGGCGATCTTGCTGTCAACGATGGCCTGGTTCGTCTTGTCGCCAAGATCGGCGACAAGACGCGAGCGGTTGATCAGGACGGCGATGAAGAGTTTCTTGACAGAATAACCGTCGCTAACCGTCGTCGTCGTCTTGGATGACACCTCGAAGTTGGTAACATCCTCACGACGCTGCTTTTCCTCGTTGGAATTCTTGGTGCCGCCGGCATTCACCTGCTGGTCCGGGAGATTCTGCTGCACCGTCGTCGGCGTCTGGCGATCCGCATTTTGCGACGTCTCTTTCTCCCGAACGTTGCGGACCGAGCGCTCCGCGCGCGTCTCCGGATCGTAGACAGTCTCGTTGATCTGCCGCTTGTCGGTCGAGAGTTGCGTCGCGACGCTGACTTCGAAATTGTCGAGGCCTAGATAGGGCGTCAGTGCCTTGCGGATGTTCTCCTGCACCATCTGGCCGACCATCTTCTGCAGGCTCGCCATCTTGGTCGGGGCGGCACTGGACTCATCCTCCTCGGCGAGCAGCAACGAGCCGTCGGCGTCGAGCACCGTCACCTTGTCACGGGTCATGCCGGGAATGGCGGCAGTGACGAGATGGCGGATCGATTGCGCGGTGCGCGCCTCCATCGTGCCATCGGTGCGCAGCACGACCGATGCGGATGGCGGTTGCTGGGTCCCGCGAAACGAACCGCGCACGGGCAGGACGATATGAATCCTGGCGGCCTTCACGCCCTTCATCAGCTGAACGGTGCGCGCGATCTCGCCTTCCAGCGCCCTGAGCTTGGTGACTTCCTGCATGAACGAGGTCAACCCGAGCGAGCCGATCTTGTCGAACAGCTCGTAGCCGGCACTTGCGCTGGTCGGCAGCCCTTTCTCCGCCAGCAACATCCGCGCCTGCGTAGTCTGGCTCGGGCGAACCGAAACCGCGTCTCCGGATGCGTTAACGTCGAACGTGATGCTCTGCTCGCGCAACGCCGCTCCAATCCGGGTAACGTCTTCGCGGCTGAGACCGGTGTAGAGAGTCTCGAATTCGGGCCGGCTCAGGTAATAGGCCCCGCCGACAACGGTCACCAGAACGGCAAAGCCGATCAGCCCCAATGCCATCAGGCGTCGCGGCCCAAGTTCCAGCAGATTGTTGAGCAGTTGCTGTACTTGCGCGCGACTAAGCATATGACCTCGTACCAGTGCGAATACTCAAGACACTCCGCTGCCAACCTTGTCTGAAGGTTGCGCGTGGAGCAGACGCATCAGTTCGCCTGACGGGCGTTGCAATTTTGCAAGAGTCCGATCGACGCGGGCCATGCGGCTATCGCGTCTACGCAAGCATCGCCGCCACCGCACGGATCCGGCCCAAACTGCGCTCTGCAATTAGAACGTCAGCGCGGCAATGACTTCTGCGCGTTGCGCCTGACGGAAGGAAAGTTGGCCGGAGATGAACCGAGCGACACGCGACGTGTCGTCATAACCGCCTCTCAAGGCGGAGGCCGTGCTCCCTGAGGTGCACGGCCGCTTTAGAAGCCGACGCTTACTTGAAGAGCGACAGGATGCTCTGGCTGTTCTGGTTGGCGATCGAGAGCGCCTGAACGCCGAGCTGCTGCTGGACCTGGAGGCCCTGCAGACGGGTGGACTCCGCGTTCATATCGGCGTCAACCAACTGACCGATGCCGCGGGTCACCGAATCCATCAGCGACTTCACGAAGTCCGTATTGTTCTGGACGCGGTTCTTGATGGCGCCGAGGTCGGCGGCCGACTGGCTGACCGTGTTGATCGCGCCGGTGACCTGCGCGATGAAGCCATCGAGCGTGGTCTGGTCGGCC
>WNGH01001469.1_pt1 | contig 22021 bp, 36 predicted proteins | sample 5400631 | NCBI WGS metagenome assembly WNGH01 (sample SAMN13153373, study PRJNA577476) | soil metagenome | isolation source: 115 cm soil or saprolite under Garry oak tree replicate 1 | place: USA:California | collected 2016-06-15
CCCCCTATGTGGGCGACGGACGACTGCCAGTCGATCAACCCCCAATCGATAACCAGCACCGTCGGACAACCCACAGTCGACACCAATTACACAAATAATCGACGACTCTCAATCGACAACCCACACAAATAATCGACCACTCCCGATCACACATGTCGACTCCCCCTGGTACTGTACCCCAACAGACAGCCTCACGTCGTCTTGTCTTATGATTGTACCACTAACCCCTAAAACTGTCATAAACTCACTACAACGCTATTACAATGCTTCGGCTTAATAATTGTTAACATGTTATCTATTTTCCTATTCACTTGTAAATGCTTGACAAGTGTGGTATACTTGTAATAGACAAAGATACACGGGACTGAGAGTTTCAGGCTCTTACCATCTTTGTAAGAAAGTGATTAGCAATGATCTACACACTGGTATACATCCAGGAAGGATGTACCTACACGTTCAAGACTTCTTGTCTTGACAACATGCTTCTAACCATAGCCCGCGGCGCGTATTACGGCCGCACTACCGTTGTTTCTTTTAGTTCTGAGAAAGTGAGTTAGTATTGTGACACAGTCCAAGAAGTCTCAGAAGTCTCTAAATGCTGAAGCACAACTAGCCAAAGCCCTGGAAATTCAATTTGAGCAGCAGCCTCTTAATGTGTTGACACCATCTCAAGCAGTAGCACAGGTTAATCAAGATGGTGTCGAAAGTATTACTGTTGATAATGTAGTTAGTAAATTAGCCGTTAAGGCACAGCCTAAGAATGAGAGACAAGCACGCATGGCACAGAAACAAACCGTTGACAATACATCTGTTATCACATCCCCTACGGGCAAAGGCGGAAACTCAGAATTGCTTAATCCGACTCCCAAGCCGACCAAAGCTGAAAAGCCTGTCAAGCCGGAATTCCATCTCGTTAACTTAACCCCTACCATAGACGGCAAATATCACAAGATGCATCTTGCTAGTCTTATCCATCTGGACGACAAGGACGCCGCTATACCTGACGGTGAAAAAGGGATGCGGGTTATCAATCCTGATAATGTTTCATCCTTACAGCTAGCCTATGAACATGGTGATGACGTTCCTCCTATCAAGATTGCCATGTCCACTCACGGACCGATCATCCTATGCGGGTATCACCGTGAGAAAGCTTTACTGTGGGCGTTAGCAGAACAGTTTCTTGATGAAAACGGGAAAATCCCCGATGACAAGAAGGTACAGTACAAAAAGAACGTTGCAGATACCGTTATCCTTGTCGAGCCTATCAACGGTCTTAACGTCCGTGAACTAGCAGAGTTTGCCTACTTTGATAATCTCAAGAACGGCTTGTCTGTCGCGGCGACTAACCGTTCCAGATTTGCAATCTTCCTATTGGAACGTGCCAAACGAGATGGTGTTAAGCTAACCGTTACAGCGGCCGCTGAAATAGCTCGTTGTAGTCGTGTAGCAGTTCAAAGACAGCTAGCCCGCGACTCCGGTAGGGAAACGTATAAAGGTTCCTTACCGGCCGACATAGTCACGGACAGTCAAGAATTAAGCGAGCTAGATCATTTCTCAGTAGTAGAAGAAGCTAAAAAGGTCGACCCCCTCCTAAAAGCCTCACAGCAGTTGTTGAACGGCGTGTTCAACGTGTACGATATAGTTCAGTCGTCTAATGACATAGCCGACTATCTCGTTGATGTCATTCCCAATATGAAGATCAACGAGGATGATCTCTATCACGCGTTAGAGTCGGTTAGCTATGCTTTTAACCAACTAGCCTCAAAGTACTTTACGGCAAAGGCTAATGAAGCAAAGGCCAACGCGGCAAAGACTACAGAGTAACCTCTAACTCAAACTCAAAATCCCCCTGTGCGGATATCGTGCAGGGGGATTACTGTTTGTATGGATGTGCTTCCGACTTGACAAATAGTGCAAAATATGTTATAATTTATATAGAAGAATACTCAAATAGTACTTCCTCGATTGCACTATTTGAGTGTTTCTTCTCAAACTAAGTGACTGAGTATGTAAACATGTTAACAAAAAAGAAAGTGATTGAGCATGGACTATTTCTATTACACATATGGATTACTTCCAATTGAAGAGTTTATGCCAATGGAAGAGATCATGCCAATGGATGTGTTTTACCCCAAGGCTGAAACTTTTGCGCAACTGGACGAAATGGTTGAGATTAATCCAATGGAAGAGTTTATTCTATGGCTGAGTTTGTACACGGGATGATGTACAGCTACCAATGGAAGGGCTTATCCCAATTGCAGAGTTTATCCGAATTGCACAGCTTATCCGAATGGAAGAGTTTAACCGAATTAGCGATTGAGTATGTGCATACTCCTGTTTGCACTAGTGCCCCAGAATGGCTCAGCTTATCCGAATGGCTGAGTTTATTTTTATTGCTGAGGTTAAATCAATGGATGAATTTACAGTTATCTATAAAAGGCACTAGTGGAGATATCCACTCAAGAAGCACTAGTGCAAAAAGTGATAACATGTTAACAAAAAAGAAAGTGATTGAGCATGAAAAGAAGAGAGCACGCAGAAAAAGTTTACATCGCAATCGATGGTGATGGTAATGTCTATGGTGGGCGTAGCTGTGATATAGTTCAAAGGGGTTACTCACACAAGAAAAAAGACAGAACTATTATAGCTTCATACCCAAGTACTTTTCCTGAAGTGATTAAAGACGAAAAGAGGATGATACATTTCCTCTGTAATCAATCATACGAAGAAGATTTTGATTGCACGAATAAACAATGTAGGAGGTAAATCTCACGATTAGGAGATTAGCTATATATACAGCCTCAATACTACTAGTGCAAGGTTTGTATATCTATCTGTGGATACATAAAAGTGATGGTGCACTAGAGCGGTTTATCAACGAGGAAACGTTGATAGAAGGGATAAGAAAGACTCTTGAAACTCTTAAACAAATTCATAGTTGAAATCGAGAATGATGATACTTTAGATAGTATCTCAGACTGGATACACAAACACAAAAATAGTGACAAAGACCATGTGATAGATATATCTTCATGGCTTTTTGTTATTAAGGCTGGAGATGTAATCATCTTCAATTCGTTCGCCGGTCAGGGGATGTATCGCCTGGACGAGTTTTTAAGAGAAGATGTTAACATGTTAACTATTGATAATCGTAGTAAGAAGAAGAGGAGGAAGTGATTGAACATGAAACTTCTCTGGAACGAGTTTAATCAGGGTGATGATATTGCTGTATGGATAGATTTTGTAGTTAAGCAATATCATATAATTGAAGTAACTATAGTGTGTCCACAGAGAGCGTCTATTATGGGTATCTTTCAGGTATTCGTACTAGTGGAAACCAACAGTGGAGTTGAACATGTCCAAGCTTGACGACACAGTTGACGAAACAATTGCTATGTTTTGTGAGGCTATTACTGGAGTATCTAAGTATCCACAGCCAAAGATACCCCCAAACGCCGAAGCAATAAGCGATCGTATTGGTGTAGATATCACTAGTGTAGAAGAAGTGATTGACCTTATGAGCCAATACTTCAGTGAGATTAGCGATGATATGGTGGTAGGTTGGATAGCATGTGAGTTATATGGAAGGTAAGTGATTGAGTATGACAAAATACTACCTATACCAGATACCTGACCCAAGTTATGCAAGGTCCAGTACTCCTTGGGCTACTACACTAGAGGAGTGTCTAAAACGAAAAGAGCCTATTGGTGTATGGACTCACGAAAAAGACAAAGAAGTTTTCAAGTGGGTGATGCATCCTGCATACTTTATGCTCAGGACTTCTTCTCTTAATTACTATGCTGTAATTGATGAGTACAATAATATAGGTCTTGCATCTTTGTTTGTTGAGGATGTACTCAGGCTTATGGATGTTATAGTATACGAGAAAGACAATATTCCAGATGTGGGGTACTATGAAAAGAAGTGACTTAACACCAATCATGTACAAGAATAGTAGTACCTCCTGCGCTGCATATGCTGGAGGTACACTTGGTACTGACTATGCTAGAATGTTACCAATGAGAAGTTTTGACACCATCTTTAACATGGCTATCAACATTAAATACAACACGGTAAAAGTTACTCCTACCTACCGGTTGTTTTTTATTGTGAAGTATAACCCTGAGTTTGTTAACATGTTAACAAGAGAGCATTTGATTTCCTTGGGATTTTCAAATGCTGATATCCCAGGAGGTTTAGATTGAGAGAATGCTAGAGCATGGCGAAAAGGATAAAGCTTGTCCTCAAAGGTTATGAACCTATATCTGGTGATAAGGCCAGAAGGTTCAGGAACATTAAAACAGGCGAAACGATATCCCGTAGACAATTTGCCACCAGAGCAGAAAGAGTTGAATATACTACAACTCCAAAGGTAAAGAAAACAGCAAAACAACATAGAGCCGAACTGTTTGCTAATTGGGTAAACAGAGATATTTACTTAACAGGTGGTCACCCATCTGAATACTTATCGTTCAAAGAAGTGGAGGAAAATTTAGAGTTTCAGATATACGAGGGATTTGTACATTCTAGAGTAGAAAGTGACAGAGACTATGCAAGAGAATTTTATGACGAACTTGAGGAAATTTACGCTGCGCAAGACTGGGGAGAGACACCTTAAACGCAAGTGTGAAGTGTGTGGGGAAGACATGAAATTTGAGAGGAAAGACAATCTTTGCTGGTGGTCGTGTAACAACGGACATATAGAAATTGTAAAGTGTTAACATGTTAACAGGAGAAGATATGCCGTGGAAAAAAATCAGATGCAGTACATGTGGTGGCAGAGGCGAAGTAGTTTACAAGGGTACATTTGTTAAGTGTACAAGATGCAAAGGCAGCGGAAAAATAGAAGTTTTTGTAGAAATCAAAGGGCCAAAGCCCAAGGAAGGTGATTGAGTATGATAGTATTCGCAGTAAGCACGAATGTGAACAAGAGTCAACTAGAACAATGTTTTCCAGGCATACTACAAGGCGGGGAGACTACATTCTTGGGCAACTTCAGAGCAACGAATATGGAGATGGCGCTGATGTTTGCTTGTGATAACTATAATCCCATACTAGCAACAAAGTCTGATACACCATTCACGATACTGACTTTTGATAACACTAAGGCTATACCAGTCCACCCAGAAAATAAAAATCTGGAAGAGTGGAAACATCCTGGTGCGGGAGCACAAATGGCCTTGGGCAAAATAACTACTGAACAAACTAGTGATGGAGTTTGAGTATGTCAAATCTAGATATCATTGTAGCTACTTTCAACTTCATGGATGCTGTTGAAAACGAGTATAAACTGTCCAGAAAGAAATTTCCACCGTTCAAGTCTGGACATGAAGCTTATGCTGTTTTGCTTGAGGAAGTTGAGGAATTGTGGGAAGAGATAAAACATCCCACTGATTTTTCCCACTTCGAAAAAGAAGCTATCCAGGTTGCGAGCATGTGTTTAGCCATGGCTATAGAACTAAGAGGGGGAGCGTCTGAGTATGTATCTCGTAATAGTTCGCGATGATATAGGTGAAAGCGCGTGGGTAACACATGCTCCTGATGGGGTATCGGCACATGATGAAGTCGTCAAACTATTCACGCGCGCAAATCCCAACAGGAGAGTTGACCAAACAATCACTTATGATATTGGTCTAAAGCAGGATACCTACGTATTGTACTACACTTGTTAACATGTTAACTACTCGAATGGAGAAGGAATGTGGCTACAGTAGAAGAAATGCTTACAAGGCGTAGGGAATACGCTTCTTATAAGAACAGAGGATTAACCAGGAAAGATGAACCATCATATGGGACTAAGTACAAGAACGGTGAAGCGTTTAAGTATGAAACAAGAGAGTTTATAGCGTGGGATGGAGAAGGTGCTGACATAGACGGCCAGCACACCTATGTTCTTCTCAAGAATAATAAGGGTGATGAAATGGTCCGACCGTCTGGCATTGATACTTACCAAGCTCTCAAATTTCTTGTGGAGACAAAGCAAAGATATCCCAATGCAACACACGTCATCTTTGGTGGAAGTTACGATGTGAACATGATGCTTAAGGATTTAACTTACAAACATATAAAGATGTTACAAGAGAATAAAAGGGTATTCTGGAAAAACTTCAACATTCATTATATACCTCGTAAGTACTTCATGGTGTCAATGTACCCCCCACAAATTGGTGACAAGCGTAAAATCAAACCTATAGCAACTATATGCATGTGGGATGTTATAGGTTTCTTCCAAGGCGCCTTTGTAAAGTCACTAAAAGAATACTTCCCAAATGAAGAGGAGCAAAAAGAGTTACACATTCCAGAAATAGAGGCTGGCAAACTAAGAAGGGGGACATTCACTCCACAAGAATTAGAAAACTTCATAATTCCATATACACAGTACGAGGTTGACGCACTAGTGGCGTTAATGAACAAATTAAGGGCTAATTTTGAAGAGGCTGGCATCCGTCTATCCAGATGGGACGGTGCTGGTGCTGCCGCTGCTGCTGTTCTGAATAAATATGGTGTTAAGCAATATTACCCGAAAGATTTAGAGGTAAAAGACTTAGAACAAGCTGGACAAGTAGCATTTGGCGGTGGACATGTCGAGATGTACAAATATGGGCATACCAAAGAAGACATACATCACTATGACGTGATAGGTGCTTATCCAAGTGTTATGCCAATACTTCCCAATTTAGCAAATGGCGAATGGACACACAAGCGGTCGCCAGAAGACTTACATCCTAACAAGAACTACTTCTCAATGTACAAGATATATTGGGATTATCGCAAGAGAATAAATTCGAGGGGTAATTGGATAGAAGATGACGAGAATGTAATTTACCCATTTTTCTATAGGAGGCCATGGCGTGACCCACGTGTATACTACCCGAGACAAGGGTATTCTTGGGTATGGCAACCAGAATTAGAAGCCGCGCTAAGATACTATAATGAATTGGGCGGTGAACTAAAAGTTCTTGAGAAATGGGAGTACGTACCAGGAGACAGTGTAAAGCCTTTTGCTTTCGTCTCAGATTTATACCAGAAAAGACTAGAGTACAAAGCAAAAGGTATGGGTGCCGCTCTAGCTCTCAAGTTGGCTGTCAATAGCCTATATGGTAAAATGGCCCAAACAGTCGGCTATGATATAAAAGATGGTGATAAGAGACCCCCATACTATAACATATTATATGCTGGCTATGTTACATCAAGCATTAGGGCAAAAATGTTTGAAGCTATGATGCAAGCACCAGATTATATCATAGCTGTTGCTACAGATGGTTTGTGGTCTATGAAACCATTAAAATTAGATATAGGCAAAGGCTTAGGACAGTGGGAATATGAGAAACTTCTCAGTTTCACATCTGTCCAGGCTGGAGTGTACTTTGCCAAGAAAGCTGATAACGAAGAAGTATATCATTACAGAGGTTTCAATCAGGGGAGTATCTCTGAGAAGGATGTTATAAGCGCGTGGACAAGGCGTGATTATACAATTAATGTTCCTACAAGAAGATTTGTAACCATGGGTACAGCCGTAGCATCGGAAGAACGTTTCAAGACAAAATGGCGTACATGGGACGAAATGTCTAGATCATTAGACTTATTCCCAGGCGGAGGGCAGAAACGTTCGGGGCATAGTTTACCCGATGGTAGACCTACTCCTAATGCATCATTTGAAATGGTCGATTGCGAACTAAATTGGATGATGCGTTTCGAGGACGAAATAAAAAGTGTTAACATGTTAACAGAAAAATGGTTATCACGAAAACATCCTCTCCCATGGGATGAAGTGATTGCCGAGACAGAAACAGAGAAACGCATTAAGCTAGATACAGAACTATTGTGGGAGATAACAGAAAGTGAAGTATGAGTTATGAAAGTAGTATGTTCTGAGTGCGCTGGTTTCGGCATGGTATCGAAAGCTACAATGGGTGTAAGAGACTGCGGGACGTGTTTTAATATTGGGGGTAAAACTACAAAGAATTGCGGTGAATGTAGTGGGAGTGGTCAGGTAAGTTATACAGAGTATAATCTGGTAACTTGCCCCACATGCCGTGGAAAAGGACGTATTGACGTAATACGTCCAGGAAGATGATAAAGGAGTGATCGAGTATGAAGTCAATAAAGAAGTGTCCCAAGTGTAATGGTAAACTAGTGAAGAGAAAAATTGGAAACCTTTACTATTACATATGTACAGTTTGTGGATATAGGGAACAAACACTATGATAATAGAGATTGTCTTTTTTGTTCTAGTATCGGCATACGTTATTGTTAGGTTAGCTAAAAGAAAGTGATTGAGCGTGAAGCATTTTAAATGGCATGACTGGATGGTATACAAGCTTGATGTAGATTGGTTTAGCTGGTTTGTATTCATAGCACCTGACGACTCCAGGGTTATTGTACAACTAATGACACCAAACGGCCGTAGCTATGTTTGGGAAGTGATTGAGTATGAGCAGAGGTGACTTCTACTTCATGGTTTGTGTGATGCTAGTTTTATTGATTATAATAGCAGCAGTACTGCTACATCCTTAATCGCTAACCACTTGACAAACCTTCCAAAATGTGGTATACTATAAATAGGATATATTATGTTGGCCTTCTTCCACTTTCAAGGCCACTTCAGCCAGTAATATATCCTGCAATCGAGGACCTTATGACTATGTGCTCTGTCATAAGGTCCTCCCTTTATAATGTTAACATGTTAACAGGAGAAGATATGTTAGATGGAATAGCAGCAGGAACAGCAGCAGGTGTAGTAGGTAGTCACGTTGCACGTGTAACATCTCCAGATGATGCTGTACAACTTGCACAGAAAGATCATCTTGAAAGTATATATTTAGCCTTGGCAGAGATAGCAGATTTTCAGGCTAAAGATAGTATTCCCCCTGAAGAGAAGGATTTGTTCAAAGTAGTTACTTTGTACAAACAAGGCTTTGGCCCCCCTTTTACACCAGTCTCGGAACATCGCCAGTACATGCGCATGATATGTGGTGTTAGTTTACCGATTTCTGTAACATCTGTTATAGGACAATCTAATTTAACTTTGCCACCCTGGTCATGGGTACCAGTAGATTTTCCCGATAACACATCTTACCTCTTAGACGCTTCCGCACCAGGTAACAGCCAGACTATTTGGGTTAGATATACTAATGTGGCTCCTAATTGGGCATACGGTGAATTATTGCCAAAAGGAGATTATCCCCCTGGTGCTGTACCCATTACGGCAACAACAGGAAACATGGCAAATTTTAACGACTCAGCGCACCTTGCGGCAGCGTCTGGTAAGACTACGTACATATCAGGTTTCGAAGTATCTGGTAGTGGTGCAACTGGCGCACTAGTGGTTACCGTATCTGTAAACAACACAGTATCGGGCAACATGCTGTACACATATGTATTTGTTGCTGGGGTAACAACAGCTAATACACCGTTGATTGTGGAGTTTAGTAGGGCCATACCGGCTAATGCACCTAACACAGAGATAACTGTTAACTGTCCAGCATCGGGAGCCGGTGGAACAAATAATGTAGTTAGTGCACATGGCTATCAATTATAGTCGAAGGTGATTGTTAACATGTTAACAGATAATGACAATGAAAATAAAATGTATAGTAGCAAGGAGGCGTACCTCAGTGGCCTTAGATCAAAACGTTCTCAAACTAATGACGGAACTTCAAGCTCTGGCGACACTATACGGAGAGCAATTCAACGCGATGAAGGCGACAATAGAGAGAATGACGGCGAACGACGAACAGAGAAACAAGTTGTTCCAGGAACAAATGGAAGCTCTCAAGATACAGCGGGATACCCAGAGGGATTTACAGAGCAACTTAGACAGTTCCGTAACCAGTCTACAGGAAGTGACAGTAGCTCTAATCAACATCTCGGACGAGCAACAGAAGCTGTTAGAAAGCCCAGGTGGTCAGTCGGCTCTATCGTAGGGAAGTACAAAGAAGCTGTCCAACGTCCACAACGTACTGTAGAAGCGGGTAAGAAGAAAACAGCATCTACAGAGGGTAAGAAACTTAGCGATGCTGAAGTTATACGACTGAGGCCCAAGTTAGTAGAATATCTGACATGGCAAACGGAACACTTAGACCAGTTCATTATTGCAACAAGTGGAGGGCATGACCCCACAATAGAAATATGGGGTACTATGTCCATAGACGAAATGGAAATACTTGCTGACTTCTTGCTTCAAATGGGTAAGACAGATGTGAAAGCGGCGACAGCAGTACGCTATGCATCGGTACTAATGGATAGGGTTAAGTTAGGCTTAATCATTGTTCCGCGCATGTATCACACACTGGCTATATACTGGCAAAGAGGGGTAACAATAAGGTGAATGACTTTGACGGAATAGTAAACTTTTACTGGTATGGAATAGAGCTATCCATTAAATTTGCTATGTATATCCAGATATATTACTTTGGATATGTGGTTATTATACCAAAGTGTTAACATGTTAACAGAAGGAGTATGAATGTGCGAATAGTATTAGATGGGAAGGTGTATAATGTATCGCTTTCTAATATTGCGAAACATTTGTCAGCTTGGTATGATACTAACAAGTATCTACTTGATAGTGTACAACTGGAAAACGGTAGGAAGCTTGACTTCTCCAAGAAAAGTATCCTCAGAATAGGACTTAACACGGCTCTTGTTCCAATTGCCATACCTGCACTCAAGATGGTTTATAAAATAAAAGGTAGCGAGTTACCAGCACGCAAGAAACATGAGGACTTCATTGATTACTTCATGATAAGTAGTTTCAACGCGTTAAGCTTATATGATCGGGAGATACTACATGCTGAGAGCATTGAAAGTATTGAAGGTGACAGCAGAGATATTCACACCGTACTTACCAATGTACAAGCCATTGCAAGAGATGGAAACTCCCCACACTCAAGTAGCAAGACGGAAGAGGATATCGGTGCAAGAGGGAAAACACTACTTTGTAGTGGGGAAAACGGGTATGGGGAAGACGAAACTAATCAAGGAGATGATAGGGAAGAAAGTTTCCGTCCAACCAAATTTAAATATCTATCATCTGGACACCAAGAAACGCGGTGACTTTACTTCTGCCGATGGTATAATGTTCCAAACAGAAAAAGCACCAGCAGCATTCAAGACTATGGGTAATAGAATGGTGTGGCAGCCATTTGACGATAACAAGAACGAATACTCAAAGTTCTTTTTAGATATACTGAACACTGGACTTCCTAGCGTGGTCAACGTAGATGAAGCGATTAATATGACATTCGGCGGAATAGATAATATTCCACGCGGATTGAAGATACTACTGGCACAAGGTCGACTACCAGGAATACATGTATTTGGAGGTACTCAGGAAGTTGCGAGGTCGCCTAGACAGATGCATAGTCAGGCGTACCACGTAATTTCTTTCAATGTCATTAATGATTACGATGAAAGAATGATGTTGAAGATGCTGAGACTTAACGAGAGAGGAATGAAGAAACTTGGTCTAAAACAATACGAGTTTTGGCATATAAGACCCGACGTTGATGATAAAGCACAACTCTATCATAGTTGGGAAGAGTTAGTTAACAAGATAATCTAAAAGAAAGAGAGAATGCTAGATTATGGCAAAAGGTTTTACATTCGCAAAGGATTACACTAAGGCTCTTATTCTGTTAGCAGTAAGTTTGACAGTGTTATGGTTTTTCCTTAACTTCATTCACCAAAGGTTTGGGGGGAACGTCTTCGGCCAGTTTGCCGGAACGGTAGGTGAATATGCAACTGGTCAGAAGTATCAGTTTTAGTGATTGAATGTGTTAACATGTTAACAAGGAGTAATTAAGTATGGCGATGACGTATCCTCCCGTTCAAAGTCCTAGTATCGTTACACAGTCCAGTGATACTAACCTTCAAAATCAACTAATGACTGCTATGATGGCGAACATGAAGCCCCAAGACCAGGCGCAATTTCAAGCCGCTCTTGCTCTTCAGGCTCGTAAACTAGCCAACCGTTTGTACATGGGATTAACAGTTCGCAAGGCTAGCCCAGCGTTAACTAATGGAAGTCCTACACAAACATATGTGCAGAACACCCCACTTACTTTTAACCTTAGTACTTCACTTAATGGATATTGCGAGGGTATTATTGTTCGAGTTGCATTGAACTATACTCTAGCTACTGGAACATCAGCAGTATATGCTCTAACAGCGGCAGGTGCTCTCGGAGTTATAGACACTATTGAAGTGCGATATAACAAGAGCCAGTTCAAGATAAGGCCGGTCGATCTCAGACAGTTAGCACTCGCTGGAGGTCTTGATGAGTGGACTATTCCTAATCAGGTGCTTGTAGGTCAGCAGAATGCAAGTATCCAAACTTACTTGAATACTGGTATGCCTATAACTACAGGTGCTAACTCTTCAACCATCGAGTTCTTTGTGCCATTTAATCTTGTAGCATCGAGTGATGCTAGAGGTCTTCTCCCCTTAATGGCTGGAGATACAGGCATTCAGGTGATTATCAATACCCCTGTAGCCTTACTTGCCCCTGGTGACGTTGCTAACTCAGGTGACTCTCTGTTAAACTCGATTTATCCGGTGTCTGGCACAGGCCATGCCATTTCAGCCGTTGGTGGTTCGGTTTCTGTAGAAGCTGTATATCGTGATGGTGATACATATACTGGCATCGACAAAATGCCGTTCGATATATCACTTGTTGAAGGTACATTTCAGGCACAGCTAGATCAGGTGTTGGCGCCGCTAGTTGCTAACACTATCCAACGTACCAAACTCAATATTATGGGTAGACATTATTATGTTCTTCTCAAAATCATTGACGCAGTACAGCCCAATCTATACGCCGCACAAGCTAATCTCACTTACATCGAGTCTGCAAAAGATGGTGTTGGTGGAAATGTGTTCTGGAAATATGGTACTCAGACAAATATGAACTACTATGAGTACGATTACCTACAGCGATTTGGCAAGGGACAAGACCTTGACAGTGGTTGTATTCTTATGGTGGATGCACCTACTGGTAATGAAGGTCAATCGCTGGCTCATTTGAGAGGCGCTGGCGCATACTTGGACAATACTAGAACAGGATGGGCAGACTGGCGTTATGGTGCTATGGTAGCTGCTGTTGGTGCATTAGGTGCGGGACCGCGTATTGAGCCTACTGTCTTCTATGTTAACCCAACTGGCCTGGTGCCAGTGTAATACCTTCTCTCTTCCTTTGGTCAGTCCCCAGGGGTAGCGGCCCTACTACCCCTGGGTAGGACTGAATGATTGAGAATGCTAGAGTAGGAGAAAGTATGCCGAAGAAGATGCACGATAAGATAGCTAAAGATGTACGTCATGCACATCCTGGTTATTCTGCTGCAAGAGTAGAACAGGAAACGAATGCGGTGATGAGCAATATTGGGAAGGGGTATACAAGGAGAGGTACAGGAGGCAAGATGAGCAAGTCTAGAAAGCCGCGAGGTAAGAGTGCGTGGTCATCACAGTCTCGCAGAAAGAAGTGAGTATGGTTAAGCACGATCTAGACTTGTTAATAGTTATACTTCTGTTGTCCCTGGTCGTATTATTCTCAGCTTTTTGGGCGTACAGGTGCATACTTCATCGCAAGAAAATTCACGAGTTACGTGATAATTGGAATGGTAGCGATATATCTACAAGGTGATTGAATATGTTAATTATCATGTACTTCAAAGCTGATGGTCATGGTATATGTTATCAGATTACATGGCCCACACTACACACGTGGGAGATGGAACACTTCCCTGAGATAGAATGGGAGGTGTTTGATTGAGAGAACGTGTATCGTGGGGCATCATGTTTGTACTAGCAATAGTGCTTATAGTTATGGGTATAGAAGGTTCATTAGGGAAAGTTATTGGCTGTCTCATGACACCAGGAGAAGTCGTTATCAATAGATAGGAGAGAGTATGTTTGGTGATATAATTGTAGATGATGATTACAAACAACTTAGCGAGAAGGTTCTTAAGAAAATGGGTATGGAGGAACCTGACAAAAAGACTACCGAAAGACTTACAAAAGCCATCCAAGAAGCTGAGTCAGAAGTGGCTGCTGAACAAGAACAACGTAACATGAGTGGGCAGAGGCACCTTGAATATCACAGAAATTATCCTGGTTCATAGAAAGTGTTAACATGTTAACAGTATGGCTAGACCAATAAAATTATTCGACCCGTCGCTAAATCTTGGTGGCAGTAGTTTTGATACCAAAGGTATTAACGTTAATGAACAGCTTATGCTATATAACGATAGCATCTATGGATTAGAACTGACGTTTCCAGATGGTAGCGTTGATAGAATACCACCATCTTGGAATAAAGATTTCATCTTGAATGATGTAGCCATTGGAGTTGTTAAGTGGACAATATTTACACAGTTAAATGTACCACCTGGCGTATGGCCTATCAGTCAAGTTTATGGTAGTATATATGAGACGGGTGAACATGTGGCGTCAGTAAACGCCAGTATGCAGCGTGGTGTAACCGTTGCATCGGGGAGTGTAGGAGCTACGGTTAATACATTGAGTAACGAGACAAATGCAGCAGGTGTTGAGGTTATTGATATAGGTACATTAACTAATCCCAAGTTAATAGATATATTTACCGATCACGGTAGCATAGGAACAGAACAAGCTGGAGTCGCTGCACAAGTATTTAAGTGGTTGAATGGTATACTTGAAATACTAAATTCACTAAAGCTTGATACTACACCAGTAACTATGAACGGTACAACAGCCGGTACATTTAGTTTGTGGCAACCGTTTATAGGTGACTATAAACTTCTTATACTACAACAGGTAGGATATCAGAATAGTGCTAGTGACCCTGGACCGATGCTTGTACCAACACCATTTACCAAAGGTGGATTAGGGTTACACACTAACATTGGAGGCTGGACAGTTAAGAACGGCGGTGCTACTATATCAACAGATAATGCAACATCATTCGGTGCTGGTAGTTCTAGTAATCCAACACCTTCTTGGACATGGTATGCTATTAATAGCGCGTTTGACAGATTGCAACCGAACCTATCAAATGGTACTGTTCACAACGCATGGGGCTTTATATTAGGAGTTTAGTGATTAAGTATGAGTACACCAGGACACTTGAGAACACTTGTGCTGCCATTTGGTAGTAGTGATGATGGTATGTTTAACCAGGATATTATTCTGAAAAACAATACTATTATCAATTTCATAGTTTCTAATCTCAACGTCCTTGTTAGTGCAATAACGTGGAATTATATAACCTACTATACTTTTCCTGGTGGAATAGCTACATTGCAACATGGTATAAAGATAGAGTTTTTCTTAACCGATGTAGGAGATACAGTATTTGAGAATAACATAGCATTTCTTGTTTCTCAAATTGGGACTTTTGTTACGTGGACAATCCCGATATCGTGGGACTAAGTGATTGAGTATGTTAACATGTTAACTACTCGAATGGAGAGAATATGCCAGTTAATCAAGCTAGAGCGCAACAAATAGCAGCATTCAATAATCGCAAGGCTAGTTCACCGCCCGCTGTACCGCCTGGACAGCCGCCTGCTAAGTTAACAGCATCAAAAGGTATGAGTGCAACAGATATTGCTCTTATACAAAAGAGTGATAGTGGAGTAACTCTTAGCCAGGATGAGGTTATACGATATAAGGCTCTCCAAACAAAAGAGAACCTGAGAGTTACAGCTGAGCAACAGGCTGCGTTGGACAAGGCTAACAAAGATGCACAGTTGCAAGATGCTAAGCTGCAACAACGTGTTCTGTTAGAAACTGAACGTGGTTTAAATAGCACCAAAATTGTCGCTGCTCCAGCGGTCAATTGGTTCTCTAATTTACCTACACCAGGGGGACTTGCCACTATCATCATAATACTGATTGTATTCGTTATGGCTATCGTGCCAGTAGATGCAAGTGGTACAACAAGATTGAAGCTAGTATGGTTAACACTTACTGGCAAAACACACTTGAGATACCAGGAACAAGGAAAGCAAGGAGGCGGTAGTTTGCCACCATTACCATTCCAGCCGCTGGCTGATACAAACCAGCCTACAACAAATGGTATATACAACGCAATACCACCATCGCAACTACCACAGAACGTAAACTTCTTTGACCTATTCGGAGGAACCAATCTATGAGTCCTAAAGTGAGTGAAAGTAAACAGCATAAAACACTCGATGAAATAGATCGCGACTTGCAACAAGCAGCGATAGCTTATGTAGAAGTAAGGAAGAAGCATAGACTAGACTTAGAACACGTAGAAGTAACTTACACAGCACTACAGTTACGTGTACTTGCTGAAGAGTTTTTGCGATGGAGGCTATTGTGAGTATTCTAAACTCTTCACAAATAGCAAGTCTAGCCTTTGGTGTTGGTTTATCTAGCACTCAAGTACAGATAGCCACAGCTATTGCATTGGCAGAACATAGAGGGGTTGTTAGGACCGATGCTGTAAATAACAATCCACCTGTTGAGATAAGCGTTGGCGTCTGGCAAATTAATACATTAGCTCATAAACAATACTCGGCGTCAAGTATGAAAGACCCTGTGCAGAATGCTAAGGCTATGTTTGTTGTATCAGGCGGTGGAGTTGACTGGAGTCCGTGGAGTACATATACAGATGGATTATATAAGAAGTATTTGTCAAGCTCAAGCTTGAACAATATTCCAAGATTGCAACCAATCACTAACACTAGCCAGAATGCATCATTCTTAGCTCTAAGCAGTACAGTAGAAGGCAATCCTGATGTATACACGGACAAAGGTTCGGGCTATGCATACATACTAGCGTATATTGTGGCTGGTGCCATATTTACACTTATGGCTAAGACACGATTAGGATACAATGCTCTGTATTATGGGGCATCACTACTTCTTATATTGTTACTTGCGACACAATCGCAGTTCTTTGTCAAGGCACTGGCACCGATATCCGCGCCAGCTACACCACAAACTGTCAACCTTTAGTAATTAACAAAGTGTTAACATGTTAACACATTAGAAGGGATTGAGTGATCGATTATGAGTTTTCTAGAAGGCACAGAATGGTACTTGTTTATACTTGCAGCTTTATTGATAGGCGCTGTGTATTACGTCGGGGTTAAGACCGACATCGGTGCTTTTTCGGGATTGATTAACTCTGCTGGTAATGTGTTTACTGGTAGATCGCCAGAGGGAGGAAAGTTCTTTGGTGTACCATCTGGGAGTTAGGGAAAAATCACTTCTTGTCGGCGAGTGGTTATTTTCGCTATTCGTTTACTCGGATGGCGAAGTTTGGATAGAAGTACATGGTTGTGGTGAAGATAGCCATGATTGTGTAAGAGTTCTAGAAAGAGAGGTAACTGTTTAGCATGGCTACAGATTTGAGCAGTCCTGGTATACCTACATTTTATCAGCCGCAGGGATATAATCCACAGTATGATAGTGATACTGTAGATTTACAAGATCGTCTAAATGCAGTTACTCCTTACCAGCCAACAATGCCGCCAGCATTTCCAAGATACATAAGGAGTACGGGCCCAGGAGTAGGAGACGAGAACTATAATGTTGGATACAAGATGTTACCTGTCCCATCTGGTATTGTCAATGAGAGAAGTTACGAGTCTCCAGATGTACCATTCACACATCTGTCATTTAGCCAGTCACTATACGATAGTACGTTACCAAGGCAGCAGGTGAGTAAACGAACAGTATACACATCACTTCGTGCGCCTGGTATTAACGAAGGATTTAGCTACTGATGGACTTGAAGAAACTTCTTGATGGGATACAGTCACATCCTGTTGTTGTAGCAATAATCATATTCGTAGGCGTCTTCCTCTTGTATAATGCAACAAAGAAAACTGGTGCGCCTACACTGTCAGCTATTGGTGATGCTGGTGTTCCTAGGCAACCACAAGAGATTGATGTGAACATCACCCAATCTCAACCACAAGCTATACCAGTAGCAAGCAGCACAGCTACAGCTACAGCTACAGCTACAACCACACCACATGCTTGTGGCAAAGGCGGTATACAAGCTAATAGCAAAAGTGATTGTCCCAAGGGATATTACTTTACGAGACATGCTAATGGTGTAGGGGGATGTTGCTATCCTAACCATGCAGCCAATCACGACAGCGAACCATCGTCGTCATCTGGCAGTTCATCATCATCGGCAAGTCTCTTGAGTAGTACGACAGCTTACCATGGGGTATTACAGCAACATACATCTACCAGGCCAGCTAACATTGGGCCGTGGATTAGTGGACGACAGGTGATGATACATGGTCACACCTACGTCATAAAGACTGGCCCTAATGGTAGGTTATGGGGGGACATGATAGGCGGCCCGAAAGACATTCTCCTATGGGACGGGGCGAGATAAGTTAACATGTTAACAAAAAGAAGGGAGTGATTGAGTATGACAAATAAGGATTTATGCTTCATGGCAATAATTGCCGGATTGTTAATCATAGCCTGGGCTTGGGCAGAAAGACATCCTGCCAGGTTTCTGAGTACGGGACCGGCTTTGCCTATCAATTTAAAAACCAACGGTGTTGCTGACGGCAATACTAACAACGTTGCTAACAGAGTTAACTTCCAACAACAGCCCTATGGTAGTTCGTCATCTTGAGAGGATAGTGATTGAGTATGACCAGTTGGTACTCATACCCGACAGACGCTAGAGGTACTGGTTATGGAGAAATACCAGAACCATTGAATGCGAGCTATCGTAAGCCTGATACTAATATTGCTGTTCCACGCGGCACTCCTATAACTGCATGGGACTCTGGTAGAATAACTGACGTTAGCAACAAAGGGACATCAAGCGGCGGTCTGAGTGTTACTATGTCCTTAGATCACCCACTAAATAATGTTGCTAGATATGCCAGTTTCAACTATCTAGGTTCGTCCGGCGTGCATGTAGGACAGAGCATACAGCCAGGACAGCAAATTGGTACGGCTGGTAGTCCAACTGGTATCAACTTTGGTCTGGGACTTGGAGCTGACCCTTCTTGGGGGGGTAGAAACTTTAGCCAGTACCAGGGCAGAGGCGATAGCAAGACTGACCCGAGAATAGTTCTCAGTTCATTAGCATCAGGTAAAACTCCAAGTGGAACAGGATTACTAGCATTCGGAGTTTCTAATAGCCTTGCTGGTACGTACTTCGGAACACCATTCATAAGTGTCTCAAACAATATTAATCAGACACTTAATAACGTTCCAGGTTTCTTGGGATTAGTTGAAGCTCTCGATGAGGCTGAAACATTTGTACCTTTTAGGCTAGTTAGTACAGGCGGTCAAGATATCGGGATACTTGGACATTTGCCATTTATTGGCGGTGGACTCCAGTCAGCAGCCGATCAGATAACATTACCGGCTGACCAGATGCAAGCGATATTAGTGTTTGTAACATCTAACACGTTGGCTGCGATAGTACGATTTATTATTATTTTCATAGGCGTCATGATATTGGTAGCTCTTGTATTGAATGCTCTAGGCTCGGGTGTGGAACAAACTACTGGACAAACACCAGGGCAACTAGCTTCTACAGCTATACGGCTTGCGAGATGATGGTTGATAAAGATGAAACAATATCTCTAAGAGAATATCTAGAGTTACGAATAACAACAGAGACAACTATCTTGACGGCTAGAATAGACATCCTAGAAAAGAAGTTGGAAGCTGATATATCCGAAAGAGACAAAAACTATGTCAATATGCTAGTGATTATTGGCATAAGTGTTACAGTTATAAATGTTATCATAGGCGTGTTACTACACTTCTGGAAATGAGAGTATGGATACTACACAGATAACAATGTACATCTCATATGTGCTAGTTGTAGGTATAGCACTCGTAGCGGGACAATTTGGATATATTGATAGTGCAACAACAGGTGGTATTGTTCTTCTTGTAATAGGAAACTTCCTTGGACTACATATACCATCACCGCAACAGAACAAACTGCTCGAAAGAGTTACTAAACAAGCGATCGCTGAGAAAGAGTGATTGATTATGGCTAAGGTTCTACTGTTCACAGGCGTTGAGACATACAAATGGAAATTAGTTGATTTCCAGGAAGCATGTAATTTTGCTAAAGCCCACAGAATAGATGGGCTTATAGTGAAAATCTATGAGGTAACACAAGGCGAGTGGAATACAACAAATGGAGGACCAACACCACAGCAAATCTCTGACCTTGTAGTCTCTAATAGATTGTTGTTCTACCCGTACGGCTTCTTTTATGGTACACTTTACACAACAGAAGTGGCAGCCGTAGCAAAGTATGCCAAACAATTTGGTGTGTTTATATTAAACCTGGAAGGCGACTTTGACAGCAATAACAAAATTGACCATTTTGTTAACATGTTAACAATGCCTAGTTTTGTTGGTAACATTTGGGTTAGTACATGGGCAAATCCTGTGGACCACGGTTGGATATCCAATATCACAAAGTTGGATGATGTGGTGACAGTTTGGCAGCCTGAAGAGTACAACGATGATTTGATACAAAGAAGGCTAGCCCAATTTCCAACAGTGAAGGGTAATATATATCCAACATATTCTGTTGGTGATGAAAGTCTCAGCTTGATAGCAAAGACGGAAATGCCTAGTCTTTGGGAGTATCAAACAGCTAGGAGTAATCCTATTTGGGTAGATAAGTTTGTAACATTAATCAAAGGGAAGGAAGTGATTGAGATGACAGATTGGTTTGATTATCCATGGGGGATTAGGTTTGGCACTGGTGATGTTGCTATGGGCGGTGCACATGATGCTACTATAAAAGCCCCACCTAATCATCCTGTCACATGCATACAGCCTGGAACGGTATGCGATCTTTCGTCACCAGATTGGGGGGAACAGGTTGGATTGAAACTTGACAGCCCATATAATGGACATGCATATATGGTGTATCTTCACCTAAGTGCTATAAATCCAGCGTTGAAAATGGGGCAGCATGTCAACGCTGGTAATCTTATTGGATGGGTAGGCGGCGCTAACAACCAGGCGCAATATAGCGGCACAAGTAATCCAACAGGGCAGAACAAGCTCAATACGACGGTTATGTCCAGCATGGTGCAGGTTGGGATAGCAGTTATGGACGGGCCAGAGTATGGAAGTGGTGCCGGTTGGAAGACATTTCCACCGATAGACTGGACACTCAATCCGGAGAGGATTATCACCACCGCAAGAAGTATGTCGCCGCCAGCTATGGAGGTAAGCGATGCAACGTTGTTAGCTATGTGGACAGACATAACACCAGTAGCAGATTACAACACCGGCATTGCAAACCAGTGGAAAACTGACGTCAAGGCTCTCAAGTGGAGAGGTTCTCCACTCAAGATTGAAGGTAAAATAGATTGGAAGGGTAACCCGAGCACGCCATTCCACAATTTTCAGGGAGGTTTCTACACGTATGAGAGAAATCCAGCGACACAAAAGGGACAAGCCTATTGGCATCCCTACGGATGATGTAACACATATTCAATCACAAGAAGGAGGTTTTATGCCAGATCAAGTAGTAGACACACTCAATCACTATCCACATGATGAAAACCATGACGCTATATGGGGAACGGAAGTCCCTAACAATACACCAATTGCTAGGGCCTGGGCAAGGTTGTTTGATGCTGGTGTTCATATCGGCAGCCCCACAAGTAGAGAGTATAGCCTTCCAGGTTCAGATCAGCTTGTCAGACAGAATTTTGCATATGCTTTTGCCAGGTTATACACTAACACCACTGATAACCCAAACAAAACTGTGCGGTTCTATGACGCGCGAGGTTTCATAGCCAGCGAAAGTGGTCTCTAACACAACAGCTTCCAGGGACACCCGTCGGATTGTTAACATGTTAACACTTTGGCGGGTATCTTTTTGTGCCTATTGTTGAGTATGTTGGGGCTACGGGTCGATTATTTGTGTGGGTTGTCGATTGAGAGTCGTCGATTATTTGTGTAATTGGTGTCGACTGTGGGTTGTCCGACGGTGCTGGTTATCGATTGGGGGTTGATCGACTGGCAGTCGTCCGTCGCCCA
>WNGH01004557.1_pt1 | contig 21988 bp, 22 predicted proteins | sample 5400631 | NCBI WGS metagenome assembly WNGH01 (sample SAMN13153373, study PRJNA577476) | soil metagenome | isolation source: 115 cm soil or saprolite under Garry oak tree replicate 1 | place: USA:California | collected 2016-06-15
ACGACGAGGTGGCGCGGCTGGCCGAGAGCTTCAACCGGGCCGCCGACCGCATCGAGGGGTTGGTCAGCGCGCACAAGTCGCTCCTGGCCAACGCCTCGCACGAGCTGCGCACGCCGCTCACGCGCATCCGCATGGCGGTGGAGCTGATGAGGGAGGGCACTGACTCACGGCGCAAGCGTGACGTCGAGCGCGACATCGCCGAACTCGACACGCTGATCGACGAGATCCTGCTGGCCAGCCGCCTGGACGTCGTGACCGAGCGCGGAGCGGAGGAGGACGTGGATCTGCTCGCGCTCGCGACCGAGGAGTGTTCGCGATACGAAGACACCGAGGTCGAGGGCCAGCCGGTCACCGTGCGCGGCGACCCGCGACTGCTCCGCCGGATGACGAGAAACCTGCTGGAGAACGCCAGGCGCCATGGCGCGCCGCCAATCGAGGTGCGCGTGAACCGCGCCGACGGCATGGCGGAGCTGCGCGTCTCCGACCACGGACCAGGCATTCCGGACGCCGAGCGCGAAGATGTGTTCCGACCGTTCCACCGGTTCGCAGGCGGCGGGGACCGCGGGGGCACCGGATTGGGGCTGGCGCTGGTCCGCCAGATCGCGCGCCGTCATGGTGGCGACGCGCGCTATCTGGGCCGTGAACCGTCCGGAAGCTGCTTCGTCGTCAGCCTGGACGCATCTCTCAGCCCCGCACGATGAGCGACACGTGCTCAGACCCTCTCGACGATGTGCAGGCCACGCTGGCGATCGATCAAGTACATGAGGCCCCGGCTGTCGTAGCAGACGTCGTTGCTGCAGACGCGACTGGCGCCGTCGGGCACCGGCGGCACGAACGACGCGACCTCGCGCGGAGCGTGGGGCTTGCTGATGTCCACGATCCTGAGGCCGTGAGCGAACCAGGCCACCGGGATCTCGGTGCCGCGCACTTCTTCGGCGGGCTGGTGGCAACCGGTGAACTCGGGCTGCGGCGAGCCGTCGATCCCGTCGACCTGAAAGCTGGCGAACGGTGTGGGTCGGGTCTCGTCGGTGATGTCGACGAGCCAGAGGAAGGACGACGTGGCGTCCTTGGTGAGACGCAGGACGTCTTCGTCGGCGACCAGCATGATCTGACGTCCCATGAGCGGGAAGGGGACGGGCAGCGTCGTGTGGGTCGGCCACGGAAAGGGAGGACTCCAGTCGAGTCCTGACACGTAGCGCGGCTTTCCCATGTCCTCGATGTCGAGGATCACGAAGCCGCCGTGCCAGTACGAGACGTAGAGCCGGTTGCCGCGACGGATCGGGTGATGGCAGCGGTGGGCGCGGCCCTCCCAGCTCGGCGTCTCGCCGCCCGCGATCCACTGGCCCGGCATCCACCAGCGCCCGACTTCTTCAGGCTTCGCCGGGTCCTTGAGGTCGAGGATCATCACGATGTTGCCGCGATAGCCGTCGAGATCGGGGGAGAGATACGCGTAGCGTCCGTCGAAGGTGAAGCGATGGAGGCCCTTCCACTCGACGAAGGTGATCTCGCGTGGGCGCTCGGGGTGACTCACGTCCCAGATACCGAGGCCGCCACGAAAGTCGGGCGAGACCTCGGTGCGGGGCGGCGCTTCGCGGTTGACCAGCATCACGCCGTCCACCGCGCGCACCTTGTGCGAATGCACGCCGGCCGGAATCGTCACCTCGGCGAGCTTTCGCGGCCGCGCCGGATCGCTCACGTCGACGATGGTGGTCCCGTGCGGCGCCTTCATGTGGGCGACGAACGCCGTCGTCCCGCTCACGACCACCTGGCCGCCGCCCGGACAATCGAAATACCCGACCTGCCGGATGCCTCGCGCTTGCGTCATGACGCCTCCCTCGGCCCGGAAGGATAGCGCAAGACGTCCGGAATATAATGTCGGGCGTGAAACCACATGTGCTCGAGTTCGGTATGGGCGTCGACGTTCACGGGCAGGATTCCACCAAGGCGGCCTGTCGCGCGGTGTCGGATGCGATCCGGCACTCGAGCCTGCCCTTCTTCCGTGACATTCGCGAGCGGGGCGGTCGGATGTTCGTGGACGTGACCGTCGCGGTTCCGGATCCCGCGTCGGTCGACATCGAGCAGGTCAGGCGCGAACTGCCTCACGGGGAGGTCACGATCCGCCCGGTGGCGGGCGGGCTGCGCGTTCCCGGGTCCGACACCATCATCGCGTGCGTCGCCATCACCGTCGGCATCGAGGAGGGAGAGGCCCGGTGATCGCCGTCAGGCTGGTTCTCGCCCTCGCACTGATCCTGGCCACGAGCGCCGTCGCCGCGGTCGACCGCGGGCCGATCAGGATCGGGATGCTGGTGCCCCAGACGGGGCCGCTGGCGGCGAACGGCAAGGAGATGGAGAACGGCTTCAGGCTCTACCTCGAGGAGCAGGGCCAGCGCATCGGCGGACGTGAGATCAAGCTGTTCGTCGAGGACACCGAGGCCAAGCCGGCCACCGCGCTCACGAAGGCGCGGGCGCTCATCGAGAGCCAGAGCGTGCAACTGCTCGTCGGGCCGCTCAGTACGGCCGAAGCCTATGCGCTCCTACCCTACATCGAGGCGCGAAAGATCCCGACGCTCTCGCCCACCGTCGCCGCTGAGGACCTGACGCAACGCCGCCGCAGCCAGTACGTCGTGCGCACCGGGTGGTCGGCGGGCCAGCCCGCGCATCCGTTCGGTCCGTGGGTCGTCGAGACGCTCAAGTATCGGAAGATCGCGATCGTCGCCCAGGACTTCGCGTTCGGCCACGAGTCGAGCGCCGCCTTCCAGCGAACGTTCGAGGAGGCGGGCGGTCAGATCGTGCAAAAGCTCTTCGCGCCGCTCGGCACCGCCGACTACGGGCCGTATCTCGCCCGGCTGCGGCGTGACGTCGACGCGGTCTACGCGGCCGCTGCGGGCGCCGACGCGCTGCGCTTCGTGCGCCAGTACGCGGACGCCGGGCTCAAGGAGCGCCTGCCGCTGATCGGCAGCGGCAACTTCACCGACGAGCACGTGCTCCGCAACATGGACGACACCGCGCTCGGCATCGTGACCGCGCTGCACTACTCGGCGGCGCTGGCCACGCCCGCCAACCAGCGCTTCGTCAAGGCCTACGAAGCGCGCTTCAACCAGATGCCATCGTATTACTCGGAAGGGCCCTACGCAGCGGGAAGCGCGCTCAAGGCCGCGCTCGACGCCGTGGGGGGCGAGATCGAGGACGTGCCGAAGTTCCTGGCCGCGCTCCGCACGCGGGCCGATCACCTTCGACGATTACGGGCATCCGATCCAGAACATCTACGTGCGGCGGGTGGAGCGCGTCGACGGCAAGCTCCAGAACACCGTGATCCACACGTTCCCCAAGGTCTCCCAGTTCTGGACCTACAAGCCGGACGAGTACCTGAAGAATCCCGTCTACTCACGGGACTGGCCGCCCTGCAAGGCGTGCTGAGCGCGCGGAGGAGATGACGAAGATGGTGGCGACGTGACCGGCCTCGGCCTCCGGCGGCTGCAGCACCTCGTCCTCTACGTCGCCGACGTCGAGCGGAGCGTGCGGTTCTACGTCGACGTGCTCGGCTTCGAGATCCAGCGCAGGTATCCGAAGGCGGCGTTCCTGAAGATCCCGGGAACGGTCGACGATCATCACCTCGGCCTCTTCGAGGACCCCGGTGTCGGTCGACCTGACGAGCACGTTGCGCGCATGTACCACGCGGCCTGGGAGGTCGGCGAGCTGACGGATCTGGCGCGGGCGCGCGAGCGGCTCATCGCGGCGCGCTCCCTGGTCGGCCAGTCCGATCACGGCACGAGCCTGTCGCTCTACGCCAAGGATCCCGATGGCCTGGAGTTCGAGCTCTTCTGGACGGTGCCGAACGGCCAGCCCGCCGGCACGCGCCCGCTCGATCTGGAAGCCGAGCTCGCCCGCGGGAGGACCGCGCGGGTCTGACTCGTCGTGGGCAGAGCCCGTCTGGACCGGGATGGCAGGCGGCGTGTAGAGTACAAGGCGTCGCGAGATCAGCGGACCAATACTGGAGGACACGATGGGCAACTCAGCTCGAACACCGCGCGGGATCAATCACGTCGTGCTCAACGTGACCAACCTCGAGGTCTCGCACCGCTTCTGGACCGAGACCATGGGCTTTCGCTGCGTCGCCGCGCTGAAGCAGGAGCCCGGCCGCCCACGCCCCAAGATGCGCTTCTACTCCGGCGTCGATTCGAGCGGCGACGTCACCCATCACGACCTGGCCCTGATGGAGATCAAGGCGCCCGCCACCAACGGCGGCAAGAGCGAGGCGTGGACGCTGCAGGGCCGCGGCGTCGGTCTGAACCACGTCGCCATCGCCTGGCCCGATCGTGAGTCGTGGCTCGCCCAGATCGAGTTCATGCAGGAAAAGGGCGTGCCGTTCCTGCGCCGGGTCAACCACGGGATGACCCACAGCGTGTACATCGAGGATCCCGATGGTCATGGGATCGAGGTGCTCTACGAGCTGCCCCGCGAGGTGTGGGAGCACGACATCGACGCCGCCCAGAACTACGTCGAGAACCTTCCCACCGCCGGCGCCGAAGCCCTCGTGGACCGGACGGACAATCCGGTGTTCGAGGGGACGCGATGAGCGACAAGCTCCTGCTCGAGAAGGATGGCCCGATCGGCTGGATCGTGTTCAACCAGCCGGAGAAGCGCAACGCGGTGAGCCAGGAGATGTGGGAGCTCATGCCGGAGTACGTCAACGACCTGGCCAAGGACGAGGCCATTCGCGTGGTCATCCTCCGCGGCGGCGGCGACCAGTCGTTCGTGTCGGGCGCCGACATCTCCCAGTTCAAGGACAAACGCAAGAACATGGCCGACGAGGAGGAGTACCGGCGGATCTCGGCCCGTGGCCAGGACTCGCTCACCACGCTGCAGAAGCCGCTGATGGCGATGATCCACGGCTATTGCGTGGGCGGTGGGGTCGGCGTCGCGCTGACCTGCGACATCCGCATCGCGTCCGATGATGCACGCTTCGGCATTCCCGCGGCGCGCCTCGGCCTCGGCTATCACTATCGCGGCATGGACAAGCTCATGGCTCTGGTCGGCCCCGCCTACACCAAGGAGATCTTCTTTTCGGCGCGCACGGACTTCAGCGCCCAGGATGCGCTCCGCATGGGGCTGATCAACCAGATCATTCCCAAGGCCGAGCTGGAGAAATTCACGCGTGACTACGCGCTGAAGATCGCCCAGAACGCGCCGCTCACCCTGCGCTCGGCCAAGGAGACGGTGAACCAGCTCCTGCGGCCGGCCGGCGAGCGCGACCTCGGCCTGCTCGACACGCTGATCGCCGACTGCTTCAATAGCCAGGACTATCAGGAAGGCGTCAAGGCGTTCGGCGAGAAGCGCCGCCCGAAGTTCCAGGGACGCTGACGACCGCGTAGCGGAGCGGGCCACCAGGGCGTAGCGCGTCGAACGGGTAGCACGTCAGCAGCACGAGACGGGCCGCGCCGGCGCCCGTGCCGATGACGGCCGTGCGCGCGTCGATCACGAACGCCTCGTCCACCACGAAGCGCGCGGTGTGGCCTCCCATCGTCTCGACGACAATTTCGTCCCCCGACTTCAGATGCTGCAGGAAGCGGAAGTGGGTGTCGCGGTGGCCGGTGACGACCGCGACTCCCGGCGCACCGGGTATGGTCGTGCCCGAGACGAGGCCGGGGCCGAAGGCCAGCGCGCTGCCGGTGGCGCCGGCGAGCACGATGAGATCGACGCCGTGGCTCGGGACGCGCATCCGTGCCACCGGCCACGTGTCCGCCCACGGCCACGGCTTTGCCCTCGGCTCGCCCGCCAGCGTCCGTCCCCATGCGCGACGGAGCAGATACTGAGCGAGCGTGGCCTTGGTGTTGATCGCGACGCCGTGGCCGAGCTGCCACAGCCCGACGGCGAGGAGCACGGCCACCGTGGTGGTGTAGAGCGTTCGACGAAGCAGGCGCATCACGATGCGAGCCCCGCGAATCGCCGACACGCGACGAGGACAGCCGCAGCCAGGAGCAGACTCACTCCCACGACGATGTGAAGCGGTGCAGCCGTCGCGCCCTGGCCGAAGCCGAGCAGCGCCTGGTAATCCCAACCAGCAGGGAGATTGGTCTCGAGCGCGTGGGTGGCGAGCCCCGCATCGTCCGGCCGGGCCGGGGTCACGTCGACCGCGACCAGACTCGTGTAGGGGCTGACGAGGTGATGCGCCAGTGCGATGTCGAGCACCGCCTCGCGGACCGTGTCCTCCGCCCCGCCCGCGCCTCGCGCATCGAGCAGCGCGGCGATCTGGGCCCGCGCCCAGTGCACCGACAGCCCCGAGCCGCCGTCGCTCTGTTGCAGTGCCACCTCCTGCTCCCAGTTGACCGACCCGGCCCGGCCACGCAGCACCGCGCGCGACGGCGGCCGCTCGGTGCGGAGCGCGAGCATCACCGGCTCACCGAGATAGAGGTCGGGGATGCGGGCCGGCAGGATGCTCGCCTCGCCGGCGCCGGGCAGCTCGAGATGGAGATCGGTGATCGCCGGTGATTCGAGCTTCCGAAACAGCGTCAGCATCTTGTCCTGTACTTCGCCCGGGCTGCCGATGTAGGTGAACGTCCCGCGGCCGAGCCGCGCCGCCTCGCGCATGAAATGGCTGTTGGGCGCCGACCCGATGCCGATCGTGAAGAGACGACTGTCGCCAAGGCGCTGGCGGATGACCTGAAAGAGCTGTTCCTCGTTGCCCACTTCACCGTCGGTCAGAAAAATCACCTGACGCAGCCGGTCGGACGCTGCCTGCGCGGCGAGCGCCCGCATGAGCGCGGAAAGCATCTCGGTGCCGCCGGATGCCCGGATGCCGTCGACGTACCGCTCGGCCGCCTCCAGATTCTGGCGGCTCGCCGGCTGAGCCTCGGCGAAGAGGCTGTCGGTACGGTGATTGAAGCGCACGACGTTGAAGCTGTCGCCCGGCTGAAGCCGTGCCAGCGCGAGCTTGAGCGCAGCGCGCGCCTGCTCGATCGACGCCCCGGCCATCGAGCCGGAGTTATCGAGCACGAAGATCACTTCGCGAGGCGCGCGCCGGCGCTCGAGCTCGCGGGGCGGCATCAGCATCAGCAGCGCGTACGTGCGATCGCCGGTCTGGTCGGTGAAGAGCGCCGCCGTCGGTTCGGCGCCCGCGGCGGGTTGCCAGACCAGCTCGAAATCGCGATCGGCCGGCACCTCGATGTGCTCGAGGCGGATCTCGAAGCGTCCCCCGTTGAGCGGCGTGGTGTGGATGCGATGGTAGGGCGACTCGAGTGCCGCGAGCGGCACGCCGGGATCGAGCTCGATGCGAAGGCTTACCGGGTTGATCGGGCCACGGCCCGGTGGAGCGACGAGCGGCGTGATTCTCGAAGCATCGGGGACGGCATCAGTGTCGGCCGCCCAGCCTTGCCCGCTCGAGACGGGCAACGGCACGCCGGGGATGTAGCGTGGACCGACGACCATCGGGAAGCGGAGTCGGAAGCGCCCCGCGTCGTACCGTACGGCGTGCTGATACTCGATCTCGACCGCGATGGCCGCACCGGGCGGGATGTTGGCCAGCGACGTGGTAAAGACGTTCGGCCGCTCCTGCTCGACGAGGCTCGTGCGCTTGCCTTCATGCTTGGCCTGCTCGTAGGTGGCCTTGGCCGCGGCGCGCTCCTGGATGACACCGTCGATGACCCGGTCCCCGACCCACATGCGCAAGTGATCGACGGCGGCGTCGTCGGGCAAGGGGAAGACGTATAGCGCCTCCGCCCACTCGTCGCTCGGATTCGTGAACTCCTGGCGCACCGTTGCCCGGGCCACCATGCCGGTGACCCGCAGCTCGACGTCGGTCCTGACGACGGGCGCCGGCCCAGGCGCGGGGTGCTCGGCGGTACGCCAGAACAGCGTGCCCTCACTGACGCGGGTGCCCTTTGCCGGTGCCGCCGGCACCGGCAGGGCGGAGGCGACGATGAGCAGCAGGAGCAGCGCGACACTAGTTCTGATCGTGCTCATCGCTCGCCTCCGCCTCGATGCCTCAGGGCTGGTCGTTCGTGTCGCGGACGCTCTCACGGCCCTCGGCGCTCACCGCGCGTACGGGCGTGGCGGCGGCGTGGGTGAGCTTCCGGATCTCGACGTGGACCCGGCGGTTGAGCTGCTGGCATTCCCGACTGGGTGCGTCGCAGATCGCGCCGTCGGGCCCGACGGCCGCGACCTTCACGCTCGGATCGGGCACGCCCAGCTCGACGAGGAACTGTTTGACCGCCTCGGCGCGTTGCCGGGCCAGCAGCTTGTTGTACTCGGCCGGGCCCTGACGGTCGGCGTAGCCCTGGACGAGGACCGCCCACGTGCTGGTCTTCTCCATGAGGGCGGCCTTGTCCTGGAGCAAGTGCACGGCCTGGGCGGTGAGACGGGTACTCTTGAAGTCGAAGTAGATGTCGGTGTGAATCGGCTCCGGCCCGGTCGGCGAAGGCGCGGTCACGGTCGGGCGGCCCTTCGGCTCGCTCGTACCCACAGCCGGCTTGGACGAGGCCTCCGCGCCGCGAGAATGGATCCAGTACGCGGCCGTCGTCCCCGCGGCGGCAATCATCAGCGCCCCCAGCGCCACCGCCACCAGACCTGTTCCGTTCCTGCTCGTGCTCGCCTGCTGCTCTCGGTTGTCCATAGGTGTTGCCTCCTTGGGCGGGCAACGGAGAGCAACGGGCGAGCCACTTTCAGGCGCGAATGATTCCGCGGTCTTCGGTCTCGTCGCGATCGTCACGATGCGGGGCGATCCCCGCATCCCCGCGCGGGACCCGCATTGGGGGGACGGGCGCGTCAGCTACTCGAACTTCTTGCGGACCAGGGACTCCAGCGAGCGGAAGTGGCGGTCGGGCAGGTTCTTGAAGCGACGGCGACAGGCGGCAACGGCGGCCTCGGCGGACGCGAAACCCTCGACCGCGCGGAGCAGGTGCGCCGCAAAGCCGAGTCCTTTGAGCCGCTGAGTCACCGTGCTGCGATCCCAGCCGAGCGCTCGCGCCGTCGCCTGCATGTCGAAGCCATGCCGGCGAAGGCAGCTCAAGACCGCGGAGTCGTCGGTGGCCGTCGTGCCAGCCGCGCTCTTCGTCGGCAACCTGAGATCCTCCACGCCGAGCATGGGTCCGGAAGCCAGGGCGACAGCCTGCTCGAGGCAGTGACGGAGCTCGCGCACGTTGCCGGGCCATGGATAGCGCTGTAGCGCCAGGACCGCGGCATCGGACAACGTCACTGACCTGCCGGCCTCCGCGCCGGCCTGTTCCAGGAGCTGGGTGGCGAGCGGGGCGATGTCGTGGCGTCTGTCGCGCAGCGGCGGGAGGCGCAGCACCAGGCCCTTGAGCCGGAAATAGAGGTCCTCGCGAAACCATCCCTCGGCGACGCCGCGCTCGAGATCGCGATTGCTGGCGGCGACGATCCGGACGTCCACCGACACCGGACGCGTCGCGCCGACCTTGTAGAACGTCTTCTCCTGGAGCACGCGCAGCAGCTTGCCCTGATGATCGGCTCGCAGCTCGCCGATCTCGTCGAGGAACAACGTGCCTCGATCGGCCTGCTCGAAGTAGCCCCGGCGCTCGCCGACCGCCCCGGTGAAGCTGCCCTTGACGTGACCGAAGAGCTCGCTCTCGAAGAGCTCGGGAGGAATCGCCGCCATGTTGACGGCGACGAACGGCTGATCGCACCGAGGACTCAACGTGTGCGCCGCCCGGGCGAACAGCTCCTTGCCCGTGCCCGGCTCGCCGCCGATGAGGATCGGCAGCGACGATGGCGCGGCTCGCTCGAGATCACCGAACAGCGCCAGCACGTCCGGATCACGCGTGATGATACCGAGCTCGGCGCAGCGCTCGACGAGTCGCTGGCGCTCGACATCGGACAACCGGCCCGCGGTGGGCTCGACGCGCCCGTCGCCCTCGAGCTCCCGCAGGCGGCGCCGCGTTGCCTCTTCCTGTGATTGAGCCTCGGCGACCTGAGCTCGCAAGGCCTCGACAGCACGCAGCAGCTCGCGCTCGGTGCCGGTCGAGCGCGCAACGGCCGCACGTGCGGCCTCGAGATCCTCCTCGAGCGACTCGACGGTGGACTCCTGACGCACGAGCGCCTGACGGATCGCGTGGACGTCACCCTCGACGAGACGAAGGCGACGGAACGCACAGATCTGACGCCACACGACCGCGACCGCTCCGGCCACGCCGGCGGCGGCGAGAGGCACGAAGATCGGCAGCAGCACACCCGTTCGCTGCGGCACGACATGGAGCGCGGCCTGATAACCGGCGACCACGACCACGAGCGCGCCGGCCGCCTGCCACCAGCGAAGCGTCAGGAAGGCCCAGGCCACGGCGGTCGCCACGACGAGCGCCGCGAGCGCTGTCCACGTCAGCGGGACGTCGCGCCGCCAGGACGATGTCAGCGCGGCGTTGGCGACCTGGGCCTGGATCGCGCCCTCGGAGAGCAGCCCAACCGGAGTGCGCCGCTCGATGGAACCTGGATCGAGGAGCAGCAGGACGATCTTGCCGTCGACGAGGCCCTGGAGACGGTCGCGCTGTCCCTGGTCGATCGCCGTCCACACGTCGGAGAAGGTGAGCGTGGGCAGGAGCGGGGCGAACGTCATCAACGCACGGCCGTCGCGATCGACCGGTATCGCGTCGAGCGCGGCTTCGCGCGCTGCGGCCACGAGCGCCAGGGCCCACGCCGGCACCGAACGGTCGACGACACCGGCTCTCACCGGAATTCGGCGCACGACGCCATCGGGGTCTGGCGGCGCCAGCGTGTGCCCGACCGACCGCGCGTGCTGGGCGAGGGCGGGCACCGGCTCGCCAGGCACGATGGCGAAGACGACGTTGCCGGCCAGCGCGGTGGCCTGACTCAGGAGCGCGTCGCCGGTCGGGCCGCCGCGTCCGGGCGCGCCCGGCAGACCGAGCGGGACGTCGATTCCAATCGCGGCGGCGCCCGCGCGCGCCAGCGCGGTGACGACGCGGGCCAGCACGGCCCGGTCCCACGTATCGGCGCTGAAGCGGGCGTCGCTCGCTCCATCACGCGTGATGAGCACGAGCGCGGAGCTGACGCTCGCAACCTCACGCGGGCAAACCGACCATTCGAACGCCGTGACCGGAGATCGAGCCACAACGAGAGCACCGACCGCAGCCACGGCTGCGATGAGCCCGATCACGCCCGCCGCGACGAGGCGCGCGATCACGATCCTCCTAGCGGATCGGCGGGCGTAGGCCCTCGGCGGCCGCGCTCTCGAGATAGCCCAGGATCCGCGCATCGTGGGCGGGAAGCTGGCCATCTACGCCTTGCTCGTACAGCATCTCCAGCAGGCGCTGAGCCGGCTCGCCGAGCGCTGCGGCCTCGAGGATGAGGATCGGCACGGCGTCGGCGACGCGTCCCTGCCCGAGCAGCGCCTCGCCCACCGACGCATCCGGGGTCGGGGTGAGCTCGGGGAAGCGCTTCCAGAGATCCGCTCGGTAATCGCGGAAGGCCTGTTCGGCGGCGACGCGATCGGCAGCGCCGCGGCGACCTCGTCCGAGCGCGACGGTTCGGAGTTGGCCGAGGGCGTCGTGTGCCTGGCTCACCCCCTGGTCGGCAGCGCTGAACCACCAGCGGACGGCCAGGCTGAGGTTGCGCTCGACGCCGGCGCCGGTGGCGTACGCGGTGCCGACGAAATACTGGGCGCGGGCGTGCCCGCCCGCCGCTGCCGCGAGCAGTTCGGGGATCGCCTCGGCGTCCCGACGCTGGAGCTTCAGCACGAGGCCGATGTTGTACCGGGCGTCGAGATTCTGCGGGTCGGCAGTGGAGGCGCGGCGGTACGCGTCGATCGCGCCGTTCAGGTCACCCCGCGCATAGCGCACGACGCCGAGGCTGTAGTGAGCCTGCCCGAGATCGGGGTGAGCGCGGAGCACCGCTTCGAGCTCGAAGCGCGCCGCCTCCCACTCGCGCCGGGCGATCAGCGTGGAGGCCAGAGTCAGCCGTGGAGCGACCGCGTCGGGGTTCTGGCGCAGCGCCGCGCGCAGCTCCTCGACGGCGCCGTCGAGGTCGCCCATGTTGTAGAGCGCGAGCCCCAGCGCGGCCCGGGCGTCGACCCGTTCTGGGGCCGATCGCAGCGCCGCGCGCAGCGATGTCGCCGCGCCCGCCATATCGCCGGCGGCCAGCAACGCCTGCCCGCGCTCGAAGGCGGCCTGCGTCTCGCTCGGCGCCTTCGACGGAGCGACCGAAACCGTCGAGGGAGAAGGTGTGGTCGGAAGGACTACGGGCCCGGACGCGGGGACCGCGGAGCAACCCGCGTAGAGCAGGACGACGAGCAGAACGACCGGTACCAAGCCGTCATCGATGATAGCAGGTCAGAACCCGAGGAATTCTCGGAGCGCGGCGAGGACGGCCTCGGGGTTGTCCTCGTGCAGCGTGTGGACCGCCCGCGGAATCTCGACGAATGTCCCGCGCGGCAGCTCCTTGGCCATGCGCTCGGCCACGTCGCGGTCGAGGACGGTGCTCTCGGCCCCGCGCAGCACCAGCGTCGGCGGCTTGATCGCGCGCACGATGCCCCACCAGTCCACGTCCGGCTGCGTCCGATGCGTCTTCACCGTGGGATGCCACTTCCACACCAGCGCGCCGTCGGCGCGCTGGCGGAGGCTCTGGGAGACGACCCAGCGGTAGTAGTGGATGCCGGGATAGGGATTGGCGTGCAGCAGGTGCCGCGCCGCCTGCTCGATGCTCTCCCACGTGTCGGGCTCCGGAGGTCCGGACGACGGTGCGCTGGCGCGCGCGCTGATCTCGGGGCCGATGTCCACGATGACCAGGCGCGCGACGTCGTCGGGCCGCTTCGCGGTGAAGTACATCGCGTTGCGGCCGCCCATCGACAGGCCGATGAGGATGGGCGAGCGCAGGTCGAGCTGATCGATCACGCCGGAAAGGTCCTCGAAGGCGACGACGGCGTTGTAGACGTCGGCCGGATCGCTGTCGCCGTGGCCACGCTGGTCGAGCGCGTACACGTGGAAGTGCGGCTGGAGCGCGAGACTCAACGTGTCCCACGCGTGGGCGTGACCGGTGAAGCCGTGCAGGAGCAGCAACGGCGGGCGCCCGCTCCCACCCCAGTCCAGCACGCGAAGACGCAGCCCCTTGACGGTGACGTCTCGCTCGATCGGCCGCAGCAGGTTCATCGTCTCGAGGCCTCCGCGTCGCGGTCTTTTTCCATCTGCACGAGCAGCCGGCGCAGGATCTTGCCGGACGCCGACTTCGGGATCTGATCGATGAACTCGAGGTGGCGGATGCGCTTGTGCGGCGCCACGCGCTCGGTGACGAACGCCGTGATCGCCTCGGCCGTCGTCGCGCGCGAGGCGGCGTCGGGCTTGAGCACCACGAAGGCCTTGGGCACCTCGCCGGCCTCCTCGTCCGCCTTGCGGATCACGGCGGCGTCGAGAATGGCGGGATGCGTGAGGAGGACCGCTTCGAGCTCGGCCGGCGCCACCTGCAGGCCCTTGTACTTGATCAGCTCCTTCGTGCGATCGACGATGAAGAACCAGCCGTCGGGGTCCACGTAGCCGACGTCGCCGGTGTGGTACCAGCCCTCGGGATCGATCGAGGCGGCGGTGTCCTCCGGCCGGTTGAGGTACCCCTTCATGATCTGGGGCCCGCGGATCAGGACTTCGCCTTCCTCGCCCTGCGCGACCTCGCGGCCGCTGGTGACGTCGGCGAGCTTCACCTCGGTGTTCGGGATCACGCAGCCGGCCGATCCCGGCTTCATCGGGGCGTCCTTCGTCGGCGACAGGTGCGTCACCGGGCTCGCTTCCGTCATGCCGTAGCCCTGCACGACTGGACACCCGAGCTTCTGGCTCAGCTCGCGCGCGATCGCTTCGCCGAGCGGCGCCGCGCCCGAGAAGACCATGCGCACGGTCGAGAGATCGAACTGAGCGACCGCGGGATGCTTGACCATCCCGAGGACGATCGGCGGCACCAGCGGCAGGATCGTGACCCTGTACTTCTGGACGGCGCCGAGGAACTCCAGCATGTCGAAGCGCGGCATGCTGACGATCGTCGAGCCGTTGGCCAGGCCGAGCTTCATGATCACGACCAGGCCGTAGATGTGGAAGAACGGCAGCACGGAGATCACGGTGTCCGGCTCGCGGAAGCACTCCCAGTTGCGCATGCCCTCGCACTGACAGAGGTTGGCGACCAGGTTGTGGTGCGTGAGCATGACGCCCTTGGGCAAGCCCGTCGTCCCGCTGGAGTACGGGAGGGCCACGACGTCCTGGCGCGGGTCGATGCGCACTGACGGCGGCGTCGGCGGCGCTTGCAGCAGCTCGCTGAACGGCCGCGCCCCCTCCGCAGTGCCGAACACGTAGATGTCCCGCAAGCCGGTTTTGGCCGCCGCTTCTTTCGCCTTGTCGAGGAACATCGGCACCGTGATCAGGCAGCACGCCCGGGAATCGGTGAGCTGGTTGGCGAGCTCACCGGCGGTGTAGAGCGGATTGACCGTCGTGGTGATGCCGCCCAGCGAGGCGACCGCGTTGAAGACCACCGCGTACTCGGGAAGGTTGGGGCTGTAGACGGCGAGGACGTCGCCTTTGCGGAATCCGCGCTGGTGGAGCGCGGTCGCGACTCGCCGGATGCCGTCGCTGAGCTGCCCGTAGGTGAGCGTGCGCCCGCTGGGGCCGTCGATCATGGCGGGCTTGTCGCGAAGACGATCGGCGTGCCGCAGCACGTACGCGGTGACGGTCGTCTCGGGGATGGCGACGTCGGGGTGAACGCTCCGGAAGATCATTCGCGCGATGCTATCAGCGCCGGCCGGCCCTCGTCAAAAGGCGGCGATGCGCGATGAATGCGGTGACCGCGCGCTCAGGATACAGTAGGCGAGCTTTGTCATGTCGGACATCAGGAGATAACCATGATCGCGATCTGGGTGAAGGTCCGGGTCAAGCCGCAGGGGCGCCAGCGCTTCCTCGAAGCGATCGAGGCCGATGCGCTCGGCTCCGAGCGGGACGAGAAGGACTGTTTCCGCTTCAACGTCCTGCAAGACGAGAAGGACGAGAACATCTACTACTTCTACGAGGTCTACAAGGACCAGGCCGCGCTCGAGGCGCATCGCAAGATGCCGCACTACGCGAAGTGGCAGGCCGTCGCCGACACGCTGGACGGGCCGACCGAGCCGACGCGCTGCAAGACCGTCTTCCCGGCGGCCGCCGGGTACTGGGCCAAGTCGAGTCGCTGAACGAGCGGCCGGCGCGGTATCCTCGAACGAGTGACTCTGGTGGACGTGGAGCAGACTCTGACGCGCGCGACACAGACTCTGGCGCACAAGGAGCGCACACCGTGAACGACGCCCAGCGCATCACCGGCGTGCTTTCGCCGGTCGTCACCCCGTTCAAGGCCGATCTCTCGCCCGACGCCGATCGCTTCGTCCGCCAGTGCCGGTGGCTGCTCTCCCAGAACGTCGGCCTCGCGGTGTTCGGAACGAACTCCGAAGCCAACTCGCTGTCGGTGGAGGAGAAGATCGAGCTGCTCGAGCGGCTGGTGGGCGCTGGCCTCGATCCCGCCCGGATGATGCCGGGCACGGGCTGCTGTGCGCTCACCGATTCCGTTCGGCTGACCGCTCACGCCGTCAAGCTGGGCTGCGGCGGCGCGCTGATGCTGCCGCCGTTCTATTACAAGGGCGTGAGCGACGACGGCCTGTTCAGGAGCTTCGCCGAGATCATCGAGCGGGTGGGGGAGGCGCGGCTGCGCGTGTATCTCTATCACATTCCGCCCGTGGCCCAGGTACCGATCACGCTCGGCCTGGTCGAGCGCCTGCTCAAGGCCTATCCGCAGCAGACCGCGGGGATGAAAGACAGCGGCGGCGACTGGAACAACACGAAGGCGTTCCTCGATGCGTTCGCCCGGTCGGGCTTCGACGTCTTCGCCGGCTCGGAGACCTTCCTGCTGCGCAACATGCGCGGCGGCGGCACCGGCTGCATCAGCGCCACGGCCAACGTGAACCCCGCGGCGATCGCGCGGCTCCACGAGACGTGGCAACGCGGCGACGCCGATGCCCAGCAGGCTCGCCTCGACGAGATCCGCGGGACGTTCGCAAGGTTTCCGATGATCCCCGCGCTCAAGGCCGCCATCGCTCACTACGGCCACGACGCTCCGTGGGCCACCGTGCGTCCGCCGCTCGTCGAGCTGACCTCGGATCAGGCGAAGGCGCTGGTGACGGAGCTGGACCAGAAGAACTTCACGATGCCGGGGCTGGCGAACAGGAACTGACGAGCGACGTCAGGCCGGGCGGCGGGCCTCGAGCGCCGCCAGCCGCTCTCGAATGTCGATCGCGGCGCGCAGCTCACGATCGACGCCATCGATCCTGGCGTCGAGCCGCCCGATTTCGGAGATGACTTCGTTACGCAGAGAATCGATCCGTGTGATGACACGGTCGTCGAGCCCGTCGATCTTCTCGTCCAGAGCGGAGATCTGCACGGTGAGGCGCGCGTCCACGCTATCGATCTTCGCGCCCAGACGCGCGTCGACGCCGGAGATCTTCTCGTCGACGCCGACGATCCGCTGATCCAGGACGCGAATGTCGCCACGGATCGCGTGGAGCTCGGGCGCGACGATGTCCTGGAACGCCGTTTTGATCTGATCGTAAACGCCCACGGCCTTCATTCAAGCAGGCCGAGCTTGATCGGTCAATGTCTGATCTGGAATACACGAGGGGCGCCGGCGACGAAGCCGGCGCCCCCTGGAGACTTCCTCCCCAGAGACCTACTGGAGCGGCGAGAACGAGGCTGGCAGCAGGATCTTGTTCTCCTGCGTGAGGAGACGATCGGCGCCGCCCGGCGGCGGCCAGACGCCCTTCTGCCGCGCTTCGTCCCGGATCTTCATGCGCTGGTCCATGCTCGAGTACGCCCAGATGTGGATGAAGCCGTTGGCCTGGCCGAACTCGACGCCACCGGCGACGACGAGCGGCGACAGCTTCGTGCGCTCCGGCACCTTCGCCTCCCAGCCCTTGGCCGTGTCGGGCAGGGTGCCCGGCTTGAGCGTGTAGTAGCGCAGCTCGAAGACGGGTCCCACCTTGCCGGGCCGCACGTCGGGCAGGAACGAGAACGGCACGAGGATCTCCGACTTCATGGCTCGGACGAATTCGGAAATCTTCGGCGGCCAGTTCGGATCCTTGGACGCCTCGCCCCGGATGCGCGCGCGCTCGGCCAGGTCCCGGTAGGGCCAGATGTGGACGATCTCGTTCAGTGGCCCGATCTCCGTGTGCAGGAAGGCGGTCAGCTCCGAGTACTTCTTGCGGTACTCGTAGCCCTCCCCGAAGCGTTTCTCGACCTCGGCCAGGCTTCCGGGTGCGATGCGGTAGGTACGGATCTCGTAGATCATGGTGCCACTCCTTTCCGTGGGGCATTATAGTCCTGTCGTGCCCGGCGATCTCACCGCGTCGTTCTTCGCGCTCACCCCCAACCGTGTCCTCGACGCCGTCGAGGTCGGCGGCCTGCGCTCCACCGGCCGCTGCCTGCCCCTGCGCGCGTTCGAGAATCGCGTGTACGAGGTGGAGCTGGAGGACGAGCGGCGGCTCGTCGTAAAGTTCCACCGGCCCGGCCGGTGGTCGCGCGAGGCCATCCTGGACGAGCACGCGTTCCTGCGCGACCTGGCCGAAGCCGAGCTGCCGGTGGTGGCGCCGCTCGATCTCGGCAAGGGCAGCACGCTGGGCGAGATCGACGGCATCTTCTACACGACCTTTCCCAAGATCCGCGGCCGCATGACCGACGAGCTCGACGCGGACGGACGACGGCGCATCGGCCGCACCATCGGGCGCGTGCACGCCGTCGGCGCCGCGCGCCCGGCGCCCCACCGTCCGCGGATGAGCGTGGAGCGCTACGTCCACGAGCCGCTCGAGGTCCTGATGGCCGGCGACTTCATCCCGGGGAGTCTCGCGCCCCGCTATCGCGACGTCGCGATGCGCATCGCCGACGCGATTGCCAAGCCCCTGGCGGCCGCGCCGGCCCAGCGGATTCACGGGGACCTGCACCGCAGCAACGTGCTGTGGACGTCGGACGGCCCGGTGCTGGTCGACTTCGACGACTTCATCACGGGACCGCCGGCGCAGGATCTCTGGCTCCTGGCGCCCGGGAACACCGAAGAGGCGCGCCGCGCGCGCTGGGAGATCGTCGAGGGCTACGAGATCTTCCGCGAGCTCGACCGGTCGACGCTGGAGCTCTGCGAGCCGATGCGCGCGCTCCGCATCATCTACATGTCGGCGTGGATCGCGCGCCGCTGGGACGACCCGTCGTTTCCCGTCGCCTTCCCGACGTTTCGCGACCACCGGTACTGGATGCACGAGTACGAGGCGCTCATCGCGATCGCCGAGGCGCTCGGTCCCTAGCTCCCGCGCTCGCGCGCGAGCAGAGCGCCGGCGGTCACCACGACAGCGGCCGCGCTCAGCGCCAGTGACCAGTGGATGTTGATGAGCGCCCCGAGCACGCCTACCGTCACGCCGCTCCCCGCCCGCAGGCCGAGCACCGCCGTGTTGAACAGGCCGACGACGCTGCCGCGAGCCTGCGGCGGCGCGACGATCTGAACGATCGCCTGGGCCATCGACGTGAACGTGATGTTCAGCACGCCGGCCACCACGAGGATCGTGAGCGCGACGGCGTAGGTCGTGGCCAGCGGGAACAGCCCCATCGTCACCCCCCACAGCCCGGCGCAGACGATGACGGTCCGCGTCGTCGCACGAAAAGAGGCCCGTGCTCTCGAGCAGCACGGCGCCCAGGACCGCGCCGGCCGCGTTGGCGGCGAGCAACGCGCTGTAGCGGACGCCCGCCGCGTCGGTCCCCAGGTCGTGCGCGTACTCCGGCATCAGTGCCTGGTAGGCGTTGCCGACGAAGAACGACGTGGCGCCGCCGAGGACGATCATCGTCGCGATGCGCGGATCCGAGCGCGCCTCGCCGAAGACGTGCAAGGCTTCGGTCAGCCCGAAGCGCGCCCGTCGAGGCGCCTCGGTGCGCCGGCCGTGGCCGGTGTAGGGCACGCGGATGAGGAAGATCGTCAACGGAAGGTAGATCAGCACGTTGGCCAGGATGCCCCACGCCGGTCCCAGCCACAGCATGAGCCCGCCACCCACGGCCGGGCCGAGCAGGATCGCGAGGTTCCGGCTGCTGGCGTTGAGCCGGATCGCGCTGTGGAGCTGCTCGGCGCCGACCATGTCGTGCAGGATGAGCTGGACCGCCGAGATGCCGACGACGCCGGCCGCGCCGTGGATGAGGAGGATGACGACGGCGTGCCAGACGCGAAGCGAGTCGGTGAGGAAGAGGACACCCCACGAGATCGACGCGAGCACGAACAGGCCCTGGCCCATCTGGATGAGCCGCCGGCAGTCGTAGCGATCGGCCAGCGCCCCCGTGTAGACCGAGAAGAGCAGGAAGGGCACCCAGTGGCTGATGACGGCGAAGCCGCCGAGCGTCGGCGAGTGGAACTTCTGGAAGATGACCCAGTAACTGATGACGTGCTCGACGTTGTCGGCCGTCGCGGCCAGGAGGGCAAAGAAGAAGAAGCGACGATAATCGGGAACGTGCAGCGCCGCGAAGCGCGCGGCGGGCGGACCAGAGGCTCGGATCACGGGTCGATCGAGTCTACTACGCGGCGGCGGCCTCGCCCGCCTTATCCCTACTTCGTCGAGCAGCTCCCGTTCGTGCACTTGTCGCCGACCACCGCGATGCCCTGGATCTCGATCTCCATCCCGGGCCGGGCGAAGTTCGACACGGTGATGAGCGCGCTCCCCGGGAAGTTGCCGTCGGGGAACATCTCTCGACGGATCTGCACGAAGCGATCACCGTAGCGCGCGTCCTTGATGAAGACCGTCATGGTGACGAGGCTGGCCAGCGTGCCGCCGGTGCGCCGCAGCGTCTGGTCCATCAGCGCGAAGACGCGCCGGGCCTGCGCCTCGAAGTTGCCGCTGATGTCCTTGCCGTCACCGTCCGTCGTCGCGGTCTGCCCCGCCATCCACACGACGCGGCCACCATCGGTCACCACGGCCGGCGAGAATGCGCGGCTCTTCTGGAAGTCGGTCTTCTCGAGATAATCGGCGGCCTGGGCGGCGGCCCCGACGCTCACGAGCAGCGCGGCGGCAAGGCTCAGCACGGTCTTCGTCATCGCGGTGTCCTCCCTTCGGCGATGCGCTAGCTCTACCGCGCACCGGCGGAGGGCGTCAACGCCGCGGGTCACCCCCCGCGGGCTACAGCGATCGGAGGAAGTTCAGCAGGTCCCGTTGCGGCTCTTCACCGAGCCTCCGGAAACGATCGACCACGCCGTTGGCCTCGGACGACCGGTACTTGAGGTTGCGGAAGCTCTTGTGCGCGAAGATCGCGTCCAGCAGATCGGTCGTGCGCCCATCGTGCAGGAGGAAGATGCGCTGGCCGAGGCCCCACAGCGGCGCCGTCCTGAACTCGTCGCCTTCAGCCAGACCTTGCACGATGTCGTCGGCCAGGCCCGGTCCCATATTGTGCAGCAGGAGGTCGGAGTACAGATTGACGGGCTGATTGTTGAGCGCGGCCACCGGAGAGTTGCCCGTCCGGAGCATCGGTGTGTGGCAGAGCGCGCAGCCGACCGTGACGAAGAGCGCCTTGCCCCGGGTGATGGAGGCGCTGCCACCCGGCATGGTGGTCGACGGCTCTGGCGGGGCGAGGAAGCGCATGAAGAAGGCGAACTTCTCGACGTCGCTGATCGCGTCGGCTCCCGTCGCGGCGTCGACGTCGGTCGTGTCGTTGGGCACCGTCTTGAACTGGCAGGCTTCTTCGCGTTCCTGCGGAAAGAGCTCGTTGCTGATGCCCTGCTCGACGTTGTAGGCTTCGCCGGCGAACATCAGGAGCGATTTGTTCTGAGCTTTCCACCCGAAGCGCGTGATCGTTCCGTCGTTGCCGGTTCGGTTCGGGTCGCCGGTCGGAAGGAGCCGCTGCGGACGGCCCCCGATCCCGAGCGTGGCCCTGGCCGCGGTGCTGGCCGTGTGGTTGGCGAGGATCGCGGCGTCGGGGATCGCCTCGATCAAGCCGAGGCCGAACGTCGGTGTGGGAATCCGGAAGCTTACGTTCTTGCGAGCGACGTGGGCCTCAAAGTCCTCTTGGTGAATGGAGCAGCCGGTGGCGTCGCCGGTCTCGTCGCGCCGGCCGCTGATGACGAAGAGCGCGTGCACGCCACCGTCGCGGCTACCGTCGGCCTTGTACTTGAAGCGGGCCTCGCGCACCGGCCCGTCTTTCTTGATGAACGACGGGACGACGTTCCGCGCTCCCATCGCGGTCGCCATCCCGACCTGGGGATTGACCGCGGGACTTGACCCGCCGACGTCAGGCTGGGCGTGGCAGCCGACACAGCTGTCGAGATTGAAGCGAGGACCGAGGCCGTCACCGATGCCCTCGACTTCGACGAAGGCGTCCCGGCCGGCAGCGAAGAACGCCTTCTGGGCCGTGGTGAGGGTTGTGAAGCTGTTGCCGGCCCCCGCGGGTCCACCGCGGACACCGGGGTCGCGAGCAGAGAACTGAGGCGGAGCCGCACACGCAGTCAGCACGATGATGCCGATCGTCAGGACTAACGTGCGTGTCTTCATCCCGCGCTAGAAGGGGCATTTCATGTGCCATGCCGGCCTGATCAGGAAATTTGCCGAGGTAGACGCCACGCGTCGTCGCTGGGCCGTCACGGGGGCGACGGTGATCGTGTCAGATCGCCCGACTTTGCGGGTCCGGCTATAATGCGATGCGACGGACATCGGTGTCCGCCGCGAAAGGAGCGACCGTGTTCAAGAACGTGGTGACGTCGATCAGCGAGCTGCGAGAGTTGTTCGGAGTGCCGATGGAGCGCGCGCGGTTGAAGGAGCACGCCGAGCTGGACGCGCATTGCCAAGCGTTCATCGCCTCGTCGCCGTTCGTGCTGATCGCAACGGCGAATTCGAGGGGTCGCTGCGACGTCTCGCCCAAGGGCGACGCGCCGGGCTTCGTGCACGTGCTCGACGCCAAGCACCTCGTCATTCCCGACCGGCCGGGCAACAAGCGCTTCGACGGCATGGGCAACCTGCTCGACAATCCGC
>WNGH01001544.1_pt1 | contig 21971 bp, 19 predicted proteins | sample 5400631 | NCBI WGS metagenome assembly WNGH01 (sample SAMN13153373, study PRJNA577476) | soil metagenome | isolation source: 115 cm soil or saprolite under Garry oak tree replicate 1 | place: USA:California | collected 2016-06-15
AATCTTTTACATAATTAGTAGCAGGCACAACAAAGATTTTTAGTTTCGGTATTATTACGTAGACAATGGACTTAATCTCTCATAAAGTAAACGCTAGCCGCTATCAAAAGTGGTATATGAAGTTCTTCTATAAAGAAGACGTTGATGGTCATAGGAAGGTTCCCATACTGAAAAGCAGGGCAAAGTTTGAGTAGGGATGTATCGTTTGTATCTAATGTATCGTTTGTATCACCAAGTTTGTGACAAATGTGATTAACGTATTGGGGCTATAAGAAATTCCAAAGAGAGAAGTAATTTTGAACTGGATCAGGCGGATCATGGCAATAACCAGCTTGCTCCTGATACGTATATATTATGAGCAGCGTCAATGGGTTGAGGAAGCGTTGCAACGTGCGGCTGAGATGTCGCGTGAGCGACCACCACAACAAGGAGATTTTCTTATGAACACACCTGTTCCTTCGCAAGATGTGATCGATGAATTTGTGGGCGTGTCACATGGAAATCTGACACGAGTTAAGGAATTACTGGGACAATATCCGGTATTGGTCAATGCGGTGGCAACATGGGGTGAGACACCGCTTCAGGCGGCGGCACAGACGGGGCAGGAAGAGATTGCAAAGATACTTTTAGGAGCGGGCGCACCGCTGGATATCTGTACTGCGGCGATGCTGGGTATGAAGGAGCAGGTCAAGAGTATGCTACATGCTAACTCTAGTCTTGTACATGCGATTGGAGCGCATGAAATTCCTGTGATGTATTATCCTATATTGCATAATCATGTAGATATTGCTGAGTTACTGCTGAGTTATGGAGCGGATATCAATGCAGGCGAGGGAAAGACTACGGCTCTGCATGGCGCGGTACTGTTCGGGCAGAAGGCGATGGTATTGTGGTTGCTGGAACATGGAGCACAAGCCAATCTCACCGATTTCGAGGGCAAAACGCCGTTGAGGCTGGCGATTGAGCAGCAGCAGCAGGATATAGCTGCATTATTACGGAGGCACGGAGCCATTGAGTCTAAAACGGATGTATAAAGAGTATTATATAATGTGGAGAGGTTCGTGCATTTCACCCTCCCACACAAGAGAGCGGGAAGGGATAGCCGATGCCCCCGATTGACGTGCATGAACAGCAACGAGACATTTTACAGAGGGAGCGGCGCTTAGCCAACGCACTTCAGACATGCCTGATCGGCATAGAGGGACTGGGTACGCATGCCCCAACGTTAGAGCAGGTGATTAGCTCGCTTGAAGAGCTTTTTTTGTTGGTAGTGGTGGGCGAGTTCAATGCGGGTAAGTCGGCCCTGATTAACGCGTTGTTGCGTGCGCCTATCTTGCCCGAGGGTGTGACACCGACGACGGCAAAAATTACTAAGATACGCTATGGCGCACAAAATCGGCAGGTGCAACTTGATCAAGAGACGATAGAACAGCTCTTCCCTGCTGACTTCTTAAAAAATATCAGCATTGTGGATACGCCTGGTATTAATGCGGTGGTACGCGAGCATGAACGCATGACGAAAGATTTTATCCCTCATAGCGACCTGATTTTGCTGGTGACTTCGGCGGATCGACCCTTTACTGAGAGCGAACGGGCATTTCTAGAGGGCATCCGTAAGTGGAATAAAAAGGTTTTGCTCGTACTCAATAAGGCGGACCTATATCGTTCGCAGAGCGAGCTGAATAAGGCGATGACGTTCATAGAGGATAATTGTCGGCGTTTGTTAGGTTTTCAGCCGGAGATTTTTCCGGTGTCGGTCTTGCAGGCTCAGCAATCACACACGGCCATCGGACACCAGGCGATTCGTTTGTGGGAAAGTAGTCGCATTGGGGCGTTGGAGCATTACCTTTTCCATAAGCTGGATGAGGGTGAACGCGCACGGCTGAAGCTGCTCAGCCCATTGGGTGTGATGCAGCGTATGATCGGAGAGACGCAGAATGCCATCGAGCAGCGTGTGCGTTTGCTGACGGAAGATGATAAGACAGTGCGTACGATTGAGGGGAACTTGCAGCAGTATCGCAAGGAGATGGAGGGGAACTTCACGCATCGTCTGGGCGAAATTGAGAATATTGTGTTGGAGATGAGCCAGCGCGGCGACCGTTTCTTTGATGATACTATTCGCCTGACACGCACTTTTGAGTTGATCCAGGCCGATAAGATACGGCAGCAATTTGAGGAGGCGGTGATCGGTGATAGTGCTAATCGCATTGATAAAGCAGTACGTGATTTAACCGATTGGCTGACCGATCAGGAGCAGAAGTTGCGCCAGTCTATCATGGAATATCTGGATCGGAGGCGCAAAGACAGCAGTATTCGCGATGAGCAGATGATCGGGTCAATCAACCGGCAGTTTGACTATACACGCCAGGCTCTGTTACGTGAGGTTTTTGAGAAGGCTAGCAATCTGGTGGCAGCTTACAATCACCAGCAGGAGGCGGAACAGCTTTCGGCAGGTCTACAGTCGTCAGTGGTACAGACTCTGCTTGTGGGTGGTGGAGGGCTGGCTATAGGCACCATCGGTGCGGTAGCAGCTGCGGCGGTTGGTTTCACCTTTCTGGATGTGACAGGGATTACGGCAGGAGTCGTGGCACTGACACTTGGTCTCTTCATTATTCCTGCACGTAAAGCCAAAGCCAAGCGCGAGTTTGAGGAGAAGATGCAAGAACTGCGTCAGCGCTTGCATACGCTGATGAGCGATCAGTTTCATAAGGAACTGAACGGTGCTATTCAGCGCGTGTATGATGCGCTGGCCCCATACATACGTTTTGTGCGGCTCGAACAGGAGAAGATTGTGGGAATGCGCCAGCAATTGACGCCGATGAGTGCTGAAGTAGTGAAGCTGAAGGAAACTATTGAGAGTTTGTGATGAAAAAGCCATGGTCGGAGCGGTTGTCGCCGCTCCGACCATGGCTTTTTCATCACAAACTTTGGGAGTGGTATGCTCATGAGGATGTGAGTTAGCCTCCTCTTCTGACGTATGTAATACTGAGGAGGAGAAGCGGGCTTTGATTCCAATACGAAAGGAGCAACCCACAGATGTTGTCTCTCAAACGGACGTTTCAGATCACGAGTATTCTTGCCATAGCCCTGATCGTCGTCGCATGCGGCAGTTCCAGTTCTACAGGCTCTGGGAGTAGCAGTGGGACGACGCCAACCACGGCTCCCACCAGTTCAACGCCCATGGTAAAGACGGCCACAGTGACGGTGAATGGGAAATCCGAAACCATCCTAACCAATGCTCAGGGCAGTACCTTGTACTACTTTACGCTGGATACGGCGACGAAAGCTGCCTGCACAGGGACGTGTGCCGGGATCTGGCCGCCGCTGCTCTTCACAGGCACAGGCTCGCCCACCAGCGCGACACCCCTCCCGGGAACCTTGAGTGTTGTAACGGATACGAATGGCCACCAGGTCGAGTATAATGGGCATCTGCTCTATATATACTCAAAAGATACCGCTCCTGGTCAGACCAATGGCGAGGGGTTTAAGGGGAAATGGTTTGTCGCTACTCCCACGCTGTCAGGAACGAGCGCCCCACCAAGTACCCCTACGCCGAGTGGCTATTAGGGACCTGTCACTCCCCGGAAAGTTGAGGGGGAATCGCAGTGCGTACTCAGGTTTAATGCACGCCTGTGTACATCAATGGGCTCAGGTCTTGTAAGGCACGGCCTTGCGGAATCTTTTCGCTGGGGCGCCCAAGCAAATAGCCCTGAGCACATTGTACTTCGAGCTGGTATACCAGCTCGAGCATCGCCTGGTTTTCAATGCCTTCAGCGACCACGGAGGTGTGTGACCCACGGGCGATGGTGGCGATCCCGGTGAGGACGCTGTGGGCCGCCTGGTCGGTGAGGGCGCGGCCCACCACGTCGCGATCAATTTTGACGAAATCCACCGACAATTGACTGAGCATCTCCAATCCCGCATTGCCCGCTCCTGCATCATCGAGGGCGACCCCGAACCCCAGCGTCCGCAGGAATTTGACTTTCTGGACAACCTCGGCCAGATCCACGATGGAGCGTTCGGTAATCTCCAACACTACGTGGGAGGGTGTCAGCCCGGCGGTGACGACCGCCTCCAGGAGGGTGGCCCCGGTCAGCAGGTCATGGACGAGCGTTTGGGGCGTCAGGTTCAGGAATAGCAGAGCATCAGGGGGGAGATCTGCGGCACGAGCCAGGATGGCCTGGACACAGACCGCATCGAGTTCGTGCGCTCGTCCGATGTGCTCGGCGATATCGAACATCTCTTGTGGTCCCGTAAAGCCATAGTCGGCAGCAGGCCGCGCCAGTGCTTCGAACGCCAGGACGCTGCCAGTGGCAAGGTTCCAGATTGGCTGGAAGGCGATGGTCATCTTGCGCTCGCTGAGCAACTGACGAAGCGACTGGATCTTCGCTGAGGATACAATCGACACCCTCCCTTTGATCTCCTCAAAGGTCTGGACACGATTGCGCCCACTGCGCTTGGCTTGCTGCAAGGCCGCCTTGGCTTGGGCCTGCAGCAACTCTAGGCTGGTTTCTCCTGAACCACTGTACACCAAGCCAATACTCACAGTGACCCCCAGAGAACGCCGAGCCACATCCTCGCGTAGCCGTTCGAGGGCGTGTGTGGCCTCGGCCAGGGAGGTCTGTGGCAGAATCACGGCAAAGTCATCGCCGCCCAGGCGAAAGAGTGCATCCGAGACTTTGGCCTCACGCAGGAGCGAAGCCAAGGCAAGCAGGACTTCATCGCCGCGTTGATGTCCCTGCTCGTCATTGATGATCTTGAACTCGTCGAGATCGAGTAGGGCCAGCCCGAACGGGTCACCATCACCACGCGCCTCTTCCAATGCATGGGAAAGATACTCCTGATAGGCATAATGATTCCCCAGGCTGGTGAGTGGGTCAGTCAAGGCCATGTGTTCAAGGCGGGCCATTTCGACCTGCATGGCCTCATCGATCTTCTTGCGGTAGGTTCTGGTGATCCCCACGGAGATGGCGATGAGCAGCAAGCCTATGACAAACACCACAGGCGTCATTGCAAAGGTGATGCTCTGTAACCGGGAGAGCTGTGCCAAATTGTTGCTGGCCTGGGTTTGATCTTCGTTAGACGCCTGCTGCACTTGCTGGATGATGTGAATGGACAAGGGATCGATGATGCTGGCGTCTATCGAATGCGCAAGGGTGAGATTATGGGCGTCAACGGCTGCAAAAAACTGGCCGGTTAAGAGCAAGTAGCGGTCTTGCTCGGCGAAGACCGTATTGACAAGAGCCTGATCATCTGCCTCGCCATCGTGTTGCAGGCGCTGAAGCAGCACCCGCAGCGTATCGGCAGCCGCCAGATGTTCATTGCGTAGGCCGGTACCAGGCTCTAGCACATATTCATACTTGACTGCTTGCTCGGTGGAGAGGGCGTAGAGGATTTGCCGATACAGGTCACTCAAGTGAGTCGAGGTCTCGGCCGCGCTCGAGGCCTGCCGAATAAGTACAGCTGTCGATATCGAGTACCCCGCCAGGAAAAGTAGCACCAGGCCCAAACACACGTTGGCAAGGCGACTGACGAGATGGAAACGTTTCATGTTAGAGTCTCTATTCTTCTGAGTTGATGAGCAATGCAAAGCACGTTCTCTGTTAAATATGTTATCGACACAAATGCATCGCACTTTACCCCCATAGTCTATTGAGGAGAGAAGGCGAACAGAGTGCTGGGAGCAATCTCATCTTGTGAGGAAGAAAGACTGTTTGCTTGTTGCATTTGTTGGGTTTTTCAGATATACTATTCTTTAGGTAAGATACATCTATCTGCGCGCCCGTTGTCATTTTTTTGTTAACCCCTCGTATCTAACCTTTAGCGCAAACACGTCTACTACAAAGGAAGCACCACACAGAAAGGAATATCTTCCATGTTAGAACAAGAGCACAAAGGTCAGCTTGGCGGCAGCCCCACGTTCGCGGTTCTCGAGAAGGCTCGTATCGAAACCTTGAAAGCCAGCCTACGGGGAGAACTCTTCCAGCCCGACGATGAGGGCTACAATGCTGCACGCAAAGTCTACAACGCCATGATCGACAAGCACCCCGCCCTGATCGTGCGTTGCGCTGACGTGGCCGATGTCATCGCGGCGGTCAACTTCGGTCGCGAGAACGGCCTCCTCGTTTCAATCCGGAGTGGCGGACACAACGCCGGAGGGCTGGGGATCTGCGATGACGGCCTGGTCATCGATCTCTCGCTCATTCGCTACACGCACGTCGATCCCCAAGCGGGAACCATCCGGGTCGGGGGAGGCAGCACCTGGGGCGACGTCGACCACGCCACCCACACCTTTGGCCTAGCGGTCCCCAGCGGGATCATTTCCACGACTGGCGTGGGCGGGCTCACCCTGGGCGGGGGGCTGGGCCACCTGACCCGGAAATGCGGTCTCGCGATCGACAATCTGATCGCTGCCGATGTTGTGCTGGCCGATGGCCGCTTTGTGACTGCCGACGAGCGGCACCATGAGGATCTTTTGTGGGCTCTGCGCGGCGGTGGTGGAAACTTCGGCGTCGTCACCTCGTTCGTGTTCAAGGCCCACCCGATCCATACCGACTATGCCGGCCCCATGCTGTGGGAGCTGGACCAGGCGCCCGAGGTGATGAAGTGGTATCGGGAGTTCATCAGGCAGGCACCCGATGATATCAATGGTTTCTTCCTCTTCCTGGTGGTACCGCCTGGGCCGCCTTTTCCTGAGCATCTCCACAACAAGAAAATGTGCGGGGTGGTGTGGTGCTACACTGGGCCTCTGGAGAAGGCCGAGGAAACGTTCAAACCGATCCGGGGCTTTCTGACCCCGGCCCTGGACTTCGTGGGCCCCATCCCGCATCCGGGGCTCCAGAGCATGTTCGATCCGCTGTACCCGCCAGGGCTGCAGTGGTATTGGAAAGCGGACTTTGTGAACGAGTTGAGCGACGATGCGATTCGGCTCCACGTGAAGCACGGCTCCCAGTTGCCGACTATGCAATCGAGCATGCACCTCTATCCGGTGAACGGAGCGGCGCACCGGGTGGGCAAGAACGACACGGCGTGGAGCTACCGGGATGCCACCTGGGCTGAGGTGATTGTGGGAGTCGATCCCGATCCTGCCAATAAGGACCTCATCGTCGACTGGGCCAGGAAGTACTGGGAGGATCTGCATCCCTATTCGGCGGGCGGCGCGTACGTGAATTTCATGATGGAAGAGGGCGAGGAGCGCGTCAAAGCGAGCTATCGGGACAACTACGAGCGTCTGGCAGCCATCAAGAGCAAGTACGATCCAGCGAATTTCTTTCGCGTGAATCAGAACATCAAGCCCACGACCTAAGGAAGCCACAGGAATATCGACAGGCTAGCAGGGCAGCACCAGCTTCTCGCTGGTTGCTGCCAAGTTCCTTTGGCCAGGGATGGCTCTCATAAGTAACAAAAACGCCTCTTCTACTCTGATGGGAAAACTCTATTGTTTCAAGTAAAGCACCATCAGTTCCTGGTCAAAATACTTGTCACGCAACTTGAGGGCACGTTTTTCCAAGCCGTAGGTCTCGAAGCCAACCGATTTGAAGAGGTCATGAGCCTCTTTACTGGTGAGAACGACAGCGATGTTGATCTGTTCGAGATCGGGTAAGGTTTTGGCGTAGGTGATGGCGGCTTCGACCAGGGCCTTACCAATGCCTTTGCCGCGCATTTCGGCAGGCACATACATGCCCCAGATAACGCCTTTGTGATGTTTCTTGGCCTCTGGTTCGCGGCGGAAGCCGGCAATACCAACGATGTTACGGTCGAATGCACCAAAGGTTACGTCGTCTGGGGTGGCAGTACTTTTACGCAGTCCTTGAGCGACTCCGGCGATGCCACGATCAAGAAATTCTTCGAAGGATGCGCCAAACGATTCCGGATTGTCGCGCAAGGCCCGCAGGCGAATATTCCAGAATGCCTCTGCATCAGCTTCGGTGAGTTTACGTACTTCCATGGGTGATTTCTCCATTTGCTATGACGATAGGTTCAGTTCGCCCTTGCCCACCTTGCTCGACTGGCTCAAATTGCTGTTCCCAGATGCAACGCAACCTCATGACGGCGGGCCGGGTTTTCACCCAGTCCGCTGTGCAGCAAGCATCCAGCGCAAGCAGGAGAGTCCACCCATCAGCTCTCACCTGCTTGCGTTCGTCCTCACCCTGGGGCAAGCGATCATGAGAGAGCCGCTGCCCGCTGAGAGCTGAGCACTTTTTAATTCCCAAACGAAATCCCCAGGCTACGAGCGAGCTGTACCAGTTCGCCATCAGGCGGCACGGACTTGAGACTGGCGATCGCGTCCTCGATGGGCACATCCACAATCTCATTGCTGCGTAACGCCACCATGCGGCCCATCTGTCCACGGGCAATCAGGTGCACCGCCGCCGCACCAAAGCGCGTCCCCAGCAGCCGGTCAAAGGCCGAAGGCCCACCGCCACGCTGCAAATGGCCGAGCACCGTGGCACGCGTTTCTACCTGGGCGACGGCCGCGATCTGCTCCGCGAGACGCTCACCAACGCCGCCCAGGCGCGGCTTCCCGCCCTCCCCCGTTTGCACATAATGCGGCTGGCCACCCACCTCTGTCGCTCCCTCGGCGACGACCACAATGCTGAAGCGGGCGCCGCTACTGGTACGCTGGGTGACCTTCTGGCAAAGGTGCTCTATGTCATAAGGGATCTCTGGAATCACAATCACATCGCTGCCACCAGCGATTCCAGCCTCCAGAGCAATCCAACCAACAGTTCGCCCCATGACTTCAACCACCATCGCACGATGGTGGCTCTCCGCGGTGGTGTGCAGCTTATCAATGGCGTCGGTAGCGGTTTGGAGCGCCGTGTCGAACCCAAAGGTGAGATCAGTCGCCTGCAGGTCATTATCAATCGTCTTAGGAATGCCCACCAACTGCACACCAAGGGCTTGGAGCTCTTGCGCGATGTGCATCGACCCATCACCGCCGATCGTCACCAAGACATCCACCCCCAGCCTGGCCAGGCGGTCCACCGCCTCCTTTGAACGATCCGCCACCTGCGTCTGACCGCCAACCGTGACTTTCATCGCAAAGGGATTGCTGCGACTGGAGGTGCCCAGAATCGTGCCGCCGCGCGGCAAGATCCCGCGCACATCGGCCAGCGTGAGCGGGCGCACGCGTGCGCCCTCGTACCCAAGCAAACCATCGTAGCCATCCTCAATACCGACCACTTCCCAACCATACTCGCCGATGGCCGTTTTGACGACCGCACGGATAACCGCATTCAGCCCAGGACAATCGCCGCCTCCGGTGCTGACCGCAATGCGACGTACATGTTTTTGCATCTTTCGCCTCTTTCCTGGCTCTCTTGTGTTTTCGCCAACTCTTGCTTGACTACTGCTGCCAAAAATATACCAGAACGCTCCAGTATTTTCCACAATGAAGCGCTCCACTATTTGCACGCGCCTAGTGATCACCAAGACACGCACGACAGAAGGAACGAGCACTCCTGCAAGCGCACATCCCAGCCCTCTATCTGTTACCAAAACTGTGATAAGACCCACAGATCTCTCCCAACTGGCAGAAGCCAGGTTCAAAATCCGTGAGGTGCCAATAGAAAGGCATCTCGGCGATGGGTGTGGTTTGCACGCTATAGTCATCCAGAAAATGATCTGGATTTGGCAACCTGCTGCTTATGAGCCCAGATCGCTCTCTCCAGTCCAGGCATTTATCTGAATGTCAATAGTATACTAGCACATTTCCACAGATTTTCACAAGTCAGACGGAGGGGAAGCACAGGGCCCTTCAGAACCTACCTGTTCTTAACGTTAGCTCCGAGGGCCCCGCCGTACACCGGGCGGCTGCCGGACGCGCTCGTGCTGCTCTCGGTGGACAGCACGCTTGCGAAGGTAGCGTGCGAGGAGATACCAGACGATCAGGATATTGATCACGAGGGAGAGAACTTTCACGACGGAGAGATGGTGTACCAACTCCCAAACATCATAGGGGAGGAAGGCGGCCGTCTCCACCACAATCAGCAGTTCCACCCACATGAGATCGTACCAGAGCCCCCAGACTTCGATCCCCTCCAGCAGGGCATATACGGTTACCCCCACAGCGAGCAGTAGCTCCGTCTGCAATGAAACGGATGGGATCAGGCGGATGAGTGTAGTGGCAAGCAGATCGTGCGGGTCCTCAGCGAGCTCTCCTGTGAACAGCTGCTGTAGGGGGTTGGTCACATGCTGGGCGTGGAAGGTCAGCAGCACGACCGCCACCACGAGCATCACACTGCCCCAGAGGGTCTTCTGGAGCATAATGAGGCTAATGCCCAGCGGGCGACCAAACAGGGTCCGGCGCTTCATCAAAACCTCCATAACTTGCACGAAGGCTTGTATATGCAAGCTCTCATCTTCTTGGCAAGATTGCGAGAGGCGTGTCTCTGCCTCTCCTATGAACTCCGACACTCTCATCTTCTTGGCAACAGTGCGGGAGGCGTGCCTCTGCCTCTCCTGCTCAATTGTCCCTGGGGTCACAATAAGCGGTTCCGTTATCCGAAACTGAGACATTTATGGACAGGCCACAAATGATGTTCGGTTCCTGCTTCGGCGATCACTGCCTAGTGTCCCAGGTCTTACATGATCTCCACAGGCGTGAGTTCCCGCGTAACTCGCGGTACATCAATCAACTACGCTGATGCGGCTAAATTTAAGGCCGCATTCTCATCTCGATCAAGAACGGTGCCGCACTGCTGACAGATGAACATCCGATCAGCGAGCGTTAAGTCTTCATGTATCCATCCACATGCTGAGCAGGTCTTAGACGATGGATACCAGCGTGAGACAAACTTTACCTCAACGCCCGCAAATGCTGCCTTGTACTCGATCTGACGACGGAACTCATACATGCCCACATCGGCAATAGCTCGGCTCAGGCGACGGTTCTTGAGCATACCTGAGACATGCAAATCCTCTAGCACTATGACACGCGGTCTCTGCTCATCAGGCTTGGTTTTCGCTACGATAGCAGAGGTTGCTTTATGGAGTGCATCTTTGCGAACGTTAGCAATACGAGCGTGCATCCTGGCTAATCTTGCTTTGGCTTTCTGCCTATTCTGAGAGCCTTTACGCTTGCGGGAATGCCGTCGTGATGTACGCTTCAGCTTGTTCAGTTTCTTTCTCAGAGCCTTGGGATTGTCGAATGTCCGTCCATCGGATACGACAGCGAGCATCTTAATGCCGAGGTCTACACCAATGACCTCACCTGTCGCTGGTGTTGGCTCCGCCTGTTCCTCATGTACACAAATGGACACGTACCATCTGCCAGCCTTTTCGCTGATGGTCGCCCTGCCGATTTTGACGTTCATGGGAAGGTAGTTCTGTTCCTTGAGCCGCAAGAGACCTAAACGTGGCAACTGGATAGCATCAGGGTAGACGTGGATAGCTCCGGTAAAACGAGCGCCGCCTATGGCCTTTTTCTTGCTCTTGAATTTGGGATAGCCACACTTGCCCTCTTTCTTGAGCTTGACTTTGCGAAAGAAGTGCTTGAAAGCGTCATCCAAGTCCCGTAGAGCCTCTTGGAAAGCGCACTTGCTAACTTCATAAGCCCAAGGGATTTCCGTCTTTTTGAGCGCATTGATTTCCCGATGCAAGTCTGCTGCATAGGGTGTTTTCAAACCTGCTTTGTACGCTTCTTGCTTACGACGCAGGCCGTAGTTGTATGCCCACCGTGCGGCTCCACAATGCTTTCTGGCAAGCGTCACCTGCTCATTATTGAGGTCGAGTTCTGCCTGATAGCCTCGTTTGACAATCATGCTTCATCCTCTTCTTTCATCGCTTGCTCAACGCACTGCTTAATCTTTTCTGCTCGGCGCGTGCTCGTTCGACGTCCGTAGATGCGACTTGCCATGCTCGTGATAATCGCAATGAAATCATCCACCAGGTCATTGTCTGTATCAGAAGGAAAGATCACTTCAATCCGCCGTCCTTGCATCTGCATCAATTGCTCAAGGTAGTTGAAGCCGAAACGAGTCAGCCGATCACGATGCTCAACAACTAAAACACCGATGGCGTGGTCGGTGAGCAGTTTCAGGAGCTTTGGACGGCTATCGTTGAGTCCCGATGCTAGCTCACTCACCGTTTTGGTGACATAATAGCCTTTTGCGGCAGCATAATCCTTGAGACCTTGCATCTGCCTTTCTAAATCCTCTTGTCTATCTGCCGATGAAACACGAGCGTAGAGAGCAACACCCAGATCCTCTTGTGCTTGTGCAGGCTCTCGAACAATGATTGTTCCTGTATCGAGTTGGTAGGCGTCCAGTTTTCCCGCCTTCCACCAGCGGAAGACGGTTCGATAACTGACGCCCATTTTCTTGGCGTATGGGCTTAATCTCAGAGAGAGAGAATACCACAAACGTCATGAAATGTCAGTATTCTGTTTAGCTATTGATAACCCTTTGGGACGTGGAACCTGGTATCTTTGCCCGTAGACTAGTACCCATCCAGCGAGCCAGGTAATGCTCTCTCTGCCTCTTCCTCTAATCGATGCTCGTTGCGGCGCACGAAGACCAGCAACACAAGGATGAGAAGTACGGCCAGGACGAGCGTTATCGTGCCGACTGGCCCTGCGAACCGATGGATGTTGTTGCCCAAAAGATACCCACCCATGCCATAGAGGCTTGCCCACACTATTCCTCCCAGTGCATTGAAGAGTAGAAATCTCGGCCAAGGCATGCGGTTGGTGCCAGCGAGAAACGCAGCGAAGGCACGCAGCACAGCGATAAAACGCCCGAAGAAGACCACTTTGCCTCCATGCTTGCGGAAAAGGTACTGTCCCAGTTTGAGCTTGCGCTCATCAAGTCGAATATAGCGACCGTAGCGGCGTATAAGACGGTAGCCGCCTTCACGCCCTATCCAGAAACCGATATTATCGCCAAGAATAGCACCACAGGCAGCAGCCACAATCACGAGAGGGATAAAGAGGTGATGTGTCGTACCAGCGTAAATGGCAGCAATAAGAAGCATCGTTTCACCAGGAAAGGGAATACCGATACTTTCAATACCAACAAATACCAGCACTGCCAAATATCCGTAGGTCGTGAGCAAATGTAGAAGGTCGGTTGTGGCGACATGGAACATAGCGTTGGTGCTTTCTCTTTAATAATACTCTTTGGGAGACTCTTTCAGTGAGATGTAGAGTCCTTCCAATACAGTGTATACGAGTAGCCCATCCTATGGTTTCAAGCTTTTATGCAATAAGAAATTCAGGGCGACCACGAGGGTCGCCCCATCAGCGCGAACTTTTGGGCTGCCCCGCGTGCCTTGGTTGCCACAAAAGCCACATCGGTAGGGGTAGGCGTGTAGATCTCGCGCAATTCCTTGACCGAAAGTGTCTTCTCCAGGGGAGAGTAGTCCCACAATCTTGTCGTATTGACGCAAAGCAGAGGAGTCTTATTGACCTCGACAGAGGTTGGTAAACCTAGTAAACTGGGCAGGTTTACAACATTGTGTAGTCCTGAAAGAGGAATGCATCTGCTGGGGTATATCTCACCGCAGGAACATCATGTTCATCCAGGTGCTGATGACAGAGTTACCTGGAATTTGGCCTACGCTGTACGCGAACTTGAAGCAGGTGGCTGGCAGATCCGAGAGCAACAGGAAGAGTTCTATGATGACCCAACTGGTTCTGGAAAATACGGCACTACTCGCAAAATTCGTCTATAAGGACAGATTTTGTCCATAGGTGTATGGTATGCTTGGGATGTAGATGAGTTGCTGAGATAGTACTTTTGATAGTGCATTCGCATCTAAAACGTTTTATCTACAATGCATTATTATTGAAAGGTCGCAGTATGGAGGAAAAGTTTTTTGGCACACAATCTGCGTCTCACAAGCCCTCGGTAGAAAAGGCAGCCAAAGATAAACCACTGCGAACTATGCTATTAGCTGCCTTGTTTCAAGTATCGTGGCCCAAACGCTTAAACAGGGAAGAGATCAGTAGACAACTGCCTTTTTATGGAAAGAGTACCAGGCAGCGTGCCTTAGATCGCGATATTGAAACACTGACTGGTGTCCAGCTTAATGAATTACCGGCACCAGAGGCAGAAGATCTTCAGGAATGGTGTGCCAGACAACAAAGCTTACACCGACTAGCCATTACTTATGAGCGACGTAAGGGCGAAAACAGCACCTTTGGTTTAGCACAGTCTCTCTTTTCGATAGACATCAATGAAGATGAGGCACGGGCATTTGTAGCGTTAGAGGAGAGTTTCACTCCTGGAACACCGTACGCAGAGGCGGTACAACATTTGCTGAAACGCTGGGCGTGGTTATTCACGGAAAAGGGTCATCAGCTGGTGCAGCAAAAGCGCAAGCGACGAGCTCGACCATTGCTTTTGCCTCTTTCACCTGTGGCAGATTATAGCCAGCATGGTGATACGATTCTGGCTTTGGACCGGGCGCTGGAGTTGCACACGTATATCTCTTTTGCCTATACACCCCTTGCGCTCAGTTGGGATGCCGAGCCGATATGGCACGAGCATGTAGAGCCTTACGAGTTAGAGTATCGCGAAGGCCACTGGTATTTCACGGCATATCTGTTCGATCTCAACACTTTCGTGGACTACCGTGTTGACCGTATTCGCCCTAGCTCGGTTGTTCCTTCCAAAGACCTCTTTTCACCTGAAAACCGCCGACGGCGCGGTGTGAAAATTCGCTACTGGGTTTCGCCCATGCTGGCCCGGCATGGGAGCCTGAGTGCGCGTTTGCACGAGCAAAAGGTGGAGATGCTAGAGAACGACCAGGGAGCAAGAGTCGAGGGCTATGCGAAGTCAGTATGGTGGGCAAGACGGTTGTTGCTGGGCTATGGGGAGCAAGTGAAGGCGTTGGAGCCGGAAGAGTTGGTGCGGATGATGCGAGAGACGGTGAAGGGGATGAGTGGGTTGTATGAGGAAGAGGGGAAATAAGTGCCGCCTTATAAGCCGTCCCTCGGCCTCATGAGCCACTCCACCCCACATGATGACCGCAAGGGTCATCACTACTATAGACGGCTTCGCGTCTTGACGTTGGGCAAACGATGATGATTTCGGCTTGGTTTTTAGCAGAACCTTTTGGGACAGTGAAATAGATAGAGAAATGGAGCAGTGATTATGGTATTAGGTTTAGATATTCTACCCGTTTATTCTGAATATCACTCAACCTATCACATTGGCTCAACACGCTTACTGAAGCATCAGGTTGAGACGTTTGAAGCTTATAAAGATCCCAACGTAGATGTCATCTTTAATATGGCGATGACGGGGGATGGTAAGAGCCTGGGTGGTTATCTGGCGGCGTTTCGGGAGCGGAAGAGTGTGATTGCCATGTATCCCACTAATGAGCTGATACAGGATCAGTATCATGCGTTGCCAAGCTATCAGCAAAGGCTGGAGATTTCGCTGCCTCATACCGCCCTTATGTTCAGCGATGAGATTACGCGCTTGATGCGTGAGCACGATCAGACGGTGCGTATGGAAGCGGTACGTAGTCTACTGCGCAAGAACAAAATTTTGTTGACGAACCCTGATCTTGTTCACCTGATGATGAGTCGGCAATATGGCTGGGAGCATCAACGCAAAGAGTTGCCTTTTGAGATAGGAGCATACTTCGACTATTTTCTCTTTGACGAATTCCATGTCTTCGGCGTACCACAGGTCATCTCGGTGATGAATATGCTTGGCTATTTGCATACACTGTATAAAGGGAAGTCGGATCGAAAAAAGTTTGTATTCCTTTCCGCAACACCCAGTAAGTTGCTTGATAGGCTGTTAGAACATGGTGAGATGCGCTACAAGAAAATAAATGGGCATTATAGCTCTACAGGAGAGGCTGATTCTCACCGCATTCTGCAAGCTTGCTCGTTGGAACTTCATGAAGTCAGCCAGGATATGTCTACGGAAACCTGGATCGCAGAGCATATCGAGGATATCCGGCAGTTCTTTCAAGAGCATCAAGGCACAAACAGGCCCAAAGCGGCTATCCTGGTTTACTCTGTGGCAACTGCCCGGCGTCTGGTGATGCTCTTGAAAGAACGTCTTGAGAAGCCATACGGCATCACTATCGGCGAAAATACGGGTTTGACATATCGCGATGAGCGGCGAAGCTCGTTTGAGAAGGATATTCTGGTGGGTACTTCGACGGTGGATATTGGCGTTGATTTTCGCATCAATTATCTGATTTTTGAGGCGTTCAATGGTGGTAGTTTCTTGCAGCGTTTTGGTCGGCTGGGACGGCATGAGGGGTTTGCTGAATACCGCGCTTATGGACTTGTACCTCGCTTTGTGCTTGAACGATTAACACAAACATTTGGCGAGAGGGATGAAGTGGAGCGCAAGCAGTTCAACGAGGCGATTGGGGAGGCTTTTCCGACTGAGACCGAGTTTGAGAACTACACGAAACGTTGGGGAGTGGTGCAGGCCGCGCATATCCTGGTGGAACTAAGCAGCCAGAAGGATGAGACTGAAGCTCTGGCTATGGCACTAACCGAGCAATATGATCAGCAGTATAGCTCTCTCAGTCAGCCGGTGATGGCAAAAGCGATGAAGAGATATTGGAAGATGAGCAAACAGCGACCAGAAATTATTTCCGAATTACTGAGTTTTCGTGGATTGAGTCCGCTTTCATGTGGGGTATGGGATACTGACGATCATCTTAAAACCTACGATCTGTTCTTCCTGTTAACCAATACCGATTTTGCGGTGCTGTCCGAAGCTGATTTTATGGAGGAAGTAAAGAGGAGAGGGTTGGAGGAGCGAGAATTTAAGAAGCAATTGCTCTATCTCAAAGTGCTCAAATATATTCCCGAACGCCTGAACCTGATCCTGGGGCTGAACTACGATCTTGGAGAATATGCCAATATGCTGCACCAGATACAGGTACTGGATAGCATCTTTGTACGGGAGCCGCGTCCTGTCTGGGTAGATCAGGTGAATCGCCGACTTAAAGCTCTGAAGCTGCCCTGTATTCTCAGCGACATCATGCGTACAGAACTAAAGCAGCGTTTGCATCTTGGGGCCATGTTCCCTATCCACCGTTTGCACGATAGCACGGGCAATGAGTACTCGATAGTCTTTGGACAAGAGGCACTGTTGCTCGAATCTCTACTTTTTTTCCGTAAAACTCAAGGCGATAAGCCTTTGATGTTTTAGCGACACTCTATTGTATGGTTAGCATAGATAAGGGAGGAGTTGTGTTTTTCTTACAGTTTCTGCAAGACCAGCTTGAGACGACAGATGATGTCTCACGCGCATTTATTGAGCATATGCTGCCTGCCATGATGGAACATTATGCGGTCTGTTCGGCGAAAGGAGGTGATCATACACAACATGCTCGGCTCGACGAAGAGACGAAGCGTAAATTTGCCGAGAAGGCCGACCAGAGCATGATGAGTCATCAACTCAACGGCATCTTTCCTGTGATGCGCTTATTGAACATCCTCGAGTCTGAACACCTGGGACGAGTACCGTTTACAGAGGTTGAGCGTCAGGTATATATCCTGTCTTACCTGATGCATGATGTCGATAAAATAGCTGACGTGCGAGATGTACCGACGAAAAGCCGCACTGACATTGAGCGGACGAAAGATTTGATCGCGGAAGAGCTGCGTAAGTGTAATGTAGCAGCCTTTTTTCCTGACTATGCGGCCTACCTGGAAGATATTGCCTTCCTGGTGGTCAACACGCAGGAAAAGCATGGCACCCATCTCAATACGTTTCTGTGGCAACTACAATTGCCGGAGAGACGCATTAGCTTGCTGCGCTCGCTCTGTACCTACTCTGACCGCATTGCCTATCTGATTGCATCGCCAGCCGGCATTCTCACGGATGAATCGCAGCGTCTCACCTCTATCCTGAGTGAGTTGAGCGATAATCAGCTGGTTTTCAGCTATCACCAACTGCGCGAGGTACGTGGTCTACTCACGAATGTCATCAATAATGGCCTGGTGCATCTCTTTATTGAGGGACGCGAAGGTATCTGGCCGTATCTGTTCTTCTCTGACGGAGTTGTCTACATCAAACGCAAATCACTGCAATTTGCGCTGACAACGGAGCAGATTGTTGATGCGGTGCGCAAACAGTTACGTGAAATTTGCGCAGAGCGAGTCAGAACGACTGCCCCTGGATTCAAGTTTAGCATTCAGGGTATTGCCAAGCATCCAGGATACTACTTCGAGTTCCTGAGCCTTGAGGAGTATGCAACACTGCTGGCTCGTTACACCATTTCCCGCACCACTAACGACATTACGGCTATTCCAATGACGAAGTTACGGCAAATGCAAGAGAGTGGGGAGATTGCTGCTGATTTGCCAATGGACTTTCCATCTGACAAACGTGCAGGTATGGTGGCTCGCTTCTTGTCGGTCATCTTCGTAACGATGCTAGGTATGCTGGACAAGAAACAAAACTCGTTACGTGAGCAAGTAACAGAACGGGTCATAGAGCATCTGGGACTACAAGCTTACTGGGCGCAAGCTCAAACAATACCCAATAAAGGCGGTGTTGAATATCGCTGGTTCTGGTTAGGTGCCTGTTATCTCCGCGATCATCCAGGCATTACTGAATATGAGGGAGAGGGCAATCTGCTGGACACCTTTAACTCTACTTTGCAGTTCATCATTAAGCTTGCAGGCGAAGAGCTACGCAAACAGATGCCACAAAAATACCTGAGCCATCTCACATCTTACCTTGATAGCATTGTGGAAGTGCCTGCAACGATGCGTGCTGGTGGAGTACTGCCAGATTTTCAGGGCGAACTGGCACGCTATGCTGGAGCAAAAAGCAAGGGACGTAAACTGATCTGTACTCTGTGCAACAGTGCTTACCCTACTGAGGAACAGTCGGATAATGCTGTATTATTCCAGCCTTGGGTCTATAAGAATAAGCTATCATTGTACGCTGGCAAAAATGCTGGCGGTGTATGCGCGATTTGTGCGCTTGAGCTAATGCTGCGGCAAATTTTGCAAAAGGGTCAATTGCGTTTGACGGGCAGTAAGTTTGAGGCAATGAAGACGAAGTACCTGGCGGTATATCCCAATTTCTTCTTCACTGCCGAAACAGGGGCGATGGTACAGGGAATACTGGATCAATTACAGGATATCAACTTCTTTTCAGTGCGCCGCCAGCTTGAGGGGAAAGATATCAGAGTAAGTGATCTGCTGAAATTAGACGCCTTTGCTGCTCCTCAGAAAGAGATGAGACCGCAAGCATTTAATGATGAAGAGACAGACGATGGTGATGAGGTAGCAGAGCAGGCTAGCACTCCCGATCGCAGCTATCTCAAATTTCAGAAAGAACAGTATCCTGGCCTGTGCTTCTTTGGCATGCGTGCAGTAAAGGATGATGACGATACATCAACGTGGGCCATGCCAGCCTTTCTGGCTCTGGCTTTGCCACTGGTGACGAATACAAAGGTGGTCATTTCGGAGATGTCGCTGCCACTTTTCTCGTCGGGCCGCGACTTCCGCGAAACGGTGATCTTTGATGCTCCTCATCCTTATCTGGATCGCCTGCTGAAAGGGAAACGCGTGCGCGTCAATCAGCTGCTGACGAAACTACGTCTCCTGGCAAGCATCTATCGCGTCAATCTGGACACCTATGCGAAGCAGGGAAAGCCAGAATGGAAGCATTTGAGTGCAATTGCACGAGATTTGGATACTGATCCGCTGTTTTTGTTTAGTTACCTGCGTAAGCAGCAACGCAGTGACTCTTTGTACGCAAGTGAGGCAGGACAATACCTGCACATCTATGAAAAGATATTGGAGGAAGATTTGGGCAAGATTCAACGTTGTGTAAACTTTTACACGAAGTTTTATCGTGGTGGCTACCAGTCACATTCGATTTTGAAACCCGTTGATATTGTGGCGAAAGCCATTATCAATAGTCCTCTGAACATTGAAGAGGACGATCTGCTCTGGCAGATACAGGGCGAGCTGAAGAACTGGCTCGACCGTGTACGCAGTCGACAGGCGACAGGTTATGCTATCTTCTGGGGGAAAGATATTGATGCAAAGGAAGCTCCTGCTGTAGCAGACTTTGTTCGGGGCTTTTATCAAGAGGTCTTTCTAGATTACTGCCAGGGCGAGCGAGGCATCCTGCGCAGCCGTATCAATCGCTTCAAGGATGGCTGCGAAGCCTACTATATCTATTTGCGCAATCAGCAGCGCATTCAGGAACAGGAACCACAGACAGAACCACAACCCGTAGCCTAGCAGAAAATATTGAAGGAGTAACACATCATGTTTTTGAACAGTTTAGAAGGTCTCAACGTTTTCCAAGCCGATATTCCAAAGTTGCCGATGGGCAAGTATGCTCACATCATCACCCTGCGCGAGACAAACTCGTTTGCTTTGTTCCAGACTGACGGAGAGCTGAACATCAGCCGTGTGAGCCTGGGGCGTAAGGAACAGACTCCTAGTACACGTATTGTACTCTTTAAGCGGAAACAATCGACGCCGGAGCGTTTGACGGGACGTGAACTATTGCGCCGCTATGGTCTGGTGGAGAGCTGCAAGTACAACTCTGCTGAGTTTTGCAAACGCTGTCCAGACTGTATCTACTATGGTTTTGCCATTGGCGATCAAGGCTCGGAACGATCGAAGGTACTGGTTGACTCCGCCTTTTCGGTCACCGGCTATGATATGTCACACCAGCAATTCACCTTTAATGCTCCCTCAGAAAATGGCACGATGAGTGAAGATGGCAAGATGCGCAATGCATTGGGTGAACAGGATTATGTGCTGCCACAGGTCTACTTCCCTTCGGTAGTAACCATCAAGGACCCGACAGAGGCGGAGTTCATCTATGTGCTAAATAATGTGCTACGTACAAAGCGATATGGGGCGCAAAATACACGCACAGGGACTGTCGAGAATCATGTGACGAGCATCGTCTTCTCAGATGGTGAGATATTCTCCAATTTGCAGCTTACTCAGGCTGTTTATGACACGCTATCGCAGGAGCAACGGGCCAAGACTCCTCTGCCACAAGCTGCTGTCCTCGAGGCAATGGACGCCGTGGTGCCAGAACTCTTGCGCGAAGATGGGGTAGTTGCACAGCCTTTGATGGGAGAACGGCTGCATACACTTATTGAGGAGGTTAAGCACATTACCAGTGATGAGACTCGCCTTTCAGCCGTGTTGAAGCAGGCCAATACAGAAACAAATCGCTACGCACAGGCATACGGTGTTGGCATGAAAGAGGCCAAAGCGAAGAAGTAGGAGAGCATCATGTTTATCCAAGTCTGCCACCTGGAGCTGCATGACTACCTCTTCTATGCGTCACGCGAGATGGGGCGTCTCTATGAGACGGAGAAGTACCTGCATAACTATGGGTTGACTTATGCGCTTGGTCTGGTGAAGTCTCCCTATACTAATCTGGCACAGGTGCCGCGCTATGCAGAGGAGCTGGATGAAATGAATCGACAAGGTGTCTATGTGACACCGGCACATCCCTTGCGCTATACCTTTTCGTTCAGCACCTTCAAGATGGCGAATGTAAACTACTACAAAGAGTACCTTTGAATTTTTTGTGCTGAGCGAACGTGAAGTAGCGTTACCACGCTGGATTCGCCTGGGGAAATGGATGGCGAAGGCACGAGTTGATATACAAGAGCGTGGTGTTGCTCAGGTAAGGCATGGAGATTTTCATGCAACCGGCGCTCTCAATCCTCTGGATATCTCGCTGACGCCTGAGAATTGTAGCATTGTGGCAATGGCTCCGGCCAGTTTGATTACTCATGTGTATGGTTCTGGAGATTACTATGAATTCAAATATGGTGAGGGAAGACACGCGCCTACGGTTCATTTACCAGTGGGGATGAGGTATCAACCAAGGGGTAATGTTCGTTTATCGAGCTGAGCTTAGACAATATGAGAACAAGCGCGTAGGGGCGGGAGAGGGGCGGATGCGGGGAGTGGGCCCTTGTGGCCGCCCGTTGGGGTGCAGTGGCAACGACACATCGACAGGGCACGGCGGGCAGCCACAAGG
>WNGH01003885.1_pt1 | contig 21967 bp, 19 predicted proteins | sample 5400631 | NCBI WGS metagenome assembly WNGH01 (sample SAMN13153373, study PRJNA577476) | soil metagenome | isolation source: 115 cm soil or saprolite under Garry oak tree replicate 1 | place: USA:California | collected 2016-06-15
ATCATTGGCACGCGGCTGAACCCGCAATTGTTCACTAGCAAGGTGCTGGACGCGGCGATCATCGTGTCTCTGCTGGCGATTGTTTCCAAAGTAGCCGGGTGCGGACTACCTCTGCTACGCGAAGGGCGGGCGACGGTTTTGCGAGTGGGATTTGGCATGATGCCGCGAGGCGAAGTCGCTTTGATCGTCGCCCTGGTGGGTTTGCAGTCGCAAATCGTTACTCCAACGACCTATGGCATTGTGGTTTTCATGACCGGTATCACTACCCTGCTGGCTCCGCCCATATTGCGTTATCTGTTCCATGGCGAGACCCGCGAACTCGAAGAACACGCCAATGCTGCTCACGTACATTTATAATTCCGGGTTTCTATCGCAAGGAGAGATCCATGTCCCTCGCAGGACGAGTGGCGCTGGTCACTGGTGCATCCCAAGGGATTGGGCGGGCCTGCGCTGTGAGGTTGGCCGGCGAGGGAGTTACTGTGGCGGTAGCGTCTCGCAATCAGGAAAAGCTTAATGAACTGGTGAGCCAGATTAAGGCAAGGGGTGGAAATGCCGCGGCCTTTCCTCTGGATGTTTCTGATGAAGAGCAGATCAAGGGCACCTTCAAAGCGGCATTGGGAGAGTTCAGTAAGATCGATATCCTGGTGAACAACGCCGGGATCACACGCGATCAGTTAGTCATGCGGATGAAGCGTACGGACTGGGACATGGTCCTAAACACAAACCTCACATCAGCCTATTGCTGCATTCAGCAAGTGATCGGTTCCATGCTCAAGCAGCGCTGGGGACGCATTATCAATGTCAGTTCGATCTTCGGGCAGATGGGACAGGCTGGACAAGCCAATTACGCCGCCTCGAAAGCAGGTCTCATTGGATTGACCATGGCGATCGCCCGGGAAGTCGCATCGCGAAGCATTACTTGTAACGCTGTGGCCCCGGGATTCGTCGAAACGGCTATGACCTCGGGGCTCCCGGATGACCTCAAGCAGACCGCGCTGAAGCTCATCCCCCTGGGTCGCATTGGCACGCCGGAAGATGTGGCAAACGCGGTGGCGTTTCTTGCATCGGACGAAGCTTCCTACATCACCGGGCATGTGTTGAACGTGAATGGAGGAATGCTGATGGGGTAGCGCGTGCCATCTCCGGGCTGTCAATTGTGCGGGTGGAGTCGCCGGTTCACATTGCCCAGGCTCGCGAACTTTTTCTGGAATATGGGAACTCGCTGGGTTTCAACCTTTGCTTCCAAAGCTTTGATCAGGAACTCGCGGGACTGCCAGGTGACTACGCTTTTCCAGAAGGAAGGTTGCTGCTGGCGCAATATGACGGCGCATTGGCTGGATGTGTCGCGCTGCATCAGCTCGAGCCGCATGTGTGCGAGATGAAGCGGCTGTATTTGCGTCCTCAATTTCGGGGCAAGGGTGCGGGACGCGCGTTAGCTGAAACCATAATCTGGGAAGCCCGCGCCATCGGATATCGTCGCATGCGACTCGATACGGTTGAGCCGGTCATGCAGGCTGCAGTGGCAATGTATCGTCGCTTGGGATTTACCGAGATTGCGGCCTATCGTCCGAACCCGATCCCAGGGGCGATGTACATGGAGCTGGAACTCTAATCTCAAGTCCATCTTTAAGCAGGAGTGCGATATGAAAGTTCTTTTGCTGATCCTCACGTTTCTTTTTGCCATCTCCTCATTTGCGGCTACTGGCAAGTCTGTCTCTTACAAAAGCGGTGACGAAACGGTGCAAGGCATGCTGTACACACCAAGCGGTAAAGGTCCGTTCCCTGGCATCGTTGTCATCCACGAATGGTGGGGGCTGAACGACTGGGTAAAGGAACAGGCCTCGAAACTTGCTGATCAGGGATATGAAGCACTGGCTGTCGATCTCTACCGCGGAAAAGTTGCGACCACGCCCGATGAGGCCCATGAATTGATGCGTGGAGTTCCGGAAGATCGCGCCACTCGCGACTTACACGCTGCCTTTGAATTTCTGAAGTCCCAATCCAATGTGAAGAAAGACCGGATTGCCTCGATTGGCTGGTGTATGGGCGGAGGTTACTCGCTTGATGTGGCAATTCAAGAACCGACCTTGACTGCTGCCGTGATCCACTACGGCCACCTCGCCGTCGATGCTGACTCGTTAAAAAAGATCAATGCGTCAATACTCGGCATTTTTGGCGGACAGGACCGTGGTATCCCTGTGGATGACGTAAAGAAATTTGAACAGAGTCTGAAGCAGCTGGGCAAAAAGGTCGAGATAGTTATTTATCCCAATGCCGGACACGCCTTCGAGAATCCCAACAATAAAGACGGGTATCGCCCAGATGACGCCGCCGACGCTTGGAAACGCACTATTAAGTTTCTGGAGAGCACACTGAAAAAATGAACGAACCTCAATCTTTAATTCCAAAAGCTTCTGGCGAGTGCTGAGTACTATTGATTTACACGCTCGCACTTTTTCCACGAGATGAGGGTTGAATTTCCACTTGCCAGAAGGTACTACTCTGGTTACTATTCGAGCCATCCACGGGAGCCTCACTTGGAAGTTTTTTCTATGAATATCGGCGAAACCATCCGGAACTTCCGGTTGCATAGAGGGATGTCCCAGGGAGACATTGAAAAGCGCACCGGCCTGCTGCGCTGCTATTTGTCGCGGGTGGAGAACGGGCATACCATCCCGTCGCTCGACACACTGGCCAAGATCGCAGGCGCGATGGAGCTGCCTCTTTCTCAGTTCTTCTCGGAATCCGGGCACAGCAATGGTAGCAAGGGGCTTCCCCAACTGTCGGATGATGAACTCCGCTTCCTCAGCCAGATTCGGCGCTACTCCGTAAGTCTTAACGACAGTGACCGCAAGTTGGTGCTGGCCATGGTTAAGAAAATGGCGTCGAATGCGGTGAAGTAAGTAACGCAGCATTCAGCACTCAGCCAACCCTCAGCGACAGCATTTAGCGCTTGGCACTTACACACGCCAGGTCCGCCTTCTTCCCTTTCCTAGATCGATGACTGAATGCAGAATGCTGAATGCTGACCGCTGAGTGCTGTTTTTGAGTACTTTGGTTCTATGCCCTCTTGTGCCCAACGGGAACCTCGTCTGCTTGTTCTTTAAGCTCTACACTATCTGCTGGAGAATTTGTGACCATCGATGAAGAATTGTCCTTGCTCGATACGCAACTGCGCCGATTGAAGATCGAGTACGAGATCTACTTCAGCAATCCCACGAAAAGGCCGCCCACGGACGTTGAGTGGAAGGTGCTGAGCTTACTGCGCAAATTCAGCGATGGGACGCGAATGAGTTTCTCGCAACGATTCCGCTACAACGAAATTGCCCAGCGCTACGCCATCTATAGCGATCTATGGAGAAAGAAAGCTCGCATACGTGAGGAAGGCTACCGTCGTCCCCAGGATGCACTGCTCTCGGTGCAGGGTGTTCGTCCGGAGGAGCATGAGCCAGAGCACAAAGTATACGGAGTGCGACACAAAACATCTGAAGAGCAGCCTTTCGCCGTGGAATGGTCGGATGCTCACGCGGAACAAGATCAAGTAGAGAAGCTTTACAAAGTGCTTACGGAAGCTAAGAAAAAAGCGGGCGAAGCGGTCTCGGGCAACATCGATAGCTTTACCACCTTCGTCCAAAAGAAAACCAGCCAGATTCGGAAGCAGTACAAATGCGAAAAGGTGGAATATTCAGTCGAGGTGCAGGACGGCCACGTCAAGCTGAAGGCTAAGGCAAAGGTTTAGCGTTATCCCGCCCGTTCCATTCTGTTTTATTCCATCGAACAAATTGGCGACTTCTCCTTTCGTGAGCCGGTAAGTGTTAGAATGCGTTTTTCCAGGACAAACCATGTTTGCATCGGTCACCCGCCTGCGCGTTCGATCTCTGAGGTATGTGCCAGGATTCCTATGGATGACTTTTCTAAGTCAACGCCAGGTTGTGCGCGCGCTTGAGTTTGTTGGTGGAAAACTGCTGATAGACGCACGTCGAACATTCTGGACGCTGACGGCCTGGGGGAGCGAGCGGGCCATGAAGGCATTCCGTGGCTCTGGGCCGCATGCCAAGGTTATGCCAAAGCTCCTAGAATGGTGTGATGAAGCCTCCTATGCTCATTGGATCTCAGAGAGCGATGCCATCCCGTCCTGGCCGGAGGCCTATGAACACTTGCAGAGTGAGGGACGCCTATCGCGAGTGGCACATCCCTCGCGCAATCACGAAGCCCGTGAATTTGCGAGGCCTCGTCTCAGTCCTCTGATCGGGCAGGATTTGAAGCCAGTGCGTTCAAGCGAGGCGGTGTCCGCACGCTAGGACTGCCCCCGGACACCTCTCTCTGCTGATAAAATTTCCAGTTGCTCGTTCCAGCACTTATCTTTCAGCATTCGAGGCGGTGAATGTCCAAAATCCAGCGTGCCATTCTCAGTGTCACCGACAAGACAGGATTGGTTGACTTTGCCCGCAAGCTCGAGGGTATGGGCGTAGAGCTCATTTCGACCGGAGGGACTGCAAAACTTCTGCGGGATTCCGGGGTTGGCGTGAAGGATATTTCGGAACTCACCGGATTTCCCGAGATGCTCGATGGGCGAGTTAAAACACTCCATCCCAACGTGCACGGAGGCATCTTGCATCGGCGCGAGAATGCGTCGCACCGGACCGCGGTGGCGGAACACGGTATTGAACCGATCGACATGGTGGTGGTCAATCTGTATGCCTTCGAGAAAACTGCGGCCAAGCCAGACGTTCATTTTGAGGAACTGATCGAGAACATCGACATTGGTGGGCCTTCGATGATCCGTTCTGCGGCTAAGAATTTTCAGGATGTCGCTGTGGTCACTTCGCCTGCAAACTACGACGCCATTGCAGAGGAACTGGCTGAATCATCTGGCGAGTTATCTCCCGCGACCAAGTGGCGTTTGGCGCAGAAAGCATTTGCGACCACGGCGGCTTACGATTCCGCCATTGCTTCCACCTTGGAGCGAGTCAGCGCCAACGGCCGCTTCGAATTTCACTCGGAAAGTGGATTTCCAGAGACCCTGCGTCTTTCTTTCCACAAGATTACCGATCTTCGTTACGGAGAAAACCCTCACCAGAAGGCCGCAATGTATTCCGACGGCTCCGGCGTCGGCGTAGCGAATGGACGGCAGCTCCAGGGGAAAGAGCTTTCTTACAACAATATTGTGGATTTGCAGGCGTCGTGGGATCTGGCTCAGGAATTCGAGGAGCCGGTTTGCGCCATTATCAAGCACACCAATCCTTGCGGAACCGCGACGGCCAAAACGCTGGTGGAGGCTTACAAAAAAGCGCTGGAGTGCGATCCGGTTTCTGCTTTCGGAGGAGTTATTGGTGTGAACCGAACCGTCGATGGCGAAGCGGCGGAAGAAATGGCCAAGCTTTTCCTGGAAGTGATTGCGGCGCCTTCGTTCGACGATGCGGCTAAAGCTAAATTCGCCTCCAAGAAGAATCTGCGCCTGGTGGAGATAAACCATGCCCCGCAAAAATGGGTATTGAAGAATGTTTCCGGCGGGATTCTGGTACAGGATGCGGATCTGCGGTCATTGCAAGAAGGTGACTTGAAAGTCGTTACCAAACGCCCGCCGACGGCGGAAGAAAAGCGTGCTCTGCTGTTTGCATGGAAGGTTAGCAAGCACGTGAAGTCGAATGCCATTCTCTATGCCCGGGACGGGCAGACGGTTGGGGTTGGGGCAGGACAGATGAGCCGGGTGGATTCCTGCCGCATCGGCGCCATGAAAGCCGTGTTGCCATTGAAGGGCACCGTCGCCGCTTCCGACGCCTTTTTCCCCTTCCCTGATGGTGTGGAGGAGATCGCCAAGGTCGGGGCCACTGCCATCATCCAGCCCGGAGGTTCAGTCCGCGATAAGGAAGTGATTGAAGCGGCCGACCGGTTGGGAATGGCCATGATATTTACCGGACTCAGGCACTTCAGGCACTGATTTGAGGGTCGATGGCGAGCTGAGAATCTCGATTTTCAGTTTGTCAATCGTAAATACCAGCAGCTCACCCCAGCAGTCCTTGTACCCTGGTCATTGCCTGTTCCGGTTCAACCGCCTCCCGTGCCATCCGCCATCGGCGGCTAAGGTTTACAATATTCAAGCACCCACCCGTGGCGGTTCAGCATCCAATCGCTTTGGTTTTGGGAACTCGGAAGGTCCTTGATGAAAAGCATTTATCGCCCTTTTTTCTTAATGTTGGTCGCCGCCACCGCTTTTGCCCAGCAAGCCGCACCGGTCTCCAATGCCAAATCGGCCACACAGACTCCCGCGCACAAGCCGGACAGGGCTGCCGCTTACTACCATTACGCCATGGCCCACATGTACGAAGAGCAAGTGGCGATGTATGGCCGCAGCGAACTGGCGAACAAAGCGATCGAGGAATATCGCCAAGCGATTGATGCTGATCCCACTTCAGAGTACTTGACTTCGGGACTGGCGGAACTCTATGCCAAGACGGGGCGAATCAAGGACGCAGTGGTCGAGGCCCAGGATATCCTCAAGCGCGATCCCAACAATCTGGAAGCACATAAACTACTGGGGCGCATTTATTTGCGGTCCTTAGGCGATGTGCAAGCTGGCAGCGGATCGCAGAACATGCTCAAGCTGGCCATCGACCAATACGAGCAGATGGTCAAGATCGAACCTGACAACGTAGATAACCACCTGCTTTTAGGCCGGCTTTACCGCCTCAACAATGACCTGCAAAAAGCGGAGAACGAGTTCAAGATCGCGGTCAAGATGCAGCCGGATTCCGAGGAAGCGGTCACCACGCTTGCGTATCTCTACAACGAGGAAGGAGACACCAACCGCGCTGCCCAAGTGCTGGCTTCCATCCCCGACGCGGCGCGTTCGGCCAAGTTGTATTCCGCGCTTGGATACACCTATGAGCAGCAAAAGCAGTACAAGAATGCGATCGATTCTTACAAGCGGGCGATTGAACTGGATCGCGACAATCTCGATGCCATCCGGGGCTTGGCCCAGAACTTGATGAATGATGGTCAAACCAACGCTGCGCTCGAGCAATACAAGATTATCGCCGATGCCAATCCTGAAGATGCGCAGACTTATCTGAAGATGGCGGAGATTTATCGCAAGACCGGGAAGTTCGATCTGGCGCTGGAAAATTTGAAAAAAGCCGAGTCCATGGTGCAGGACTCGATCGAGGTTCCGTACAACATCGCTGCGGTTTATCAGGCACAGGGGCGCTACGACGAGGCGATCCAAGTGCTTCAGAACCTGCTAAAGAAAACCGAGAAGGCGGATAACAGTTACACCCAGGGCGAGAAAAACAATCGAGCCGTGTTTTTGGAACGCCTGGGAACGATTTATCGCGAAAACAACAACAACCAGCTCGCGATCGACACGTTCCGCAAGATGCTGGCACTAGCCGATGAGAATGCGGTACGCGGCTATCAGCAAATCATCGACACCTATCGTGAAGCCAAGCAGTGGCAACAGGCTACGGACGCGGCGAGAGAAGCTTCGCAGAAGCTGCCCAAAGACCGCGGCCTGAAGATGGTGTATGCCGCCCAACTGGCGGATATGGGAAAAGCGGACGAGGGCTTACAGCAGGTAAAGGCGCTGCTCACCGGCAAACCTGACGACCGCGAGGTATATATCACGCTGGCCCAGATGTATAGCCGGCTAAGACGTTGGCCGGAGGCCGAAGAAGCTGTGGACAAGGCAGAACAGCTTTCCACTAAGGCGGATGACAAGAAAGACGTGTACTTTCTGCGTGGGTCCATCTACGAGCGTCAGAAGAAATATGAGCAGGCGGAAGAAGTGTTCCGTAAAGTTCTGGTCGGCGATCCCCAAAATGCAAACGTTCTGAACTATCTTGGTTACATGCTTGCGGACCGGGGGATGAGGCTGGACGAAGCGCTGAATATGATCAAGAAGGCCGTGGACCTGGATCCGGCGAATGGCGCCTACCTTGATTCACTGGGTTGGGCTTACTACAAGCTGGGAAAATATGACTTGGCGGAAGATACGCTGATGAAGGCTTCGCAGCGGATCGGCACTGATCCTACCGTCCAGGACCACCTCGGAGATCTCTATCAGAAGACCGGGCGCTTGAAGCTGGCGGCGGCACATTGGGAGCGGGCTCTGCTGGAGTGGAACAAGACCGTGGCTGCGGAAGTGGATCAAAATGATGTAGCACGGGTGCAGAAAAAGCTTGAGTCAGCCAAGATGAAGCTGGCCAGGGAAGATTCTCAGAACAAGTAAGGCCTTTGTATCGGCGCTACGGTTGCAATGCTAGACTCACTGCATGCTCGCCGAATATGCGGTGCGAGTGGAGCAATCCGGCGGACGCCGTTTTGCTGAACCAAGCCATCCTTATCGCAACGATTTTCAGCGCGACCGCGACCGCGTAATCCACTCCCGCGCTTTTCGCCGGCTGGAAGCCAAGACACAGGTTTTCACTCGCCGCTACTCCGATCATTTCCGTAATCGCCTTACCCACACCATCGAAGTAGCGCAGATCGCACGAACCATTGCCTTACAACTAGGCTTGAATGGGGATTTAGTGGAAGCTCTGGCGCTGGTGCACGATGTCGGGCATCCGCCTTTCGGTCACGCCGGGGAAAAAGCTCTCGACTCCGCCATGCGCGCCCACGGGTCGTTCTTTGACCACAACTTGCACGCGTTGCGGATTGTGGAAGATTTCGAAATGCGTTATGCCGCTTTTCGAGGATTGAATCTGACATTTGAGGTGCGCGAAGGCATCATTAAGCATTCGCACGACTATGATGCCAGCCAGTTTCCTGAACTGGCGGAGTATCTGCTCGATCAACGTCCGCCGCTGGAAGCTCAACTGATTGATCTGGCGGATGAGATTGCCTATTACACCGCCGACTTGGACGACGGTTACGAAGCTCATCTGCTTAGGCTCGAAGATATTTGCGAGGGCCTTCCCGTCTTTGCCCGTTTCTATCGCGAAGCCGAGCGGACGTATCCGAGTGTGATGGAAAAATTGAAGTTCAACGAGGCGCTCAAGCGTTTGCTCGACCACATGGTCGGAGACCTGATCCGCAACATCGAGAAACAAATTCGGAACGCAGGGATAAAGTGCCTGGAAGAGGTGCGAGCCTGTCGCCACCGGCTTGCCGCGTTCAGCTCGGCAGTGGAAAAGGAACGAAGTGAGACCAAGAAGTTTCTCTACGTCAATCTGTATTTCAGCGCGGCTCTGGATCCGGAGAAGAACGACGCTGAACGTGTCATCAGCGAATTGTTCGACCTATGGATGGCGCATCCAGAAAACCTGCCGTCCAGTTATCAAGAAAAAGCCAAGCAGGAACCTTTGTCGCGGGTGGTGTGCGACTACATAGCGGGGATGACCGACAACTATATTTACGAGCAATATGAAAAATATTGCCCCAAATTTAACGTTGCGGCGGGGACCACAGAGAAAGGGTGAATGCCAGGATTAGAATCTTGTGATCTGCGTAGCCATTGTGGCATTACCGACCGGCCGATAGTCACTGTGGTAGATGTCCACGATGGTACGTCCGACCAGACGGGTGCTGGCTTCGGAGTGGATGTGCATCGGCAAGGTGAAGGAACCGATATCAGTGTAATCCTGCACGAATTCAATCTTCTTGATGAAGAAAGACGGCGATTTGACCGCGCTCCCCTCGGCCCGAACCAGGCTTCCGGTATAGACATCCAGGTAGAGGCGGCCTTTAAACAATCCGACACGCTTCTTGCGCGGCTTCAGTTGATAGACGTGCACGATGCGTCCGTCCAACTGGCTCGTCCCCTTAAAAGAAAATTTGTAATTCGCGGGGGTCATCGCGGTTAATGAGGTGTCGTCCTTCTGAACGTGATCGACTTCGGATTGCAGCAAGCGGGTAATGATGTTGCTCTTGACGAAGCCATCTCCCGTAAAATTCACTGCCTTAAATTCCAGAGTGTGGGGCGCCGAGTAGTGCCGTTCGAGCTCGAACTCTCCATATTGTGAAGTGTCAGGAAGCTGAGCGCTAATCCGCGTGTTTGCGGAATAGGAAATCAGTGCCGCTGCCTGCAAAACGGATCTCCCTTGGTATGTTTGCAGGGCCAACTCGGGAGACATCCGGGGCAGCGAGGCCGGAGCCGCCAGCACGGCCGCAGTACGATCGGCTGCTGGACCGCTGGTGGCAAACATACTTGAACCCTCGCCATATAGAAGAGCGATCGGGGACAGACCATCGACAGCGTTGCCCTTAGCAACCAGAACTGGGGCTTGCGCAGCCGCGCCAACCGTCAGACACAAAAACAGCGCCGTAATGAAAAAAAACTTCATGAGCTAAAGTGAGTGCTTACCTTATAATTGATTCACCCACCCAAGGAAAAGTAACAAAAGTTAGTCCAGGTGCGCCCGACGGTACCCTTGCGCATTCGTACTTTGCGACGATTTCGAAACCCAAGAGGCTGCACTTAACGGATGCGTATGTCGTTGATACGAGGCCATGCTGCGCTTTGGTCCGCAATCCTGTTCCGCAGGGCTGTTGTGTATCGGGGTGAGAGCAATTAAGATTCGTAGTCTCAATCAAACTGAGGTCACCATTCGGCATGCCTGAAGTCATTGTCACGCCCAGTTCTGCCAACAGCGACATCGAGACAGCGGATGCGCCAAGCGTAGAGGTTTTTGCTGTGTACGGCGTGGAGCCTGAGGTCCAGGCCTATGCCATGGCGAAGTATTCGCGTTCGGCGCTGTCCATGAAGGAGTCGCTGCAGGAGATCAACCAGCAGAAGGCGGAGAAGTTTCTCAATACCTTCTACTTCCAGTACGGACATCGTTCGATTGCGGATCTGGCGCATATTGCGCTCGCTATTGAGAAGCTTTCCATTCTCGCTGCCATTACAGTTGCCGACGAGCAACGTTGGGACGGGCAGGAACGCTCTACGCGCTATCAGGATTTCAAGAAGAGTGGCTACTTCACCCCTAGCTTTGGGGAAGACGAGCCGGCGTGCTCTTTGTACAAGAACACAGTCGATAACCTTTTTGCGGAGTACGAATCGCTCTCCGAGCAGATGTTTCGTTACCTGATGGGGATAACTCCGAAGCCGACGGAGATGAAGCAAGAGGGCTATGAACGTGCGCTTCGGGCCAGGGCGTTCGACATCTCACGCTATCTGCTGCCGCTGGCGACGAACACGTCGCTGGGAGAGATCGTCAATGCGCGAACGTTGGAGGGTCAGGTTTCCCACCTGCTCGCGCATACCCATCAGGAAGTCCGGCGCCTCGGGGAATTATTGAAACACGCTGCCATTTCGCCGGCGTACAACGTGAATCGTGAATCGCTGGAGCGGTTGGTGGAAGACATTCGCGCGGTGTCGGCCGAACTGGGTATGCGTGCGGAGCAGGAACTTTTGCGGGAAGTCCGTGTAGCGCCGACACTGGTCAAATATGCCGACCCGAACAAGTATGAAATCGAGACTCGGCAAGAACTGCAAGAAGCAGCGGCAGCCCTGATGGGGAACTCGCCTATCGATGTCATGAAACCCGTTGATCTTCAAGACGACGAACCGCTTGAAGTGGAACTCGCGAGCACACTTCTCTACGAGCACTGTCATTATCCCTATCGCCAGATTCGTCAAGAGGTGGAAGCGGCAGGCGAGAAGAAACGACGAGAAATTATTGACTTAGGTCTTCGCCATCGCGGCAGTCACGATGAAGTGTTGCGCACGTTCTGTGCCGGGCAACAGTTTCGCTTCGATATCTTGATGGATATTGGCGCCTTTCGCGATATGCATCGGCATCGGCGCTGTATCCAGGTCGGCCAGGGATTCACCATCAAACATGGCTACGACTCGCCTCCAGAGCTGGCAGCTGCGGGATTGCAGAAAAACTACGACGGCATCATGCGACGCACGGCCGATTCAGTGAAGGACCTGAAGAAACGTTCCGGGGCGGAGGCGAAGGAAGATTCGCAGTATGCAATTCCGTTGGGATTTCGCAAACGGACGCTCTTTAAGATGGACTTCGCCGAGGTCGTGTACATCTCCGAACTCCGGAGCAGTCCCGCCGGACATATGTCGTATCGCAAGGTTGCCTATGCGATGTATGAAGCCGTGGTGAGGAAATATCCGGCGCTAGCGAAGTATTTTCGGGTACATGACGTGCGAGAGCCAGTGGATTTGCTGAGACGCTGATGAAATCAGCACTCAGCATTTGGCACTTAGCATTTAGCCATTCGAGAACAGTGCAAGATGTCCAATAAATCCGCACAAAAATGCCAAGCGGTCAGTTGCGGGGCCTTGCCAGCCATGTACTGGCTAAATGCTAAATGCTAAGCGCCAAGTTGCTCACGTATACAGCACCTTGCGATCGCCCTTCACGATGCGTCCCACCGTGTAGCCTTTTTCTCCGGCGCGTTCCAGAACAGTCTGTGCCTTTTTAAATTTCTTCGATGGCACCACCAGCAGCATCCCTAAACCCATGTTGAAGGTGCGGAGCATCTCGTCCTGAGGAACGTTTCCCAGGTTCTGCAGGTGCTCGAAGATCGGCAGCACAGGCCAGGAACCCAGGTCGATGACGGCGGCTACGCCACGCGGAAGAACGCGCGGCAGATTCTCGGTAATGCCTCCTCCAGTAATGTGGGCCATGGCGGAGACGCATTCTGCATCCACCAATCTTTTTATTGCCGGCCAATAACTCTTGTGTGAGCGCATGAGTTCATTGCCGACCTTGCCTTTGAGTTCGTTGACGTAGGTTTCGGGAGTGTAGTGCGCGACTTCAAAGAGCAGCTTGCGGGCCAGCGAATAGCCGTTGGTGTGCAGTCCATTGGATAGAAGTCCTAGAATGACGTCCCCGACTTCCACGGTCTTGCCTATCACCATTCGTTCGCGTTCGACGACGCCAACGATGAAGCCGGCGAGATCGTACTCGCCCTCTTCATAGAAACCGGGCATCTCCGCCGTCTCGCCGCCGATCAGCGCGCATCCGTTGTGCTTGCACGCCTCGGCTAAGCCTTCGATGATTTTCTCGGTCACTTCGGGCTCGAGCTTTCCGGTGGCCAGGTAGTCCATGAAGAACAGGGGCGCGGCGCCTTGCACCGCAATATCGTTTACGCAGTGGTTGACCAGGTCGGCGCCCACGGTGTGGTGAACGTTCATCTCGAAAGCGACTTTTAGCTTGGTACCCACGCCATCGACGCTTGAGACCAGCACTGGATTGAGATATTTCTTGGTGTCGATGGAAAACAAGCCGCTAAAGCCGCCAACCTGACTAAGCACACCACGAGTGAAGGTCTTATGGGCAAGATACTTGATTCGCTTCTTGGTACGGTTGGCGCGGTCGATGTCTACGCCAGCGTCGGCATAGGTGATAGTGCTATTCGAGGGGTCGTGGGCCACGGCAACCAATCCGTCTTTATGAGACGTGGGGAATGCGCTGGGTGTCCGTCAAACGGGAGAAACGTTCAAGCGCGGCTCATTGTAGCACGTTCGAGTCAGCACCCGATTCGCACAGAAGCCTTAGCCATTGCTTCATGGCAGCAGACCAATGCCGCAGCTATCGAGTGATGAAGTCGGAAAAGTAATACGCCAGAATGCCAAACAGCGCCAGAGCGCAAGCTCCGTAGGCGGTCAGGACCCAGACATTGCGGTCCTCCTGCCTCGACTGGCTAGATTGACGACTTGCCACGTTAGTCGACGAGCTTTCAAAGTTCCGATCGTCCATGAATTCCCTCCAGACGCAGCGTCGTTTTGCCACGAGCCAGCGTCCTACATTGCCGGATGGCGAATCGACGAGAAATTTTACTCCCGATGCAGAGCTGGAAGTGCGGAAATTCGAGCTCAGGATGGCGCGGGCAGACTCACCCCTCACAACAGAGCCTGGGGGTTTTCAATTTGGGAACGTTTTCCTCAGTTTTCTGAACTGTATCTTCATAATTCGCCTTTTCTTCGCTCTTGTCCCGTTATATAATCCGGCCATAAATCATTCTGCATTCGTAAAAGGAGACCCATGGCCGACGAACGGACCAAAGCGATTGACCTGGCATTTGCTCAGATTGAGAAGCAGTTTGGCAAAGGATCCATTATGCGGCTGGGGTCCAAGGAAGCGATCGTCCCCATCTCAGTGATCCCTACGGGCGCGATTTCTTTCGACGCGGCATTGGGCGTTGGAGGATTCCCGCGGGGACGGGTGGTGGAGATCTTCGGACCGGAGTCGTCAGGTAAGACGACGATTGCATTGCAAGTGATTGCCGAGGCGCAGAAAACCGGCGGCATGGCTGCGTTTGTGGACGCGGAGCATGCGCTTGACCCGGCCTATGCCAAAAAACTGGGTGTGGACGTAGACAATTCAGTCGCGGCATTGGTGCCCAAGGCCGAACTTGATGGAGAAATGGGCGACAGCCACATGGGGCTTCAGGCGCGTTTGATGTCGCAAGCTCTACGCAAGCTGACCGGCATTGTTTCCAAATCGCGCACCTGCCTGATTTTCATCAACCAAATCCGGGAAAAAATTGGCGTGATGTTCGGCAATCCCGAGACTACAACTGGCGGTCGCGCGCTTAAGTTTTACGCGTCCGTCCGGATTGATATCCGTCGAATCGCTGCCATTAAGGAAGGCGACATAGTGACTGGTTCGCGAACCAGAGTGAAAGTGGTGAAAAATAAAGTGGCCGCGCCATTCCGCGAAGCTGAGTTCGACATTATGTACGGCGAAGGAATCTCGCGCGAGGGGGACCTCATTGACCTGGCGGCGAACAACGGCATAGTGGAGAAGTCGGGGGCTTGGTACAGCTATAAGGGCGAGCGCATCGGCCAGGGGCGAGAGAACGCCCGTCAGTTCCTCAAAGACAACAAAGACACGATGGCAAAGTTGGAAGCTGAAGTTCGAAAACACCTGGGCCTGACGCCACCTGCGGCTCAGGCGGCAGCAGCTTCCGCGCAGAGTCCGGCCCAGGTTAGCCGGGTGACAACCATGCCGAGCGCTGCCCCGGAGATGGCGAGCAAGGTTCCGGCGGCGAGGCGCTAGATTTGTAACTCGGGCAAACTGGCGTCATTTGGATTCCACTGTTCATACGGGACGACTTATCGGAAAACGGGTCGTCCCCTCTTCTCCAACTCTGCGATTGCTAGCCGAACGCAGCATCGATTTATTCAGCCTTCACCTACAATGATTCGTGACAGTCGGGTAGAAGTCCCTTGTCAGGCTGATCTGCGTCCGAATGCAGGTTCAGGAGCCGGTTCATGGAACGACGGTCTTTTCTAAAACGCACGGGCGCGATTTCTATCCTCCTGGCTGGAGGAATCGTGTGGCGTGCCTGTGACCAGGGCGTTTTCAGTACCGGCAAGGGACAAGCTTATGAGCCGTGGCAAGGGTGGCGCAGCAACCCAGGGGCCGGACCGATTGCCTTGGTGCGTGCCGCCATTCTGGCCGCCAGTCCGCACAACACGCAACCATGGTTGTTCCGGATAACCCATGGCAGTGTGGAACTCTATGCGGATAGTAGGCGCAACCTGGGGATGTTCGATCCTTACCTTCGTGAAATGTACGTTGGGTTGGGCTGCGCCGTCGAAAACATGATGCTCACCGCGGCCGCGCAAGGCTACAAGGTGGAACTAAATCTCACGTCCGGAGTCTTAAGTCACATTCCTGAAAAGCCTGAGCCGGTGCTGGCGGCACAGCTAGGTCTCACTTTTGGGGGCGCGCAGAGGAGCAGTTTGCAGCAGGCCATTCCGCGACGACACACCAATCGGGCGGGCTACGATATGAGCAGACCTTTACCCTCAGAGACACTCCGAAGCCTCGCCAATCTTGCGAAAGACGAAACTGACTTGAAACTGTTCGTGTACGACAGCGACGCCGACCGGAAGAGAGTGGGTGAAGCCCTGGTGGAAGCTACCAAGAAAATAATTTCCGACCAACAAATGGAGGCGGACAGCCAGCGCTGGATCAGAAATCGTTGGCCCGATGTGCAGAAATATCGCGATGGATTGACCTTGGATTGTCTGGGATTACCACGCCTCGCGGTAGCCGCTGCCAAGATCATGCCCGCGCTGCCTGCAAAAACCGCAGGTAAATACTGGCTGGATCAGACCCGTGAGGTGCACGCGGTAAGGTCGCCATTATTTGGCATCATCGCGGTGCGGGACCGTTATGACCGCGCGCAGAGCATGCGGGCTGGACGCGTTTGGCAACGGGTACACCTATGGGCAACAACTCAAGGCTTGGCCGCGCAACCCGTTAATCAGCCGGCCGAGGTAGTGGATCGGCAGCGTACCCTCAACCGCTCGCCTCAAATGGCGCAAGCTTTGGCGGGAATTACCGGCGATTCCTCTTGGCAGGCCACATTTATTTTTCGCATGGGCTACCCCACAACCGAAGCACCGCCTAGCCCGAGGCGTCCGGTTGAAGATGTGATCGTGTGATATCGGAAATCAGCCTGCGGCAAACAACAATTGCTATCCTTTTTCATGCCGAATAGAATCTTCTTTAACTCCAGCCGTCGCTCTGTTGCCCGCACAAATTGAAAGAGGACTATTGAGAAAAGTCATTGCGATCTATCCCGGCTCGTTCGATCCACCGACCAACGGGCATCTGGACTTGATCGAACGCGGGAGCAAGATTTTCGACGAGCTGGTGGTGGCGATCTTGCGGAATTCGGACAAGGATCCACTATTCAGTCTGCATGAGCGGCGGCACATGCTGGAAGCTTTGACGGGGAACTTCAAGAATGTGCGGGTGGACGTGTTTGATGGATTAACCGTGGACTATGCGGCCAGAGTGAAGGCCAGCGCGGTATTGCGCGGTATCCGGGCGCTCAGCGACTACGAATATGAACTGCAGATGGCATTGATGAATCGCAAATTACAGCCCGAACTGGAAACCGTGTTTATGATGCCGGCAGAACAGTATTCTTATCTCAGTTCACGTCTGGTGCGCGAAGTTGCACAACTCGGGGGATCGATCGAAGATCTGGTTCCGGAAATGGTAGAACGCAGATTGAAAGAAAAGTTGGATCCGGCTCTCAAACTACAGAACGCAAGAAAATCCAGAACAGGAAAGCGAGCATGACACCAGTAACGGAAGCACCTTTGGCAGTGAAACTTACTGAGCGAATCAACCGCATCGAACCCTCAGCTACCATGGCAGTCGTCGCCGAAGCTGACAAGCTCCGCCAGCAAGGCATTGACGTGGTGGACTTCGGCGCGGGCGAGCCCCATTTTTCGACGCCGCAGCACATCAAGGATGCCGCCATCGCCGCTATCCAGGCGAATTTCAGCAAATACACGGCGGTGGGAGGCACGGCGGAACTTCGAGATGCAATCGTGCGTCGTCACGCGGCCGATTTTGGTTCGGACTATCGGCGCGAGGAGTCGATTGCCTCAGTGGGCGGCAAGCATGCGCTGTTCAATGCTATTCAGGTGCTGGTGGATCATGGAGACGAAGTTATTCTGCCGGTGCCGTACTGGGTTTCGTTCAAGGACATCGTGCGATACGCGGGTGGCAACTGCGTGTTGCTGGAAACGGACGAGCAAGACGGCTTTCGCGTAACAGCGGAGATGATTGAGCGGCTAGTAACTCCACGCACCAAGCTCATCATTCTGAATTCGCCGTCGAATCCGTCGGGCGCTGTGATGTCGCCGGAAGATCTCGCAAATGTGGTGCGGCTCGCGGCGCAGCGAGGGATCTGGGTGATCTCCGACGAGTGCTACGTTTACCTGAACTACGCAGGAAAGAATTTCTCGGTGGGATCGTTGCGTGAGTACCGCGACCGGATGGTGGTTGTAGGTTCCCTGTCCAAAACGTACGCCATGACCGGCTGGCGGTTAGGCTATGCGCTGGCGCCGGCGCAGATTGTGGCCGCTATGCAGAAATTGCAAAGTCAGTCCACTTCTAACCCCACGTCGATCATCCAGAAAGCGGCCGTTGCCGCCCTGAATGGGCCGCAGCAGTGTGTCGAAAGCATGCGTCTGGAATACATCCAGCTGCGCGATCATGTGGTCAAAGGGCTGCGCTCGATTCCTGGGGTGAAGTGCACGCTTCCCGAAGGAGCGTTCTACGCTTATCCGAACATTTCGGCATTCCTGGGGCGCGGCGGGATAAAAACTGCGTCCGATCTAGCAGGAAATTTGTTGCGCCAGGGGCACGTCGCGACGGTCCCAGGGGAAGGCTTTGGAACGAAGGGGCACATACGGGTTTCCTATGCCACGTCTGTCGCAGAACTCGATCGCGGACTAGAGCGGATGCGTAACTTTCTTTCGGCGCTATAAGCTATTTTTGCAGGCAGCCTCTCTGCCCTAGTAGGCCTCTAAGGGGAGTGACTGAATCGGTCTACTCCCCTACGGCCGGGTTTCCCTCACATCTCGTCTCGCATGAGCGAACTATATCCATTGTTGATGACGCCTGCCTTCGACGCTCGCCCTTGGGGAACGCTGGATCTGTCTCCCATCTACACCAATCAGCGTTTTGAGGAAAAAATCGGGGAAGCATGGTTGACCGGAGACGCCTGCAAGGTCGCGAACGGACCGTTGCGTGGAAAATCGCTAGCCGAAGTAAGTACGGAATTTGGACGGGAACTGGTCGGGGAAGCTGCCAGAGATCCGAAACGTTTTCCCCTGTTGCTGAAATTTTTGTTTCCGCACGAGAAACTTTCTGTACAAGTCCATCCCGATGACGAAGCAGCGCGCCGGGTGGGCGAGCCATGGGGAAAAACAGAATGTTGGTATGTGGCACATGCCAAGCCGGGCGCGCAAATCGCGCTAGGATTAAAGCCCGGAGTCACGCGCCAACAATTCGAAAAAGCGATCCGGGAGAATCGCGCCGAAGACCTTCTAAACTGGATCAATGTTTTTCCTGGGGAAATGATTTACGTGGCCGGAGGCACGGTTCATACTCTGGGACCGAATTCGATCATCGTCGAAACTCAGCAACAGTCAGACACGACTTATCGGCTGTACGACTACGGCCGTCCGCGCGAGTTGCATCTCAAGGAAGGATTGGCGGCAGTGAAGGAGAACGTAAAGTCGGGCAAAGTGGTTCGTCCTGCGCCTACGCAGGTGAACGGAAATCGACGGGGTTCATTGATTGCCGCGCCCTATTTTTCAGTTGATATGTTCGAACTTAAAGAGCCATACAAGTTTGAAGCAGAATCGGGCAAGAGCTCAGTACAGATTTTAGTGGCGGTGGAGGGTTGTGGGGTGGTCGAGGCAGACGGGACGGAACCGGTTACGCTGGCAAAAGGCGATGCCGTGGTGATACCTGCATCGATCGGTGAATTTCGGGTGCGGCCGCAGTGGGCCGTGGAATTTTTGCAAGCGAAAGTTCCAGGGAAGATGCTGCCGGAACCGATGACCAGGATGTAAGCTCGCGGCGTATCAGTCTTTTAATTCTTGAACATTTGAACGTGGCCAAATCTAATTTTTATCCGGTAGTCCTCGCAGGCGGACGCGGTACGCGCTTCTGGCCGCTGAGTCGCAAGCGCCGCGCTAAGCAGCTGCTCGCGCTCGACGGCAAGCAAACCATGATTCAGCAGACTGTGTCGCGTCTGCTGCCGCTCGCGCCCGCCCGCCAATTTTCGGTAATTACCAACGAAGATCTGCTGAGGGAAATTTCGCGTCAACTTCCGAAGTTGGGCAGAGCGCAAATTATCGCTGAGCCAGTAGGACGCAACACCGCACCTGCAATCGGCCTGGCGGCATTCATCCTCATGCGAAATGATCCGGATGCAGTTATCGGTATGTTTCCGTCCGATCATGTGATCGGAGATGAACAAAGATATCGTGAAGTTCTGAAAAGAGGGATTGCAATCGCCGCTTCGGGGGAAAACATTGTGGTGCTCGGAATCCGCCCTACGCGCGCGGAAACTGGCTACGGCTACATCGAGGCCGGATCTGTATGCGATGCAGACGCGCTGCCGATCCGCCGCTTCACCGAAAAGCCTGATGCGGAGCGTGCAGCCGGATTCCTGAGCGCAGGAAATTATTTCTGGAACAGTGGGATGTTCCTGTGGAGCGCGCGGACGCTGGCGAATGCATTGCTTGAGCATTTGCCCAAAACCGCGACCATTTTAGAAACGATTGCCGCCGCATTCGGCACGCGAAGGTTTGCCGATACGTTTCGACGGCTTTATCCCCGCTGCGAGAACATCAGTGTTGACTATGCCATTCTGGAGCCGCGTTCAGCTAAGGGAGAGCGGCAGTCCAATATTATTTGTCTGTCGTCGGATTTCGGGTGGAATGATCTTGGCTCGTGGACGGCTCTGCATGAACATCACGTGCGGAAGAGTCAACCGCTCAATGGCAACCTCATCTCCGGCGATGGCATCTTCACCCTGAATTCGGAGGGGAATTACATTCATGCGCCGGGGAAGTTCGTGGCCGCCGTGGGCGTGAATAATCTAGTCGTGGTCGAAACGGACGATGCGCTACTGATCACCACCCGCGAGCAGGCCCAGGATGTAGGAAAGGTTGTGAAGTATCTCGATGAGAAGAAGCTCTCAAAGCTGGTGTGAAACAGGTGGTCAACGCTCCTATTAAACGGAGCCCAGGCTGATCACTGACCACTGGCTGCTGACCACAGCTCTTAATGACACAGGAAATCAAATTCGGCACCGATGGATGGCGCGGGATAATCGCCGACGACTTCACCTTCGACAACGTCCGCCGGGTCGCCGGTGCGATCGCCTCTTACGTTTTGGATCATGAAGAGCCGGGCCGTGGAGTTGTGGTCGGGTATGACACTCGTTTTGCGTCACAGCGTGCTGCACGTATAGCCGCCGAGGTCCTCGCGGGGGCAGGAATCGCGATCAAACTAGCCAACGATTACACGCCGACTCCGGCCATTTCGCTGGCTGTAAAGAGTATGGGAGCCGCAGGCGGAGTCGTCATCACTTCCAGCCATAATCCGTGGAACTGGAACGGTGTGAAGTTCAAAGGTAAGTTCGGAGGCTCGGCCACCCCGGCAATGATGAAAGTGATCGAAGCCAAAGTGCGAGCCGGAGCCATGCCCAATGGGAAGAAGGGCAGCATCGAAGAAGTAGATTTAAAGCGGGCTTACATTGAAGCGGTTTGTGGCTTTGCGGATATGGAATTAATCCGCAAAGCCAATTTCAAATTCGCAATCGATTCGATGTATGGTTCGGGACGAGGCGTGCTGGCTCAGATCTTCAACGATCATGGCATCCAGCACGTTGCCATTCGTCAAGAATTGAATCCACTCTTCCCCGGCATCAACCCTGAACCTATCGAGCCACATATTGCGTTGCTACAGCAGACAGTGGTTAAACATGGCTGTCATGCGGGGTTTGCCACAGACGGAGACGCGGATCGCATCGGCGCAGTGGCAGAAGATGGCAGCTTTGTGGATTCGCATAAGATTTTTGCCGTCCTGCTCCGTTGGTTGCTGGAACGTAAGAAATGGCCGGGTGATGTGGTACGAGCTTTCAATACCACTCTCATGCTGGACCGGATTGCCGCCAAGCACCGCCGCAAGCTTCATGAGTGTCCCATCGGATTTAAGTACATCGCAGATCTGATGATGGAACGCGAAATTGTGATCGGCGGAGAGGAATCGGGAGGCATCGGCTATTCCCGCTATCTGCCGGAGCGTGACGGCATTCTGAATTCTTTGCTGTTGGCCAATGTGATGGCCGAAGAAGGAAAGCCTCTCGGGCAATTGGTAGCCGATCTGCAGCGTGAGTTTGGGCCGCATCACTACGGCCGCCGGGATTTGCATATTCCGGAAGATATAAAACAGTCGGCGATTCAACGTGCGCGATCCGAACAGACGAAACGTTTGGGACGTTATTCCGTCTTAAGGAAAGACGGGTTGGACGGAATAAAGTTCTTTCTGGACGCGTCTAGCAATGGAAACGGTGCAGAGCCATGGATTCTCTTCCGCGCGTCAGGCACAGAGCCGTTGCTGCGGGTGTATGTGGAAGCTGCCTCGCCTGAACTGGTAGAGGAAATCCTGAGCAGCGCCGAGGCCTTTGTGAATGGCCAGTGATTGACACTGATAACCGCAAAGCCGCA
>WNGH01005710.1_pt1 | contig 21950 bp, 19 predicted proteins | sample 5400631 | NCBI WGS metagenome assembly WNGH01 (sample SAMN13153373, study PRJNA577476) | soil metagenome | isolation source: 115 cm soil or saprolite under Garry oak tree replicate 1 | place: USA:California | collected 2016-06-15
CGAGCGGCAACGGTTCGGCGGTCCGCCGCTGGATCTGGCCCCAGGCGATCGCCGCGAGGACCGCGAGCGCGACGACCCCGAGCAGCCAGCGGATCGTGCCGCTGAACTGCGCGTAGTACAGGAGCATGCCAAGCAGAACCGCGAAGGCCAGGATCAGGGCGAAGGCCGGCAGCGGGACGCGACGCGGCGACGGCATCCCGGGGGGATGGCCCGTCGTGGCCGGAATCCCGCGCCGGTGCATCCTACGCCCCCAACGCGACCCGGATGCCCGCGAGGCTCTCGACCGCCCGATGGCGGTCCGCCTCGCCCAGCGGATGCTCGCTGTACCGGGCCTCCTCGAACAGGGACGTCAGGGTGTCTGATGCTTCGCGGGAGACGTGGAGCCGCCCGACTGCGAGGCCCTCGAGCTCCCTCGGGGTGAGGGCGCCTTGGGCGGTGATTCCGCGCGCACCGAGTAGCGCGCAGAACCGGCGGAAGCACGCCAGGATCACGGACCGAACGTCTCCGCCGACCTCGAGCTCGTCGATCGCCTCTTGGACGGCGTCGGCCGCGGCGTGGCGGGCCGCCGGATCGTCTCCTGACGGGTCCGCTTCGATTTCGACGAATCCCGCGCCGCGGCGGAGCAGGACGACCAGGATGACGATCGTCACGAGGACCGTCAGGGCGAGAAACAGGCCGAGGGGCGCGCCGGCGGCGACCGGCCATCCGGAGCCGCTCGCGGCCCCCGCGTCCCTGGTCGTCGGAGCGGTCTGGCTGACCCGAAGCGCCTGGAGCATTCGGGGCCACGCGAGCAGGAGGACGATGATCAGGGTGAGCCCGATCGCCGAGGAGATGACCTGCCACCACGAGAACGGTTTCATCGGTGTCTTCTGACGGACCCGCCGACGGAGAAATGCATGGACGAGGATCGCGACGACGAAACTCGCGAAGACGACGAGCAACAGGTCTCCCAGGAACGGGTCGAAGACGCCGAAGGCGCTCGGCTGGGTGCCGCCCTGGGCGCCCCCTCCCGGAATCGCCGCCCTGGGCGCCCCCTCCCGGAATCGCCTCTCCCCCGGTGTCGAGGTTCGCGACGTTGAAGGCGAGCGCCGCGACGAGGACGATCGCAAGGAACAGGAGCAGCGGGACCGCCCACTCGGCCTTTCCCCGCCACGTGCGGATCACGCCTGTGCGAAGGCGCCGTGCGCTCATAACGGTTTCCCGGACTCCCGTGGGAGTCAGGAGGCTTACGCCACGCCGAGCTGCTCGAAGAACTGCGCGCGCCGTCGCTGGCCGATAAACTGCAAGGCGAGGGCGACGAGACCGGAAGCGATTGAGAAGGCGAAGGCGAGGACTCCGACGAGGACCGGACCGCCCGGCGTGTTGCGCTCCATGGCCGGCGCCGAGGCGTTGTAGGCGGGTGCGGCGGTGAAGCCTCCCAACCCGGCCGAGAGCACGAGGAACGCACCGATCGCGGCGAGGGCGACGGTGAGGCCGAGGACTAGCGTGATCGCGACGCGCTCTGGGTGCAGGATCTTGCGGCCCTTGTCCGAGAGTTCGTAGTAGATCCACTTGCGTCCCTCGTCGACGCGCTTCACGAGGCCGGCGGACTGGAGCTTCTCGAGGTGCTCGAGGAGGGTCGGCTTGCTCAGGCTGAGGAGGTTGCTCAGGTCCGTGACCGTCTCGCGCCGCACGTCGAGTCGCTTCAGGATCCCGACGCGGACGTCCGAGGCGAGCGCCTTGAAGCTCTCTTGGTCCAACGTGATCTTCGCGCCGCCGCCCGAGTCCATGGTCCGGAAACCGATGCCACCCCGGGCACTTGAAGGATTCCCTGCCGTTCGGTCGCGGCCTAACGTTCGTTTCCAGTGTTGACCGGCTGATAATCGTCCCGGAGGGCTTTTGAGCCCGGCAACGGACTCGCGGAGTCCTTGCGACTCCGCCGCCTCAAGCTCAAGATCAACGTGGTCGGCGAACGCGCCGTCGGCAAAACGAGCCTCATCCAGCGCTACGTCGATGCGCGCCACAACCCGGAATACAAGGGCACCCTGGGCGTCCACCTGCATCGTGTCGACGTCGAACTGCCTGGCGACGAGGAAGGGGACGTCATCCTCGCGAGCATCGCGATCTTCGACCAGATGGGGGAACACGCGATCCGAGAGAACTTCCGGGACGCGCTCTTCTACGGCACCCAGGGCGCCCTGGCCGTGTGCGACATCGAGCGTCCGGACACCCTCCATACTCTCGCGGAATGGATCCGCGCCGTGTCGGCCGTGGCGGGCGGCGTGCCGTTCCGTATCGTCTTCAACAAGGTCGACCGCGCGAAAGGCTCCAAGATCGGGCCGCAGGAATCCGCCTGGCTCAAGCAGAACTTCCCGGGCGCGCCGACCTCGCTGACGAGCGCCGCCACGGGCGAGGGCGTCGAAGAGGCGTTCGCCGGGATCATCGGTCAGGCCGTGGACGCGATGCTCGCCGGAGAAAAGAACCGGAAGGTGCGGAAGCTCCTCCGCCAGCGCATCCTGGTGTTCGCGGCGCGCCGCGAAGGCAACGGGATCACGAAGAGCGAGCTCTTCGCGAACATGCACGACGTCAAGCCGGACGAGATCATGGAGGAACTCGACAACCTCGTGCGCCTCGACCTCCTCGTCCAGTACGACGCCGGCCCGAAGACGTTCCTCAAGTCGAGCACCCTGCCGGCGACGTTCCGATACCAGATCACGCCGCTCGGACGCAAGGTCGCGGCGAGCCCGGCCATTGAAGACCTGGTCGTCGAGTAGATCGGCAGATCGTCACACGGGCCACTTCGCGGCCTCAATTTTCGGTGGCGCCTTCGCAACGTCGTTCCGAACCGCCGAGATTCGGATCCACCATTCCTCTGTCGTCTCGTCGATTTCTCCTTCGGCGATCCCGAGGTAGTAGTTCAGCCACCGGTACCGGGGGTCGTCCGTCTGGAACCATACCGCGGCGACGATCGCGCGGTTGACGGTCGGCGTCTCCTCGATGATGCTGTATCCTTTGATGGAGACGAGGATCTTCGCGCCGTCGGCGGTGGCAATCGTCCCGTTCAAGTCCGGACACCAGACGAGATCTTCCCGCCGCCTCGGATGATTCGCCCAGTGCATCGTGCCGCGAATCTTCGGTCCGACGACCTGTCCTTTCCCGGTCCCGAACCCGGCGTACTCGCTCTCGCCGTACGGGGCCAGCCATGTCCCCTCGCCATACTGCATTCGCAACGTGCAAAGTTCCTCGAACGGCATCGAGCTCCCCCATTGAGGGACATCGAGGGAATCCTATTTGGTCGCTGCGGGAGGACGACTACTTCGGGACCTTCGCCCAATCGTCCAGGAACCGTTTCAGCCCGACGTCGGTCAGGGCGTGTTGCGTCATCTTCTTCAGGACGTCGAAGGGCAGCGTGACGATGTCGGCCCCGAGTTTCGCCGCTTCAACCACATGCAACGGATGGCGGATGGAGGCCACGAGGACCTCGCAGTCCCAGTCGTAGTGGTCGAAGATCTCGACGATCTCCCGGATGACCTGCATGCCTTCCTGACCCATGTCGTCCAAACGGCCAATGAACGGGCTCACGTATTTTGCGCCGGCCTTCGCCGCCAGAATGGCCTGGTTCGAGGAGAAGATCAGGGTCGTGTTGATCCGCACGCCCTCCGAGGAGAGTGCCTTGATCGCCTTGAGGCCCTCCGTCGTCATCTGAATCTTCACGACGACGTTCTGGTGGAGCTTCGCGAGTTGTCGACCTTGCTTGATCATGTCGTCGGCCTGGGTCGTCGTGACCTCGAGGGAGATCGGTCCGTCGACCAGGGCGAGGATGTCCTGGATGACCTCGGACCACTTGCGGCCGGTCTTCGCGACGAGCGTGGGATTCGTCGTGACGCCATCGAGGACGCCCCACGAGGCCGCCTCGCGGATCTCGTCGATGTTCGCCGTGTCCAGGAAGATCTTGACCATGGCCGTCCGCCGCGGGCCGATACGAATGCCGGGTTAAGAACGTTGAGAGTCCTTTCGGTCGCTATCTCTTCGCGCGACGAAGAATCGCCTTATCGAATGCGAGCGGCGTGGCGCGTCGTTCCCGGCACCATGCGAGGACCACCGCGTCGGGGTAGCTGAGCCGTCCCCGTGCCGCTCGAAAGATTCCCCAGCACCCATTCAACACCGAAGGAGAAGGCGCGGCGACCTCCATTCGTTTCTGAAGGCGTATCCAGCTCCCTGCAGATTTGGCGGCGGCGAACCCCACGCGATAGTGAATGAGCGAAACCGTTTCCGCGAAAATCTCGCTTGGCACAAGGATGGCAGCGGCGGAAGCCGCCGCTCGGCGAGCCCCGTTGTGGAAGACGTCCGACTTCGAGAAGAGGGCGTAGAGGAAACTGGTGTCCGCGACCAGCACGGGCTCACCCATACAGGTAGCGGTCGTGCCGCACGCTCGCCCGTGGGTCCTCGTCCTCGAACGTGGGAAGGGACTTCAGGTCCAAGCGTCCGCTCTCGCGAGGTCGGACCAGTTCGACCTGCACGACGTCCCCCTCACTGATCCCCGCCGACTCGAGGTCTTTCTTGTGAACCCGGAGGGCCAGACCATTCCCCCATCGCCGAACCTTGGCAAACATGTATATACATAATGTATACACATCCAGCCTTTAATCTTTGCGGCGACGTATGTGAATCCGCACTCGACGACCTATCGACGGGCGAATCTACTTATGGGAACGGACCATGCGGGCTGCCCATCATGGCCTCGACGCCCTCCTTATGGCGGCATCGCGACTTCCTCCTGTTGTGGCTCGGGCAATCCGTCTCCCGCCTCGGGGACCAATTCACGGGCCTCGCAATCCCGGTCATCGCGGTCTACGTTCTCGCCGCAGGGCCGCTCGAGATGGGGTTCCTTGGATTCGCGGGTACTCTCCCATTCCTGCTGTTCGGCCTCCTCGTCGGAGTGTGGGTCGATCGAAGGCAACGACGATCCGTGCTGATCCGTGCCGACCTGGGGCGCGGCTTGATGATCGCAATGATCGCGGCGCTCGGCCTCGTCGGCCTTCTCCACATGGCCTATCTGTACGTCTTCTCGTTCCTCATCGGAATCCTGACGGTCTTCTTCGATGTCGCGTACCAGGCATACCTTCCGGCGCTCGTGGAACGCAAGCAGCTCGTCGATGCGAACAGCAAGCTGGAGACGAGCAACTCGGTTGCCAACACGGGGGGCCCGGCCTTCGCGGGAGCGATCATCGAGCTGTTCAAGGCCCCCATTGCGATGATCTTCGACGCGGCCTCCTTCTTCTTCTCCGCCGCGACATTAGTCGCCATTCGCAAGCGTGAACCGACGCCGGATCCCGGCCAGCGTCGATCCGTCGGGATGGAGATCAAGGAAGGACTCCAGGTCGTGCTGCAAGAACCGCGGCTCCGCCACATCGCCGCATGCACGGCGTGGTCGAACTTCTTCTCTAGCGCGGTCTTCTCCGCGCTCCTGATCATCTACCTGAAAGACGCACTCGGCTTCACCCCGCTCACCCTCGGCCTCATGTTCACCGTCGGATCCGTCGGTGGGATTGTCGGAGCCGTCACCGCGAGTGCGGTCGCGAAACGAATCGGCGTGGGGCACGCGATCATCCTCGGAGCGGTCCTGTTCGGCCCCGTGATGCTGCCGTTCCCGTTCGTCTCGGGCCCGTACGCCTTCTTCGCCATCTCGGGGATGTTCTTCGTGTCCTTGATTGGCAACCTGTACTACAACATCAATCAGGTCAGCTTCCGCCAGGCGATCGTTCCGGTGCGCCTCCAAGGTCGTCTGAACGCGACGATGCGTACGATCGTCTGGGGGACCTTGCCCCTCGGGGCCATCGCCGGAGGCGTCTTGGGGGACGCCATCGGAGTGCGCCCCGCAATTATCGTTGGCCTTGTCGGCGGCGCGTTCTCGTTCCTCTGGGTCCTCTTCTCGTCGGTCCGGCAAATCAAAGAAATGCCCGAGTCGGCGGCTTGAGCGACACGTCACTCCTCACATCGCGAGGAAAGTGCCTACGGCCGCAAGTGCACCGAGGGCCACGAGGAGAAGGCCGATCACGCGTGAGAAAAGGAGGGTTCGAACGCCTAGCTTCTCCGCGAAGATGACGACCGAGATGCCGCCCATCCAGACGAGGCTCATCGATCCCGAGATGAAGAGGACGAGCATGAAGAGCCAGCAACACCCGATGCAGTAGAGGGAGTGCCGAAAGCCCATGCGGATCGCGCCGATCCGGCCGGACCGCCAGTGATGCATGACGAAGGACATCGGCGACGTGCAGTGCGTCAAGCAGACTTCTTTCGTCCGCGTGACTTGCCAGACGCCCGCGGCTACCAGGGTCACGGCGGAGGCGAACACGAACGGGCCGGTAATGGCGCCCAAGAGGCCGAACGCCATCAACGCCAAGAGCGCGGCCACCCCGAACGCGCCCCAGACCAGGAAGTAGGGCGCGATGAAGAGCGCCGTCGCGGCGTCGTCGGCGGGCTTCGTCGGGCGACCCGCTTCGAGGCGCGTCATCCCGCGGAACGCGAGGATCATCGGGAGGGCCGAGGGCAACATCATCGCGACCATCATGACGACGAGGAGCGCGAAGAAGAGGACGAGGTCCGTCGATCGCAACAGGGAGGGCGCCGTGAGCGCCATCAGGGCGTCCGCGGAGGTCCACGTGGCGTACCAGGCGGCCCCGACGACAAGGGCGACCGCCGCGGCAACGGGGACCGTGAGATGCCGCAGCAGCCAAGCGGGCTCGGCCGCGACCGTTTCGACCATGCCGCAATCAGAACGGGTCGTGCCGATATGAACGTGCGGAATCGCGCGACCGGAAGGCTTCGGTGCTCGGTTTAAGTAGCCGAGAACCGATACGAAACCTGGGCGAGGTGGGTTCGACCGATGCCGACGAAATGGAATTTTGAGGCGGAGTATATCCAGAGCTGCAACTGCGCGTGGGGATGCCCGTGCAATTTCGACGCGCTTCCGACGACGGGGAACTGCGAAGCGCTCGTCTCGTGGCACATCCGAAAAGGAACGTTCGGCTCAACGAAACTCGACGGGGTGACGTTCGCGTGGGGCCTCTGGTGGCCGCGGGCGATCCACATGGGAGGCGGGACCGGTCGGGTCTACGTCGACGCGAAGGCGAAGCGGGACCAGCGTGAGGCGATCGAGAAGATCACCGGCGGGAAGGAGGGCGGAGGCGTCTTCGCGATCTTCCCTTCGACGCTCACAAAATCGTTCCCCGCGAAAACCGCAAAGATCAATTTCAAGTTCAAGGGAATCGACAGCTCGTTCGGGGTCGATGGGGTCGGTGCGGTCGAGAGCGAGCACATTCGGAATCCCGTGACAGGCGACCCGTTCGAAGGCTACATCCTCTTGCCGGGCGGGATCAACATGAAGAAGTCGACGGTGACGAACATCCGTCGATGGTGGCTCCGGGACGACGCCCCGGGTTGGAACATGGCCCACGAGAACGTCGCCGGATTTGTGACGGTCCAGCGGTACAACGAGAAAGGTCCCCTCAAGAGCGCTGCCTAGTCGCGAGAGAGAAGTCGAAAACCGCCGGACTCATCGCTTTCGGTCGCGGCGCTTCATCACGTCGTGGGCGCCATCCACGATCTTCTCGGCGGTCAGACCGTACTTCCGCAGAAGCTCCTCCGCCTCTCCGCTCTCGCCGAACACGTCCTGGACGCCGACCATGGCGATCGGCACCGGATGGTTCGCGGCGATCGTCGAGGCAATGGCCGCCCCGATCCCGTGGACGACCGTGTGTTCCTCCGCGGTGACGATCCCGCCCGTTTCCCGCGCCGCTCGGTCGATCGTCGCGATGTCGAGCGGCTTGGCTGTGGCGAGATTGATCACCCGGGCCTGGATCCCCGCGCGCTTCAGCGAGTCCGCGGCCTCGAGGCAGCGGGCCACCATCAGGCCGCAGCCGATCAGCGTGACGTCGGATCCATCGCGAAGGACGCGCGCATGGCCGATCGCAAAATCGTCCTCCATCGATGTGACCGTCGGCACGTTCGTCCGAGAGAAACGGCAGTAGACGGGTCCCCTCATCGCGGCGGCCGCATCGACGCACTTCGCGGTCTCTGGACCGTCCGCGGGTACGAGGACCGTCATCCGCGGGATGCCTCGCATGAGCGCGATGTCTTCGTTCATCTGGTGCGTTGCGCCGTCCGGACCGACGGTCAAGCCGGCATGAGAGCAGAAGATCTTCACGTTCAGGTTCGTGTACGCAACGTTCTGCCGGATCACGTTGTATGTGTGCGCGCTCCCGAACACGCTGTACGTCGCCGCGAACGCAACCTTCCCCGCCGCGGCCAGGCCCGCCGCGACACTGATCATGTTCGGTTCCGCGATCCCGAGTTGGAAGAAGCGATCCGGGAATGACTTGCCGAAGTCGATCGTTTTGATGGACTCAGTGGTGTCCGCGCCGACGACGACCACGCTCGGGTTGCGCCGACCGAGATCGATCAGCGCCTTGCCGAAGTAGGACCGTTGACTCTCCATCTTCCAGGGCCCAGCGGTCAAATCGCGGCCTCCTGCGCGTCGAGCTCCGCCAGAGCGAGCTTCAGCTCCTCGTCGCTCGTCGCGGCCCCGTGATACTTGATCTTGTTCTCCATGAAGGAGACGCCTTTGCCCTTCACCGTGCGGGAGAGGACCGCGGTGGGCCGCCCCTTCGTGCGGTGGGCTTCCTCGATCGCGGCGAGAATCTGGCGGAAGTCATGTCCATCGATCGTGAGCACGTGCCAGTTGAACGCCTCCCACTTCTCCGCGAGCGGCTCGAGGGGCATGATGTCCTCCGTGCGGCCCTCTTGCTGGATTCCGTTCCGGTCGATGAACGCCGTCAGGTTGTCGAGGCCGTACTTCGACGAGGCCATCGCCGCCTCCCACGTCTGCCCGACGTCCTGCTCGCCGTCGCCGAGGATGCAGTACACCCGCCAGGGCTTGTGATCCATGCGGGCCGCGAGCGCGAGGCCGACCGAGAACGAAAGACCTTGGCCCTCGGCGCCCGCCGCGTTCTCGACGCCGGGCGTGGTCCCGAGCTCCGGATGGCCCTGGAGTCGGCTGTTCAGCTTGCGGAACGTCAGCAACTCGTCGACGGGGAAGAAGCCGCGCTCCGCCAAGGCCGCGTACCAGACCGGGCAGGCGTGGCCCTTGCTCAGGACGAAACGATCCCGGTCGGGCCACGTCGGATTCTTCGGATCGACTCGGAGGACGTGGAAGTAAAGCGCGGTGACGATGTCCGCCGCGGACATCGAGCCTCCGGGATGGCCGCTCTGCGCGTTGTGCGTCATGCGGATGATGTGCTTCCGCAGGGTCACGGCCTTCTTCTTGAGGCTCGCGATGAGCTCCTCGGAAACGTCGACCACGGCGTGCCCTGCCCCGCTCCCCGCCCGGAGACGGTCGGGACATGACGGGGGATTATTAAGGGCTTTGTCGCCGCTTCAACGCGATTTTCTCGCACGTCGGACTTCAGACCAAACCATGGCGACTCCCGCTGAAAGGAAGATGATCACGACTACGGTGACCGCGGCACCCAATCCGGTCACGCCGAGCGCGATGAGGAGGTAGGCCGCGGCGAGTGGCAGGATCCACCCCAGATTGATCAGCAGAGACTCGAGGGTCCATCGATTCATTCCGCCAGCCGGACGGACTTCGGGTGGCGTGGCCGACGCCATCGACCGCGTAACGCGCCCATTGAAATCAAGCATTGTGGTCGCGGCTTCGGCGACGTTGGGACCGCTTGTCGAGACCGCCGTGACTGCAATATGGCTACGCATCGAAATGCGCGAACCGAGCCGGGCCCGACTGTTTCTCGGTGATACGCCTCGCGTCATTATCAGTCCTAAACATGTTCGACCACGCGCGCGGGTGTTCTACGTCCGTCTAATAATTCCCAAATACTCCAGGCGTGGTTCGTCGGCCTCGCAACGGAGGATCGGAGATGCGAATCAGACCTCTTGGCATGGTTGCGGTGACGGTCACGTTGGTCGGACTCGCCCTTGCGGCCGTCGCCTTCGGTCCCGCGAACCTTGCGAATCTCGGTTCACCGACCGGGGGGAAAACCCCGCAAGCCTCGTCGATCGGCACCCCGACCTGGCACACGGGCGATACCTGGACGTACCACGTGAACTCGACACCGCCCGACATGTTTGTCGCGGGTCCGACGTGGGGAAGCCCGTCCCTCGAAGGAACCTTGACGCGCACGGTCGCGTCCGCAGACGCCTCCCAATACAACGTGACGGTTCACGGCTCGTTCCATCTCCCGAGCCTGTTCGACGCCGCCCGGGATGGCGGATACACGAACTCTTCGACCTTCCTGTTGTATCGGCCGGTCCTCGAGAATGCGACGGTGGACGGCTACGCGTTGTATCGCGCGTCCGACCTGGCGGAGCTGAAAGAGGTCCGAACCGTTCATCTCAAGAGCTCGCTCTGGACCATCGTTTGGGTTCTGGCACACCTTTGATGTGACGGCGCCGATCCGCTTGATGCTGCACTCCGGTGAGATTCAAGACGTGACGACGCCCGCGGGAACGTTCTCCTCGATCCCCGTTCGAGTCGCCCTGCCGACGATTGATCGCCTGACGACGGACGATCGCGAGGGACCCGTGGTGGGCCTCGGAGGCGATGAGTGCGGCAGGCCCCGCCTCGCGGCCGAAGCCTGGTTCAGCGGCGACGTCGGAAACGTCGTGAAGGCGGTGACCTTCATCGGCGGGATGAAGATCGTCGCCGAGCTCGCGTCGTTCCACCGAGCCTAGGTGAGCGCACCCGAAACGAAACGCCCTTCCTTGCGGCATGCGTCGCAGGGGAGGGAAATCTTATTCCACGCGCGTTCCTTGCGCGGGTCGATGGCCATCAAGATTGCGCCTTCGATCCTGTCCGCGCGGTTCGACCGCTTGGGGGACCAGGTGCGCGAAGCGTCGGACGCCGGCGCGGACATGCTCCACATCGACGTGATGGATGGCCACTTCGTCCCCAACCTGACGATGGGACCCGCGATCGTGAAGTCGATCCGGCCCCTGACCAAAGTTCCGCTCGACGCCCACCTGATGGTCACACATCCGCAGGACTTCGTGAAGGCCTTCGCCGAGGCCGGAGTGGACGACCTGACGGTCCACGTGGAGAGCGACCATGACGTTCCCACGACGATCCGGGCGATTCGCGATGCCGGGGTCAGCCCCGGGGTCGTCCTGAACCCGGCGACGCCGTTTGAGAAGAGTGTTCCGTACCTCGGCGACGTCGACCTGCTGCTCGTCATGACGGTCCATCCCGGATTCTCCGGGCAGGCATTCCGGGCGGATGTCTTGCCGAAAATCCGCGCGGCCCGGAAGTACGTCGACCAGGAACATCTCGCGGTCGAAATTCAGGTCGATGGCGGGATCAAAGTCGACACGGCACCGGTCGTCGCGGAGGCGGGCGCGGACATCCTCGTGTCCGGCAGCGGCATCTTCCCCGACCACGTCCGCGAGAACTTGATGGCCCTCCGCCGGGCCGCCGAGAAGGGCCGCGCAAGTTCGAAGCGCATCTAGGACGCTCTTCGTCGCCCGACCGAGTCCCGGCTCGCAAACCTTTAGGAGCAAGAGGGCATCGAGGCGCTCGCGATGGTCCGTCTCGGATTCGTCATCGGAACGCTGCTCCCCGTGGCCCTGCTTGCGGTGAACCTGGCCTTGGGGTACGGCGGGATCCTCGTCACGATCGGCCTCCTAGTGTGGCTGGGGACCGGCATCCTGCTCACGCCGACGTCCGAGGACGAGCCCTAGCTCTTTTCGTACAGCGAGTCGCCGGCCACGGAGAGCTCGACCCACTCGTCGATCGATCGGACGTCCTCCAGGAGGACGTTCACCATCTCCCCCGACTCATCCTCGACGATGAACGAATCGAGGACATCGTCCGCCTCGTTCGTGTCCCGGACGATGCCGACGAATTCGCCGTCCGAATCGATCACGTTCAGGCCCGCAAAGATCTCCGCCGCCGGGCCGCGGAGGGTCACGCGGTCCACGATCCCGCTCACGAACCGACGGCCGAGGCGCATCCGGCCGCCGGAGCCTTCGCCGAGCACGAGCGTGTTCGCCTCTTCGCCGGAGACGTAGCCGACCTCGACGCCTTCCCCGTCGACGACCGCCATTCCGACGAGCGAACGACCCCGCCGTCCGGCCAAACCGAGACACCTCCGGGGTGCGCCCTGCGCGGGACGGCCCCGACGGTCGTGCGATTGGCGCGCGGCTACTGAAGCTTTTCGGGAACCGGCCCGGCACCGGTCCGAGCCATACGGTTATCAGGTGAGATATCGAGGACGCTTCATTTATACCGGCTGACCCGACATCCAACGGTGTCATTCCCTCCCGATGCGGAGGGCGACCCCTCGGTTGGAGCCACATGGCCCGCTGCCCCCTCTGCGAATCGGACGTACCGGACGGGCGATCCTCGTGCGACGTCTGCGGGCAGCCGTTCGACCGGGGCCGGACGACTCGTGCGGCGCCGGACGTCACGAAACGGGCGATCGCCGCCGCTCGCAAAGACCTCGTCCCCTCGAGCCGTGACGTGGCCGACCCGTCGTTCGCCCGGAGCCTGTTGGAGCGGGCCGAACAGACGGAGGCCGCCGGCGACCTGGGACGGGCGCTCGATCTCGCACGCGCCTCCCGACGGGTCCTCGAAATCGCGCGACGCAAGGCGCGGGTCGCGGACGCGCTCGCCTACGCAGATGCGGTCCTCGACGGCGCGAAGAAGGCCGGCATCGAGACGCTCGCGTTTCAGCGGAACATCGACCAGGCCCGGGCCCTCGCGGGCCGGGGGGACTTCGTCGCGGCGGAACGCCTGCTTCGGCGAATCTCCATCCGAACGCTCGACCAGCGACGGGAACGAGTCCTCCAGGGAATCGTCGAAAAGGCCCAGGCCCGCGTGCGATACGCGGAAGAGCGCGGCGGGAACGTCGAGGAAGCGGAGGTCCATCTCGCCGAAGCCCGGAACGCGCTCGCCCTGCGCGAGTACCATCGCATCCGACCGCTGGCCTCGAAGGCGATCGAGAAGGCGGACGCCCAGCGCAAGTATGCGCGCGCCGAGACGATCCTGGACCGCGCCGCGGCGGACGTGGAGGCCGCTCGGCGGGACGGCGTGAACATCGCCGAGGCCCGCAAGGTCCTCACCCAGGCCCGGGACGCGCTCCGACGAGGCGTGTACGCAGACATTCCTCTCCTCGCTCAACGAGCCCGGAACGGCTTGCAGGAGGCGCGACGCTATGCGGTCGCCGACGCGGGCCTGCGGGAGTCGGCCCGCGAAGCCTCACGCGAGCGTCGGAAGGGCGTGGACGTGAGCCGCGCGGAGGCCCTCCTCGATGAGGCCGAGACGGCACTCGCGGCGAAAGAATACGGCAAGGTCCGGGCGCTGGCGAAGGACGCCCACGACGCGGTGCGGGAGGCGTCCCTCCTGCAGACGGTCCGGAACGCGTTTGCCAGTCTCCAGGTCGACGCGGAGGACTTGCGCAATCTCGGGGCCGACGCGGCGGACTTCGAACAAATCCTCGTCGATCTCACGAAGGCGGTCGAGGCGACGGACCTCGCGACCGCGCGCCGCCTCGTCGCCCGCGCTCGCCACTCCGCGGAGAGCGCGCGAGACTCGCATTTCCGAACGATCATGGAACAATCTCTGCAAATCATCCTGATGAACGCGGCCCGCGGCCTCGATCCGGCGGTCGCCCGCGCGCTGCTGAAAGAGGTCGACGATGCGGTCTCGCTCGGCAAGCGGCTCGATATGCAGGCCCTCATCGACAAACGCATGGCCGACGCCGACGCCGAGACGGAGTCGAAACTGAACGTGCGTCTCCTCCAGTCGCGCGACGACATCGTGGCGCTCCGACAGGGCGGACAGAACGACACCGTCGGCCTGGAGGGAAAGCTCGCGGACGCGGCCATCGGAATCCAGGAACGCCGGTTCTTCCATGCGGACGCCCTCCTCGATAGCGTCGAGCACGATATCTTCGCAACGCGCGAGCTGATGCGAAGCTCTGCGGCGGAGGTCCTCGGGCAGGCGCGCGGCGAGGTCGCCCGGGCGAGGGCCGATGGCATCCAGGTCGACGCCGCGGCGCAGATGTTGCGAGACGCGGAGACGTCGTACTCCGAGGCCCGCTACGGCGACACGATCTACGCAGGCAAAGCGTGCATCTCGGAGGTCGAAGAACTCGCGCACGCCGCCGCGGACACGAAGCGAAAATCCGACGCCGATGTCGCGCGCTCGAAGCTCGATCGGATGGAGGGGATCCACCGCCGGATAGAGTCCGTGCGGGCCGAGATCCAAGACCTCCTGTCGCACAACGTCGATCTGGCGCACGCGCTCGAGACGCTCGCGGCGGCGGAGCAAGCGATCGACCGAGGGTCGCTCGAGGAGGCGGAACACCTGGTCGCCTCGGCGGAGGGGATCGTGACGGGCGTCAAGGTCACGTTGAACCACCAGGCCAAGGGGGCCCTGGAACGCGCCCGAAAGGCGGTGGATCAGGCGAATCGAGATGGCGTCGAGGCTCCGGAGTTCGCGACCCTTCTGGTGAACGCCCAAGCCGCCGTCCAAGCCGGCCGGACGGCCGAGGTGCTCCAGGCGACCGGAGAGATCGATCGGCTCCTTTCGGAAAAGCGACAGGTCCGACATCAGGACGAGCAGCGCCGCACGCTGGAGAAGGCGCGGAGCGCCGCGACGAAATTCATCACCGTCAAGAAACTCATCATGGACTTGCGAAAGGCGGATATCGACATCACGGGCGCCGAGGAGAGTCTGCGAGCGGCGGAGCATGCGCTCGAGGGGCGGAACTTCGACGACGTCGATGCGATCCTGACCGACTTGGATGCGACCGCGAAGGAGTTGATGGACGAGCTCGTCGCCGCGTCGCGAAACCTGATCGGCCGCGCGGAGCGCAAGATTCACGAAGCGCGGGACGCGGGACTCGACGTCGACAAGGCGGTCGCCCACCTCGACACCGCGGAAGCGGCATTCGAGAGAGGGGAGTACGCCGATGCGGTCGAACACGCGCGGGCCGCGGAGAAAGAGGTCGCGGAAGGCCTCCGGGAGATGAAGAGTCGAGAGGCCGAAGCCCGCCGAAGGAACCAGGAGGCCGCGCGGGCGGAGCTCACCACAATCCGCAAGACGATTTCGGATCTCGCACGCGCCGACATCTCGATCCTCGGAGCGGACTCGGCGCTCAACCGTGCCGAAGCCGCGTTCGAAGAAGGACGGTTCGAGGACCTCTCGCGGGAACTCACCGAGACGAAAGAGATGGCCGCGCGCTTGAACGACGGACTGGAGGCGGCGGCAAAGGACCTCGTGTCATACGTCGAACGCGAGGTCGCCGAAGTGCGCTCCACCGGACTCGATCCGGGCCGGGCGGAGGTCGTCCTGCTCAACGCCCGCGAGGCGATCAACGACGGACGCTTCGTCGAGGCGATCGAGTACAAGAAGGTCATCGAAGACATCCTCGATGAGACCCGCCGCGACAAGGAGACGCGGGTGGCCCGGGACAGCCTGTCGGAGCTCCGGGCGAAGGTCGAGGCCCACGCGAAGCTCGGCGCCGACGTCCGATCGGCCTCGGAGATCCTGGCGCGGGCGGAGGCGATGATCGATGCTGGCGAACTGCACGACGTCGGCGGATATGCGAAACGGATCTCCGAAGAAGTCGACCTGGCACGCAAGGCGCATCTCGGCTCCGTGGTCGGCTCGTTCTCGCCGATGATCGAGGAAGGCGTGTCCCTCGGTCTCCACGAGGAGGAACTCGACGAGTTCCGCGCCCACGCGGAGGACGCGGCGGCCGCGGACGATCTCGAGGAGGTGTACCGGCTCAAGGGCGACTTGCAGGAGCGGCTCCTCGACGCGAAGCGACACCAAATCGTCAAGAGGTCGATGAACGAGATCCAGAGCCTCGACGAACTCGTCACCCAGTCAGAGCGCCTCGGCGTTCCGTCGGAGGCCGCCCGGACGCACCTGGACGGAGCGCGGAAGGCGATCGAGGAGGGCAACGTCGACGGCTTCGAGCGCGGACTCACCGAGGCCCGCGCGTCCCTCGAGGAGTCGCGCAAGTCCCACTTCCTCGAGAAGTACGAGACCCGGGTCCATGCCGTCTCGACGATGATGGCGAACGCCAAGCGCGTCGGGGCCGAGCTGGGCGACGCGGCGGGTTCGCTCGAGCAGGCGGAGGCCGCGCTCCGAGCGGGCGACATCGCGATGGCGGACATCCTGATCAAGCAAGCCGAAGTCTCGGTCGGCATCCAGATCCAGAATTTCATCAAGAACAAGTACCCGAACCTGGCGCTCCGCCTGCCGTCGGCCGGCCTGCAGGCGGGGGAGTGGAACCAGTATGTCGTCGAGATCGAGAACCGCGGGAAGTTGCCGGCGCGGAACGTCCAGATCGAGTTCTCCGGCAACCTGGAGGCGAAAGGCGTCGCGCCGATCGCGGAGATTGGCGTGGGCGAGGTCGTCCCGGTCCGCGTCGGCGTCAAGCCGAAAGGCACGGGCTCGGTCCCGGTCGCGGTCGGGATCACGTACAAACGGCTCTTCGACGAGAACCGCTACGAGGTCCGGGACACGAAGGAGATCAAGGTCGAACCCGAGTCGACGTACCTCGTCGAGGACGTGTTCCTGATTCATTCCGACGGACGGCTGATCGCGCATCACAGCCGCAAGTTCCGCGAGGAGATTGACGAGGACATCTTCTCCGGCATGCTCACGGTCGTCCAGGACTTCGTGAAAGACTCGTTCAAGTCGCGCACCCGCGTCGGGATGAAACGCCTCGATTTCGGGGACTCGAAGATCCTGATCGAGCGATCGCCTCACACGTTCCTCGCGACGGTCCTCGTCGGCAATGAGCCGAAGCTCCTCCCGCTCTACATGCTCCAGGTCCTGAAGGAAGTCGAGGACCGGTACGGGAACGTCCTCGAGAGGTGGACGGGTCTCCTGCACCAACTGGAGGGCGTCGACGAGATGATCCAGAAGCTCGTGTTCGTCGCGAAGGAACCGACCGCGGACATGGGCGCTCTGTCGGAGAGCCCAGTCACGCTGACCGCGAAAGTGATCGAGGCGCTCGGCGCGACGCAGGCGACCGAGGCGAACGAACTCCTCGCGAAGGCCCAATCGACGTTGGAGACGGACATCCAGCTCGCGTGGCAGTTCATCGAACAAGCGAAGACGCAGGCGGACCTGGTCAAGAGCCAGCTGCGGGACCGGATGGGCGAGATCCTGGCCGGCGCCCGCGACACGGTCGGCGAGATGAAAGGGATCGGTGCGGACACGAGCCAGGCGGAGCTCCTCCTGCGGGAGGCGGAAGAGGCCTACAACGAAGGCAAGTACGAGCGCGTCCGGGAGATCCAGCAGGGCCTCCACGAGTCCCTCGAACGGCAGAAGGGCGAGATTGCCGCGAAGAAAGTCGAGGTCGAACTCGCGTCACTGATCAACGACATCTCAATCGCGAAGAGCCAGAACCTGGACGTCCGGGAAGCGGAGTCCTATCTCACGAAGATCGAGGGAGCGATCCAGAAGAAGAACGCGAAACAGATGGACGAGTACCTCCGACGGGCCAAGGAATCGCTCGCGCGGCAACGACGGCGGACGGTCCTCGACAAAGCCCGCGCGGACATGGATCGGATCCGAGCCACGGTGGCCCAAGCGTCGGCGGTCCACGCCGACCTCTCCGACGTCGAAGCGCTCCTCCAGAAGGCGGAAGACGCGATGCGCCTCGAGGACCTGAAAGGCGCCGAATCCCTGATCGACCGGGCCGAGGTGACCGCGAAAGTGAAGGTCGAAGGCCTCCTGAAAGACCGATACCCGCGGCTCTTCCTCGAGACGACGAGCGCCGGGCTGCAGGCGAACCGCTGGAACCGCTTTGAAATGAACATCACGAACAAAGGGAACTGGCCCGCGGAGCATGTCACCCCGATCGTCACCGGTCCCGTCGAAGTCCAGGGACTCCGGACGATCGAGAAGATCGAGCCGAACCAGAGAGTGTCCCTGGAGTTCGGGCTCAAACCGAAGGAAGCCGGCACGATGGACTTCGACTTCGAGGTCCACTACACGAGGCCCCTCGATGATGGGAAGCACCAGACGACCGACACGGCCGTCGTCCGCGTCGAGTCCGAGAGCGGCTACCTCGTCGACGATGGCCTCCTGTTCCATTCCACCGGCGCCCTGGTCTGTCACGAGAGCCGGACGTTCCTGCCCGCCGAAGAGGCGTCGCGCGCCGCGAACCTCGAGGCGAAGGTCAAGGAGTTCGTGAACCGGGCCTTCCCGAACGGCGGGAAGGGCATCCAGACCGTGTCGTTCGGCGGGACGACGGTCCTCGCGGCCCGCGGTCCCCAGGCGTTCCTGGCCGTCACGATGCGAGGGAAAGAACCGGCGATCCTCCCGTTGTACGTCATGCAGGTCCTCAAAGACATCCACGACTCGTACGGGCCGCGCCTCGAGGAGTGGTCCGGAGACCCGGCAGAACTCCCGGGCATCCGCGATGCGGTTCGCAAGATCCTCTTCGCGACGGACGTCGCGGGCGTGTCGCTCGGCCCGCTCGAAGACAGCCCGGTCAGCAAGATCCCGATGCTCATCGAGCGCGGGCTCCTCGCGGCGGGCGACGGTCAGTCCGACTTCATGGCGTGGGCGCGGAAATCGATCGAGCGCGAAGGCTACGGGCAGGGCGTGGCGCTCCTCCGCCAGGTCTCGGAGGCGACCGTCGGCCCAACCGAGGAGATCTCCCGCCAGATCCGGCAGACGATCATCGCGTCGAAAGAAGCCGGCACCCTCCAGATCTCGGACGAGCAGGTGAATGCGTACGTCGAGTTCCTGCGGCTCACCCTCGAGGCGGCCTTCCAGGCGAAACATCGCGCGGGGCTCGAACGCTACTGGCCCGTCTCACGGATCGCGGTCAAGACGGCGGACCAGGTCGGCTACGACGCCGTGAGCGCGTTCCGCAAGGTCATCGTGGGACAGTGCGGGGCGAAAGAGCTCGACCTCATCTCGCCGAACGACATGTGGCGCGGCATGAAGATCGACGTCAAGGTCCACATGGACTCCGTCAGCGCCGCGTACAAGCTGTGGGCGAAGAAGATCGAAATCCTGCTGCGTTCCCAGGACGCGTGGAAGATCAAGGCCGGCCTGGACCGAGGCGAGTACTCCGTCGGGATCGAGGGCCAGAAAGTGCGCATCGACCCGTCGATGGTCTCATTCCTCGAGTCGATCCCGGAGTACGTCGTCGAAGAGCCGTTCGAGGGCGGCGTCGTCTACCTCGATACGCGCATGTCGAAGGAGCTCATCGCGGAAGGATACGCGAAGGAAATTGCGAACCTGGTGCGCGAGGCCCGGAAGGACATGCGTCTTCCCGACGACCGGATCGTCGAGATCGAACTCGTGGCCGGCAAGCCCTTCCGAGCGATGCTGCAACCCTGGAAGGACATGATCCTGCGCGACTCGAACGCCCTCGACTTGCAATTCGTCGCGGAGCCGGACGCCAACGCGTACGTCATCGAGGCGGGCTTGGGAGAGGAGACGTTCCTCCTCGGGGTCCGCCCCGCGGAGATGTAGGTCCCGAGGCTTCCGATGGAGGACGACCTGAAAAAGACCGGGCGGCGTCTGGGGTCCTTGGCGTGCCCATCCCGGACGTCGCCCGACCTGGTTTCATAAAGCGGATCCGGTTCGACGATCACCTCCGGTTCGGGCTCTTGCGCGGTCGGAAGTTCCGGCGAACACGATAGAAGGCGAAAGTCGCTCCGGCCAGCCCGATGGCGGCAACAAAGAACGCCACGCCTGGCGACGTTGCCTCGAGCGTCGCGCCGGACGCGTACAGGTATCGACCGCCGACCACTTGACCCGCCTCGTTGATGTCGGAGGCCGCGCCTCCCGTATCACCCGGGGTCGGGAGGGCCGTCATCACCCCATCCTGCCACAGGAATGGGTACATCCGACCCTCGGCGGAGAAGCTGATCCCAACAACGTGTCCGGCATCGTTGATGCCGAACGCGGTCGTCGCCCGACCGCCCAGGGTTCCGAGGTCTCGGACACCGCCGTTCTCCCAGAGGACCGCGTGTGTCATGCCGTCGTCGCCGTAGCTGCTGCCGACCGCCTGCCCCGCGTCGTTGATGTCCCACGCGACGCTGAACTGGTAGCCGGGGAGGCCTCCGAGGTCGGTAATCGTCCCGTCCTGCCAGAGGAACGCGTGCATGAAACCGTCCGATGCGAGACTGCTGCCCACGACTTGGCCCGCATTGTTGATGCCATACGCGGAGCCGGAATGGCCGCCCAGGGTGCCGAGGTCCGTCATCCGGCCGGCGTGCCACAGGACGGCGTGACAGGGCGGTGCGGGAGAGGTCGGGTATCCGCAGCCGACGGCTTGTCCTTGATCGTTGACCGCAAAGGCGACGCCGGGGCCGAGATCCGTCATCGTTCCGCTTTCCCAGACGAACGCGTGCATCGTATGGGTGGCATCCTCGCTCTCGCCGACGATGAGACCGGTGTTGCTGATTCCATGCGCGGTCCCGCGGCTACCGCCGAGCGTCCCGAGGTTCGTCACGAGACCGTCGTCCCACAGGAAGGGACGCGATTGGGATTCCGTATCGCTGCTCGTCCCGACAATCTGTCCGGCCGCGTTGATCCCGAGCGCCTCGCTCGAGGTGTAACCGGGGAGTGTCCCGAGGTCGCGCACGGTGACGGAGGCCGACGTGTGAGGCAAGGCCACCAGAGCCCCTACGGCCAGGACGAGGAACGCAATCGTGGGCGTCGTTCCCATCCGCGACATGCCGCCGGAGAGCGGATCGATCGCATGATAAGCTGACGTTTCGGATGTGTTGGAAATGAAACAGTACATGTCAAAGGCAGTGAGCCAACCCCGCACGAAGGCGCGGCTCGTGCGCGTTGCGTCGCCGACGCTCGGCTCCGGACCCCGAATGGGCCTCGTCCGCCAACGCGGTTCCGTGCTCTCACCAGGGCCACCCGAGAAGCACGGGGTCCGTGTGGGGCCTCCTCCCAGCAAACGCTTTAGAATCCCTCGCCCTCTGCCGAGCGGATGGGCATCAACCTCGCGGACATCGTCACCTCCGAACCGCGGACGCTCGAGGATTTCTCGGGCAAAATCCTCGCGATCGATGCCTTCAACACGCTCTACCAGTTCCTCGCGATCATCCGCCAGCCGGACGGCACCCCTCTGATGGATCACCAGGGCCGCGTGACGTCCCACCTGTCCGGAATCATCTACCGCGTCTCGAACTTCGTCGCCGCGGGGATCAAGCCCGCCTTCGTCTTCGACGGCGAACCGCCACGGCTCAAGGCGCGGACGATCGTGGCCCGAGGCGAGATCAAGCGCCGCGCGGAGCGCGAGTGGCGGGAAGCAGTGGAAATCGGGGATCTCGCGACCGCGCGGACGAAGGCGATGCAGACCTCTCGGCTGACGGAGGAGATGGTCGACCAATCGAAGCGACTTCTCGACCTGCTCGGAATCCCGTGGGTCCAGGCGCCCGCGGAGGGGGAAGCGCAGGCAAGCGCGATGGCCCGGACCGGGGTGGCGTACGCGGCGGCGTCGCAAGATTTCGACTCCCTGTTGTTCGGCTCGCCGCGGCTTGTGAAGAATCTTGCGATCACCGGTCGTCGGAAGCTGCCGCGGAAGGACGTCTACGTAGACGTGCAACCGGAGGAGATCTCCCTCGAGGCCACGCTGGCGAACCTGGGCATCACGCGGGAACAGTTCGTCGACATGGGCTTGCTGATCGGAACGGACTTCAACGAGGGCGTGAAAGGAATCGGGCCGAAGAAGGCGCTCGCGCTGATCAAGAAACACGGGTCCCTCGAACCGGCCCTCGAAGAGCTTGGCGTCGAGATCGAATCGAAGGACGAAGTCCGCGAGATCTTTCTGCATCCCAAAGTAATCGAGGTCGCGGGGGTCGAGTTCAACGACCCAGACAAGGACGGCGTTCGGCGCATGCTCTGCGACGATCACGACTTCTCACGCGATCGCATCGATGCGGCGTTGGAAAAG
>WNGH01004266.1_pt1 | contig 21941 bp, 32 predicted proteins | sample 5400631 | NCBI WGS metagenome assembly WNGH01 (sample SAMN13153373, study PRJNA577476) | soil metagenome | isolation source: 115 cm soil or saprolite under Garry oak tree replicate 1 | place: USA:California | collected 2016-06-15
TCGGTCAAGGGCCGCGACAGAACGGCCCGTCGAACTCAGGCTAGGAAACGGCACCCAACCAGTAAATAGGCGAAAAACACCCCACCCTGGGACTGACCGCTTCGCGCGACAACGCCATGCGCTGAACAGCACCAGGCCAGCACCCGAGCCGCCAGGCGGTCAAGGTGATGCGCTCACTTAACATGCCATCAGTTCGCATTGCACGTTCGGGCGCAAGGTCGCCGAGCTAGGCGCGTTTTCCGTTGTAGGTGGTGGCTGCGCAAGTGCAGGCGGTATCCGCCGGAGTGGCCAGAGCTCCTGGCAGGACCCACACCGTCAGGTACCTCGTTCGCATCGCCGCCGTCGCGGTCGCCTATTGGGCCGTCGCGCGCCTGAGCCTCAATCTGGCCCTCGTCCACGGTCAGGTCACCCCGATCTGGCCACCGACCGGAATCGCGCTCGTCACATTCCTGCTGCTCGGCCGCCGGATGTGGCCGGCCATCGCGCTCGCTGCGTTCGCGGTCAACCTGCCCCTCGGCCCCTCGCCGGTCGGAGCGGCGCTGATTGCCTGCGGCAACACGCTCGCGCCGCTGGTCTCGTCGGAGCTGCTCAGACGTGCCAATTTCCATCCCGAGCTGGACCGAATGCGGGACGCGGTCGCAATCGTGTTGTTGGGCGCCCTGGTCGGCATGACGGTCAGCGCCACGATCGGTTCATCTGTGCTGACCCTTTCCGGGGCGGTGCCCATGAGCAAATTCGCTTCCACGTGGGCAGTGTGGTGGGCGGGCGACGCGATGGGTGTCCTGCTCGTCGCTCCGATGCTCTTGAGCTTTGTTCCCCGGCCGGGGCTTCGTCCGCTGGGTTGGCGTCGAAGCATCGAGCTGACGCTTCTGCTGGCGGGAGTCGGAGTCGTCACCTACTTCCTGTTCGAGAACCGGTTTCGGCTCGAGTACCTCGTTCTTCCTCTAATCGCGGTGGCTGCCTGGCGCTTTCGGCTTGCTGGAGCAGCACCCGCTGCCCTGATTGCATCGGTGATCGCAGCATGGGCGGCAGTCAATGGTGCGGGTCCGTTCGCCTCCGAGACCCTCGTCGAGAAGATGGTCACTCTTCAAGCTTTCAACGTCAGCCTGAGCCTCGCTTCATTCCTCCTCGCTTCCTTCGCCGACGCCCGCCAGCAGGCAGAGGCGCTGGCGCGCCTCTACAGCTCCGCCAGCCTGGCGATCGCAGCCAAGACCGACGCCATCGATGTGGCAGGTCACGAGCTCGGACCGCCCGTCGCGGCGCTGACGAGCTATCTGGCGATCCTTTCTGAAGGCAAGCTCGGGCCACCTCCGCCCAGGTGGAGAGCGACCCTCAATGTGATGGCGGACAAGGCCTGGCAGGTGGATCGGATCATGAACGAGCTTGTCGAGGCTGCGCGGATTGAAGCCAAGACCAAGACGACAGATCATGCCTACATCGACCTGCGCGAGGCCGTCAATGATGCGATCGATCGAGTGCGAGCGCGAGCCGATATGGGCGGTGCGCAGATCGCGGTCAGTCTGGCAAGGGAGCCAGTGCCAGTGCATGGCGACTCTCGCCAGATCGGTCGAATCCTCGACAACCTGATCAACAACAGCCTCACTTACGTTGCTCGGCCCCCGCGCCTGAAGTTGGAAGCCCTTGCCGATCGAAATCGCGGCGTCGTTCGTGTCATCGACAATGGGGTCGGGATGTCCGGTTCGGAGCGTGCCCGGGTGTTCCAACCCTTTCAGCGCACCAAAGACCCTGCATTCAGCGGCGTCCCGGGAGTGGGCTTGGGTCTGTACTCCAGCCGGATCCTTGCCGAAGCGAACCAGGGCAGGCTTACCCTGGAGAGGACAGAGCCCGGGGTCGGGACCTGTTTTGCGCTTGATCTGCCGCTGACCAAATTGAAACCCGTTGGCAATACGCACACCGAGTCTGTGGGGTAGCGCCGTAACGCCCGCGTAGCCCCCGGTCCCCGCTGGATGCCGCCCCTCTCGACGAGAGCCCGGGGCGGCATCTTTCTTGATCCATTTCAGGGAGTTCCCCGGTCAGTGATCCAGCACACGATCTGATTCGTAACAGCAAGTAATTCGGTGTTGGACAAATCTCGGAGGCCTGGCCAAGCCTGGCTGACGATCTTTGTCTGTTCGAGCGCATCAGCGCTCTGGGAGGTAGTGGATCATGGCTGACCACCTGGATTCCCCAGGCCCGATCGCGATCACTGTCAACGACGACACGGCGAATCTGGGCCCGCCGATGGGAGATCCCAAGACGGACATCACCGACGTCTACGCATTCCTCAAGCCTGGCGACCCCACGAAGTCCATCCTCGTGATGAACGTCAACCCCTTGGCGCCCGCGCTTGCCTCGTCATTCGACAGCGACGCCATCTACATGATCAACATCGACACTGACGGCGACGCTGTCGCCAACCGGTCGTTCAGGGTGCGCTTTTCAGAGGTCGTGAACGGCGCCCAGACCGCGACGGTCCATCTGGCGAGTGGCCCCGTGGCAGCCGCCCTCAATGACGGCGGGCCGGCGATCATCGCCGGCGCACCCGCTTCATTCGGCTCCAAGCCTCAGATCACCACGATGGGCCCGTACAGGTTCTTCGCCGGAATCCGCAGCGACCCCTTCTTCTTCGATCTGCTCGGCTTCATCGACGACTTCAACTTCACACACGGGGACTTCTTCATCGACAAGAACGTTTTCGGCATCGTCCTGGAGGTCCCGAACAGCGCCCTGGGAACGACGCCGGGCACAACCAGCCTGTGGGCACGGACGGTGCTCACCCAGAACGGGAGCATGGTGCGCGACGACCGGATGGCGAGGGCCGCGATCAACACCGTGTTCAACCATGGACAAGACAAGAACATCTTCAACTCGATCGACCCGGACAAGGACCTGACCGCGACCACGACCGAGGGCATCACGTTTGTGCAGAGCTTCCGGAACACACTGAGCGCACTGGGTGGCAACCCGGACGTGGCGGCGCTCCTTCTACCCGACGTGCTGAACTACGACTTCTCGAAAGCCACCAATTACGCCCTGCTGAATGGCCGGCGTCTCCAGGACGACGTCATCGACATATCGCTGAGCCTCGTCACGGGGGGTGGTCTGACCACCGACCACGTCGGACTGCACACCGATTACCTCTCCGATTTCCCGTTTCTCGGCACGCCGCACTAGGAGGGCTGAATGAAAACGCTTGATCGGCGCGATTTTCTCAAGATGGCCGGGGCCGGCACGGTCGTGGTGGCAGCGGGGGTGGCGATGCCGGTGGCCGGCTTCTTTACCTGGAGCAAGAAGGACGTCCTCCGCTTTCGTGCCGTGGCCGGGATGCCGAAGGCCCCATTGCCGACGTATGCCTCGTACGTGGTCGAGGGACAGGTCAATCTCACGACACGCTCTGGCCAGCTGGCGAAGAGTGTTCACGCCGGGGCCCCGGACGCGATGAGCGGCGTGGTCTTCCCTGGAACCGCGAGGTCGATCCGCGTCACAGACGTTCAGCGATCCGGAGACAGCGTGCTCATCAGCGGTGAGATCCTGGAGCAATCCCAGCTGCTCAAGGGTGAGAGTCCGAGCTTCAAGATCCAGATCGACCGTTTGAGCGGTGTGGCGCAAGCCGACTTCCTGGGCAGCAATGTCGTGATGCGCCTCGACGAGTAGGACGGTTAGTGAGTTGAGTGCTGCGCGTGGGTGGAAGCCCCGCGCGCAGCCATCCGACCCGGGTCCGATTCAGCTCGATTGCTCTTCGACGGTGGCCTGAATCTGACCCGCAGCGCACCAGGTCTCGATGCGTGACTCATGCGACGAGCTCGTAAAGCGCACCTCCAGCACCGTGTTGCTGTCGTGCCACTCCGTCTCGACCTGAAAGCCCACGTTCGGCGTGGCCCAGTCAAGTTTGATCTGGCCGTTATGGCAGGACACATCGACCGTCCCGCCCTGGCTGACAGCTAGAGTCCCTCGCTGGGCGTCAGGTTGGCCCGGCAGCGCCCTGGATCTACTTCGGCCTCAGGTGCTCCCGATGCGCGGGTTTGGACAGCAGAGAGGTCAGCTGCTCGCGTTCGCGGACGAATTCGGGCGATTGGGCAAAGCTGTCGAGAGATGACTGGGACTCCCAGCGCGAAACTGCGACCAGCGCCTCTTCGTCTTGATCGGAATCGCATGCTTGCGCGCCAAAACACCCATCGCTCGACGCGGCTCGGTCAGCCATTTGCTTCATCGCGCGGAGGAGCTCGTCGCGCTTGCCAGGCGCCGGATAGTAGCGAGAAATGTCGATGACAGCAGCATGCTCGGTCATGGCCAAAGTCTAGTCCCGGCCCGGCGGACGATCAGGCCAGTCGGACGCGCGCGGCTACAGCGCCCGCTCACGCCTGACCAGTCGGAGTTATTGGATTGGAGTGCCGGGGCCTGGAGCCAGGCTTCGGCCGTTGAACGGACCGCCGAACAGCGGCGCGAACAGGCAGAAATTGAAGACTCCCGCTGTCAATGGAAGCAGGCCGATGATCGCCACGAGGAAGCCCCAGGTGGTCTGCAGGTAGAGCCCGAAAGCCATCAGGATCAAACCGGCGACGATTCTTGCGATCCTGCCCCAGCCGCCAGCCATCCACTTAGCGAATGCCATCTCGTGTCACCTCCTAGACCAGTGATTTCCTCTGTCCGGTCAGGGCCAGTGCACGCTCTGTGACCGCCTCACAGATCCAGTCGCAGATGCCGCCCAGGCGGGGGTCTAAGACGCTGTAGTAATGCGTCGTTCCAGACTGGCGGCGCGCAACCAGCCCGCCCTGGGCGAGCCGGTTCAGGTGGCCCGATGCGTTGAACCGCGACGTCCCCGCAGCTTCCGCCGCGTCACCGACCGAAAGCTCACCGCGCTCCATCAACGCGTGCAGGATGCGCAGTCTCGTCGGGTCGCCCAACAGCGCAAATCGATGTGCCGCTTCCTCGATCAACTCTGGCGTCATCGACTCGGAGCGTAGATGGGTAACTGTTCAATCACATAGGCCCATATGGCCCCTTCAGTCCGGGCCGCTCGCCCCTACCGCCGATCGTCCTCACTCGGGACGATGGCGATGAAGGAGGCATGCAATGGACGATCAAGAGAAACCGCTTTCGCTGGTGCTCTTCTCGGGCACCGATGACAAGCTGACGGCGGCTGCGGTGCTGGCAGTCGGTGCGGCGGCGATGGGCCGCCCGGTCAACGTCTTTCTGCAGTACTACGCCCTGGAAGCATTCCGCGCGGGCAAGGTTTGCGAGGACCACGCGCTCGCATGGGAAGCGACACACGAGGACGCGCCCGTGATTCGCGCCCACCCCGGGCAACACTGGAGCGAGCTCCTGAAGCAGGCGAAGGAAGTGGGCGAGGTCAACATCCAGGCCTGCGCGCTCTCCATGGACATGTTCCACCTGAAGCAATCCGACCTGGACCCGTTGGTGGACGGGGTCGAGGGTGTCGCGGCCTTCGTGGCTTCGGCTGCCGACGGCCAGGTCGTTTTCATCTGACTCATGGGAGGAGTGATGAGCACGATTCAGATCGATAAATCAATCGACGCGCGAGGCATGGCCTGCCCGGGACCCCTGATGAACCTGATCGGAGCGATCCGCCAGGGCCAGGTGGGGCAGGTCGTCGAGGTCCTCTCCAGCGACGAAGGATCCAGGACCGACATCCCGGCCTGGGTGGCGAAAGCCAGGCACGAGCTGGTCGAGGTTCGCCAGGACGACGGGTATGTGCGCTTCATCGTGCGCAAGGCGCGGTGAGTCATGGGCAATGACGTCCTTGTCCTGGGCGGCGGTGTGGGCGGCACGATCGTGGCAAACCTGGTCGCGAAGGAAGCGGGAGATCGCGCCAACGTCACGGTAGTCGACGCGACTGGAGTTCATCTCTACCAGCCAGGGTTCCTTTACGTCGCGGTGGGCCAGGAGCAGCCGACGGCGCTTCAGCGACCAGAAGCTCAGCTCCTGCGCCATGGCATCAAGCTGGTCGTGGACCGCGCGACCCGCGTCGACCCCGCGGCGCGACAGGTTGCTCTCGAGTCCGGTCGTACGTTGCGCTACGACGAGCTCCTTCTGGCCACCGGCAGCCGCACCGTGATGGACGAGGTGCCGGGCGGGACCGCCGCCCACGACTTCTACACCCTTGACGGCACCATCCGGCTAAGCAAGGCGCTCGATGGTTTCCAGGGCGGCACGATCGTGATCGGCGTCGCCGGCATTCCCTACAAGTGCCCGCCGGCTCCGGTCGAGTTCGCCTTCCTGCTCGATGACTACCTCAGGGCTCGCCGGCTGCGCGAGAAGAGCCAGATCAAGCTGCTGTCGCCGCTGAACCGGGCCTTCACCATCGAGGCGACCTCCAGGCTCGTGCAGCCAATCCTGGCCGAGCGCGGCATCGAGCTTACCGGCTTCTTCAACGTCGAGTCGGTCGACCCCGCCGCCAGGATGGTCAGTTCGCTGGAAGGCGAGACGGTCGCGTACGACTTGCTCGTTCTGGTGCCGCCGCACCGCGGTCAGACGGTCATCGAGGACTCGGGCCTCGGCGACGAGCGCGGTTGGGTTCCGGTCGACAAGACCACGCTCAGGCACACCAAGTTCGACGGCATCTGGGCGATCGGCGACACGACCAACATCCCCATCTCCAAGAGCGGGTCGGTCGCTCACTACGAGGCCTCGGTTGCCGCTGCCGAGATCGTGGCGGCCGTCAGGGGAGAGCCTGCGCCGGCGCACGTCTACGACGGCAAGGTCATGTGTTTCCTCGAGACCGGGCAGGGACAGGCGACGACGATCCGCTTCGACTACGACCACCCGCCCGTCTCGCCGTCACCGGCCCGGCGCTGGCACTGGGCCAAGGCGCTGTTCAACAAGACCTACTGGTACACCGTCCCGCAGGGGCGCCTGCCATAGAAGAAAGGAGCCGAAATGAGCATCACCATCGCAACGAGCCTGGATCTGAAGGGACTGTCATGCCCGCTTCCGATCATCAAGACCGCAAAGGCCATGAAGCAGCTGGCGCCGGGACAGACGCTCGAGGCGTTTGCCACCGACCCTGGTTCCGTCCCCGACTTCAAGGCCTGGTCAAGGGCCACCGGCAACCCGCTGGTCGAATCCGACGAGAGCGGCGGGGTCTTCCGCTTCGTCCTGCAGAAGAAGGAGAGCTGAAATGAGCGTGACCACGATCGAGAGACCGCCTGGCGCGGAGTTCGCCGAGCAGCCGGCAGAGAAGCCACCCGAGGTGGCGGAGAAGCTTGTCATCTTTGCCTGGAGTGGCGAGCTGGACAAGATCTGGCCCACCCTGATCCTGGCGACGACCGGTGCGGCGATGGGTAAGGAGACCACCGTGTTCTTCACCTTCTGGGGTCTCTACCCACTCGTCAAGAACCAGGTCCGCATCACAGGTGAAAACTGGATGCAGAAGATGCTTTCGACGATGAATCGAGGCGGAGACGAGCACTTGAAGCTGTCGAAGATGAACTTCGTGGGCGCCGGCCCGGCGATGATGAACCACCTCGCCAAGGAGCACCATGTCGCCAGCCCGCACGAGCTGATGGAGATCGCCAAAGAGCTCGGAGTGCACCTGGTGCCGTGCCAGATGACGATGGATCTTCTGGGCTTGAAGCGAGAGGACCTGATCGACGGGCTCGACGAGCCGGCCGGAGCAACCCTGGCTCTGGCCGAGGCCCAGGGCGCGATCACGCTCTTCATCTGATGATCGCCGTCACCTACATGGGCGGCGACCGCTTGCACATCGACGTGCGCGGCCACCAGCTGAGCGCTGATCAGCCGGTGGAGGATGGGGGCGGCGACACCGCCCCCACCCCGACTGAGCTGTTCCTGGCCGGCCTGACCGCCTGCGTGGGCTTCTACGCCGAACGGTTTCTGCGCCGGCACAACCTGAGCACGGAAGGCTTGCGGATCGGCTGCGCCTTTGACTGGGCTGAGAACCCCCATCGAGTCGGCGCGATCGAGCTCACCGTGGCCGCGCCCGGAATCACCGCGGCAAAGCGTGAGGCGTTCATGCGCGTGATCGAGCACTGCACGGTGCACAACACCCTGGCGCACCCGCCCGAGATTCGAATCAACGTCGGGTCCGGCATGGAGATGAGCGCTAACAGAGGTGCGTGTTAGATTTAGATAGTTTTGGGGAGTAATGAGCGGAATCGCTGGCTTACGCTCGGACAGGCCAGCCGAACCCTCGGAGTCACCCCCGCCACCCTCCGCCGGTGGGCAGACCGCGGCCAGATCTCCTCATTTACCACCCCGGGTGGTCACCGCCGTTTCCTGATCGCCGCCGTGCAGGCGATGGTGCCCGCCGGCCGATTGCGGCGGCCAGCGCTGTCGGCGTCCTCCGACCACATCGCTCGGGCGTATCGGAGGGCGCGGCCGCCGGCCGGAGCCCCTGCGCCGCAGCGGTGGCTCGAAGATCTGTCCGTCGACGAGCGCGGCTGGTTCCGCGAGCGCGGCACCCAGCTCGTCGCGGACCTGCTGGCGTACCTCGACGCCGAACGCGCCCAGACCTCCACCTCGCTTCGGAGCGCTGAGCATCACGCGACCGGATACGGTGCCGAGGCGGCCCGGCTCGGCGCTTCGCTGTCCGACACCGTCGAAGGATTCCTTCGCTTCCGCAAGCCGTTCGTCGACGAGCTCGTGTTGCTGGCCCGCCGCCGCCGCCTTGACACGCGTGAGGCGACGGATCTGCTGGTTGACGCCGACGCGGCGCTCGACGTCCTTCTCCTCGCTCTGATGAACGGGCACGCGGCCGGCTCCAGCCGGCCGTGACGGCGCCCTGGGCGGTCGTCGCATCGGCTTCTGATTTCGACACTGACAGGCGCGCCTCGATCGCCACGGAGATGCGGCACTGGCTGAGGGGGGGAGGCAACGGCGTGGCGCTGGTGACCTGCCATCGCGCGGAGCTCGAGCTGGTCGCGGCGGGTCGCAAGCTCCCGCCCATCGCCGACATCTCTGCCCCACAGGCGGTACCGAGCTCGATGCGCCGCCGGATGAACCGCAGCTTCCTCGGCATCGACGACCTCTACCGGCGCGGCGGACCGCTGCCTGGTGCATATATAGAGGACGCGAAGCGGCTGGTCGGTCTCAAGGCAGCCGAGTTCAGAACGTGGCTGGAGCGCAAGCGTTGAGAATCCGCCTCGGCACCCGCGGATCGCGGCTGGCTCGGGCCCAGAGCGAGTGGTTTGCCTCCCGCCTTCGGGCGGCGGGACACGACGTCGAAATCGTTCTCATCGTCACCGAGGGCGACGTCCGTCCACCAGACACCACGCCCGGTGAAGGCATCTTCGTCGCGGCGATCGCGAGCGCGCTGGCCAGTGGTGAGATCGACGTCGGCGTGCACAGCGCCAAAGATGTTCCGCTGGAAGAGGAGCAAGGGCTTGTGATCGCGGCCTATCCGCAGCGCGCAGACCCGCGGGACGCTCTCGTGACTCGGTCGGGCGGCGACTCGCTTGGGACAATGGCGGCGAGGTCGAGAGTCGGAACCGACAGTCCCCGCCGCGCGGGCTTCGTGCTTGCGGCGCGCCCCGACCTGCGCATCGTGCCCCTACATGGCAACGTGGATACACGCCTGCGGCGCTTGGACGCGGGCGAAGTCGACGCCCTGGTCATCGCGGCTGCGGGGCTCGATCGCCTCGGTCGTGGCGACCGGATCGATCAGCGAATCGAACCGAACGTTGTCACGCCGGCTCCGGCGCAGGGCGCGCTTGCGGTCCAGACACGCGCATCGGACACGCGATTCGTGGAGCTCCTCGCCGCTCACGACCGGGCGGACATCCGGCTCGCCGTGGAAGCCGAGCGTCGCGTCCTTTTCGCGACCGGCGGAACGTGTCGTGCACCGGTCGGTGCCCTGGCGGCGATCGAGGAAGACCGGTTCACCATGGTGGTCGGAGGCGTCAACAGCGACGGTTCGGATCTGCGAGTGGAGACCGTTAACGGACGCCGGAGCGACGCGATCGCGGTCGCCGACGCGGCGGGCCGAAGGCTGGCCGGCGCGGTGATGCTGCGATGAGCGCGGTCTTGGTCACCAGGCCGGACGGCGTCCGCGATCCACTCGTGGCCGAGCTCGAGGCCCGCGGCTACCGCGTGAGCGCGGTGCCGACGGTGATCACGCGACCGCTGCACGTGCCATGGCCGGACCTCGGTCAATTCGACTGGATCGTGCTGACCAGCGCCGCCGGTGTTGCCGCGCTGCCCGCCTTACCGAGCGGTCCACGCTGGTCCGCTGTCGGTGAGGCGACGGCAAGAGCGCTGCGCCTTCGCGGGGTCGACGTCGATCTCGTGCCAGAGGAGGCGAACGGCGCGGCGCTGGCGGAAGCGCTTCCCGATCCGGCGGGCAAGCATGTCCTTGTCGTCAGGGCGTCGCTTGCGGATCCCGACCTGCCGAACGGTCTTCGAAGGCGGGGCGCGCGCGTCCAGGAGATCACCGCTTACGAGACCGTCGAAGGCCCGGCCGAATCAGCGGATGAGCTCCGTCAGGCCCTGCAGAGCCCGGACCTCACGGCCGTCGTCTTCGCCTCTGGCTCCGCGGTGCGGGGCTTTACCAAGTTGGGCGGGACGACCGACCTGCCCGCCGTCACCATCGGGCCGCGAACCACCGCGGTGGCGCGGAGTGCAGGTTTCAGGGTGGTGGCCGAAGCCGCCGGCCCCAGCGTTCAACAGCTCGCGGCCGCCGTCACGGACGCGATTCCAAAAGTGAAGATGCCCGAACCGCAAAGGCCGCGCCGTCTGAGGACGAACGCAGCGGTCCGCGCCCTCGTCCGCGAGACGCGGCCGGACCCGGCGCAGCTGATCGCGCCTCTTTTTGTGATCAGCGGACGCGAGCAGCGTCACGAGATCCGATCGCTGGTGGGCCACCACCGGATGACCCCAGATCTCGCAGTCCGCGAAGCCCACCGGTTCGCCGACCTTGGTGTTGGCGGCGTGCTTCTATTCGGTATTCCGGACGCGAAGGATCCTGATGGCTCTGGGGCGGCGGATCCGCGCGGCCCTGTGCCCGAGACGCTGCGGCTCCTCAGCAGCGAAGGCCTGCCGCTCGTCCTGGCAGCCGACGTGTGCCTGTGCGAGTACACGTCGCATGGTCACTGCGGCGTCCTGGACGGAGAGAAGGTCGACAACGACGCGACTCTGCCGCGGCTGGCTGCTGCCGCGATCGCCTATGCCGAGGCGGGGGCGGACATCGTCGGGCCGAGCGCGATGATGGACAGACAGGTCGCGGCCTTGCGCGCGGGGCTGGACGGGGCCGGCTTCACCGACGTGGCGATCATGGCTTACTCGTCCAAGCACGCTTCGAGCCTGTACGGGCCGTTTCGTGAAGCCGCGGGCTCGACCCCAAGCTTCGGCGATCGCAAGTCGTATCAGATGGACCCCGCCAACGCGCACGAGGCGCTGCGCGAGATGCAGCTCGACGCCGATGAAGGCGCCGACATCCTCATGGTCAAGCCGGCGATCACATCGCTCGACCTCCTATCGCGCGCGCGCCAGCGCTTCGACCAGCCGCTGGCGGCCTACCAGGTGAGCGGCGAGGCGGCGATGACCGAGGCCGCCGCGGAGCGCGGATGGATCGATCGCCGTGGCGCCGTGCTCGAGTCCCTGACCGCGATCGTGAGAGCGGGCGCCGGCATCGTCATCACCTATTTCGCGGCGGACGCGGCCACATGGCTTCGCGAAAGGCGATGAGCGAAACGCGCTATGTGCATGCCCTCGCGCTCGGACTGGATCCGGCCTGGCGCCGGCAGACCCGCGACGAACGCTGCCGCTCCGCCGAGGAGTTCTGCGCCGCGCTGTCGGCCAGATCGGAGGTCACGACGTTCACGTATTCGATGATCGGATTGAAGACCGGCGTCGACCTGATGCTGTGGAGCCTGTCTCCGAGCGTCGAGGCGCTCGAGGAAAAGGTCGCCCTGGCGCTACGGACAGGAATGGGCGCGTGGACGGCGGTGCGGCACAGCTTCCTGGGCATGATCAAGCCTTCTCAGTACGTCAAGCGCCCGACACCACAGGAGCAATCGCTCTTCAGCGGTGAGCGCTCGAAGTACCTGATCGTCTATCCGTTCACCAAGAGCACCGACTGGTACCTGCTAGGCCAGGAGGAACGGCAGAAGGTGATGAACGAGCACATGAAGGTCGGACATCACTACCACCAGGTGCGCCAGCTGCTGGCGTACTCGTTCGGTGTCGACGACATGGACTTTCTGGTCGCCTATGAGACCGACGACCTGGCAGCGTTCGGCGAGCTCGTGCGAGACCTGCGGGGGACCGAGAGCCGTCGGTCGACGGTGCGCGACACACCGATCCTCACCGGGATCCACAGGCCGATCAACGAGATAACCCGGCTGCTCGGCGCCGAATGACTCCGGCGTCGATGCGGGAGGCCGGCGTCCTTCTGCCACCGTCTCAGTTCGAGGACTGGTTCGTCTCCGCCGCGCATGACTCGGCGGTGATCGACGCCACGCTCGAGGCGACGAGATGAACCGGTTTCTCGACGCGGCGCACCATCGGCCCGTGGACGTGACTCCGGTGTGGCTCATGCGCCAGGCGGGGCGATCGCTACCCGAGTATCGCAAGCTGCGCGAGCGCTGGACCCTGGCCGAGATCGTCGCGCAGCCGGAGCTCTGCGCCGAGGTCACGCTGCAGCCGGTGCACCGCCTGGGTGTCGACGCGGCGGTGATGTTCGCGGACATCATGCTGCCGCTTCGCGGCATGGGCGTGGACTTCGAGCTCGTGGAAAACGTCGGCCCGGTGATCGCGAATCCGATCGCCAGCGCGGTTGATGTCGGCCGCCTCCAGGTCCCGGGTGGGGAGGAGGCCGCGCCGCAGGTGATCACCGCCGTCCGTCACGTGGTCGCGGCGTCGCCCGTGCCGGTGATCTGCTTTGCCGGCGCGCCCTTCACGCTTGCGAGCTACTTGATCGAAGGCCGGCCGTCACGCGACTTCGCCAGGGTCAAGGCCTTCATGTACTCGCAACCAGCGGCGTTCGAGCTCTTGCTCGACAAGCTTGTCAGGACGATGAGCGGGTATCTCCAGGCGCAGGTCGCGGCGGGCGCGAAGGCGGTTCAGCTGTTCGATTCGTGGGTTGGAGCGCTCGCGCTCGAGGATTACCAGCAGCGAGTCGCGCACCACACGCGCGCGATCTTCGAGGCTCTCGCGCCGACGGGCACGCCGCGAATCCACTTCGGCACCGGAACGGCGGGCCTACTGGAAGCGATCGCGGAGACTGGTCCCGACATCATCTCCCTGGACTGGCGCGTGCCGCTCGATGATGGTTGGCGCCGCGTCGGGCTAGAGCGCGGCGTGCAGGGCAATCTCGACCCGGCCGTGCTTCTAGGCCCTGCCGGCCTCGTTCGGGAGCGGACGCGCGACGTGCTGCGACGGGCGGGCGGGCGCACCGGGCACATCTTCAACCTCGGTCATGGCGTGCCTCCCGAAGCCAGCATCGACAACCTCCAGCTGCTCGTCGAGACTGTGCATTCCTGGGTACCCGCGCATGCGGTCTGACAGGTCGACCGGCATCCTGTGCATGGCTTACGGGAGCCCGGCCACCGAGGCGGACATCGCCGCGTACTTCACACACATCCGCGGCGGCAGGGCACCTTCGCCTGAGTCGATCGAAGAGCTGACCCAGCGTTATCGCGCCGCCGGCGGATCGCCCCTGACGGAGATAACTCGCGCCCAGGCCTTTCCCTGCGCCGGGCGTGGGGAGGCGAGATGGTCTTTGTGCCCGGCTTCGACGACCACCCTGCCTTCATCAGCGCCGTCCAGCACCTGCTGCTGGATGCTCTCAAGCAAGGCCGGCCGGAACACGTGTTCTTCACGGCCCACAGCCTGCCGTCGCGGATCCTTGCCGAGGGCGATCCCTATCGCGATCAGCTGCTCCGGAGCTGCCGGCTCGTGGCATCCGGCCTCGACCTGCCGACCTGGGATTTCGCTTTCCAGTCGGCCTCCCACACCGACGAACCGTGGCTGGGTCCTGACCTCCTCGACGCGGTCGAGCGGTCCGGTGCCCGCGACGTGCTGGTGTGCCCGATCGGATTCGTCGCCGATCACCTCGAGATTCTTTACGACCTGGACGTCGAAGCCCAGGATTTCGCGCGCTCAAGAGGGATTCGAATCCGGCGGACACCTTCTTTCAATGCGAGGCCCGACTTCATCGCTGCGCTGGCGGCGGTGGTGACCGACGCTCTGAAGTCAACCGCGCCCGTTTGAGAACCGCAAGCAAGCACGGTCTGATGCAAGTTGCGAAAAACCCGTACACTGTCGTCCTCGGCCGGTCACGACCGGCCCGCTCGCTCGGGTCCTCTCTCCCGTTACCGTGACGGAGTCCTGATCGTCGCGCTACATACGACCAGGAGGGGACCAGGAGAATACGTTGAGTTCATTCGCAGACGCGGGCTTGCGCCCGCACACGCTCGCGGCTTTGGCCGCCCTCGGCATCACCGAGCCCGTACCGGTTCAGGCCGAAACGATCCCTCTGCTCATGGCCGGCAGGGACGTCGTCATCGAGGCCCCAACCGGATCCGGCAAGACGCTCGCCTTTCTGATCCCGATGGTCGAGCGCCTCCGACGTGGTGCCTCCTGGCCACGGGCCATGGTGGTGACGCCGACTCGTGAGCTGGCCCTCCAGGTCGAAAAGGTGTTCCGTTCCCTGCGCACAGACCTTCGGTCGGCTGTTCTGTACGGTGGCGTCGGGTATGCGACCCAGCGTCTGGCCCTGAGGCAAGGCGTCGACGTCGTTGTCGGCACGCCCGGTCGGATCATGGACCTCAGCGCCCAGGGCAGGTTGTCGCTGTCGCGGATCGAGTACCTGGTGCTCGATGAGGCTGACGAGATGCTGGACGCGGGATTCGCGCCGACGGTCGAGAAACTGCTGGCGCAGACGTACGAGCCGCAGACCGTGCTTGCGTCGGCGACCATGCCGCCGTGGGTGACCAGTGTCATCGCGAAGCACACTCGGGACCACCTGGAGGTTCGGGTCCGTTCAGACGTCGAGAGCGCCCTCGAGCACGGCGTGCTGAGAGTCCCATTTGCGCACAAGCTGCAGACGCTCAGCGACGTTCTGAAGCGACACGATGCGTCGGCCATCGTGTTCGGCCGCACGAAGCACGGCGTCAACAAGCTCAACCGCAATCTGCAGCGCCTCGGCCATGACTCGGTCGAACTTCAGGGCAACCTGTCCCAGGTCGTTCGCGACCGCGCAATGGCTGCCTTCCGTGGCGGCCGGAGCCAGGTTCTTGTCGCCACCAACGTAGCCGCACGCGGCATCGACGTCGCTCGGGTTGGACTCGTCGTCAACTTCGAGCTGCCGGATTCGGCCCATTGGCTCACGCACAGGGTCGGCCGAACGGCGCGCATGGGCGACGCGGGCCGAGCATTGACCTTCGTGACCCCGGAAGACGAGCCGGCGTGGCTCAAGCTGAGCCGGCAAGGCGGGCTAGACATCCGTGAGATCGACGCGGCGAGCTTCATCGACGACGGACTGTGGCGCTACAAGGACCACCGAACGGTTTTTCCAGCACAGGCGACCGGTGCCTCGGCCTCCCGCCGAACGCTCGGGCGACCGAAGCGATGGCAAGCACGAAGGCGGAATCGAACCTGGGGCGCGCAGGTCTAGACTGCACCCTAGCGACAGGCTGGCGTTTCCTCCCGTGAACCTGCCGATCTCTTAGCCGAGAAGGAAACAAGGAGTCACGATGCACGCCAGCCATAGGCCTACTGCGCTCCTGGTCGATGAGGAGCCGCTGTCACGAAAGGCCGAGCAGATGCGTCTCGAGGGCGAGGGCTACATGGTGTTTGCCGCAAGCGGCCAGTCAGAGGCGCTTGCTCAAGCGAGGGTGACGGCACCGAACGTGATCTTCGTGCACGTTGTCGCGGCCGGCGGCAACCTACCGCTGATCCAGGCTCTGCGCTCAGACGACGCCTGCCGGCACATTCCAATCGTCGTCATCCGCGGGGCGGCCGATGTGCGGATTGCCCGCACCAAGCTCAAGGCGGTCCCCCGCGACGGCTGGTAGACCGGCGGAACTCTGGTGCGGGGCGGTCCAATCGACAGCCCTGCCTGACCTCCGCATGAGCTGATCGCCCGATAGTCCGGACTAGCCACGGTTTTCGCGACCCAGAGCGCCCGATAGTCCGGACTATCGCCAATACGTCGGCGCCGGTCTCAAGCGGCCGGGCCGAGGATCCTTACCCCGACTCTCGAATCAGCACCTCACGTAGCTGGGCCTCTGTTGGTGCGCCCTGAGCCCCGTGCTCGGTGCGAAATACCCGACAACTCATCCCGATCGGCTCGGTGCCGGTCGCGAATGGATCGCGTCCGTCGATAAGAATCGTGGGCGAACCGCGAAACCCGATTCGCTCCGCCATCTCAGGCGAGTCGATCACCTGGTACTCCAGGGCGACTTCCTGTCTGTCCAGATCCTGGAGGACGTTGGCCAACCTCCGGTCCGCCAGCTTCCAGTGCGGGCATCCATCGAAGTACTGAACCGTGATCTTCATTGCCTGGCCATCCAGACCTCATGATATCCTGATTTCCAGATATGTGTTCGCGACTCCTGGCTCCAATCGACCGTTCCTCCGCGGCACGTTTCTTTCGAGTGCTGGGTGATCCGACCCGCTTGCACATCCTCGAGCTGCTCGACGGGCGCGACCTCACCGTGAGCGAGCTGGTGACGGCCGTCGGCCAGCCGCAGCCGAGAGTCAGCACTCACCTGGCTTGCCTTCGCCACTGCGGATTCGTCAACACCGAGCGCCGCGGCAAGGAGATCGTGTACAGCCTTGCGCTTCGCGGCCTCGATCGGATCGCTGCCAAGGCGGAGTCTGTTCTGGAACCGATCGCCGAGCGCCTGGCGACGTGCACACGAATCGGTCCCGATTGGGTATGACGGCGAGACTTCTCGAATGATCCAGGGGCTGAGGTGATCTAGGAGGTAGCGATGCCAAAGGAGATCGATCGCGAAGAGCTGCAGCGTCTGGTCGCCGGTGGGGCTCAGCTGGTTGAGGTGCTGCCGGCCGACGAGTACGCCGAGGATCACCTGCCGGGGGCGATCAGCATTCCGCTTTCGCACATTGGCGCCGATGGCACGAAGCGCCTCGACAAGAATCGAGCGGTGATCGTCTACTGCTGGGACGTGGCTTGAGACATGTCCCCGCGAGCCGCGTGGCGGCTCGAGAGCCTGGGCTTCGGCGATGTCTATGAGTACAAGGTCGGCAAGCTCGACTGGCTGGCCGCCGGACTCCTCACCGAGGGAACCAATGCCCAAAAGCCGCGAGCCGGAGCGCTGGCGCGCAAGGACGTTCCGACCTGCGGTCTCGACGAACGCCTGGCTGACGTGCGCCAGCGCGCGCGGGCCGCGGGTTGGGACGCGGCGGTGGTGGTCAACAGCGAGCGCGTCGTTTTCGGCCTGCTGCGGTCAAAAGAGCTGGCCGCTAACGGCGACCAGCTGATTGCACAGGTGATGCGGCCCGGGCCGAGCACCTTCAGGCCTTACGTGCTGGCAGCGGAGATTGCGAAGACCATGGTCGATCACAAGCTCGAGAGCTCGCCGATCACTAGTTCCGACGGCAGGCTCGTCGGCCTGCTTCTGCAAAAGGACGCGGTCGAGGCGGCAGGGAGCAGTAGCGCCTGATCGGTTAGTGTCCGAGGGACGCGCATCGAGCTGAGTCCTCAGCTCACGGCCTTCTTCACGAGCGCGCCGATCTTTGCCTCTTCGGCCGCGGTCAACTTCTTCAGCGCATAGGCCACCGGCCAGATGCCGCCTTCGTCGAGGTTCGCCGTGTCGTTGAAGCCGAATGTCGCGTACCTGGTCTTGAACTTCTTCGCCGGTTGGAAGAAGCAGACGATCTTGCCATCCCTCGCATAGGCGGGCATCCCGTACCAGAGCTTCGGCGAGAGGTCTGGCGCGCCGGCTCTGATGACTGCATGGAGCCGCTTGCCCATGGCGCGATCTGGTTCCGACATCTCAGCGATCTTCGCGAGCACGGCGCTTTCCCCGTCCGCCTTTCCCACCTTCAGCTCCTGGACGCGGTCCTTCATCGCGCCCTTTTCCTCGTCTGTGAAAGCCTCGTACCTCCGCTTGGTCACGGTGGTGCTCCTGGCGGACTTCTGAGTGTCCTTCATCGCAGGTTTCCTCCTGTAGGCGTTTTGATTTCTGGCGATCCTCATGCTAATCAGGCGCCGCGCTCGATCCTGAGCACCGAACAGCGCGTGGCCGGCGCGGACCTGGTCTAGCGCCACGTCTACCTGTCACCGTAAGAGCCCTGCGGCGTGACTGCTTCTTCGTTTGTGATCACTTTGTGGTCGAGTGACCACCCAGGTCTCGAGGGGTCTGGTCATGCCGCCCTGGGTACCATTGGTCGGGTGGTCATCCGCGACCTCGTAAGGCTGCGCAAGGCGAAGGACCGCATGGATCGCGAGTTCGAGCGGCCGCTCGACGTGCCGGCCCTCGCGCGGACGGCAGCGATGTCGACCGGCCACTTCTCGCGTAGCTTCAAGGCTGCGTTCGGCGAGAGCCCCTACAGCTACCTAATGACCCGCAGGATCGAGCGGGCCAAAACCCTGCTCAGGCGTGGCGACATGTCGGTCACCGACGCGTGCTTCGCGGTCGGCTGTACGTCTTTGGGCTCGTTCAGCTCACGCTTCACCGAGCTGGTCGGCGAGTCGCCCAGCGCCTATCGGGCGCGCAGCCACTCGCCGGCCGCGGTCATCCCTCCCTGCGTCATCAAGGTGATGACCAAACCGATCAGAAATGAAGAAGCGGCTGCGCCACACCGCTCTTAAGGTGATGGCATGAGCCTGAAACTTCTCAACTGCTTTATCGCCGTCCATGACCACGACGAGGCGCTCGCCTTCTACCGAGATCTTCTCGGGCTCGAGGTGCGCGCCGACGTCAAATACGAGGGCATGCGCTGGACCACGGTAGGGCCCAAGGACCAGCCGGACGTCAACATCGTGCTCGAGCCGCCGCTTGCCGATCCGGGCGCATCCCCGACCGACCGTCAGGTCATGAAGGAGATGCTTGCCAAGGGTCTGCTTCGAGGCGTCATCTTCACCACCGACGACGTCGATGCGACCTTCGAGCACATTCGGTCGGGAGGTGGGGAGGTGCTCCAGGAGCCGATGGATCAGGCGTACGGCGTGAGGGACTGCGCGTTCCGCGACCCGTCCGGCAACATGATTCGGTTCAACCAGCCCAAGGCCTGACAGCAGCCGCGGCCGTCGCGCCTGCCGCGACGCCAAGAGCCGGCTGTAAGCTTCAGAGCGCTCCAGCGTGCCGTTTCACGTCATCCCAACGAAAGCTCAGGCGGTTGACCACGTTCACCACTCCATCGACATCGCGCGCCAGCCGGTAGAGGATCTCGACATCGGTGCGCCGGTCCACGCGGCCGGTAAGCGTGATGACATTCGACTCCACGTCGACGTCGATCCCCGAGGCTTCGGTCGGCACCACGGCCGGGAGCAGCTTGTGCAGCACCTCGTCGCGGAGATCCTCGTCGGTGCGCAGGAACACCTTCAGCAGGTCACTCCGGCTCACTATGCCCGCGATCCGAAGCCTCGTATCGACGACGACCAGGCGGCGGACGTTGCGCTCCCTCATGACGCGCGCCGCCTGGGCAATGGGTATGTCGGTACTCACCGTGACGACCGGCGAAGTCATCAAGTCGGCGGCGACGACACCATCCGCCTTCTCTCTTTGCTTGCGCTGTCGCAAGAGGTCGAGAGGGCTGATGGGATCCACATTTTCCTTCAAGAGGAGGTCCGACTCCGAGACGATGCCTATCGGGCTTCCTTGCGCGTCGACGATCGGCACTGCGCTGATGCGGTTCTCTTCGATGAGACGCACCAGCATCTTGAAAGGCGTGCTGGGGCTCGCCACGTGCACGCGAGCAGTCATCACGTCAGCCACCGTGCGGTGGCGCGGCAGCAAGCTCACGCGTCGAATCTCTGCTGCTTTTTCATGGCTTGAGGATCCGACCCGCGATGCCGGGCGGGTAGGGCCTTTCGACCCGCGAGAGTCTGTCCGATTGGCGTAGGCTCGGGCCGCCATGGCAGACGCCCGCGACCGAAGGGACGCCCTCCTCGAGGCCGGACTCGCGCTGGCGTCGGAGCTCTCGCTACCGATCGTGCTCCAGCGGATAGTGGACGTCGCCGCGCAGGTAAGCGACGCGCGCTATGGCGCGCTCGGCGTCCTTGGCGAAGGCGATCGCCTCGTCGAGTTCGTGACGACGGGACTGTCGGCTCGCCAGTTCCAGGCAATCGGAGACCTGCCCACTGGGCGGGGGGTGCTGGGGCTCCTGATCAAAGACCCACGCCCGGTCCGCATCCGGAACATCGGTGACCACCCGCAGTCGGTCGGCTTCCCCGTTAACCATCCCGCGATGCAATCGTTCCTCGGCGCCCCGATCCAGGCGATGGGCCGGGTCTTCGGCAACATCTACCTGGCGGACAAGAGGTCGGCGGACGAGTTCAGCGAGGACGACGAGGCGGCGATCGTCATCCTCGCGGCGCAGGCTGGGGTCGCCATCGCCAACGCCACCTTGTACGAAGAGGTGCGTTCGCGCGAGAGACGGTTGGAAGCGCTGCGGGACATAACCGAGCGAGTGCTTGCCGGCGGAACCGAGGCGGAGCTGCTCGAGAGCATCGCCGAACACGCGCGAGACCTCGCCGATGCAGACGTAGCCACCGTCGTGACCGGGAGCGGAGTTGCCGGAGAGCTGGTCGTCACCGCGGCCGCCGGCGCTTACGCGTCCGAGCTGCTGGGTCAGACCGTCCCGGCCGAGGGATCGATCTCAGGCGCCGTGATGAGCAGCGGTGTGGGGATGATCTTCGATGACGTCAGCCAGGACCCTCGGGCCTATCAGCCGATCATCCGGCTCGGCCGCCACGGACCCGCCTTCTTCGTTCCGCTGCGCGTCCCAGGCGGCGTTGCCGGCACCCTGATGGTTGGGAACCTCAAGGGAGGCAAGCGCTTCCCGGAAGAGACCAGGCGCCTGGTCGCCAGCCTCGCCGACGCCGCGTCGGTGGCGCTCGATTACGACCGCGTCCAGTCAGAGCTGCGCCGCCTCGGGCTCCTCGAGGAACGCGAGCGGATTGCCAAGGAGCTGCACGACGGCATCATCCAGTCGCTTTTCGCCGTCGGCATGGGCCTCCAGGCCACGGCGCTCATGGCCGGCAACCAGGACGTCACCAACCGGATCGAGCGGGCCGTCGAGCAGCTCGACGGCGTCATCCGCGACTTGCGGAACTACATCTTCGGCCTGCGGCCCGGCATCCTCGCTGACCGCCAGCTCGAGCAGGCCCTCCACAGCCTCGGCGAAGAGATGCAGGCCCGGTCGGGCGAGCAGGTGGAGGTGCTCGTGGACGCGGCCCTGGCGGCCAGGCTTTCGCCGCACTCGGCCGACATCGTGCAGCTGACGCGCGAGGCGCTTTCCAACGTGGCCCGGCACGCCGGTGCCAGGAACGCGAAAGTGATTCTGGAACGGAACGGTTCAGGGGCAGCGCTGGTCATCGAAGACGACGGCGTCGGTTTTGACGTGGACGGCGATTCGGCCGGAAGCGGCCTGAAGAACATGCGCGCGCGCGCCGCCGGGCTGGGCGGCACGATGAGGGTCGAATCGGCGGCCGGAAAGGGCACGACCCTTCGTATCAGCTTCCAGGTCTAGGGCCGAACGGCCTGCGGCGGCCGGGACCACTGACGGGATGGTTTCGCGAGCCGGGGTGCCACCATTAGGCTGATGGCCGGCACTCACGTGATCCGCATCTTGCTCGTCGACGACCACGAGGTCGTGCGCGACGGTGTCAAGTCGCTGATCAACGCAAACGGCGACATGACGGTCGTCGCGGAAGCCGGGACAGTCGCCGAAGCGGTCGCCCAGGCCGTGCGAACGAGGCCCGACGTGGTGGTGATGGACGTCCGTCTTGCCGACGGCAGCGGGATCGAGGCGACGCGCGAGATCCGCGCCAA
>WNGH01003530.1_pt1 | contig 21929 bp, 18 predicted proteins | sample 5400631 | NCBI WGS metagenome assembly WNGH01 (sample SAMN13153373, study PRJNA577476) | soil metagenome | isolation source: 115 cm soil or saprolite under Garry oak tree replicate 1 | place: USA:California | collected 2016-06-15
ACCTGCAACTGCTGATTGATCATCGTTGTCGCAATATCGTTCGCCAAGCGTGCGGCCATGGCCGCGCTTGGATTAACCACGTCGATCTCGAACAACTGCGTGTTGAGCTTGGTGGTGGAGGAGACATCTCCGGCAAGCTGCACTGCGGACAGGTCGGGGTAATGAGATGCAACTGCACTCAGTACCGAATTGCTTGTGGCCAGGGCTGCCTCCGTCTGCACAAGCTGATCACTGGCAAGTAAGTTGTTGTAATCCGATTGACTATTATTACTAGAGCGAATATCAACCAGGATAAGCACCGATGATTGATAGATGGGTGTCATCAACTTGCTTCCAATAAGTGTTCCCAGTCCCACTGTCACAAAACAGATGAGAATAAGCTTGAATTGTTTAACCAATATGTTCCAGTATTGTTCTAATGTCATTTTACTCCTCAGTTTCGCTACAAGGCACCATCGCCTCACTGCAAATAGCAAAAACTTCCTTATCAGTACAGGTATCACCTGACAGGTACAGTTCTCGTACCATATAAAGACCTCACATTTGCTGGAAAAACGGGAATTTTTGGAGTTTCGCCACGAGGATAAAGAACACTTTCATGAAGTAATAAAGAGTGGCTTTGTTTCTGCGAAGCGTAATCAAGTGTACATTCGTGCAAGCTCGTTGACCTCCCCCCTACTAACCCAAACACATAAGTCGTTGACTTAACTAAACAATACGATAATACCTTTGTTTTCATTTGTCAACATTAGCATTGACTACTACACCAAAATTCCTACCTGGCCTGCAAAGCAAGGAAGGCTAATGTTAAGGATGAGTGTTCCAATACTGCTTGCATGCTGCTATACCATTGCGGATACCCATTTCTATTTGAGGACTGTTCATAGGTGTTTCTGCTGTAGGGCCAAACCCTGAATCATCCCATCCATAAAAAACTAGTCCAGTGGCTCCATGCTCACAGAAACTTCTACTTTGTGTTTCGATATCTTTAGCAGTTGGTGTAACCGAATAAAAATTCGAATGCGCTCTAGGTCCTCCAAACGCCTGGGCTATCCCGATCAGCGGCTCTTTCCTTATATCCCATCTCCCATCCGCGTCTCTCCAGGCTCGCAAAAATTTTAGGAAGTAGTCCTGACATCGACCAGTCATATGTATTAGGAGCAGGGGTAGGAACTGTATTAGGGAGTACAGCAGTATAGAGATAGAGTCCTACTCTATCACATCCTTGAGGAGAGAAATTATCAGCAATCCAATCTTCCCATTCATATCCCTTATTCAGTCCTATGCTTCCACCAAATCCGCAAATGGTAGGACGACCTGGCATATACTGCTCGATGAGATCATGAATTTTTACAAGTATTGGTCTTGTACTTCCTGCATCCCATTGTACCCAGTCATCAAGAACCCAGTACCCAACAATTAGTTGATTCATTTTTTCTTGTTGCAAATGCGTAGAAATCGTTGCCAAAAGCGCATTTTCATCAACCAGCTCTGGATGAGAATCGCTTTCGCAATACTGACCTGGTCCAATGAGAGAAGGTTTGAGTAGTGCGGTGCGATGGCACTCATAGTAATGCAAATAACTCGAAATATATCCATCTATCACTTTCATGTGTAATGATTGGAGCTTTTGCCCTAGCTCGTCAGTATTAGAAGGAGGTTGACCATATTGAAAAGCTATCTGAACATCATCTGCAGCTGCATTCTCAGCTCTCTCAGGAGAATCTATGCTAAAACCTCCCAAGGTATGAGTTTTATAGAAATCTCCTGGAACATTTGTTTGTGCATTTGATATCAGATTTTGATTATATTGTATAAAGAATATAGAAAGAGCAAGAACAAAAAGAATCAGTATAAGAATAAGAAGAGTAGGTAATCGCTTCATAGTATTTTCAATCCAGTCTTGTTAAGTAAATAACCCGATGTGCAACTTTTAGTTGCCAAAGAAGAGATGTCGAGCGGATGTGCTATCAGCACTTTCTATCGATGGCACAAAAAACGATGCGCGCAATAGACTGCGCTTCAGCATCAGAGGATTATGATAATGCGTAACATATTCCCTGGCCATCTGTCCCATATTATGGCAAAAGGTCACATCGCTGCACAGACGGACAAGAGCTGCGCAGATGTCAGTGGCAGAGGCAGGCATAATGGCGATGCCTCGTCCCTCTGCAAGGAGCTGCGCATTTGATTGAGGCACCACTGATGCAATAATGGCGCAGCCCGCTGCCATAGCCTCAAGCACAGCCATAGAATAATTTGTTCCTCGTGTCCCAGTATAGAGAAAAATATCTGCTATTCCCAGGAGCGTAACAACATCGGACGGAGTGGCCTCACCCCACAGTACGCACACCGTCTCTAAATGATATCGCCCGATATCAGCTTCAACCTGTGAGTGCATTGGACCATCGCCGACGATGAGCACTTTCACTCGGGCCTGAACATGCGGGGAAAGCGCTGCTACTGCTAAGGCTATCCCTTCGATGGCGAAGTGCAAACCTTTTTCCGCGGCAAGACGATTGATCAACGTAATGACGATAGCATCTTCAGAAAGCCCCTGTTCCGCACGTATACGTCTCCCGGACGCTCTATCGGGAGGAGTGAAGCGAGCCACATCAATCATGTAAGCGTAACGGATGATACGGCTAGGGTGGACGCCAAAGCGCTTGCGATAGACATCCTCAACTTCATTTCCCGCAACGAGAAATTGGTCAGTACAACATGTTGCCACCCATGCTAGAAGATGCAATGATGGCCAGTAACAGGCAAAGCGAAGGAGAGAAAGTATCTGCCCATACCACGGGTAGGCTTGAAGGTCTTTCATCCGTTCCATGCGAAAAGAAGGACTATCCAACAAAGTCACACTCCCATGATCCATACAGACCACACGTACTCCCCTCATCTTACCTACCAGGGCCGCGAAAGCAGCAGTGAAGACGCCATCTTGTGGCAGGATGAGACTATAGCCTGAGCCATGGTGCAGTAGCTTAAAGAGTTTACTCCATCCGCTCAAACAATAGAGCCAGACGCCAGGAAATTGCCAGGGAGATGCTATCCTGCGACCAAATATCTCAATCTCCAACCCGTCTGCACCCTGTCCTTTATGATGCGTGAGATACGTCATCTGCCACTGGTCGCTCATTACCTGGGCAACACCTTTAAGGACACCACGCATACCCCCCGGAACTGGAAATGCGGTGATCGGCACACAGACGCGATCAACCTCGCCGTGTTTATTTGCATCGACAGTTCGATAGATAAGGCCCCCCAATATAGGCTTCAGCGTGTAATCCCAATAGGTACGAACACTACTAGCAATCAAGCGACGTAACCTACACCCAAAGCTATGTTGATATCCTTCCCAACGAGTCGCTAAAGCGGCACAATATTCGCAACCGGAGTACCTGGCAAACGCTTCGAGTAATGTGATATGCAACGAGTGGCAGGACTGAGAAGCAAGGCGTTTATGCAGCAGGTCAGAGTAAGTCCAATAGCCTGTGTCAAATGCATCGATCAGCCTATGCAAAGCTGTAATACTACACTGTATCAAAGCTTCGATCGTACTCTCCTTTGTGAGAGTGACATAATCATACAATCCGAACAGTGCCAGGATGTATCCCTTGAGGATATGCGCTGCTGGATAGACTGCTACCTCTTCGAAGAAGACACCGTTATCTCCGATAGGTGTGCTAACTCCGCCATCGAGAATATCCAGTTCAAAGGTGCGCACAGCACGGCGAGCGGTCTGTAAAAACGCATCCTCTTGAGTAAGTTGATAGGCACGCATAAGTACAGAGATGGCATTTCCCTGTGTCAATGCAGACAACCAGGGCTGAGAGGCGTGGTATTCCGTTGCAGCGATAGTGATTGGCCATCCGCTAGCATTGTTGGAGAGATGCGACTCATGGGCAAGGAGCCAGTGTGCGTGGGTCATAAACGCTTCTTTCTGCTCATCATCCCCATGCGTGAGATAGGCATTCCAATGTGCAAGCGCATATTGCGCACGTTTCGTGGGATGATATGCAGAGGAAAATTCTCCGGCAGCGACATGGTACTGTGCATGTGCTTCATCCAAAGTGCCAAATGGCACATTCAGCAACGGAAACATATCAATAGGATAAGGAAGCAGATCAGATAGCACCCTTTCTCTCCTGTTCAAGATGGGCTGCAAGTCTCTTGAGGCCGACCTCAAGTGAGATTTGCGGCGTGAATTGGTATGCAGAAGTAAAGGACACTGGATCGATCACAAATCGTATATACTCGGCGGCGTGACCCTCATGGGTAATGAGAGGCTCCAAACCGAATGTATGGGCGGCCCGTTTGACTATCTGATTGACACTTTCACCACTCCCTACCCCCAGGTCTATGCAGCGTACTCCATCGGAAGGCGGCGAGGTCAAAACTGCCAAAAGCGCTCTAATCGCATCATCGATATACATCGCATCGATGTAATTATCTCCGTCACCTATCACAGTAAAGTGCGGATTGCGCTCAAATGCGAAGCGATGGACAAGTTTCGTATACAACTTACGAGCTGGTTCATAAGGGCCATACGCACCAAAGAAGCGAATGATAGTTGCATGTCTGGGCGTTTGATGATGGTAGGCGAATGCTCGAATGTACTGCTCCGCAGCAAGCTTAGAGATGGCATAGGGCAACGTTGGCGAGACCGCAGACGTCGGTTCCACAAGTCCAGTTAGCCCAACATAGACAGCACCAGATGAAAGGTAGACAAGATGCTCGAAAGAGCAACACTGGAGTATGTGCACCAAGCCAACAACATTGGTCGTCAAATCGTGGACTGGTCGCTCAATCGAATCAGGAATAGACGTGTTGCTTGCCAGAGCAAGGCAACTATCAAAATTTCCCCCCACACGGCTCATAGCCTGCTCAACCTGATGCCCATCAGTTAGATCGGCTGCCACAGGTTGGATGTGATGCAGTTGATGAGCCTCCAAGAAAGGCAGGAAGTCGGTGTTGCCTGGACGGTACAGTGCAACTACCTTCCAGGAAGGAGGAATGGCAAGAAGGGCATTTCGACCCAAAAATCCCGCCGCTCCAGTAATCAGTAGCCGCATCAATGTCCTCCATTCAGAGCGCATTCAGCACGCTGACGATAGTACTCCACTGTTCTGGCTAAACCCTCATCAATTGAGACATGAGGTTCAAATTCAATCAGGCTCTTCAAGAGTGTGATGTCAGCCCTATGGCGACGAACGTCTCCTGGGCGTGAGTCGTGATGCTGGGAGGGGATTGTGCGCCCCAGGATATACTCAATCTTCGTCTTGAGATCGGCTACGCTAATCTCCTGGCCGGACCCTATGTTCACCACCTGCCCACGTGCTCGTGAACACTTATAGAGGTCTAAGGCGGCCCGCGCTGTATCTGTGACGTAAATATAATCGCGTGTTTGTTGCCCATCGCCAAAGAGCGTGAAAACGCGCCCCTCAAAGGCACATCTCAACATAGTCGGAATAATACCGGCATATTGCTGATCATTCTGCCTTGGGCCGTAATTATTAAAGGGCCGCACAACGAGCGCATCTACACCAAAGGTGGCGGCGTAAGTGCGCACAAGGTGATCACTAGCAGCCTTACTGGCTGCATAGGGTGTTAACGGATCAAGCGGGTGATCCTCGCTCATTGGAACAGCCCTGGCAGAGCCATATGCCTCTGACGAGGAGAAATGTACTAACGTTCCAAAGCGGCCCTGGCGCAGTAGTTCGCAGAGCACCGAAGTAATACGGACATTCGTTTCGAAGCAAAACTGTGGGCGCTCCAGCGAAGTAGGAAGAGGGATCACTGCAAGATCGAATACAACATCGACCGCTTCCAACTTTGCAAACGTTTCACGAACTGCACCCCCATCTGAAGCATCTACGTGAAGCACACACAGATTCGGCATCTGGCGATATGCCTCAGTAAGATTGGAAGTTCTTCCCAGGAAGAAATTATCAATGATAGTAAGTTGTCCTACCCCCTCCGCTATCAGCAGATCAACAAGATGGCTGCCTATGAAACCAGCACCTCCTGTTACCAATACATGTTTTCCCTTTATCGTACGATTGGATGCATCCATCAACCCGTTCCTCATTCCTCAACAAGCACGTGAATCCTACATCTGAACACGCGAGGTATAGACTTGCGTCGGGCAGTCCTTATAGCTCACCTTTTCGTAGGAATTCCTGTTACTTACTTTTCACAATCTTTATAGTACATGATACGGTTCTCTCCAAATATATGAGTGTATCTACGCATCTGATTTATAAAACCCTTGCTCATTTGTTCATGTTAGTATACTGAGAAGTAAAGAGAGATGAGCAAGGACAGACACTATTCCATCTATTTATTTTTGACCCTGATTAGAAATATTTGATGTAACAAGTTAGGAGTGATAGAAGTGCAAAAAACAAATGTAGATGTAGAACAAGAGCTTGTGCGCATACAAGAGGAATACAAGCAAAGAGCTACGTATCAGCCATTTGCCGAACGTTATAGTCTTTTTAATGAAGCAGCACTTCTTCAGACTCATGGGCTAGAACGCAATACGCTGGCATTGCTCAAAAAACACCGCTTTACCCACCTGACTGACAAGAAAATTCTGGATATTGGCTGTGGTGGTGGCATGCAACTACAGCGCTTCCTCGCCTATGGAGCCAAACCAGCTAACCTCTCAGGAATCGACCTTATACCTGCACGAATTGAACAGGCTCGCTCTCTGAACCCTTCAATCGACTGGCAAGTAGGCAGTGCTCACCAACTCCCTTATCCAGATAGGAGTTTTGATCTCGTAACACTCTCTGTAGTATTCAGTTCTATTTTGAACAAATCCCTTCGCCAGAGTATTGCTGATGAAGTGTGGCGGGTACGCAAAGCAGGCGGCCTTATTCTCTGCTATGATTTCGCATACTCTAACCCACGTAACCCCGCCGTGCAAGGGATTCCGACGGATAACTTTGGCCCCTCCGATTGCACGCTCACTAGCGCCCCACATGCGTTGGCTAGCCGACGCCCTTGAACAGATTAAGATCTTCAATACGCACATCATGGTTGCGATCAGCTTAGATGAAGCCAGACTATGAATTTGTATCGTCAACTTCAACCAAATCTGTCTAGTACATTGAGGCTCAAGAGAATCCATGATAGAATAGGAGGAAAAAGCCAAGGAGAACAAGCCATGCCCAAACGAGCAACCAAAGTTGTGCTGAGTGAGAAAGAGCAAGAGGAGTTAACGCGGATCAGCAGGCGGTCTCGAAGCGAACAACAACAGGCGTTGCGAGCGCGCATCATCTTAGCTGCAGCGCAGGGCCATTGCAATGCCCAGATAGCCCGTGAGTTAGACATCAATGTGGACACGGCACGCCTCTGGCGAGATCGCTGGGTCGGATTGCAAGGGATTGACCTGGACACGTTGAGCATAACGGAGCGCTTGCAAGATGGGCCGCGGTCGGGAGCGCCACTGCAGAGCACGGTATAGCAACGCTGTCAGATGGCGGCTTTAGCGTGCGAGGCTCCCAGTGAAGCAGGACGCCCGCTCAGTCAGTGGACCGGGCGCGAAATCGCCGATGAAGTGATGAGGCGAGGTATCGTCCAACAGATTTCCCCACGGCATGCCGCACGGCTGCTAAAAAAGGGGGCCTGCAACCCCACCGCTTCCGCTCCTGGTTGACCGCGGTGCCTGACGAGCGGCGCGAGGAGAAAATTGTCGAGGGGTGTCAGTTGTACGCGAGCGCCCCCCAACGGGCCACGCACGGGGAACGCACGATCAGCTTGGATGAGTTGACAGGCGTTCAGGCGTTGGAACGCAAGCACCCTGACTTGCCCATGCAGCCCGAGCATGTCCTGCGGCGCGAATTCGAGTATATTCGCCATGGGACGTTATCCTGGTTCATCAATTTCGATGTCGTCACGGGACAGGTCGTGGCCCCGTCTTGGGGACCGACGCGCACCGAAGAAGATGCGCTTGCCCATCTCCAGCGCTTGATTGCCAGCGAGCCCAAGGCCACGCGCGTGGCACATCATCCTGGACAACCTCAACATCCATCAATCGGAATCCTTGGTCTGCTGGATTGCCGAGCTGGAGGGTATCGAGGCGGAGACGCTGGGGGTCAAAGGCAAAAGCGGGATCCTGCGTTCGATGGAAAGCCGAGCGGCCTTTTTGCATGACCAGACACACATGATCGTGTTGTCCTACACGCCCAAGCACGCGTCTTGGATGAATCCGGTTGAAATCTGGCTGAGTATTCTGGTGCGCAAGCTGCTCAAACGCGGCAATTTTCCGTCGCTGGACGACTTGCGTGACCAGATCCTCGCTTTCATTGATTATTACAATCGTACGATGGCTAAACCCATCAAGTGGACCTCCACTGGGCTCACCTAATCATGGAGCTATTTGTGCCTCAGTGTACTAGTGATCTAAAGGATCATTTGATCGAAAGACATCAAAGGGACACGAGAGCCTGATAAAGTGATTCGAGTTGCTTTGCAAGAACAGCGCAGCTATGATATGCAATGACCCAGTCACGTGACTGCCTGCCAATTACCTCTGCCGCATCTGGACATTGAAATAGGCGTTCAAGATGCGCATCTACCTCATCTGCACTCGTGGCTTGGCATAATGGCGGCATCGTGGGATATACCCCTGGATAGCGAAATGAAGCGATGACTGGTTTGGCGCAACTCATCGCTTGTAACTCTGACAGCCCTAGTGCTCCCACTCCGAACTGACCAACCACAACATCGGCCTGCCAAATGAGTTGTTGCACTGCCTCAGGGGCCACTCGAGGAATGAAGTCAAAACGTTTCCCATAGCACTGCTGATAGATTGGACTCAGCACACCATAATCCAGCAGCTGCACGCGAACTTCTGGATGGCGTCTAGCAAACCGCTCAATCCCCGTCGTGGCAATCTCCACACCTTTGCCTGGTTCGAGGCGAGCAAAAAGCAAGACAGTCCAGGGTCGTGACAGTCTATCCTCTGGCGGTGCGAAGTGGGTTGTGTCAACCGGCGCCGGAACGAAGACAGCATCTGAACGCAGAGATCGAACAACAGGCAACAAATCTGGCGTAATACAGAATACCGCAGCAGCACGACGAAACACTGGAGCTAGTAATAGACGGAAAAATGGTATCTTTAGGCGGTTACGCACATCACTTCCATGGCAATGTACCACAAAAGGCGTCTGACTCAAGAGGCCGAGTATTCCATAGCTGGCCCAATGGACGTGAACAATATCAAAATGATCCCGATTGAGGTAACCAACAACATGGCGCAAGTCGAATATGCGCACTGGTATCATCGCAGCCTTGATTGGTAATGGTGCATTGGCACTAGCAAGGCTGGGTTCATAAATGGTAGATATATGACCACGGAGGGCCAAGCTATGCGCGTAGAGGTTAGCGACTCTATTAATGGTATGGATATGGAGAATCCGCATCATTGTGGATTCTCCATATGGGCATCTAAGATGTCCTGATAAAAATCAATGAGCCTTCGACTTTCGTTCTCCCAGCACAAATCTTGTTGGGTTGCAGCTAAAGCATTACCACGCATGCAAGCTAATGCATCAGGATTGGCCAGCATCTCACTTATAGCCTGCCCGATATCCTTGGGTTCAAGCGAGTGTACAGTACACCCGACATTGTAAGTCCTGATAATATCCGCAACTGCGTCAAGGGACGAAGCGAGAATAGGCAGGCCAGCCATCAGATACTCAAACAATTTGTTTGGCAAACACATCTGGATATTCGGCGTGAGCGTGTGCCCATAACTTGGTGAATAGACGACAAGACCGATATCTGCCGAAGCAGTCCAGTTCAGCAGTTCTGCATAGGGCACCGGTGGAATAATTTTGACCCGATCACTCACCCCTTCACGGCTAATTAGTGTCTCAAGATCAGATTGAATAGCACCTCGGCCCATCATGACGATCACGATACCTGGATCCATGAATCTGGCTGCGGGGATTAACCTGTCAAGCCCACGACTCTCCAGATTCCCTTGATAAAGGGCAATGCGCGTATCGGAGCCTAGACCAAGATGGCTCCGCAGTCGATCATTAGCGATGGGAGCCTGATACCCTGGAATATTGCGAATTACGACGGCTGTTCGGCCACCATAGCGTTTGCGCAATTCACGCACAATGGGGGGTGAGACAGTGACAATGCCTGAACAGCGAGCCATCATCCGCTTGAGGAGAGGTACAGCAAGCCTATGCAACCAGCTCCAGCGAGTGACATTCGGTTCAACCAGAGGTAATTCATGGGCATCAAAGATCAGCGACCTTCGGTGCAGGCATGCAGCCATGTAACAGGCAGGCAGTGCCGTGTCATCATGGGCATGATAGATGTCTGCCGGTACACTAAGCAAATGGAGAGTCCCACGTACCAGCACAAGTGCTATTTTCACCAGAAACCACGGCTTGAAACGCACTGCAATGAACCAGCTCGGCATCACAAGGTGTTTCATATGAACACCATCGATATCCTCCTCACGCGGTCGCGTGCGGTCGCCTTCAATATCAACAATAGATACCTGCATACCTGCCCGCGCCAGCGCAGTCGCCTCACGCATTACGCGAACGTCTGTGCGAGCTGTTCCTAAAACATGCATACAGACCCTTATCGTCGAGTGCAGCGTACTATTTTCTGGCTTTAATGCTAGAGCTCCAGAATAGGTTCTTTGTTCCACAGCTAAGAAATCCTCCAATCGAAAGAAGTTGAGACTCATCCTGGAGCACTCACAGACGATATCTGTACCTGCGAACGCGGATGAGCCATTGGTCTAGTCCAGTTTGCGAGCGAAAATGATTTTGGCACCAGGGGAATTGCCGTTAGAGCAGAGATGGCAGGCAAGTTGATCTGCCTTGATCACGGCTGGTCCTACCACACTAGCGATTGTATTGGAGCGCCCCCACAATCCAGTTGCTTTCCAACACGCCGAGAGGACCTGGAAAGCTAGATGGTTGCGGGCCTCCAAGGGATTGCTGAGCAGAACGGTGGCCGATCGTATCGAATCGATGGTAAACCCGTTCGCTGCTAATAGATCTCGATACTCAGCGACTGAGCGCACTTTGTTGTGTACGGCATAGGAGTGTTTAGGCACATACCCCTGACCTTGTACAATCGGATCAGAGATAATGAGCCAGCCGCCTGGCTTGCAGTGATGTGCAAAGTTGGCAATGGCATGCCTAAGGCCTTCAGCATCAATGATATGCAGCAACACATCAAAGACGGAAATAACATCGAAGCGCATTGTATCCGGTAGCGGTAATGGTACCGAGCTGACATCAGCCTTCACAATCAGATCATCTGGGAACTCACTCTTGAGCCTATCGACACTCGGTTGCGCAAAATCCAGTCCTGCCAGGAAACTCGCGCCATGTCGATGCCAGAATTTCAGCCAGATACCCGTACCCGCCCCAATGTCGAGGACAGAGTGATCTGTAAGGTTGGCTAGCCCGTAGTGGCGCAATGCTAATTCAACTTGATACATACGTGAACGATATTGTTGCTCCACAAAGCGCGGTGAACGACCAAGATAGCCAACTCCTGTAATATCGGGATGCGCTTGCAAACGCTGTTCCCAATAGTGCAAAGGATTAAATGTTTCTTCCAATTTCTGCATACTGCGATCCTTTCATTAAAAAGGGTGTTTCCACCATTACTTCTCCTCAAACAATGATCACAAACTGTTCTTGGAGCCACGGCTTACAAATTTTCCCAATAAAACTAGGCAACCACCATAGAGCAAAAGAGCAATTATATGTAGACTCCAGGCCACATATGTTTCCTGGAACTGTGTAACAAAATCGCTGCCTACATAAAGCACTATGCCTATGAGCAATGCAGCAACAAACGCTCTAAGCTGAAATGCAATCGGGTAGATGCGCTGATTCACGACATAGGCGACACCTGCCAATACCATATATGCCAGCAGCGTTGAGAGAGCCGCACCCATAGACCCATAGAGGCGAATTAAAATAAGGTTGAGTCCAACGTTGACGAGAGCGGATAGTGTTGTGAAGATAACCGCAAACCAGGTTTTTCGCTGTACTGAAACCCCAATAGTGAAGATGACATATATTCCATAGAACATAATTGACACGGCAATGATGGGTATGATCGGTGTTGCTGAAGCATAAGTATGTGGAAAGAGTACATTAAGTACACCAATGCCGATAAGCGAAAGACCAAAGGTGGCAAAGAGTAGTATGATACTGAACCAGAGGAAAACATGTCGAAACATTTCGGTCGCATCGTTTCTCTTGGCGATGGCGAACATAACAGCAGGCCAGGCCAGAGAAAATGGTGCTATGACCACAGAGGACAGTACACCACCCAGGCTATAGGCGACTGCATAGTTAGCAGTCTCCGCCAGTGTTCCCAAATGACCCAGGAGATAGCGATCCGACAGTTGCAGTACCCATACTGATACAAAGTTGGCCACATTCGGCACACCGAAGGCCAGAAGACCTTTGGCAATGTCAAAGCGTAGGAGTACACCAGCACGTAGTAGGATGACTGGCAATGTAGCAAGAGCAATGACAGCATAGCCGACTCCCACCGCGATCAAAGAGCCTGTAATTCCCCAGTGCAGGATACCTACTAGAACAATATTTGCTCCTAGAGTAGCAAGAAGATTAGCGATGGACAACACCGAAAAGAAGAGGGCTCGGTTTTCTGCACGCAGCCATGATAACCCAGGTAAAGCCAGATTCTGTAGAAGAATCGCTAAAGCCGCAAAAAGTACAGGATTGCTGAAGGACGCGGTGCCAAACAGTAGCGTTGAGAGCATTGGCGCAGTTAGTACGATTGTCAGTGCAGTAGTGCCTGAAACAGACACGAGGAGAACCACTACGGTCGATAGAACTCCTAAACGATCATGTTGCGATACATAATCAAAACCATAGGCGCGAAAAAAAGCTGAACCTAAACCTAGCTGAGTGATACCGGCAACGAGAGAAATAACCGTATTGAGTACCGCAAGAACACCATAATCTGTATGTGAGAGATGATAGGCTAAAAAAGGCGCAAGTATCAACGAGATAAAGGGGGACGTTAATGAGGCAATCGCATAGATGCCAGAGTTCTTTATTAGATTGCGCATCAGAGTTAAGGGATACTCGTCTGTGCGAAAAGGTGACGCGGTTTTCTTTGCGACTTTTACTACAGGAAGCATCCAGGTTAACTGTTCTTCGACAGGAAACCCGTTGAGCGCAACAAAGTCAGTTGATGAGAGACCAGCATTTATAATCGGTAACACGAGCGTAGGAGACTCGCTAAGATCGGGAATAGTGCCATCTTCTACATTGATACCATTGAGTATAGACGCTGTTTCTGCTGAAAATGGCACAGCATCGGTAGCCTTTCCTTTGCCTGGTTCAAGACTTTGTAACCCTTTTGTCGTCATGCTTGTATCTCGCTCTCCCTGTCACTAGGCAGTTTTTTCACTATCAAAGGAGATGCCATAGCTCCTAGAATCAGCCACCCTACTGCTGCTAATGGAGGGAGGGTCCAGCCATTGATACTCAAGCTGTTGATACTTAAAGCAATAATTGCAGCAATGCCTCCTCCTATCAAGGAACGGGTTCTTGCATCAACCAGAAGCCAATTGCGCCAAGCGCACCACAAAGCAAATAATAGGAGGGCAAGAAATACAAGTAGAACAGGGAGACCTGCCACTGCCCCCAATTCCAAATATGCATTATGTGGATGGGCTAAAGGAATATACTGAACTGGGTCTCTATAGGGTTCCGCCTGCTGAAGATAATTCGTGGGACCCAGACCTATGCCTGTAAAGGGAAAAACTCTGATTATATTTATGGCAGTCTGCCAGGCCCCAGAACGCAGCAATAATTCTTTTGGATCTGATGCGTGTTGGAATAGAAGATTAATTTCGGTTGGGTAAATTATCAGCAATATTCCCCCTACAATCACCATAAGCGCAGGAACCAACATACGGTAGTAACTACGTCCAGCAAAGAGGATAAAGGCAATGATACCCACTAAGGCACCTATCCACGCACCAACACTGTAGGTGAAAAGGAGTGCAATTGACATAAGGAGCATTTCGGTAAAATACATAAGTTTTGATAGAAAAGAGTTAGCTTCAGCAAATAGACCCAGGGGAAGAAGGAGTATCATCGCGAAAAAAGTACCATTCCAATCAGGATTTTCAAAGAATGATCCAGTCCGAGTGGCATTAGAATCAGCTAGTCCGAAATTTGATACCTGCGCAAGGTATGTATCAAAATGTGGTGTGCTAAACAAAACTACTCCAGTTTTCGTTTGAATAATTGTATGTATAGCTAGCAAAGTTCCCAATATCGCAAGCACGTGGAAAAGAGTCCTCAGATGTATCTTATTCCTAGCAACAAGCAATCCTAACCAAAACATCACCAAAGCCCCAAAAATGATGTTAGGATAGTAGAATGCAAGCTCATAGGAACCATGACTGCCTTTTATGGTTGGGGGGATAGTGATTATAAGAAACAGACACCACAGCCACAGAGCACGAGGGGTAACCCACAGATAGCGTGGAGAGCGTATGAACAAGAAAAGCAATAGCCCAACTGCAACTGTAGCCCCAATAATTTCCCGCCCTAGAAACCAGTCAATATAAATGTGAGCAAACACTATCATCGCTACTGCCAATTCATCCTGGCGTAGAGCAAGAATTATGATGAATAAAAGGACGCCAATAATAAGTGCAACATTAGAAGTATCTAGAGTTCCTAACACGCCGCCTAATAATACAGCCGTTAAAATCGCCAAAATTGGGAAAATTGCAGAGGCAAGTACAAGTGCGATTTCTCTATGTGCCGAAATTTTTTCGCCAATAACACCATTTTTCATCACTACCACTTCTTCCTATTGAGCTAACAGTATTTTAAACACAACACAGCTAAAACCGGCATAGCTCATTGCTCACAATAGCTACTACCATTCAGCGTAGCACGACGGCCAGCTTGGGCATCTTCAACACTTAAAGACTCATCTACAAGCATAATCAACTCCTACGTTCAGATCTTCATTCAAAGATTGAGTAAGTATTCCGTACTGTGTATGCTTGGACAACAGTCCTTGCCACTTATTCGTGGCAATTGAACACGATGGCAAATTCACTCTTAAGTTCAATCTCCATTGAATGCCAGCCTGCTTTTGAATAGTATACTGGTAATGCCAGCCGTGTTGATCTTTTTTAGCAACCGAGGGTACCTTCCAGTCGAGAGTAATGGTAAGGGTTTGACCATAGGAGAGGTTGAAGACACCAGCCCATACCTCACGCCCAAAGGCTGTGCTTGTGCCACGTTGCCTCCATCCATCCTGGGCTTGCAAGGTACTATCTGATGGTACATAGACGCGTACATAGTCTCGATACAAGCTTGCACCATAGTTTTGACCATTAGCCAGCCATGCGTAACTGATAGTAGTGTGATGCATGGCATCACCATTTATATTGATGTTCACCTCGTCGTTTAGTGTGTAAGTGAAAAAGTTATTAGCTTTATCCGGAGCAATATTCGCATCCACAATAAAGAGACTATCACTTGCTGGTGATTGGATTGCAGCATCCAGATGCTGTTGCGCTAACAGATTTTCTGCTGAACTAAGGTTGAAATAGAGCTGGATGTCCTTTGAATGTACTGAATTGATCATGAGCTGTAAAACTTTGGGCAAAGCTGAAGAAGAGATTTGATGTACACGGTCTAATAAATGCTCTGCTAACAGCTCTGTGAAGCGTTTACGCAGCGACGAATGACCATCGGGCGAAGGAATAAGATCGCTTCCTTCTCCTGCAGCTCTCCCACCTAATTGATGAAAGTGGATCCGAGCAATCAGATTCTCTGATGTCACCACTTCTTGATACTCTGGAACGCTGATTGGCCCCGTAATTGTGAGAATCTGCTGAATAAGTGCAGGAGTAATGGCAATTACGCCTTGAATAGGAACGTTGCCGCCTTCTTGTTTATAAGTTTGCTCTCCATAGCGGGCTGCTGTAGGAAAGTCCGCGTCGAGATTGGAGTCACGCAAACTCCAACTGCTCCGGGCCAGGTCAAACCATGAGTAAGTAGATGGATAAGCAATAACATGGCCGGCAGCTTCAAAAGGTCTATCGAGTAAGTCAACATCTGTAATATGAGCAGCTGTTAACCGTCCCCCCGAAAGCGTGGCGATACCATAGTTGCCGATGAAACCACCACCAGGTCGTAGCTCGGTTGAGTCGAGTACCTCTATCAGATAGTTTGCTGGTGTACCGATGCCAAGGAGTGCGGGAGCAACAGGCAGGAATTGCTCAACAGTATTCAGCCATCCCTGAACCATTGGTAGCTCTTTATGAAAGGTATCTACCAGTTTCGGGATGCGTGAATCGAGTTGCATATCGGATGGCTGTAGCTGATTAATTTCATTGGTGGCCTGAGCAAGCGCAAGCTTTACCTCTTTAATATCTTGAGAGACTCTTGTAAAGTCTGACTGTGTGATGCCACGATCCTGAGGAGTTAATGGATCATGAAGTTCTGTGGCAAGTGTATTCAAGATATCGCTGCCCGCCACTCCAGCTTGAGAAAGTGTAATAGCCAGTGGTGCAAGATGTTGTGCTGCACTTACACGTGTGCCATACACTGGAACTTGCCTGGCATATACTGGTAATGACTGTAGATCGGTATTTAGCATGCTAAACGTCTTCAAGGCAGAGACAAACTCCTGTTTTGCTTGGGCCGTAATTTGTGCATCAAGAGGTTTCTGTGACCATGTAGTCATAAGCGTCTCCGCCTTTTGCAGGTGCTGTATTCCTGCTTGTGCAAGGGAGAGATCATTGTGATAGCGTGTATTGTATGTTTGGTAGCCAACCACTGAGAGAATTGAGCTGGCTAAGAACAGGAACAAAAGGCTACCACCGAGGACATAATGCTTTTTAGAACTGCTTTTTTTATGTCGGACCCGTACACGCACCCGCACCTTTTGTTTTTCTTCCGTACTTACTGGTTCTATCATGCTCACACGACCAATCTTATCAATAATTAAGTAGTCCTAATTCGACCACGTTCTTTTTAATGAGTTGTCAACTGCTAGCTTCTTGTGCATAACTTTGCCTTACTATTTAGTTCGCACCTAACCGGTCAGTACACTGATCAACTCTTGCTCACGAACAAGCTCAAAAAGAAGCTCCCGATGCCGCATGACATCTTCATGCTCGAGACTATCCTCTAACGTTTCTATCCATTGGACAATCATCGCGAACGTTGGCAGGTTGTCTTTATGCGTAACACAGGAAATTTTGCTGTGAGTTGTCGGAACTAACTCTTCATCTGCTCCTGCTAACGTTTCATGAAGGCGTTCACCAGGACGCAGGCCCGTATACACTATATGAATATCTCGATCTACCTGCAAACCGCATAAGCGAATCATTTTTTCGGCCAAATCTATAATCCGGACAGGTTTTCCCATATCCAGAAGATAGAGGCCTCCCTGATCGGCGATTGCAGACGTGAGAATGACCAATTCACAAGCTTCAGGAATAGTCATAAAATAGCGTGTAGCCTTGGGGTCCGTTACAGTTAAGGGACCACCCTGCTCGATTTGCCGGGCAAATATAGGCACAACACTTCCACGGCTGCCAATGACGTTACCGAAGCGTACCGCACAAAAGCGTGTTGTACCACTCATCGATTGTGCTAAGGACTGCACAATCAATTCTCCCAATCGCTTGGAAGCGCCCATAACGCTAACAGGTTCAGCTGCTTTGTCCGTTGAGATAAATACGAAATGGGCGACTGCGTATTGCTGAGCCAGATAGCATAAATGATAAGTGGCAAGCGCATTTGTGCGTATGGCTAAATCAGGATACTGTTCAAGCAGAGGAACGTGCTTATATGCAGCTGCATGAAATACAATATTCGGCTGCTTGTCTGCAAACAAGCGTGTCATTCTTTGCACATTAGTAATATCTCCAATATGGAGATATAAACTGGCGATATGTGGATGAGGCCGTAAACCCTCGGCCAAATCAAACAACCCGGTCTCGTTCATATCCAAAGCTATCAGCAGTTTTGGTTCATAGTCAAGCAATTGTCTACACAGCTGTGAACCAATCGATCCTGCTGCTCCTGTGACAAGAATAACTTGTCCTTTTAAACTGGCGCACGCCTCACTCGTTTCCAGCGGCACAACGTCACGCTCTAATAAGTCTGCAACATTGAGCTTATGTGGACTACGCCTTGATGAAGAGAATGACGTAGCTTTGATTCGATAAAAGCTGAGAAATAAGCATAATAAGATGCATAGGGTAACACTTAGAGGTAAGATGTACATCCCTACGAGCAAGTGCAGAACAATTGCTGTGTTAAAACCTAGTAGCATGACAATAAGATACAGCAGCATTGAAACTCTGTGTTGCTGCGGATAGTCAGTAATATTTCGGTTAATTCGCACTTCTTTAAAAGAGAAAACTGCTGTGATTGCATCAATAAAATACTTCATAGTACCCCATCCATATAAAGTAAGTCGTTTACCTTACACGCTTGCCTTTCACTTCCTATGTTCTGCAATAATCTGTTCGATAGCTGCGATGACATCTTCGACATCTTCATCAGCCATGCCAGGGTAGATAGGCAATGAGATGACCCGCTGATAAGCATGTAGTGCTGCTGGGAAGTCTTCTACCTGCAGGTGATACGTATCACGGTAGAAGGGGTGCAGGTGCAGCGGAATGAAATGCACACTGGTTCCAATATTTGCTTTCGTAAGCGCTTGAATGAAAGCATCCCTTGTAATCGTGAGCCGTTCTGGTCGTAATCGCAGTAAATACAGATGCCAGGCATGCTCCACATGGGCAGGATTTGGGGGTGGCTCGACCTCTGGCCACTGTGAGAAAGCTTCAGTATAGCGTTGCGCGATAGATCGCCGACGTTCCAACAGCCACTGACTCCGTGCTAACTGATGCAAGCCGAGGGCAGCAGCGATATCCGTCATGTTATACTTGTATCCTGCCTGTAACACCTCATAATACCAGGACCCTTCAGCACTATAGCGTTTCCAGGCATCTCTGCTGATGCCGTGCAACGCCATCATTGAGGCTCTTTCAGCAAACTCAGGATTTGCCGTGGTAAGCATGCCACCTTCGCCGGTCGCTAGCGTCTTCGTTGCATAAAAGCTAAAGGCAGTGAAATCACTGATTGTGCCTATCATCTGTCCTCGATATTTGGCAGGAAAGGCATGCGCTGCATCTTCAATCACAGACAGGTTATATGTTTTTGCAAGAGCACCGATTGCATCCATCTCAGCAGGTAGCCCAGCTATATGCACAACCATAATTGCTCGTGTCCTCGGTGTGATATGTTTTTCCAATTGGGCAGGATCGAGATTGCATGTAACTGGGTTGACATCGACAAAGATAGGCTTTGCTCGGAGGTACACGACGACTTCGGCTGTGGCCGTGAACGTGTAGACTGGCACGATCACCTCATCATCAGGTTGCAAACCAAGCGCATCAAGTGCAAGATGCATAGCGGCGGTCGCGGAATTGACTGCCAGGGCGTAGGGTGTCCCTACCCTTGTAGCAAACTCACGCTCAAAACGTTTTGTCTTAGGTCCAGTGGTTAACCATCCACTGCGCAGGGTATCCACCACTTCATCGATCTCCGCCTGGGTGATATGTGGTAACGCAAACGGAAGAAATTTCTGGCGTGGTAACGTTTTACTTTTAACGAGACTCCTATACTCCATGGCAAAGCACCACCTCAACTATTGTTTTCAAAATAATTAATACATCAAACAGGAATGAGCGGTGTTTGATGTAGTAGAGATCGTATTGGAGTTTGACCAGTTCGTCCTGCTCTCCGCTACCGTAGTCGTACTTCACCTGCGCCCAGCCTGTTAATCCTGGTTTGACACTCAGACGATAGCAGTAAAATAGATTGCTCTTTTCCAGTTCAGCCACATACTCTGGTCGCTCCGGCCGTGGGCCGATCAAACTCATCTCTCCTCGCACGATATTAAGCATCTGTGGTAACTCATCCATGTGCGTCGCTCGTAGGAATCGTCCTACTCGCGTCACACGCGTATCACTCCTGGTTGTCCACGCTCCACCTTCAACACGATCTGCATTAGTACACATCGAACGGAACTTGAGGATACGAAACGTTCGTCCCCGATAGCCTGATCGCTCCTGACTGTAGAAGACGGGACCAGGTGAGTCCAGCTTAATTAATACGGCCAGGATCGGTAACACTAAGCCTAGGGCTAATGTGCCACAGAGCCCAAAGGCAAGATCCATCATTTTACGCCAACATCCATAGAATGCCTTAATAAATTGCTCAGATGGGAGTGCCATATACCATTGATCACCAATATGTTCTACAGGAATTTTGCCGCTCGTGCTTTCATAGACTGCCGTTACGGGAACTATTGAAATACCCCCCTGCGCTCCCTCAAGTGCTTCTTGAAAGAGTTCAGGGTTGGCTTTATAGTCAATAGCCATGATAATCATGTCGATCACACCATCCTGCACTAAGCTACGTAATGCACTTCTGCCTCCCAAAACAGGTAGGCCATCTTGTTGCTTTTGCCAGTCGAGGCCCTCGCTGATGTATCCTACAACGTTTGCACCTGGGTGCTTTGCATTCAGCAATTCCTTCCCAAGGTTCTTACCGGCAGCATTGATGCCGACTATTACCGCTTGCCGACGAAAGCGTGGTAAGTTGATGATCTCAGCCAGGCTCACCCGCCATATACTTAGAGTTAGTGCTGCTACTATTAAAAAGAGAAGCAATGGTTTAGTGTAGGAAATAATTCCATTACCAATAAAGAGATACAAGAGCGATATGCAAAAAAAGAACATTAACATGAGCGAACATAACGCATAGAGTGGACTCTTAAGAAGACTCGCTACACAGCTCGGTTGCTGAGCTTGTATGATATTAACCGCAAAGCTCCACAAAGCAAGGGCCAAGCACAGCCAAACGAAGTTTGCGCTCCACGAGCCAAATACGCTAGCTGGCACACTTAATCCTAAATGTGATGCATTCGTGAGACTTACAAGCAATGCTATGAGCAATGTATCATCACCAACGAGAGCAGCAAGACGCCATGTTGCTGACGACATTCTCCACCACCGTTGTTTGGTGACCTGTGAATCTTCTCCAAACAGTATTCCTTTGGAAATCTCCATATCTTTATGATCTACCTCGCCTTTTACTTTCACCACTCTGCAGTGGATGCTACTGGTACAGAGCCACATTGCTTCTTCTCAAACACACTAGCAATGTGTGTTTCAAGTTTTGCTGTTAGTTGTGTACGATCGAATCGTTTTTCCACGAAAACACGGCCTCGCTGCCCCAGTGCCTTTGCGACTTCAGGATGTTTATAGAGATAGAGGATTGCTTCTACGAGAGCCTCTGCATTCTCCGGTTCTATAGCAAGTCCTGCACCCGCCTCTTGCTCGACCATTTGACGTGCTTCTCCTTCCACCCCCAAGACTATAGGGCGGGCACATGCCATTGCCTCATACATCTTCGAAGGCAATGCTCCTTCAAATAGCGGTACTTTCCGTAAAGGAACAAGACAGATGTCTGCACTTGCCAAAATGAGTGGCATGCGTTCATGCGGCTCTGGGTCTAGAAATATGATATTCTTCAGGTCACGCTGCTGTGCTTGAATGACAAGATCTGCTTTTGCTGCCCCATCACCCAAAAGCACGAAGCGGATATCGGTACCCTCTCGTAGGAGTTCAGCTGCATCCAGCACTGTCGTCAATCCGTGAGCCAATCCGTGAGTGCCTGCATAGAGCACGGTAAACTGATCGTCCCATTCCAGTTCTGCACGTGCTTGAACCTGGGGTATTGGTCGAAATTTCGTCGTATCTACACCATTAGTTAGAAGAAACACGTGCTCAGCGGGTAGTCCACTCTGCAGAAGTGATTGACGAA
>WNGH01002942.1_pt1 | contig 21928 bp, 16 predicted proteins | sample 5400631 | NCBI WGS metagenome assembly WNGH01 (sample SAMN13153373, study PRJNA577476) | soil metagenome | isolation source: 115 cm soil or saprolite under Garry oak tree replicate 1 | place: USA:California | collected 2016-06-15
CACCGGCGCTCTCGCTTTTCTGGTGTACTACAAAGCCGGACAGGTGAACATACCCTACGGAATGCTTCTCATGCCGGGGATGTTCTTGGGCGGACTGGCGGGCGGCTTCCTGGCGCAAAAGCTTTCCGCGGGGTGGATGCGGCGCGTTTTCGCCGCACTGCTGTTCTTGCTGGGCTCCTGGCAGGTATTCTCCGGATGGTGGAAATAGAACGCCTCATGTATGGTCTGCAACTGGCGGCTCATGGTTGACATTCATTGCCATCTCCTTCCGGGAATTGACGACGGCCCCGCGACTCTTGACGAAGCTCTGAAAATGGCGGAAGCGGCGATTGCCGGGGGCATCACGCACGTCGTGGCCACGCCTCACGCCAACGACACCTACGCTTTCGATCCCGAGCGCGTGCGCGCGCTGCGCCAGGAGGTTGCGAGGCATCTCGGCGGCCGGCTGATGCTCGCCACCGGCGCCGATTTCCACGTGAATTTGCAGAACCTGAAGGCCCTCGAACAGAACCCGGCTGCGTACACCATCAACCAGAAGAATTATCTGCTCGTCGAATTCAGCGAGTTTTCCATTCCTCCTGCGATGGACCAAACCCTGCACGAGTTGCAGCTTGCCCGGCTCACCCCGGTCATCACCCATCCGGAGCGCAATGGGATTATCCGGTCGCATCCGGAGCGCCTGGCGCGCTGGGTGCACCAGGGCTGCACGGCGCAAGTGACCGGCGGCGCGCTCACCGGAGCGTTCGGCCGCCACACGCAGAAAATCGCCGAGCAGTGGATCGCCCAGGGGCTTATCCATTTTGTGGCCAGCGACGCGCACAATTTGAAGGGGCGGCCGCTTGCGCTGCGCCCCGCTTACGAGGCGGTGAAGAAACGGCAGGGAGAAGAGGTCGCGCGGGCACTGCTCGTGGAAAACCCTCTCGCCGCGTTTGAAGGCCGCCCGCTGCCCTATATCCCCGAAATCCAGGAAACGCCCACGCGCCGCCGGCGCAAACGCTTCTTTTTCTTTTAAGGCGAGGCGCTAGAGCAGTTCGAGGATTTCTTCGTAGCGCTTGAACGGCGGGATCAGGTACACGCCGGCGACTTCCGTGCGGGCCCATTCGAGCATGCGGCGCGCCAACGCGAAGCCGCGGTCGCGCGCGTGCACGCCGGCCGCCTGCAGATCGAGCAATACCGCTTCGGGAATGACAATGCCCGGCACCTCGTTGTTCAGCCGCAGCGCCTGTTTGTAACTATTCATCGGCCAAACCCCCACCAGCACGGGTATGGGCGACTTCCCTCCGAGTCTTTTCAGGAAAATGTGCCAGTGCTCCGGATCGAAAATCGGCTGGGTCATGGCGAAGTGCGCGCCGGCTTCCACTTTGGCCAGGAAGCGCTCGATTTCGTGGTCGAGATCCTCGGCCACAGGATTGACAGCGGCGCCGATGGTGAAGTTGGTTGAGCCGCCCAGCGTTTTCCCGGCCCAATCCTTGCCCTGATTGAGCTGGCTCAAGACTTTCACCAGCCCGACGGAATCAATTTCATACACGCCGCTGGTTTCCGGATAATCGCCGACGGACGGCGGGTCGCCGGTGATGGCCAGGATGTTGCGCACGCCGCCGACGGCCCAGGCGCCCAGCATCACCGCCTGCAGGCCGATGATGTTGAAGTCGCGCGTGGTCAGATGAGGAATCGTCTCGACGCCGCGCGCTTCGAGCGCCGCCGCCAGGAGAATGGCGTCCATACCGACGCGCGCCATCGTGCCGCTATTGATGTCAATGGCGTCCACGCGGCCTCCGGCCATGACGCGGTCCACCTGCTCGAAGATGCGCTCGAGAGAAACGCCCTTGGGCGGGTCAATCTCCACCGAGGTGACGAACTGGCCGGCGCGGATTTTTTTCCAGAGCTTGCTCTCCGGCTGGCGGCTGACCACCCGCGCGGTTTCCGGAGCAACCTCCACGGCCGCTGGCGAAGGCGAAGCGCTCTTAGCGGGCCTCCAGCTCTTGACGGCTTCGGCCAGCGCGCGAATGTGCTCGGGAGTGGTCCCGCAGCAGCCGCCAATCAGCCGCACACCCAGGTCGGCCGCCTCGCGCGCGAACAGCGCAAAGTATTCCGGCGAGGACCTGGGATAAACGATGCGGTCGCCCTGACGCTTGGGAAAACCGGCGTTGGGCATGGCGCTGACCGGGCGGTCGTTCACCGAGACAAGCTCCTGCAAAATCGGCAGCAGAGCCTGCGGGCCCAGGGTGCAGTTGGCGCCGATTACTTGCACGTTTTCTTCTTTCAACCGCAGCGCGGCATCGCGCGCGCGGACGTCGCCATGCGTGGTGCCCTCTTCCGAATAGGTGAGCTGGGCGACAATCGGCAGCCGCGAGAACGAGCGCACGGCGTCAATGGCCAAAAGCAATTCCTGGAGATCGGAAAATGTTTCCAGGATGAACAGGTCCACGCCGCGCTCTTCCAGCGCGCCGGCCTGCTCCTTGAAGATGTCCAGGATTTCGTCGCCGGGCAAATCGCGCGACTGCAAGCCCATCCCCAGCGGGCCGATGGAGCCGGCAATGAGCACCTCGCGCGAGCCGGATTCGCGCGCCTCGCGCGCGATCTTCACGCCGCGCTGATTGAAGCGCGCCACGTCGTCCGCCAGGCCCACGGCGGCGAGCTTCAGGCGGTTCGCGCCAAACGTGTTCGTCTCGATGATCTGCGCGCCGGCTTCGATGTAAGCCTGATGGACGCGGAAGACCGCCTCGGGCTCGGTGGCGTTCAGCTCATCGAAGCAGCGCTGCGTGCCCACGGCTTCGTGCAGCATCGAGCCCATGGCCCCGTCGGCGACGAGGATGGCATCGCGCAGCCGCTCGTTGAAATCGTCAATCTTCACGACAGTAATGCTCCGTCAATGTCAGCGCAGGCCGTTGGAAATCCGCGGGCAGCGGTTGTTCTTGCGCGGGAAACGCACCAAGCGCGGCAAGCGCTAGCGCACCTGTTCCATCAGTCCGGCGATCGTGCCCATCAAATCGTATTTCGTCAGGATTTCGTAGTGCGCGTTGCCCATCTCGACGAACACGGCGGGATTGGCGTGGCTCAGCAGATAGGTGACACGCCCGACCGGCGCATCCTTCGGCACCGCCGGCAGCGCCTTGCCCATGATTTCACGGATCACCAGCTTGCGCAGGTCTTTCCCCTGGAGCGCCAGATTCAGAATCTGGTCCTCGTAAATCGTGCCGATGGGCGTGCTCTCCTCGAAGACGGGAATCTGCGAGATGTCCTGCTCCTGCATGATGCGCAGCGCGTGGAAGACGGTCTGGTAGGGCCGCGCGATCACCAACTCGCGCACCTTCCCGGCCTTGTGCTTGGCATGGACCACGTCCGCGGCGGTGAGGGTGACTTCGGCGTCCACGTAGCCGCGTTCGCGCATCCATTCGTCGTTATACACTTTGCTGAGATAACGCATCCCGGTGTCCGGAAGAAATGCGACGATCAAATCCTTCGGCCCAAGCTTCTCGGCAACTTTAAGCGCCGCCGAAATGCAGCCGCCGCCCGAGCCGCCGGTGAAAATGCCTTCCATCTTCACCAGGCGCCGCGCCACTACGAAGCACTCTTCGTCGGTCACCTGCAGGATGTCGTCGAGGATGTTCAGGTTCATCGTGGTGGGGAAGAAATCCTCGCCGATGCCTTCGACCACGTAGGTCAGCGCCCGGCCCACTTTCCCCGACTTCACTTTTTCGTAATAGAGCGAGCCGATGGGGTCCACGCCGATGACCTTGACGCTGGGATTTTTCTCCTTGAGATATTTGCCGACGCCGCTGATGGTCCCGCCGGTGCCCACGCCGCAGACGAAGTGCGTGATTTTTCCTTCGGTGTCTTCCCAGATTTCCGGGCCGGTGGTGCGGTAATGCGCCTCGGGGTTCATGGGGTTCTCGTACTGATTGGGGTAATACGAATTGGGGATTTCCCGCGCGAGCTTTTTGGCCACCGAGTAATAGCTGCGCGGGTCTTCGGGCTCGACCGCCGTGGGGCAGACAATCACTTCGGCGCCCAGCGCTTTGAGCAGATCGATTTTTTCTTTGGACTGTTTGTCGGTGATGGTGAAGACCATTTTGTAGCCGCGCACCGCCGCCACCAGCGCCAGTCCCATGCCGGTATTTCCCGAAGTGCCTTCGATAATCGTGCCGCCGGGCTTGAGCAGGCCTTTGCGCTCGGCTTCGTCAATCATGCTGATGCCGATGCGGTCTTTCACCGAGCCGCCGGGGTTCAGGTAATCGGCCTTTACGTACACCTGCGCCTTGCTGTCGCCGGTGATGCGGTTCAGCCGGACAATGGGGGTCCGCCCGACGGCTTCCAGAATGTTCTTGCACTTCATCGCTCTTCTCGATTCTTCGCTATTCTCTTGGGGCGCTGGGAAGCGCGGTTTCACTCGTTGCAATTCGTACAGTCTACCATTTCAATTGATTCCAAGCGTGAAAGGGATTAGCCACCAGCAATTGGCTGAGTGCTACCGAGGCGATTTCGATCCATCCCATCTGGGACATGCAGCTAGGGTCTTAGTCTTCTCCCATTCTATTGACGAGGCAACGCCTTCGATCGCACGCTGAATCACCCACAACTCAAATGGGCCCCCACCGGCATAATCAACTACCTCGTAGGTCTTCGCACCGCGAGTCACACGAGTCGAAAGGAAAAGAGAATCCGTTATGTTTCGTTGGTAGTTCCTCTGCAGAGAGAAAAAACCATTCTTCTCGACCAACAACGCGAGCGTTGCGAACTCCATCCCCAAGATGCGCCCCTCCTTCACTTCGCAAAAGGTAGCCCGATCCTTAGGGGTAGTGTTGCGACAACGTTCGGTAAAAAAGACTGCACTGCCATCCGAGCGGAGAACAATTCTGTCTCGTCCGCAAAGCAAGGCCGACGCGCTTGACTCGAAGTCAATCTCCGACACATCAGTGAGAAGGGATCCCTCCGCGGAGACATCCAACAAACCCAACCGCCAGCGCCGAACCAACGCATCAGGGAGCATTCCAGAAAGATGATTACCAAAGATGTGAAGTGATTCAAGATGAGCCAACTGGCCAAGCGCCGCAGGAATCGTGCCATGGAGGTTATTCTCAAAAAGTACGAGAGCGTACACCGCTGTCTGTCCGTTGCCGCGAGGGGCACACTCGACTCCATACCACGCACATTCCGTGCCCACAGGTCCTAACCAGCCTGTGTGGTCTTTCCAATGGCTCCCGTCAGTAGCCTCGTAGAGAGCCAGCAACGCTTGCCTTTCTTGCGGTGAAACGGCCTCATCGATCGGCGAAGAGAAAGCTTTCCAGACTAGCTGTCCAAAGCACTCGGCACACACCATGAAACCAACGACCAATCCAAAATCGCGAATGATTGTCCTCATTGCACCCTTCCTTCGCCTTGCCGGGCGAGTTCGGCTGGAACTGTAAAAAGTATAGCAAACTGAAGGCGCCAGCCATTCGTATGGACAGAGATCGGTTTGCCGCAGACTAGCCCACGACACTGAAGCTGGGTGGTCACGGTGTGGCATACTTTGAGTTCCATCTACTCTCTGGAGAGGCTGATATGGCGAGGCAAAACATTTCCAGCGGTACGCCGTGGGAGCCGATTGTCGGGTATTCGCGAGCAGTGCGTATGGGAAACGTCGTCCAGGTTTCGGGGACCACGGCGACCGGCCCGGACGGAAAGATTGTCGGTGTGGGCGACGCCTACGCCCAGGCGGTGCAAACGCTGCGGAACATCGAGGCGGCCTTGAAAAAGGCCGGCGCCGGCCTAAAAGATGTCGTGCGCACGCGCATGTACGTCACCAACATCGCCGAGTGGGAAAAGGTCGGAAAAGCCCACGGAGAATTCTTCGGCGCGATTCGTCCGGCAACCACGATGGTGGAAGTGAGCAAACTGATTTCACCGGAAATGCTGGTGGAAATCGAGGCCGAGGCGGTAGTCACGGAATGAGCGAATCGGGAAGCGCGGGACAGCGCGCCAGAGGAGAAATCCTCTACGACAGCTTTGTCGCCGAGTATTACGACTACGCTCCGCCGGTCGCGGGGCGCCGCGATCTCGACTTCTTTCTTTCCTACGCCCAGGCGCAGGGCAGTCCCATCCTCGAACTCGGCTGCGGCACCGGCCGCGTGTTGCTCGAATTGGCCCGGGCCGGGCACCGCGTCACCGGGCTCGATCTTTCCGGGCGCATGCTCGGGCGGTGCAAAGAAAAGCTTGCCGCGCTGCCGGCGGACGCGCAGCGCCGTGTGACCCTCGTGCAAGCCGATATGACCGCGTTCGATCTTGGCGAAACGTTTCGACTGATCACCATCCCGTTCCGGCCTTTTCAGCATTTGCTCGACACCGAACAGCAGCTTGCCTGTCTGCGCTCGGCGGCGCGGCATCTGGCCCCGGGCGGCAAGCTCATCGTGGATTTCTTCCAGACTGACCCGCGCCGGATGCACGATCCGGCGTTCCGCGAGGAGAGGGACGCGTTTCCTGAATTCACGCTTCCCGATGGGCGGCGCGTGAAGTTGCGCGACCGCGTTGTGGCCTTTCGCCGCGCCGAACAGCGCAACGACGTCGAGATGATCTACTACGTCACGCATCCGGGCGGGCGTCAGGAGCGGCTCGTCTTCGCCTTCACCATCCGCTATTTTTTCCGCTACGAAGTCGAGCATCTGCTGGCGCGCAGCGGCTTCCGCGTTGCCGCACTCTACGGCGATTTCGACCGCTCGCCGCTCGTCGATACCTCACCGGAAATGATCTTCGTCGCCGAGCGTGTTCCCTAGCCGTCGGAACGTGCCGCCACGTCGGAGAAAAACAACTCAGTTTCGAATTTCTCCAAAATCTTGCAGGTTTCCCCTGTGGGAACGCCGTTGCAATGGCATTCGCTTGGTGTTATTCTATTGATGCAATGGCGAAGAAAAAGACGAAGCTCGATGTTGCTGTCGAAAAGACGGCCAAGATAATTCAGGCTCACCTCCGCACTTTGCCGCCTGCTGAGGCTCGTGCTATGCGCAAAGAGATCCATGCCTTAGCTATCAAGTCTTCCCGCTTCGCAAGGCGCGGAAAAGCCTCACAATCTCACCGAAACGCGGATCCTCATCTTTTATCCCGTGTTTCCGCAAAACCTGCATAAACTCCCGCTCATCCCCATATTTGAGAATCTGGCGGAGGTCTCGCAACAGAGCATTTATTTCCGCTCGCGTGTGTTTGTACTTGTCGGGCATGGGCTATTTTGGGCGAGCAGTTCGGCGCCGACTCTACCACGCGTCCCTCCCCAGCACCAGTGACCGTCAGGTCCGCCCCCTCGCCACGCACGCCTCGCTTCGATACAATGGGCCGCCCGAATGGAGGTCGCATGCGTCGCCAACTCTTCAGGAGTTCGTCATGCCTCGCAATCTTCGCCGCCTGTCTGGCGATGGAGTTCTTCGCGGTTTCTGCGGATGCGCAGCAGACCGCGCAACAGAATTCCAACGGTCTGACGGTCGAGAAGATTTACTCGCGGCCCGGGCTGACAGCGCCGCTGGCCCGAGGCATCGAATGGAGTCCTGATGGAAAACTCCTGTCCTATTTCCGGAGCAGCGGCACAGGCGCCGCGGCCAAGACCGATCTCTACGCCATTGACGCGGCCAACCCCGAACTGCCCGGCCGCTTGCTGGTGGACTCCGGCAAGCTGAAGGAACTTCTGCCGCCATCGCGCAAGAGAGACACCCAAGCGACGGGACTCGGGCGCGTTGCCCCGGAGCAATATGAGTGGGCGCCGTCGAGCCAGGCGCTGCTGTTCATCTCCGACGACAATCTCTACTGGTTCGACCTGGCCGCGCAGAAAGGCCGGCGGCTGCTCGCGGAGCGGCCGGCAGGAGAACCGAGCAACATCAAGGACGCGCGGATCTCTCCCGATGGCCGCTGGGTCAGCTTTGTCCGCAACCACGGCCTCTGGGCCGTGGAACTCGCCAGCGGGAAGGAAAGACAGGTCACAAGCGGCGGCACGGAAGAAGTGCGCAACGCCGAGCTTGACTGGGTCTATCCGGAAGAGCTCGAACTTCGCGAGGCCTATTGGTGGTCTCCGGATTCCTCCCAGATTGCGTTTCTGCAATTCGACGAGCGCCCGGTAACAAAATATCCGCTGGTGAACCTGCTTACCTTCACCGGCGAAACCGAATGGGAACGCTATCCCAAGGCCGGCGATGCAAACCCGATTGTGAAGGTGGGCGTCGTCCATTTGGCGAGTGCGGCCGGAGAGAAGCGCCCCATCTTCATGGACACCGGCGCGGACACCAACGTGTACGTCCCGCGCGTCCAGTGGCTGCGGGATTCCAAACAGCTCGCCATCCAGCGATTGAACCGCGGACAGAACAAGCTCGAACTCCTTCTCGCCGCCGCGGCGACGGGGCAATCGCGCGTCATCCTCACCGAAGAAGACAAGTACTGGCTGAATGTCACCAATGATTTGTATTTCTTCTCGGACGGAAAGAGTTTTCTGTGGTCCAGCGAGCGGGAATCGCCCTGGGTGACACGCGGACAAATTGACGATAGTTCGCCGCGGATCGAAATCAAGACGCAGAGGGAATGGATGAATCCGGGGCAGTATCGCCACCTCTATGTCTACGATCTCAGCGGCAAGCTGATCCACCCGCTGACGCAGGGCAACTGGGAAGTAACGGCCGTAAACGGTGTGGACGAAAAGCGCGGAGTTGTCTATTTCACGGCGACGAAAGACGGCGTCCGCGAGCGGCAACTCTACCGCGTTTCGCTCGATGGCGGCGAGCCGGTGCGCATCACAACCAATGCCGGCACGCACGCCGCGCGCTTATCGCCCACCGCCGATTTCTACGTGGATCAATACTCGACGGCCATGACCCCGCCGCAGCAGTTCCTGGCCGCGATTCCCCGGCCCGGAGCAAGCGGTGGCGCCGGCCATCCGCTGCTGCTTGGCGGAGGCGGCACGCCCGCTCTCGAACAGGCCCGCCTGCTGCCCGTGGAGTTTTTCACCGTGCCTGCAAAAGACGGCACGCGGCTCGAAGCCGAGATGATCGAGCCCGCGGGTTTCGACCCTGCCAGGAAATATCCAGTGATCGTTTCGCTCTATGGCGGTCCGCACGCCCAACTGGTGGTGAACTCCTGGGGCGGGGCGACGTTTCTATTCAACGAGCTTCTCGCGCAAAACGGCTACATCATCTTTACGCTCGACAACCGCGGCTCGTTTGGCCGCGGCCACGCGTTTGAGACGCCCATCTATCACCACATGGGAGAAGTGGAGCTCGCCGACCAGCTTTCCGGCGTCGAATGGCTCAAGAAACAGCCGTTTGTAGACCCCGCGCGCATCGGCGTCCGCGGCTGGAGTTATGGCGGCTATATGACCTGCACCGCGATGTTCCGTGCCGCCGACGTTTTCAAGGCGGGGTTCGCCGGCGCCCCGGTCACCGACTGGCGCCAGTACGACACCATCTATACTGAGCGCTACATGGGCACGCCGCAGGAAAATCCCGAGGGTTATAAGAACTCCGCGCCGGCGAACTACGCCGGAAATCTCAAAGGGAAGCTGCTGATCGCCGCGGGCACCGGCGACGACAACGTGCATTTCGCCAACACCATCGAGCTTGCCGAACAGCTCATCAACGCGGGGCACTACGCCGAAGTTCAATTGTATCCCGGGCGCGGCCACGGCATCAGCGACCCGCCCGCGCAGCTCCACCTTTTCCAGCGCGTGCTGGACTTCTTCTTGAACAACTTGTAGTCCCGCGGCGACGCTCTACCAATGCGCGCGCATGCGGTACTTCAGCACGGACGTCCCGTCTTTCACAACGGGCACGTGAAACTGCGCGGCCCACGCGCTGGTCTTCGTGAACTTGTGCGTGGAGGAAAGCATTTCCCAATCGCCGCCGATAGGCTCATCCACCTCGACGGTGATGGGCGAATCCTTGTGGTTGCGCAGAGTGATCTCGAACTCCATCTCGTACACGCGGTCGCTGATCCTCTTGAAGTCGGTCTGTTTCCGCTCGCAGACCACGTCGAAAGCGTTTCCGATGTGGATGGTCAGGTTTTCGTCTTTCGGTGTGTGGTCAATGCGGTCTTCACCGGCAAAGAGCACGCCGCCCTTGGAATCGGATTGGTAGACGCGGATGTTCCCCGCGGGCATGGGCATCCCCAGCCCGGATTTCTCATCGTTCTTGAATTTGTAGAAAACTTTCACCACGTCTTTGAGCGGCGAGCCGGGATGCTGGGCATTGTGGTAGTAGAACTGCTGCCCTTCGACAACGAAGATCTTCTCCACGGGAACGGCGGTGGCGCCGAGCAAGCTGATCTGCTTGCTCTCTTTGTCGAAGATAGTCGTGCGCCGCCCCAGCGAATAGAGGTGATATTCGGAAAAGCTTTCCTGCGCAAATTGGGCCGGCTTGGCAGCGGACAACGCGCGAGCTTCGTCCATGGCCAGAGCGCCTACTACTCCTCCGACACGGTGGACATCGCCGGCGACGAGCTGCAATTTGGCATTCTTGAACGCTGTGCCGCTGTTGTTGACGAGAGTGACCCAGCCGTCGAGGTCCGCGGCTTTGTCGTCGCGCCCCACGGTCAGGACGTAGTCGGCGTTCCAGGAAAGATTGTTCGCCAGGTACGACGCCTCGACCTTGTGCTTCCGCCCGCCGGTGTTATCGAGCGACCACAGCAGCGTCGGCCGCTCGTACAAATTTTCCGGCACTTCGGGGAAGCGGTAGCTTTCCGCATAAATTCCCGTGACGATGTCGTTCCCGATTTTCCAGACCGGCCCGTTATTGTTGGCCAGCAAGGTGGCTTTGATCTCTTCGCGCTTGGTGGTGCCGCTGTCCTGGTATGCGCGCACCAGCGTGACTTCGCGGCCGACGTATTTGTTGAGCAGCTTGGCGGGGTCGAGGAGATCGTATTCGTAGTTTTGCTCGAGCACGCCGAGCTTATCGGGCTCGGTGAGCGAGCGGAAATGCACCGTCGCGGGATTGACCGTTGCGGCAATGTCCTGGAACTTCAGGCGGAATATTCCCGCCGGCAGCGTGAGCTGGCGGACGTCGCGGACCAGCGCGATGTTCGAATTGTAAACGGTGATGGCCAGGTCGGTCTGATCGTTGAGCGTGGTGCTGGGCTCGCTTGTGCCGCCGGCCGTTCTCGCCTCCGCCGGCCCTTGCGCGCGGCGCCCGGCATGAACCCGGATAACTTGCGGAACGCCTGCCAGCGCGGCGCACAGAAAAAGTCCGCCGCCGATTCGCATCGCGGGACGCTGAAAGAGCGGTTTGAGAAAGTTGACGAGCATTTTCATCTCCCGAAAGTTGAGATTCTCTCCAGTGCATAGAACGGAGCCGCCCGGTTTTCTTGCGAGAAATTTCGCGGGCCCTGGCGCGGTCCCGGAGCGGACTATTGCGGCGCGCCTTGCCAGGTCTGGCCGCCGTCGGCGGTGGAGAATTTGTGGGCGCGGTTGAAATCCCAAATGACGGCGCGCAGCGCATCCATGGCCTGGACGCCAATCCAATCCTGCGTTCCCGGCGAGGCCAGCTTTGACCAGTGATAGCCGTCGGTCGTGAGCAAGACCGTTCCCGCGCGGCCCACGACCCAGCAAACCGTATCGGAAGGCGCGGAGCCCGAAAGCAGGTCCGCCTTGACGCCGCTTTCCTCCCTCATCCAGGAAACGCCGCTATCGGGGGAGCGCAAGAGGAGGCCGCCTGGCCCGACGCTCCAGACCACTTTGCGCCCCGGCGCGAAAAACTGTGCGCCGCCGCGCGACTTGGGCATGGCCTTAGCGCTCGTTGCCTCCAACGCCTGGACCGTTCTGGTGCCGCCAAGTCCGGCAGCAGGTTTTTCCTCACGGTAAGGCATGGTGCGCGCGGACGTCTCCGACTGAGCGGCCTCTTCCGCAGCGGTCACTTTCTGCGAGGACTTCACAGCGGGCTGCTGCAATGGTGGCGCTGCCTGGGGAACCGCGCCAGCCTCCACGCCTGACGGTTTGGCCGCAGGCGTCACGGCTCTGTCCCTGGCAATTTGTCCATCCGCTGTCTTGATTCTATTCTCCCCCGACGCACTAACCGGGGGCGGAGCCGGAGATGCAGCAACCTTGGGGTTCGACTTTGCGCCATTTGCGATACGAAAGGAGTCGGCTTCGGCAGCACCTGTTGACGAAGGCTTTGTGACATCTTTGGTGGCGCTTTGCCGAGCGAGCGCCGAATTCGCTGATGCGACGTCCCCCGAAGTTGCCCCCAGCTTCGTTGCTTCTCTTTTTTCTTTGTTCGCCGTTGAAGAAGCGGCTGGCGCGCTCGGGGGAGTCTCCGGATTCACCGGCTGGACGGCCGGCTCATTCTCCGCGACCTGGACGCCGCTTTGCGAGCCTGGACGCGCGAAACGCACGGTAAGCCAGACCGCAAGCACCACGGCTGCCGCGACAGCGGGGACAAACCATCGCCATGAGAATCTTTCCCGCGGCGAAGGCCTAGCTTGGGCCGGCTGAACAGAAACCGGCTTCGTGACGGCCGGAGGAGCCGCGGGTGCGGCAGCCATCGCCACTTCTTCCACCAATGCCGGTTCGCTCTCACTAAGCCGGCTCAATTGAGCGGCGGCGTCAAGACGTTCCTCCATGCCGCCAGACTCATGCTCGCGAATCCCTTCCGATGCCAGGGCTATTTCCTCTGCGCTGGCCGTCTTCACGAGCGCCGCCAGCACCTCCTGGCAAGCAGAGCACACTGAGAAATGCGCTTCCCAATGCGCAGTCTCTTCCTTTCCCAGCATGTGCATGAAAAAGGCAGAGAGGATCTCCGGATCGGGGCAAGCCTGCGCAGGGGACCCGCTGCGCCGCGCGACGCGGCCCCAGAGTTCACGCAGCTTCCGATGTTTGCGTTCGCGCTCGTCCATGGCCCTCTACCAAAGGTCCCGGCACTCCCTTATCTTGGAACGACCTGCCGCAGATTTCTTGCAGTCTCGCGCTTCATGACTCACCACGGCGCCGCGGTGCCGGAACTGCTCGCGCCGGGCGCCAGCCTGCGGCCTGCGGAGGCGGCTCGGGTCTTTCGAGCGCTGCGGTCAGGTCAAATGGCCACTCTTCCAGAGCGTAGGCAAAACACTGGCGGACCTGCGCATCGCTCAGACGATTCTCGGTTCGCAACGTTTCTTCGACGCGGCGGCGCAGCTCCTTGCGGGTGCTGTCCAGGTGGCGCGAGACCGTGGCTTCATGCTCGCCCAGTGATTTTCCGATTTGCGCGAGAGTCAGATCCTGCACGTAATACAAAGCCAGACGCAGGCGATCCCGCGCGGCCAGCGCGGCGAGAGCGCAGGTCATGGCCGCCTGCATCGATACGATAGCGCGTTCGCGCTCCGGGTCTGCCGCGCCCGGTGTCCCGGAGGTTCGCCGGGCGGCATGTCCGTCCGGGCCATGTTCGGGATCGTCGAGCGATTCGGTGCGGCGGCCGGCGCGGAGGGCGTCAATATGGCGCTGCGCCAGCACGGCGCGCAGCCAGGTGGAAAGTTTGCTGCGCCCGTGAAAATATTCGAAGAGCGAGCGGCGCCTCCCGGCTCCCCGCTCGGTGCCAAAGAGGTCCGCATACAGCGAATCCGCGAGTTCCCGGGCTTGCGCTTCGCCGGCGCGGGCGCCGCCCATGATGGCGCGCGCCGCTGCATAGAGCGCCTGGCGATAATTCCCGAAGAAGAATTCCCAGGCAGGCTCGCAGCCGTCCAGGCAGGCGCAGGCCAACGCCAAATCTTCCACGTGGAGCGATTCGAGGTAAGCGGCCATTTCCGAAGCGCTGGGCATTGCCGCTCCGAACCGCTTTTTGGCGCTGTGGCGGAGAACTTCGGCGAACCTCTCGTGAGTGACACGCCAGCGCGAGGCGCCCGCCTTTGCGTGGAGCCACTTCACCAGGGGTGCGCGCCCGCTCCAGAAATCGTCGAGAGCAGCCGCGGCGCGGCGCGTGGTTTTGTTTGCCGTATTGGAAGATTCGCCCGGCATGGGTCTGGCCTATCCAATCGCCGTCCTGCACGTCTTCCTACCGGTCATTCAACGGGCTGGTCTACCTGCCATGATACCTGACTCGGGGCGCGGGTTGCCCGCAGGAATCTTTTCTTGGTTCCGTTTCTGAGGTATATTCTCCGGGCGCGCGAAAGTCGTGCTGCGCCGTTCAGCCCTCTTCAGGACGCACTGCACTTCGGAGGTATCTCATCATGGCCAAGCGGGACGATCCGCAAGACCCTGGGAAAAAGCAAAAATCCAATCCGAACAAGAGCCGCAGTCTGGGCCGGCGTGACTTCGTCAAGCTGGTGGGCGGGACGACCGTTGCGGTTTCCACCGGCGTGCTGGGCGGCGCCGGTTTGCTCGCCGCCGAGGGCGCCGCGGCTTCAGCCTCGGGGAACGTCATTGGCCCGGGCGCAGTGCCGATCACGCTGCGGGTGAACGGTGAGAAAAAAAAGTTGAGCGTGGAGCCGCGCGTGACGCTGCTCGACGCACTCCGCGACCGCCTGAGCCTCACCGGCGCGAAAAGGGTTTGCGACCGCGGGACTTGCGGCGCCTGCACGGTGCACGTCAACGGCAAGGCGGTGTACTCCTGCACGACACTGGCGGTGGACGTGGCGGAAGAAACCGGCTCCGGCGCCGACATCCGCACCATCGAAGGCCTGGCGCCCGATGGCGGGCTGCATCCTCTCTCCGCAGCATTTGTGGATAACGATGCGCAGCAGTGCGGCTTCTGCACGCCGGGATTTGTGATGGCCTGCAAGGCGTATCTGGATCACCATCCTCACCCGACTTACGACGAAGTGCAGCGCGCGCTGGGCGGGAACTTCTGCCGCTGCGGCACGTACATGGGCGTGCGCGCCGCCGTCGTGGACGCAGCCATGAAGATGGGAAAGGGGGCGTGATGGCGGATTATCACTGGCCCGAAGCGGGCAAACGCAGCCTGATCGGCAAGCGCATTTCGCGGCTCGATGGCCCGGATAAGGCTTCCGGCCGCGCCAAGTACACCTACGACGTGCATCCTCCGGGAATGCTTTATGGCAAGGTGCTGCGCTGTCCTTTCGCCCACGCCAAGGTGGTGAGCGTCGATACCTCGGTAGCCGAGTCCATGCCGGGAGTCAAGGCCGTCCACATTGTCCAGGATGCGGGGTCGGAGATCCACTGGGCCGGTGATGACGTTGTGGTAGTGGCCGCGGTGGATGAGCAGACGGCCGGTGATGCGCTGCGCGCCATCAAGGTCGAATACCAGCCACTGCCGTTTTTCGTGGATGATTTCACGGAGCCTAAGAACGTGCCGGAAGGAACCGGACCCTTGGAGGTCAGAGACTTGGTGGGGATGTTCACAAACCAGGTCCCGGAGCCGCAGATCATCCAGGCCATCCAGCAGAAGGGCATCACGTTTCAAGCTTCGCAGAACATGATTGACCAGATGCGCCAGAACAAGGTCGGCGAAGACGTGATCAAGGCTTTGCAGGCGGCGCCGGTGAAGGAAGCGCAGCCGGCTACTTCGCCTTACAAGAAAGAGAGTGAACAGGTAAAAGGGGAGCCGGACGACGCTTTCCGGCAGGCGGAGGTAACTTCCGAGGGAATCTACGGGTGCCCGGTCATCACCCATTGCTGCCTGGAAAGCCATGGATCGATTTCGGAATGGACCGATGACGATCATCTTTTCGCGCGCGTCTCCACGCAGAACGTCTCCGGCCTGGCAGGACAATTTGCTCAGGCACTGAAGATTCCCGCAGGGAATGTGCATGTCCATCAGGACAACGTGGGCGGAGGATTCGGAAGCAAGTTCGGCATTGACCGCTGGGGCCTGTACACCGCGCAGGTCTCCAAGAAGGCAGGTGGCAAGCCGGTTCGCTACATGCTGGAGCGGGACGCCGAGTTGCTGGTGGCGGGCGCGCGTCCCTCGGCTCACGCGCGCGTGAAAGTCGGAGCCAAGAGGGACGGCACGCTGCTGGCGTGGCAATCTGAATCGTGGGGCACCGGCGGCCCTGGCGGAGGAGGGGCGCCGCCGTTGCCTTATGTGATAAACATCCCCAATCAACGCAAGCAGCACACGGCCATCGCCACGAACATTGGCCCGGCCCGCGCCTGGCGCGCGCCGAACCATCCCCAGGGATGCCTCATCACCATGTCCGCGCTCGAAGACACGGCCGCGAAAATCGGCATGGATCCAGTGGACCTGCTTCTGAAGAACATCCAGCTCACGGGAAGGCTTGCGGACACTTACTCGGCGGAGTTGAAAAAAGGCGCCGAACTGATGGAGTGGAAAAAGAAGTGGCATCCGCGGGGCGAGAAGTCGCCCGGGTTGCACACCTGGGGCGGCGGAGGTCACGACAGCAGATGCCAGGCGACGATTCACCCGGATGGCTCGGTGGAGGTTTCCCTGGGCTCGCAGGACTTGGGCACCGGGACGCGTACAGTGGTCGCCATCGTTGCCGCGGAAACCCTCGGCCTGCCCCTGCAAGAGGTGAAGGTCAACATCGGCGATACGTCGTATCCTCCCTCGGGAGGTTCCGGCGGTTCGACCACCGTGGGCGGCGTCAGTTCTTCAACGCGGCGCGGGGCCACCAACGCCTTGAACGAGCTCTTGGAGAAAGTCGCGCCCGCGCTTGGGGCAAAGGCCGATGATCTCGAAGCCGTGAATGGCCGCATTCAAGTGAAGGGTGATCCCTCGAAGAGCCTCACTTGGAAGCAAGCCTGCGCAAAACTTGGCGCCACCCCAATTACCGCGCAGGGGCAAACTTCGCGTGACCTGATTTCCAGCGGCGTCGGCGGCATTCAAATGGCCGAGGTCGCCGTGGACACCGAGACCGGAATCGTGCGCATGGAAAAGATGGTCGCGGTGCAGGACTGCGGCCTCATCATTGACCTCAAGACCGCGGAGAGCCAGGTGCACGGCGCGATGATCATGGGCGTCACCTACGCGCTCTATGAAGAGAAAATCATGGACCGGCAGACCGGCCGGTGCCTTAATCCCGACATGGAGTTCTACAAACTGGCGGGCATCGGCGATATCGGCGAACTGGTGGTGCACATGATGACCGGGCCCGGATACGACGACCGCGGCGTGATCGGCTTGGGAGAGCCGCCGACCATCTCGCCCGGTGCGGCGATTTCCAACGCCGTGGCCAACGCCATCGGCGTCCGCGTACCCGAGTTGCCGCTGACGGCCGACCGCGTCCTTGCGGCGCTCGAGAAAGGAGGGGCGGCGTAATGCGAGCCTTCGAATACGCGCATCCAAAAACTGTTGCGGAAGCGGTGGGGTTGCTGGGCCCGCAATGGGGCGAAACAGAAATCCTCGCCGGCGGCACCGACCTTCTCAGCCTGATGAAGAACGAGCTCGCAACGCCAAAGCGGCTGGTCAACATAAGGGGAATTACGGAGTTGCGAGGAATCCGCCAAACAAATTCCGGGTGGCGCATCGGCGCACTCACCACTCTGGAAGAATTGGCCGAAGATAAGAGACTGCATGCGGCCATTCGGCAAGCCGCTGCCGGAGTGACCAGCCCGCAGCTCCGTACCATGGGCACTATTGGCGGCGATTTGCTGCAAAGGCCGCGCTGCTGGTATTACCGCAACGGCTTCGGTCTTCTGGCACGCGACGCTTCCGGAAAACCGCTCGTACCGGACGGCGAGAATCGGTATCACGCGATCCTCGGCAACTCCGGCCCGGCATATTTCGTTCATCCGTCGAGTCTGGCTCCGGCGCTGATTGCCCTCGGCGCTTCCGTGCGCCTGGCTGGCCCGAAGGGCGAGCGCACAGTGGCACTCGCTGAATTCTTTGCCGTTCCCAAGGCCGAGCAGGATAGAGAAACGGTACTCCAGCCCAACGAAATCCTCACGGAAATCGAGATTGCTCTGCCTGAATTGACACACAGCAGCGCCACCTATGAAGTCCGCCAAAGAGAGGCGATGGACTGGCCGCTTGCAACGGCGTCCGTCGCCGTTGGAATGGCCGGGGGAAAAGTTGGCCACGCTTCGATCGTGCTGGGGCACGTCGCGCCGGTTCCGTGGCAAGCCAAGGAAGCGTCGGAGTGGCTGGCGGGGAAGCCTCTGAATGAAGAAACCGCTGCGAAAGCCGGCGAAGCCGCGGTTCGCGGAGCAAAGCCTCTCAGCCAGAACGCTTACAAAGTGCAGCTTGCGAAAGTTGCCGTGAAGCGCGCGCTGCTCGCTGCTGCCGGGAAGGGAGCCTGAACATGCCGAGCTTGAATCAACTGATTGCCCAGGGGGCCGTGTGTCACTGTCTGCGCGCGAAGACCATGTTTTATGAGCCCATGGTTTCGAACGCCATGCTCGAAATCCACGACGAACACGATGCTTCCTCCCAGCCTTCCGGGCCCTTCTGGTGCGTCTTGACACAAACGATACACGGTCCGGACGGAGGGCTGGTCGAAGTCGACAGGTGCCGGCCGGGCCGAACCTGCTGTCAAACCGCCTGACTTTTACAAGCCGCGCAACAATCCCCTGGGCCCGGTGTTCCGTAATGGAATTGCGGGCTTGGCGCACCTGCGCTACCGTACAGGTAGCGATTAGGCGGCTTTGGTACGAAATAGCTATTCGCCCGCACAGCCCCTGCCAGTACGCTCGTAACGTTGCGCGCCCACGTGTCGGATTTTGGCCGGAACGATACGATACGAGCGGCAACCAAGGAAGGCGTCCCTGGATACCCCGTCTTCTCGAGGGGAATTTTTCCAGGCACTGGTGGACATGACAGCCTTGTTGATGGACCCGCCCCAAGCGAGCTTCCGAGCAGGAGTCGGCCTCGTGATATTGGGGCGCCAGCGCGGCAACCACGAATCATGGAAGAAGGCGGTAGGGAGCCGCCCCGTCGAGGCGCGGCTCGCCGTATTGGACAACGACAGGACCCGCTGGGATACCTTCGGCGTCAGTTTTTTGGGCCAGTGCGTTTTGGTGGCGATTCTTGTTGCGCTGCCCCTCTTTATTCCGGAGAAACTCAATCCCCTGATGCATTACGAAGTGATTGCGATTGGAGCGCCTCTGACCGAGATTCCGCTGCCGCCCAAACCGCCGAAGATGCAGCCGAAAATAAGGCCGGTGCTCGCGGAAGTGGAAGAACCTCCGGTCCAGCCCAAGGCCGTCAAGCTCTTTGCGCCCCGGGCGGCTTTTCCCACACCGCCGAAACCCAAGCCGGTGGATCTCAAGACGCCGGAATTGAAACCGGTGGACTTTGAAGCCGCCAAGCTCGCCGTCAAAGCCGATCAACCTGTGCGGCCGCGCGATCCGGTCAGCGTCGGAAACTTGCCGACGACCGGCAGCGCCGCGCCCGCCACGATAAATGCGCCGGTGGCAAAAGTGCAAACGGGAGGCTTCGGCGACCCCAACGGTATTCCCGGACCCGGCAATCCGAACAAGCGGGCCAATGTCAATCAAAAGGGTTCTCTTGCGCTGCCCTCCGGCCCGGGCTATGGCAATGGCACGGGCGGAGCCCACGGAATCAAAGGCACCGTAGCTAGTGCCGGATTCGGCAACGGCACTGCAATTCCGCCGAGCGGCGGAGCGCCGAGACAAGGTAATGTAAAGCAGGGGGGCTTTTTGGATGCGTCCGCGCCGGTCGCGGAAGCGCCCAAGAAAAAATCCGTTTCCGGAGAAAGCGCCTCGACCCCGGTGAACATCCTTGAGAAACCGCGTCCGGAATACAGCCCGGAGGCTCGCCAGGCGAAGATCGAAGGGGACGTCGTGGTCGAAGTGGTGTTCCTGGCTTCCGGCCAGGTGCAGGTAAACCGCGTGGTCAGCGGTCTGGGCCACGGCCTGGACCAAGCCGCGCTTCGAGCCGCTCAACAAATTAAATTCAAACCGGCTCGCAACGACGGCCAACTGGTTGATTTCCCGGCACGGGTGCGGATTGAATTCCGCCTGGCCTACTAAGTTTGGAGGAGTCATGCGCAAGTTGAAGACGGCGGGCCTGTTTCTGCTGCTCGTGCTGGGAGCGATGCCGCTCGTCGCCGACGACCAGAAGCCCACCACCATGGACCAGGTGATTGACCGCATCCTTCTCAAGGAGCAACAGCAAAACGGAAGAATTCGGGAATACGCTCCCCTGATCGAAACCTACATCCAGGATTTGAAGCCGGATTCAGCCTTGGGCACCGTGCCCAACGGCGATAAATATTTCCTGGGGCGCGCGGATCTGGCGAAGGGCGTGGAACTGGTCTCGCTCACCGAAACGAGCGGAAAGGGCAAAAAGATCTTTTCCACGATTGGAAATTTCTTTTCCTTCGCGATGCAGTACCTGCCCGACGGTTTCCTGCAGATGATTTACATTGACAACAACGGCTTCGACAGGCAGCACTACAAATTCGATTACGTGCGCCGCGAATTTCTGGGGGAAGTGCGCTGCCTGGTATTCGACGTGACGCCGCTGAAGGACTCGGGCAAGGGGCGTTTCCTGGGGCGCATCTGGGTGGAGGACCAGGATTACAACATCGTCCGGTTCAACGGCGGCTACACCGGCGGGGGACACCAGAGTTACTACTTCCATTTCGATAGCTGGCGGATAAACGTGCAGCCCGGCCTGTGGCTGCCGTCCTTTGTGTACAGCGAGGAATCCAACCTGCGCTACGCGCTGAACAAGCGCCTGCAGTTCAAGGCGCAGACGCGCCTTTGGGGTTACAACCTGGGCCGCGCCGGACAGGAGCAGGAGCTTGGCAAGATCCTGATCGAATCGCCCGCCATCAACGATGAAACCAAGTCAGCCAACGACCTGGCGCCGGTTCAGGCGCAGCGCGCCTGGGACCGCCAGGCCGAAGGCAACGTCGCGGATCGCCTCGAGCGCATCGGCCTGCTGGCGCCCCGCGGCGATGTGGACAAAGTGCTCGAAACCGTGGTGAACAATCTGGAAGTCACCAACAACCTCGACATTGAGCCAGAAGTCCGCTGCCGCGTGCTGCTGACTTCGACGCTCGAGTCCTTCACGCTGGGCCACACCATCGTCCTGAGCCGCGGCTTGATCGACGTTCTGCCCGATGAGGCCAGTCTGGCGACCATCATCGCCCACGAACTGGGCCACGTGGTTCTGGGGCATCGCATGGATTCGCAGTACGCTTTCTTCGACCGGTTGCTGGTGGACGACAAGAACACATTCCGCCATTTCCTGTTTTCGCGCGACGCCAGCGAAGAAACGGCGGCGAGCGCGAAAGCCATTGAGCTGCTGAACAAGTCGCCTTACAAAGATCAGCTGGGGACATCGGCGCTGTTCCTGCAGGCCATCGAGCAGCGCCACAAGGAAATCCCCAACCTGATCAGCCCGCATCTGGGCGACCGCATTCCTGCCAATTCCATCCTGCCGAGCGTTTCCGCGGCCCCGGCCGATGCCAAGAACCCCAACCAGATTGTGGCCCTCCCGATCGGCGGGCGCATCAAGCTCGACCCGTGGAACGACCAACTGGAGATGATCAAGAGCAAGCCGGTAGGAACAGTGGCGGAGCGCGAGAAGATGCCCTTCGAAATCACGCCCTTCATGCCTTACCTGGTGCGCTACGGCAGTGACAAGACTCCACCCCCCATCGCGGCCGACACGAAGCCCGACGAGACAAAAAAGCCCGAGTAAACTGCGGCGAACAAATTTTGGCCCGGTGGAGGAGTATCCACCGGGCTTTTCCATTTCCCAAAAGCGCGGTGCGATTTCGAATTTTGCAGTGGCGAGGCCTGGTCCGGCGCGTTGCGCCCCTCGGTTTTATGGCGTGCTTGCGTGCAAAGAAGGTGCTCGCTTACACTGGCGCGGAATTCATTTTTGGAGAGAGACTGATGACAAAAGGGTTTCGCTTAGTATCGTCTGCGCTCGTCGCGGCGGGATTCCTCTGGGCCGGTTCATTCTTGGGCGCCTGGCAGGCTCACCGCGCCGTGGCGCAGAACAGGTTTGGACAGCCGAAGACCGTGATTCACGTCGTCTTGTATAAATGGAAGGACGGAGTATCCGATGCTGACAAGCAGAAAGCCATCGCGGGAATTAAGGAAATGGCCGCCAAGATTCCCGGGGTCAAG
>WNGH01004458.1_pt1 | contig 21920 bp, 22 predicted proteins | sample 5400631 | NCBI WGS metagenome assembly WNGH01 (sample SAMN13153373, study PRJNA577476) | soil metagenome | isolation source: 115 cm soil or saprolite under Garry oak tree replicate 1 | place: USA:California | collected 2016-06-15
CGCGGTCCGCCACATCCCCAAGCCCGTGATCGCGATGGTCAACGGCTTCGCCATCGGCGGCGGCCACGTGCTGCACGTGCTCTGCGACCTCTCGATCGCCGCCGACACCGCCGTCTTCGGTCAGACCGGGCCCCGGGTGGGCAGCGTCGACGCCGGACACGGCACCGGCTATCTGGCCCGCGTCGTCGGCGAGAAGCGCGCGCGCGAGATCTGTACCTCACCGACGAGGCGATGGAGGGGCGCAACGCCTTCGTCGAGAAGCGGCCGGTCGACTACCGCAAGTTCCGTCGCTGAGTGTCAGAGCGTCGCCCTCGTGACGGGGGGTGACGGCGATCTGTCCCGGACGCTGACGCCCGCGCCGTCGCCGACGGTCTGACATCGCCGATCTGGCGCGGGCTTGGCGCGCACGACGGACTGGCAGCGGTCTTGAATCCGGAATCACCGCTGCGTCGGCGTGGCGCGACCGCACACGCGGTGTCCGACGGCTGGTCAGGTATCAAGGCCGGCGGGAGAGCGCGGATTCGCTGCCAGGCGGTCCGCTCCCCGGGCTCCCACCGCGCCGGCGCAGCACTTCCCCCCGGAGCCACTGGTGTACACTCGCGCCGGCACGCATGGCCGCCTCCGCGATCGCCCGCTGGTTCCGCTTCGCCGAGCAGGCCACCGACTTCGGCACCGAGATCCGGGCGGGGCTCACCACGTTCCATGGTGATGGCCTACATCATCTTCGTGAACCCGATCGTGCTCGGCTACGTGGGCGTGCCCGGGCTCGACGGCAAGGGCCTGCCGTTCGGACCCACGCTCACCGTGACGTGCCTCACCGCCGGCCTTCTCTCGATCGCGATGGGGATCTGGTCCAATTACCCCCTGGCGCTGGCGCCCGGTATGGGGCTCAACGCGGTCGTCGCGTTCGAGCTCGTGGCGGGGCGGGGGCTCACGTGGCCGCAGGCGATGACGATCGTCTTCCTCGAGGGCGCGGCGATCACGATCCTGGTTCTCACGCGCTTCCGACAGGCCATGCTCGACGCCGTGCCGGCGGTGCTGAAGCGCGCAATCTCCGTCGGTATCGGCCTCTTCATCGCGTTCATCGGCCTGTTCACCTCGGGATTCGTCGTGAGGCCCGACAAGGGGCCGCTGCCGGTCGCGCTCGGCCCCATGCACGGCCTGCCCATCGCCGTCTTCCTCGTGGGCTTCGTGCTCACCGCCTGGCTCATGGCGCGCCGGGTGCGCGGCGCGCTCCTGCTCGGGATCCTCGCCACGACCGCGCTCGCGATCGTGCTCAACGCGCTCGTGGCGGGCGGCCAGGGATTCCCGACGCCCGGCGCGGCGCGCCTGCCCACGGCGCTCGTCGCCTGGCCCGACTTCTCCACCTTCGGCCGCCTCGACTTCGGCGTCGTCGCGCGGCTGGGCGCGCTCACCGCCGTGCTGGTCACTTTCTCGATCATGCTGAGCGATTTCTTCGACACGATGGGCACGATCATCGGCGTCGGCGGCAAGGGCGGGTTCCTCGACCGCGACGGGCGGCTGCCGCGCGCCGACCGGGTGCTGCTCGTGGACTCGCTCGGCGCCGCGCTCGGCGGCCTCGCCAACGCGTCGAGCAACACGACCTACATCGAGAGCGCGGCGGGCGTGACGGAGGGGGGGCGCACGGGCCTGGTCGCGGTCGTGACGGGCCTCTGCTTCCTCGGCGCCATGTGGCTCTCGCCGCTGGCGAGCGTGATCCCGGCGCAGGCGACGGGGCCCGCCCTGGTCATCGTCGGCTTCTACATGATGTCGATCGCGCGCGAGATCGCGTGGGACGACTACGAGGACGCCATCCCCGCCTTCGTCACGATGCTGGTGATGCCCTTCACCTGGTCCATCACCAACGGCATCGGGGCGGGCTTCGTCACCTGGGTGGCGATCAAGGCGCTGAACGGCTGCTCCGGCCGGGTCCACCCGATGCTCTGGCTCGCCGCCGGCGCGTTCGTCGTCTACTTCGTGCTGCCTCTTCTGGAGTCCCGGCTGGGATTGTAGGCGTCTTGTAAGTCCCCGTCAGTGTGGCCGAACTTGACACGGGAGGGGTGCTTGGCTAGACTCCTGCCACTCGTCGACCCCACCGCGAGGTGACAGGACGCGCCCGATGACAACGCACGAGCCGAGCCGCGACACCTTCCCGAAGCTCGTCCGGTGGAACGCCGAGCGTTTCCCCGACCGGGTCGCGATCCGCGAGAAGGATTACGGCATCTGGCAGTCCTACACGTGGGCGGATTACTTCCGGGAGGGACGGCGCATCGCGCTCGGCCTCGCCTCGCTCGGCTTCCGCCGCGGCGACAAGGTCGCGATCATCGGCGACAACCGCCCGCAGCTCTACTGGGCGGTGTTCGCGACCCAGGCGCTTGGCGGCGTGCCGGTGCCGATCTACCAGGATTCGATCGAGAAGGAGCTCGTGTACATCCTCGACCACGCCGAGGCGCGCTTCGCCGTCGTCGAGGACCAGGAGCAGGTGGACAAGCTCCTCCACGTGCGCGACCAGAGCCGCGCGCTCGAGCACGTGGTCTACGACGACCCGCGCGGCATGCGCGGCTACAGTGAGCCGTACTTGATGTCGCTCGTCGAGTTGCAGGAGCGCGGCGAGAAGTTCGAGCTGAGCCATCCGGCGCATTTCGAGGACGAGCTCGCGCGGGGGTCGGCCGACGAGGTCGCGGTCATCTGCTACACCTCGGGCACGACGGGCGTGCCGAAGGGCGTGCTGCTGACGCACCAGAACCTCATCGTCACGTCGCGGATCGCGGCGGAGGTGGAGGGGCTCGGGCCCGACGAGGACATCCTCTCCTACCTGCCGATGGCGTGGGTCGGCGACCACATCTTCTCGTACGCCCAGTCCATCCTCGTCGGCTTCGCGTCGAACTGCCCCGAGAGCGGCGCCACGGTGCTCTCCGACCTCAAGGAAATCGGCCCGACCTACTTCTTCGCGCCGCCCCGGATCTGGGAGAACCTCCTCACCTCGGTCCTGATCCGCATCGAGGACTCGGCGTGGCCCAAGCGGAAGCTCGTCCACTTCTTCCTGAGGCTCGCGCAGGACGCGGAGCGGCGGCGCCTCAACGGCCAGCCGGCGGGGCGGCTCGCGCAGATCCTCCAGCCCCTCGGGTATCTCCTGGTCTTCGGCCCTCTGCGCGACAACCTCGGCCTACGCCGGGTGCGCCGCGCCTACACGGCGGGCGAGGCGATCGGTCCCGAGATCTTCGTCTTCTTCCGCGCCCTCGGCGTCAACGTCAAGCAGCTCTACGGCCAGACCGAGGCGAGCGTGTTCGTCTCCATCCAGAAGGACGGCGACGTGCGCCTCGACACGGTCGGCACGCCGATCCCCGGGGTGGAGATCAAGCTCTCGCCGGAGGGCGAGGTGCTGTACCGGAGTCCCGGCGTGTTCCAGGGCTACTTCAAGAATCCGGAGGCCACGCGCGAGACGATCGAGGACGGGTGGGTGCGCTCGGGGGACGCCGGCTTCGTGGACCACGCCGGGCATCTCAAGATCATCGATCGGGTCAAGGACGTTACTCGGCTCGGCGACGGCACGATCTTCGCCCCCAAGTACCTCGAGAACAAGCTCAAGTTCTCGCCCTACGTCCGCGAGGCCGTCTGCGTCGGCCAGGCGCGGCCCTACGTCACGGGGCTCATCAACATCGATCTCGCCGCCGTCGGGAACTGGGCCGAGCGCCGGGGGATTGCGTATACGAGCTACACCGACCTGGCTCAGAAGCCGGAGGTCTACGAGCTCATCCACCAGGAAGTGGAGCGGGTGAACCGGTCCCTGGCGGAGGACGAGGTGCTGCGCGGCGCGCAGCTGCGCAAGTTCCTCATCCTGCACAAGGAGCTGGACCCGGACGACGAGGAGATCACGCGCACGCGCAAGATCCGGCGGGGCTACATCGCCCAGAAGTACGCGCCGCTCATCGAGGCACTCTACGACGGGCGCGAGCACGTCGAGGTCGAGGCGAAGGTCACCTACGAGGACGGGCGGACGGGCACGATCCGCGCCGACGTCCGGATCCGCGCCCTCGCGGGATGAGCGAACCGCTCCTCGAGGTCGAGCGCGTGAGCGTGCGGTTCGGCGCCCTTCTCGCGCTCAGCGAGGTGAGCCTCAACATCCGCCCGGGCGAGATCCTTGCCATCATCGGCCCCAACGGGGCGGGCAAGACCACGCTGCTCAACTGCATCAGCGGCTTCTACCATCCCTCCGAGGGGCGCATCGTCTTCGACGGCCAGGACCGGACGCGCCTGCGCCCGCCCGACGTCGCGACGCTCGGCATCGCGCGCACCTTCCAGAACGTGGCCCTGTTCAAGGGCATGTCCGTGCTCGACAATCTCATGACGGGGCGATTGCTCCGGATGCGCGGCAACATCGTGCTCGACGCGCTCTGGGTCGGCCCGGCCCGGCGCCAGGAGCTCGAGCACCGCGCCTTCGTCGAGCGGATCATCGACTTCCTCGAGATCCAGGCGATCCGCAAGACGCCGGCCGGGCGGCTGCCCTACGGTCTCCAGAAGCGCGTCGAGCTCGGCCGCGCGCTCGCCGCGGAGCCCCGGCTCCTGCTCCTCGACGAGCCGATGGCGGGCATGAACGTCGAGGAGAAGGAAGACATGTGCCGGTTCGTCCTCGACGTGAACCAGGAGTTCGGCACGACGATCGCGCTGATCGAGCACGACATGGGCGTCGTCATGGACATCTCGGACCGGGTGGCCGTCCTCGACTACGGACGGAAGATCGCCGACGGCACGCCCGAGCAGGTCCGCAAGGACCAGGCGGTCCTCGACGCCTACCTCGGGGTCGCGCATGAGTGACGTCCTCTACGGAATCTTCCTCGCGCCCTTCAAGGACATCGCGGGCTCGCCGGGCTTCTTCGTCGAGGTGCTGATCGGCGGGATCTTTGCCGGCCTCATGTACTCGCTCGTCGCGCTCGGCTTCGTGCTGATCTACAAGGCCTCGAGCGTTTTCAACTTCGCGCAGGGCGTCATGGTGCTCTTCGCCGCGCTCACGCTCGTCGGGCTCCTCGAGCGGGGCGTGCCCGTGCCCGTGGCGCTCCTCGCCACCGTGCTCGTCATGGTGCTCCTCGCCTTCGCCATCGAGCGCGTCGTGCTGCGCCCGCTCGTCAACCAGGAGCCCATCATCCTGTTCATGGCGACGATCGGGCTGACCTTCTTCCTCGAAGGGTTCGGCGAAATGATCTGGGGGGCCAACGTCAAGAAGCTCGACATCGGTATCCCGGATCGGTCGTTCCTGGTCAAGGGAGTCCAGATCAACGAGCTGGAGATGACGGCGGGAATCTCCGCCGCGGTGCTCGTCGCGATCCTGGCCGTGTTCTTCCATAGCACGAAGATCGGCCGCGCGCTGCGCGCGGTCGCCGACGACCACGAGGCGGCGCTCTCGATCGGGATTCCGCTGAAGACGATCTGATCGTGGCCATGGTCGCCGGCCTCATGTGGGGGGCCAAGAGCGGCGTGCAGTTCAGCCTCTCGCTCGTGGCCCTGAAAGCGTTGCCGGTGCTGATCCTCGGCGGCTTCACCTCGGTGCCCGGCGCGATCGTCGGCGGCCTCATCATAGGAGTGGGCGAGAAGCTCGGCGAGGTCTACTGGGGACCGCTCGTCGGCGGCGCCATCGAGAACTGGTTCGCCTACGTCGTCGCGCTGGTGTTCTTGTTGGCTCGGCCGCAGGGGCTCTTCGGCGAGAAGATCATCGAGCGGGTCTGATCAAATGATCTATCGGGAGGCGGGGCAGTTCAAGACGACCTACGCGAGCGACCAGGCGATCTTCCCGATCGCTCAGGACCGCTGGATCGTGCTCGCGGCCGCCGCCGCCGCCTTCCTCGTGCCGCCGCTGCTGCTGAGCGAGTACTGGCTCCAGGCGATCCTGATCCCGTTCCTCATCTATGCCCTCGCCGCCATCGGCCTCAACCTCCTGACGGGCTACGCCGGTCAGCTCTCGCTCGGCACCGGCGGCTTCATGGCGGTCGGCGCGTATGCGGGGTTCAAGCTCACGACCGCCTTCCCGTGGGCCAACATGATCCTCGTCTTCGTGCTCTCGGGCCTGGTCGCGGCCGCCGTCGGGCTCGTCTTCGGCGTCCCGAGCCTCCGGATCAAGGGCTTCTACCTCGCCGTCGCCACGCTCGCCGCGCAGTTCTTCCTCGTCTGGCTCTTCAACAAGGTGGGCTGGTTCGTGAACTACGCGCCCTCCGGCACGGCGACCGCGCCGCCCCGGACGATGCTCGGCGTCATGGTGACGGGCCCGCAGGCGACGGCGCCCGTGCGCTACGTCGTCGCGCTCGCGCTCCTGGTGCTGGGCGCGCTCGTCGCCAAGAACCTGGTGCGCGGGCGCGTGGGCCGCTCGTGGATGGCGATCCGCGACCGCGACATCGCGGCCGAGATCATCGGCGTCCGCCCGCTCCGGACGAAGCTCCTGGCCTTCGGCGTCTCGTCCTTCTACTGCGGCGTCGCCGGCGCGGAGCTGCTGTTCCTGTACCTCGGCAGCGTCGAGACGCTGGCCTTCGACATCAACCTCTCGTTCCTCGTGCTGTTCATGGTCATCATCGGGGGCCTCGGCTCGATCCTCGGCTCGTTCCTCGGCGCGGCCTTCATCGTCCTCGTGCCGATCTTCCTCACGAACGTGCCGCACTGGCTCGGGCTCGCGATGCGGACCGACACGCAGAAGCAGACCGAGCTGATGATCTTCGGCGGACTCATCGTGCTGTTTCTCATCGTCGAGCCGAACGGGCTCGCGCGCCTCTGGCAGATCTCGAAGGAGAAGCTCCGACTGTGGCCATTCCCGCACTAAGCTATTTCCCCGCACCGAGAAGGAGGATTCCATGAAGCTCCGGTCACTGCTGATCGGAACGCTCGCCCTGGCGCTGGCGCTCGGCCCGCTGGCGGGCGCGGCGCTCGCCCAGGACAAGACGATCTTCATCCCGCTGCTCGTCTACCGCACGGGACCGTTCGCGCCGAACGGGATCCCGTCGGCCAACGGGTTCAACGACTACTTCAACCTCCTCAACGAGCGCGACGGCGGCATCAACGGCATCAAGATCGCGTGGGAGGAGTGCGAGACTCAGTACAAGACCGACCTCGGCGTGGAGTGCTACGAGCGGCTGAAGGGGAAGAACGCCGTGCTCGTGAACCCGTTCAGCACGGGCATCACGTACCAGCTGATCCCGAAGGCGCCCGTGGACAAGGTCGTCATCCACTCGGCCGGGTACGGCATGACCGCCTCGGCCGACGGTCGCTGGTTCCCATGGGTGTTCAACTTCCCGATGACGTACTGGAGCCAGGCCTCCGCGTTCGTCAAATACGTCGGCGCGCAGGAGGGCGGCCTCGACAAGCTCAAGGGCAAGAAGATCGTCCACATCTTCCACAACAGCCCGTACGGCAAGGAGGCCAACCCGACGCTCGAGGACCTCGCCAAGAAGCACGCTTTCGAGCTGACGCTCCTGCCGGTGGACACGCCGGGCCAGGAGCAGAAGGCGACGTGGCTGCAGGTGCGCCGCATCAACCCGGACTGGATCTACATCTCGGGCTGGGGCGTGATGAACCAGGTGGCGATCAAGGAGGCCGCCGCGCACGGCATGAAGATGGATCACGTCGTCGGCAACTGGTGGACCGGGACCGAGTCCGACGTGGTGCCCGCGGGCGCCGACGCGAAGGGCTACAAGTCCATGAACTTCCACGCCGCCGGCGCGGGCTTCAAGGTGCACCAGGACATCTTGAAGTTCGTGCACGACAAGGGGAAGGGCGCGGGACCCAGGGAAGGCGTCGGCGAGGTGCTCTACAATCGCACGATCATCAACGCCATGCTCGACACCGAGGCCATCCGCCTGGCGATGACCAGGTTCGGCAAGAAGGTGCTGACGGGCGAAGAGGTCCGGTGGGGCATGGAGAACCTCAACCTCACCGAGAAGCGGCTCGAGGAGCTCGGGATGAAGGGGATGATGCGGCCGCTCCGCGTGACCTGCGACAACCACGAGGGCAACGGCCTGGCGCTCGTGCAGCAGTGGGACGGCAAGAAGTGGAGCGTCGTCTCCGACTGGATCGAGCCGATGCGTGACGTCGTGCGCCCGAAGCTCGAGGCGGCGGCCCTCGAGGAGGTCAAGAAGCTCGGCTACACCGCCATGCGGGACTGCGCGAAGGAGAAATAGAAACGGTGTTGCTGTCGGTCAACAACATCGAGGTCATCTACGATCACGTGATCCTCGTGTTGAAGGGCGTGTCGCTGCGGGTCCCGGAGGGGGGTATCGTCGCCCTCCTCGGGGCCAACGGCGCCGGCAAGTCGACGACGCTCAAGGCGATCTCGGGGCTGCTCCGCACGGAACGCGGGGACGTCACGAAGGGGACGGTGGAGCTCCAGGGGGAGCCGATCCACCGGCAGGACCCCGCGGAGGTCGTCCGGCGGGGCGTCGTGCAGGTGATGGAGGGACGGCACGTCTTCGAGCACCTGACCGTGGAGGAGAATCTGCTGACGGGGGCGTACTCGCGGCGGCGTAACGGCCGTTCGGTCCAGGACGATCTGGACCGCGTGTACCACTACTTCCCGCGCCTCACCGAGCGGAGGGGTGTGAACGCGGGCTACGTGTCGGGCGGCGAGCAGCAGATGGTCGCGATCGGCCGCGCGCTGATGGCGCGGCCGCGGCTCATGCTGCTCGACGAGCCGTCGATGGGCCTCGCGCCGATGCTCGTGCAGGAGATCTTCGACATCGTGAGCCGGCTGAACCGCGAGGAGGGCGTGGCGGTGCTGCTCGCCGAGCAGAACGCGACGATCGCGCTGCGCTTCGCCCAGCAGCTACCGCGACGTGAAGCACTACCGTCGGCGCAAACGCTGGCTGTCATGAGCGCGCTGCTCGAGATCCGCGACGTGTCGAAGTCCTTCGGCGGCGTATCGGCCGTGGCGCGCGTCTCCTTCGCCGTCGAGCAGGGGCAGATCGTGTCCGTCATCGGGCCCAACGGAGCCGGCAAGACGACCCTCCTCAACTGCATCAGCGGCGTGTTCCATCCCGAGCAGGGGCAGATCCTCCTGGAGGGAGCGGACATCGCGGGGCTGCGTCCCTCCCGCATCGCCGGGCTCGGGGTGGCGCGCACCTTTCAGAACATCGCGCTCTTCCGTGGAATGACCGTCGTGGACAACCTCATGCTGGGCCGTCACATCCACATGAAGAACGGCGTGATCCGCTCGATGCTCTACTGGGGCCCCGGCCGGCGCGAGGAGGTCGCGCACCGCAGGCATGTCGAAGACATCATCGACTTCCTCGAGATCCAGGCCATCCGGAAGCGCCCGGCGGGGTCGTTGCCCTACGGGCTCCAGAAGCGTGTCGAGCTGGGCCGGGCCCTGGCCCTGCATCCCAGGATTCTCCTCCTCGACGAGCCGATGGGCGGCACCAACCACGAGGAGAAGGAAGACATCGCCCGATTCATCCTCGACGTCAACGACGAGTGGGGCACCACGATCATCCTGATCGAGCACGACATGGGCGTGGTGATGGACCTCTCCCGGCGTATCGTCGTGCTCGACCTGGGCCAGAAGATCGCCGACGGGACGCCCGCCGAAGTGAAGGCGAACCCCCAAGTCATCAAGGCGTACCTGGGCACCAAGGGAAGCGGCTAGGAGGAAGACCATGGTCTCGAGCACCCTGCCCCAGTTCCTCGTCAGGAACGCGCGCGAGCACCCGGGGGACCCGGCCCTCCGGGAGAAGGACCGAGGGATCTGGCGGGAATGGACCTGGGCCGACTACCTGGCGCACGTCCGGGCGATCACGCTTGGGCTCGAGCGCCTGGGCTTCCGGCGAGGCGACAAGCTCGCGCTGCTGAGCGACAACCGGCCCCAGGTCTACGCCGCCATGGTGGCCGCGCAGGCGGCGGGTGGGGTGCCCGTCCCCGTCTACCAGGACTCGATCGCCAGCGAGATCCAGTTCGTCATCGACCACGCGGACGCCCGCTTCGTCTATGCCGAGGACCAGGAGCAGGTGGACAAGCTCCTTGAGCTGAAGGCGAGCCTCCCCAAGGTCGAGCGGGTGATTTACGAGGACCCGAAGGGCATGCGGCACTACACCGATCCCCTGCTTTTGAGCCTCGCCGACCTCGAGGAAAGCGGACGCGCGCTCGACACGGAGCGTCCCGGGCTCTTCGACGAGCTGGTGGCGGCGGGCAAGCCCGAGGACATGGCGCTGATCTGCTACACGTCGGGAACGACCGGCGCGCCGAAGGGCGCCATGATCTCGCACGCGAACTGGTGTCACGCGGTCCATGGCATCCTCGAGCTCGAGCGCTACGAGCGCTCGGACGAGGTGCTGGCCTACCTGCCGCCGGCCTGGATCGGCGACTCGTTCTGGTCGCTGGCGGGCGCATTGATCGTCGGTATGACCGTGAACTGCCCCGAGCGGCCCGAGACGGTGCTCGAGAACCTGCGCGAGATCGGTCCTCAAGTCCTGGTCGCCCCGCCGCGGATCTGGGAGAACCTGGTCTCGCTCGTCCAGGTGAAGATGGAGGACGCCTCCTGGAGCAAGCGCCGGCTCTACCGCTGGCTGATGCCGATCGGCGAGGAGGTCGCGCGGCGTGAGATGGAGCGCGAGCCCGTGCCGGCAAGCCTCCGGCTTCTGCGGGCGCTCGGCGAGCTCCTCGTCTTCGCCCCGCTGCGCGACCACCTCGGCTTTCGCCGCACCCGGTACGCGTACAGTGGCGGCGCGCCGCTGGGCCCCGAGATCTTCCTGTTCTTCCGCGCCATCGGCATCAACCTCAAGCAGGTGTACGGCCAGACGGAGATCACCGGCGTCTCCTGCGTGCAGCACGACGGCGACGTCCGGCTGGGCACCGTCGGCAAGCCGTTCCCGAACACCGACGTGAAGCTCACGGAAACGGGCGAGGTGATCTCGCGCAGCGCCGGCGTGTTCATGGGGTATTACAAGAACCCGGAAGCCACCTCCGCGACCATCAAGGACGGGTGGCTCTACTCGGGCGACGCCGCCATGCTCGATCCGAACGGTCACCTGATCGTGATCGACCGGGCCAAGGACGTCACGGCGCTGACCGACGGCACGAAGTTCGCGCCGCAGTACATCGAGAACAAGCTGAAGTTCAGCGCGTACATCAAGGAGGCGGTGGCCATCGGCCAGGACCGGCAATACGTCGCGGCCATGGTCAACATCGACATGGAGAACGTCGGCAAGTGGGCCGAGCGGCGCCGGATCGCCTACACGACGTACACGGACCTCGCCCAGAAACCGGAAGTGTACGAGCTGATCGGCCGCGAGGTGGAGCGCGTCAACCGCGACCTGCCCGAGTCCACCCGGATCCACCGCTACGTGCTCCTGCACAAGGAGCTGGACGCCGACGACGGTGAGGTCACCCGCACGCGGAAGGTCCGCCGGGGCTTCGTCTCGCAGCGGTACGGCGACATCATCGAGGCCCTGTTCTCGGACGCCGACTCCGTCGCGGTCACGACGACGATCACCTACCAGGACGGGCGGCAGGCGACCCTGGACACGAAGCTCGCGATCCGGGCTGCCGGCGAGCGCCCCAGGCCGGCGATGGTGTAGGAGAGAGCGCATGGGATTCTTCGCGGACCTCTTCGTCAACGGGCTGATGATCGGCTCCATGTACGCGCTGGTGGCGCTGGGGTTCGTCTTGATCTACAAGGCCACCAGCGTCGTCAACTTCGCGCAGGGCGAGCTGGTCATGTTCGGGGGCTACATCGCGGCCGCGATGCTGAGTCTCTACCACCTCCCGCTGGTGGTGTCGCTGCCGGTACTCCTCGGGGCCATGATCGTCCTCGGATTCGCCGTCGAGCGGGGCGTGCTCCGGCCCCTGGTGGGCCAGAACGTCATCTCGGTGGTGATGGTCACCATAGGGCTCGCCCAGGTCTTCCAGGGACTGGCGGCCATGGTGTGGGGGGCGCAGACGAGCAACATCCCGCTCCCCATCCGCCTCGATCCCTACCAGATCGGGGAGGTGTTCATCTCGCCGATCAATGTGGTGGCGGCGGTGATCTCTGGGGTGTTTCTCGTGGCTTTTGCCTGGTTCTTCCGCAAGAGCCGCATGGGCATCGCCATGCGGGCCGTCGCCAACGATCAGCAAGCGGCGATGGCGGTGGGCATCAACGTCCGGTTCGTCTTCGCGGCGTCGTGGGCCATCGCGGGGCTCGCGGCCGGCATCGGAGGCGTGGTCTGGGGGAACATGCTCGGCGTGGACACCCATCTGGCTCTGGTCGGCCTCAAGGTGTTTCCGGCGGTGATCCTGGGGGGCCTCGACAGCGTGCCCGGGGCGGTCGTCGGCGGCCTCATGATCGGCGCCATCGAGAGCGTGGCCGCGGGCTACGTCGACCCCTATGTGGGGGGCGGAACGAAGGACTTCATCCCCTACGTCCTCATGATCGTGGCCCTGCTGATCCGGCCGTATGGTTTCTTCGGCCGGGAGATCATCGAGCGGGTGTGATGGCGATCCTAGAGACACGCCCATGATCAACCGCGAGTGCGGCGTCTACCAGACGACCTACGAGCGCGACATGGCCATCTACCCGGTGCCCCTCGCCCGGTACGCGGCCATCGGGTCCGTCGGCGTCCTGGTCCTGCTGCCGCTCGTCCTCGACAGCCACGCCATGGCGCTCGTCAACCTCATGACCCTGGCCGCCATCGGCGCGATCGGTCTCAACATCCTCGTGGGCTACACGGGCCAGGTCTCGCTCGGCCACGGCGCCTTCATGATGGTGGGCTCGTACACGGCCGCGATCCTTACCGTCCGCTACGATATGCCCTTCTGGCTGGCGCTGCCCTTCGGAGGAGTGGTCGCGGCGCTGGTCGGCGCGTTCTTCGGCATCCCGTCGCTCCGGATCAAGGGGCTCTACCTGGCGATCGCCACCCTGGCCGCCCAGTTCATCATCGAGTGGGTGATCAACCACTCGACCTGGATCAGCGGCGGCGCGCAGGCCACGATTTACATCCCGACACCGACGCTGTTCGGCTGGCAGATCAACACGGAGTTCCGTCGCTTCTACATGATCCTGCCCGTGGCGATCCTCGCGTACGTCGGCGCGCTCAATCTCGTGCGGAGCCGGGTGGGGCGGGCCTTCATCGCCGTCCGGGACCGCGACGTGGCGGCGGAGATCATCGGGGTCAACGTCTTCCGGTACAAGCTCCTGGCCTTCGCGGTCAGCTCCTTCTACGCGGGGGTGGCGGGCGCCCTCTGGACCTACTACCTCAAGATCGCCAACTACGAGCACTTCACGCTCGGCACGTCCGTCCAGTACCTCGCGATGATCATCATCGGTGGGCTCGGCAGCGTGCTCGGCTCCGTGTTCGGTGCGGTCTTCATCACGCTCCTGCCCATCGTGCTGGTCTACGTCGTCGAGGGCTCGGCCCGCCTCTTCGGCTTCGAGTACGCGGCGATCGCCGACTTCCTGGCGAATCTCCGGCTCATCATCTTCGGCGGGCTCATCATCCTGTTCCTGGCGATCGAGCCCGAGGGGCTCTATCGGCTGTGGGGCAACGTCCGGCGGTATTTCCGCCTGTGGCCGTTCTCGTACTGAGGACGGCCGGGATCCATCAAGAGGAGGGGACCATGCAACTGAGGATCGGGCTCATCGGCATCCTGGCGCTGGCACTCGTCGTGGGCCTCGCGGTGCCCGCGGCGGCGAGCCACGTCATCAAGATCGGCGGGCAGTGCGATCGCACCGGCGCCACCAAGCTGGTCGGTGTGGAGATCTGCCCCGGCATCGCCGACTACGTGAGGCTCGTGAACAAGAAAGGCGGCGTCCTCGGCCACAAGATCGAGCACACGGAGATCGAGCACGGCTACCTGGTGGACCGCGGCGTGGAGGCCTACGAGCGGCTCAAGGGGGATGGCGTCGTGGCGGTCTTCGACTACGGCACGCCCATCGTGTACGCGCTGACCCCGCGGCACATGGAGGACAAGATTCCGGCGATCACGCCGGGCTTCGGGCGCGCCGACTCCACCGACGGGACGGTGTGGCCGTACATCTTCCCGATGGCGGCGTCGTACTGGTCCCAGGCCGGCGCGGCGATGGAGTACATCAGGGACAAGGGCGGCAAGCGCGGCACCAAGGTCGCCTATCTCTACTTCGACAACCCCGCCGGCCGCGAGGGCATCCCGATCATGGAGACGATCGCCGCGAAGCAGGGCTATGTGCTCCGCTTGTTCGCGGTGCCGTCGCCCGGGCTCGAGATGGGGCCACAAGTCATCGACATCACCCGCCGGTTCAAGGCCGACTGGGTCGTCGGGCATCTCTTCGGGCGATCGCCGTCGGTCTCGATCAAGGAGCTGAAGAAGGCGGGCTTCCCCATGGACCACGTGGTCAGCTTCGTGTGGGGCGCGGGCGAGGCCGACATCGAGGCGGCGGGCTGGGACGTGGCCCAGGGCTACCTCGGCATGCAGTTCACCTCGCCCGGCCGCAATCTCCCGGTGATCCAGGAGATCATCAAGATGTACCGGGACGAGGGGAAGGAAGTGCCGGCGTACGTGGGCGGCGTCTACTACAGCCGCGGCGTGCTCAACGCGGCGGTCGTCGTCGAGGGCATCCGCCTCGCGATCCAGAACTTCGGCCTGCCTGTGACGGGCGAGAAGGTCAAGAAGGGCTACGAGCTGATGAAGAACTTCGACCTCCAGGGGTTCCTGCCGCCGATGACGGTCACCCCCAATGACCACGAGGGCGGAGGCTGGGTGCGGCTCTACCAGGTCAGGGGCAAGGAGTGGGTGCCCGCGACCGACTGGTTCCGGGGCTACCGCGATGTGGTCATGGCCCAGGTCAAGAAGGTCAACGACGCCCACAAGGCGGCGGTGAAGTAGTGGCATGCTCCGGCTGAACAGCGTCGAGGTCGTCTACGACCGCGTCATCCTGGTCCTCAAGGGGATCTCCCTCGAGGTTCCGGAACAGCGCATCGTGACCCTGCTCGGCTCCAACGGGGCCGGGAAGAGCACCACGCTCAAGGCCATCTCCGGTCTCCTCAAGCCCGAGCGGGGAGAGATCATCACGGGCTCCGTGGAGCTGAGCGGGCAGCGTATCGACCACCATCAGCCGGAAGACATCGTCAAGCTCGGCATCACCCAGGTCATGGAAGGCCGCCGCATGTTCGACGACCTGACCACGGAGGAGAATCTCGTGGCCGGGGCGCATACGCGTCGCGCGAGCGGCGCCGAAATACGGAGAAACATCGAGGCGGTGTACGAGTACTTTCCCCGGCTGGCCCAGCGGAGGGCGCTGAAGGCCGGCTACCTATCGGGGGGCGAGCAGCAGATGGTGGCCATCGGCCGGGCCTTGATGGCCCGGCCGAAGGTCGTCCTCCTCGACGAGCCGTCGCTGGGACTGGCGCCGCTGCTCGTCGAGGAGATCTTCGAGATCATCCAGCGTCTGAACCGCGAGGAGAAGCTCACGGTCCTGCTCGTGGAGCAGAACGCGGCCATGGCGCTCACCATCGCAGAGCACGGCTACGTCATGGAGAACGGACGCATCGTGCTGGACGGGCCGGCGGCCTCGCTCCGCGAGAACGCGGACGTGAAGGAGTTCTACCTCGGGCTCACCGAGGTCGGCGCCCGCAAATCGTACCGGGACGTGAAACACTACAAGCGGCGGAAGCGGTGGCTCAGCTGAGCCCTGCCGCGCGAGAGGGAGACATCCCATGAGAGGGCGAGTGTGGATGTGGGGCACCCTGTCCCTGCTGCTGGCCTCGGTGGCGCTGTCGGCGTGCGCCACGACCCAGCCGCCGACGCTCTACCAGCGGCTCGAGGTGAAGGACACCACCGGCACCCTGCGCGGGGGCCGGGACGCGATCCGGCTCATCGTCGACGACTTCGTTGCCAATCTGGCGGCCGACAGCCGGACCAAGGCACGCTTCGGGGCGCTGAAACCCCCGGAGACGGAGAGACTCAAATCGCTCCTCGCCGACCAGATCTGTGAGACCACGGGCGGCCCGTGCGCCTACTACGGGCGCGACATGAAGGCGACGCACACCGGCATGAAGATCACCGAGACGGAGTGGAACGCGACGGTGGAAGCGCTCGCCAAGGCGCTCGACAAGTACAAGATCGCCGCCAAGGAGAAGGAAGAGCTGCTGGCGGCGCTCGGACCGATGAAGAAGGACATCGTGGGGCAGTAGTTTCGGAATGCCGGCCCACGCGTTCACCATCTACGACATGATCGCGACCGGCGCGCTCGCCCACGGCGACGCGCCGGCGGTCATCCACGGCGAGCGCGCGCTGTCGTTCCGCGAGTTCCGGCGGCGGGTGGACGCGCTCGCCGCGGGGCTCCAGGGGCTCGGCGTCGCCAAGGGCGATCGCGTCGCGGTCCTGGCGCAGAACGACGTCGCCTACCTGGAGCTCTACGGCGCGTGCGCGCGCCAGGGCGTCATCGTCTATCCGATCAACTGGCGACTCACCGGCGAGGAAGTCGAGCGGGTGGTGGAGCGCGCCGCGCCGAAGATGATGGTCGTCGACGCCTCGACGCTGTCCGTCGTTACGGGCTGGCCGGAGCGGAAGAAATCGGTCTCTCATTGGTATCAGTTCGGCGAGACCGCGGGCGCGGGCTTCAAGCCCTTCGCCGCCCTGTACCGCGAGGGCGCCGCGTCCCCCGTGGTCGAGGTGTCCTCCGACGATGCCTTCGCCGTGATCTCCACGGCGGCGGTGGACGTGATCCCGCGCGGCGCCGTGCTGACCCACGCGAACGTCATCACCGCCAATCTCACGATCATGGCCTGCCTCGGCTACACCGCCGCGGACCGCTATCTCCTGGCGCTGCCGCTCTTCCACGTCACCGCGCTGGGCAACGCGCTGGCCCACATGCACGCGGGCGGCGCCAGCGTCCTCGTGTCGCGCTTCGATCCGGAGGAGGCGGTGCGGCTGATCGATCGCCACCGCGTCACCCACGTCTCCGACTTTCCGCCGGTTCTGTCGAGCCTTCTCGACGCCGCCGAGAAGCTCGGCAGCCGGCTGCCGAGCCTCACGCGCGTCTCCGGCCTCGACGCGCCGCCGACGATCCAGCGCCTGCACGAGCAAACGCAGGCGAAGTTCTGGACCGGCTTCGGGCAGTCCGAGACGAGCGGCTTCGTCACGATCCAGCGCGTGCTCGACAAGCCCGGCGCCGCCGGCAAGCCCGTGCCCGTCGCCGCGGTGAGGGTCGTCGACGACTACGACCGCGAGATGGCTCCGGGGACGGCGGGGGAGATCGTGGTGCGCGGCCCGCTGGTCTTCCAGGGATACTACGGCCAGCCGGAGGTCACCGCGTATACGCTCCGCAACGGCTGGCACCACACGGGCGACGTCGGCCGCTTCGACCCCGACGGCTATCTCTACTACGTCAAGCGCAAGCCCGAGAAGGAGCTGATCAAGCCCGGCGGCGAGAACGTGTACCCGGCGGAGGTGGAGACGGTCGTCATGCAAATGGACGGCGTCTCGGGCGTGTGCGTCTACGGCATCGCGGACACCAAGTGGGGCGAGGCCATCAAGGCCGTCGTGGAGGTCAAAGCCGCCGGCCGCTACACCCCCCAGCAGGTGACCGACTTCGTCGGCTCGAAGATCGCCCGCTTCAAGCGGCCCCACGTCGTGGCGTTCACCGAGGCGCTGCCGCGCACCGGCGAGGGCGCGGTGGACCGCGACGCGGTCAAGGCGAAATGGGGCGACAAGCCGTGAAGCCCTTCAACGAGCAGCACGAGATGTTCCGCGCGACGGTGCGGGCGTTTGTCGAGAAGGAGGTCGCGCCCCACGTCGAGGCATGGGAGCAGGCCGGCCGCATCGACAAGGCGATCTTCCGGCGCATGGGCGAGCTGGGGCTGCTCGGCGTGGAGTACGACGAGAAGTACGGCGGCGCCGGCGCCGACCTCCGGACGACGGCGGTGCTGCACGAGGAGTGCGCGCGCTCGCGCTCGGGCTCGTTCGCGATGGCGGTCGGCGTCCACACGGACATGGCCTCGCCGCACCTCTACTGGACGGGGAGCGAGGCGCTGAAGGAGAGATACCTGCCGGCGATCTGCCGGGGCGAGCGCCTCACGGCGATCGCCGTCACGGAGCCCGGCGGGGGGAGCGACGTCGCGGCGATCCGGACGCGCGCCGTGCGCGACGGCGACCAGTACGTCCTCAACGGCTCGAAGATGTTCATCACCAACGGCGCCCAGGCCGACCTCTATTTCGTCGCCGCGCGCGTGGAGCAGGGGGACGCGTCGCACCGCCACCGGGCTACGGCTACATGCGCGAGTACGCGATCGAGCGGTTCGCGCGCGACGCGCGCCTCATGACCATCGGCGGCGGCACCAGCGAGATCATGCGGGAGATCATCGCCAAGGCGATGCTCCCGTGAAGCTCGGCGGGCGCGTGGCGATCGTGACCGGTGCCGCGAGCGGGATCGGCCGGGGGATCGCCGAGGCGCTCGCGCGTGCCGGGGCGCGGGTCGCGCTCGCCGACGTCAACATCATGGCCGCCGGGGAGGCGGCGCGCGCGATCGAGGCGACGGGCGGCCAGGCCGGCGCGTTCCCCGTGGACATCACGGACGCGGCGGCGGTCGAGGCGATGGTCGCCACCGTGATCGCGCGCTGGTCCACCGTCCACGTCCTGGTCAACTGCGCCGGCTGGGACCGGCCGAGGCCATTCGTCGAGACCACGCCGGACTTCTGGGATCGGATCCTCGCGATCAACCTGCGCGGCCCGATCGCCTGCACGCACGCCGTCCTGCCCGTGATGATCGCGCAGGAGTACGGCAAAATCGTCAGCATCGCCTCCGACGCCGGGCGCGTCGGCTCCACCGGCGAGGCGGTCTACTCGGCGGCCAAGGGCGGGATCATCGCATTCACCAAGACGATCGCGCGCGAGATGGCCCGCCACCGCATCAACGTGAACTGCATCTGCCCCGGCCCCTCCGACACGCCGCTCTTCCAGACGGAATTCGCCGCGGTCAACCCGAAGCTCGCCGAGAGCCTCAAGCGGGTCATTCCGTGGGGGCGGCTCGGAACGCCCGAGGACGTGGCCCCGGCGGTCGTGTTTCTCGCCTCCGACGAGGCCGGCTACATCACCGGGCAGACGCTCTCGGTCTCGGGCGGCCTGACGATGGCGTGACCCCCGACTTCGTCGCCATCGGACACGTCACGGTCGATCGCTTCGGCGCCGCCGTGCGCCCCGGCGGCGCCGCGCTCTACGCCGCCGTCGCCGCGCACCGCCTCGGCCTCTCCGCCGCGATCCTCACGAGCCACGGCGAGGATTTCCCGCTCGAGGCAATCCCGCCGCAAATCGAGGTGGTGAGCGTGGACGCGCCGGCGACCACGGTGTTCGAGTACGGCAACGTGCGTGACGCGGGCAGCCAGCGCCTCGAGTCCATCGCGCGGCCTCTCACGAAAGCTCACGTGCCCGAGGACTGGCGCGAGGCCCCTCTGGTCCTGCTCGCGCCCGTGATCGACGAGGTGGACGCGCATCTGGTCACGGTCTTCCCGGAGGCGTCGCTCGGCGCCGCCGCGCAGGGGTGGCTCCGCTCGCTCACGCCGGACGGGGACGTCGTCGGACCCGAGTGGACGCCGCCGGCGTTCCTGCTCGGGCGCCTGCAGACACTCGTGGTCAGCGCCGACGACGTGCGGGGCCAGGAGGCGGCGGCGCTCGAGTGGGCCCAGCGCGTGCCCGTCATGGCGGTCACGGCGGGCCGGGCCGGCGCGCTCCTCTACGTCAACGGCGACCGCTACGAGGTCCGTCCTCACCGCGCGCGCCAGGTCGACGCCACCGGGGCGGGCGACGTCTTCGCCGCGGCGCTGCTCATCGCCTACGACCGCTCGGGCGACGCGTGGGAGGCGGCGGAGGCGGCGGCGTGCGCCGCGGCGCTCTCGATCGAGGGTGAGGGGCACGCGGCGGTGCCCGACGTGGCGGCGCTGGAAGCCGCGCTCGCCGACTACCGCGCCCGTTGAGAGATGGCCGAGCGAGCGTCGGCTTGACACTTCGGAGACGCCGCGGCTAGGCTGGAACCCGGATGGCGCGCGTGATTCGCATCACCGCCGGCTCTGTCGCGGCCGAGGCGACGCTCCACGATGGGAAGACCGCCGACGCCATCTGGAATGCGCTCCCGATCGAGGCCAAGGCCCAGACGTGGGGCGACGAGATCTACTTCGACATCGGCCTCGCCGTCGGCCCGGAGAAGCCGCGCGAGACCGTCGGTCTCGGCGACCTCGGCTTCTGGCCCCCGGGCAGCGCCTTCTGCATCTTCTTCGGCCGGACGCTCGCGAGCCGTGGCGACGAGATCCGACCCGCGAGCGCCGTCAACGTCTTCGGCCGCGTCATCGGTGATCCCACCGTGTTCAAGCAGGTCCGCGCGGGGACGCGCGTGACACTCGGGAGGGCGGAATGAAGATCTTCCTCGACACCGCGAGCGTGAGCGAGATCCGGGAGGGCGTAGCCCTCGGCGTCGTGGACGGTGTCACGACGAACCCGTCACTGATCGCGAAGGAGAAACGGCCGTTTCGCCCGCTCGTCGAAGAGATCTGCGCGATCGTGCCCGGTGACGTGAGCCTGGAGGTCGTCGCGACGGACTTCGAGGGGATGGTGAAAGAGGGCGAGGAGCTCGCGCAGGTCGCGTCGAACGCCGTCGTGAAGTGCCCGCTCACCAAGGACGGCCTCAAGGCGGTGAAGTACCTCTCCGGCAAGGGCATCCGCGTTAACCAGACGCTCTGTTTCTCGGCGCCCCAGGCGATCCTCTCCGCCAAGGCCGGCGCCACCTACATCAGCCCGTTCCTCGGCCGTCTCGACGACATCGCGGCCGTCGGCATGGACCTGATCCGCGACATCTGCGAGATCTACCGCGTGCAGGGGTTCAAGACGCAGGTGCTCGCGGCCTCGATCCGCAACCCGCTCCACGTCGTGGACGCCGCCAAGGCGGGCGCGCACGTCGTCACGATGCCGTTTGCGGTGCTCGAGCAGCTCATGAAGCACCCACTCACGGACATCGGGCTGAAGAAGTTCCTCGACGACTGGGCGAAGTCGGGCGCGAAGCTCTAGGGACGCGCGCCGGGCCGTCGGGGCGCGGACGGAGACACGGTTACGCGCTTGCCCCCTTTACAGGCGTCGTGTCGAGCCGCGAGGTCAGTTGCCGACTGCTCGAATCCTGCACCTCGGGACGAAACGAATCCTTGGTTCGTGATGCCGGTATCGTGGGCGGGCCTAACCGCAGGCTGCAGCGGCCGCTGAGCTACCCGGCCAAGGGATGCATGACGTCGATGGCCCAGCCCACATCGAGCGGCTCGCCCAGCCAACCAGGGATCGCTGTCCGGGCGTGAATCTGCAGCCCCTGGGTCTCGTGCCGCGTTCGCATGACGCGGACGGGATCGGCGGGCACCGCGGCGATAGGCGGGACTTCAGGCAGGAGCCGCCCGTCCGGGCGCCGGAACTGGAGCTCGCCGTCGAGCTGCCGGACCACCTGGTAGCCCTCCTCGTGCACGGCCCGGTGGTGCCGGCGACAGAGCAGCGCGAGATTAGACAACGTGGTGGGCCCACCGTGCGCCCAGTGGCGGATGTGATGGCCCTGGCCGAACCGAACGCCGCAGCCCGGGAAGCGGCAGCCGCGGTCTCGATGGTGGAGCGCCCGCCTTAGGGCGGGGGGAATCGTCCGGGTGCGGCCTCCAACCTCGATGACGTGACCATCCGGCGCGTGGCGCATCACAATCCAGCTCGCGTCGCACGCCAAGCGCTGGGACGTTCCCGCGGGAACGCGCGCGCCGTCCTCCAGGACGGACTGGCCGGGCTGCTCGAGGTCCGCGAGGACCTCGGCATCGACGTGGACTACCACCTGGTAGCGCTCCCCCGGGGCGCCCGGGTCGATGCCGTGGTGCAGAGCCGTCTCCGCGAGCAGCGTCAGCGCGTCGGCCTGCTGCTGGGCCATCGTTGGCGTTTCCATCGCCGGCGCTTCCGTCGTAGGCGTTCCCGCGGGAACGTTTTCGTGCGCTTTT
>WNGH01001485.1_pt1 | contig 21914 bp, 15 predicted proteins | sample 5400631 | NCBI WGS metagenome assembly WNGH01 (sample SAMN13153373, study PRJNA577476) | soil metagenome | isolation source: 115 cm soil or saprolite under Garry oak tree replicate 1 | place: USA:California | collected 2016-06-15
CCGGGATTGTATCCCAAATCGCCCCCGCGCAAGACTTGCTCTCGCTTAACAAGGTGACAAGCCGAAAACTTTTCCTTGATCTCCGGCTCTTGCGTTTTCTCCGATTTCACTCCATTGGCAAGAAGGTGAGGTTCACGGGCGACGGCACATCCAGGACCTGCCCCGTAGGCGTCAGGCCGCCTGTCGTTAGATCAATCTTGAAAACGACGATATTATTCGACAACTGGTTCTCCGCCAGTAGGTACTTGCCGCTCGGATCGATCGCGAAGTGCCGCGGCTCCTTGCCCCCGGTCGGAACGTGCGCAACGAAGGTGAGCGTGCCGGTCGCGGGATCGATCGCAAAAATCGCCATGCTCTCGTGCCCGCGGTTGGAGGCATACAGGAATTTCCCGTTGGGATGCACGGCGATTTCCGCCGCGTCGTTTCGTCCCGCGAATCCTTTTGGCAGCGTGGAAATCATCTGCACGGCGCGATATGTTTCTTGGACGTCGTTTGCAAAAACAGTCACGGTGGATTGTATTTCGCCCAGCACATACATGAACTTGCCGCCCGCGCCGAACGCCGCGTGCCGCGGCCCCGCGCCGGGGTTCAGTGTCGCGGAAAAAGGATCGGCCGCTGCCGCTTTGTCCGCACTAGCCTTCGAGGGCTGCCGCTCGCTTGGTGTCAGCGAGCCGTTCGTCGCATCGAACTTGTAGATGAGCACGCGATCCAGCCCCAGGTCCGCGACGTACAAGAAGTGATTGTTCCCCGTCGCCTCAATCCAATGCGCGTGCGGCCCTTCCTGCTGTTTGTTCGGACCCGTGGCCCCCTGGTCTTTCAGCGACGCGGTGTGTTCTCCCAGCCGACCGTCCGCCAAAATCGGGAAAACGGCAATCGTCCCCGAACTGTAATTGGCAACGAAGACGTATTTCCCGGTTTTGTCCAGCGACAAATAGCACGGATCGTTGCCGAGCGATGGCATCTGATTCAGCAGCGTAATGTTCCCGCTCTTCGCATCCACGGCAAAAGCGCTCACAGCGCTCGCTTTGCCGGCTTCGTTCGCAGCATACAGGTATTTTCCGTTCGGGTGCACCACCACCCACGACGGGTCACGCGTCTCCGCCGCAACTCCCTTGGGTGTGAGCTTTCCGGTGGCCGCGTCAAACTCGTAACTGTAGATTCCTTTGCTCTCCGTTTTGGTCGTGTACGTCCCGACGTAGACGAGATAGCGGCTACTCGCCGCAGTCTTCTCAGAAGTTTGTACCGAAGAAAAAAGAACCAGTGGCGCGGACAGCACCAGAAGGACTGCAAGAATTCGTCGCATGTTTTTCATGAGGCCGAGAATTCTAACATCCTTGCGAGCTTCGTGTGGCGCGAGAAATGTTCCCCGTGGAAAAAGTAGGGGCACGATAAATCGTGCTCCTTGCTCCCTGGAGAGTCTCCAGATCCAGCTACTTCTTTTCTTCTTCGTTTTCTTCCTGCAGTACAGCGGCAGCGGCGACGGAATCATCCGCTTCCAGGCGCAGCAAGCGAACGCCTTGCGTCGAGCGGCCTGCTTCGCGGATTTCGTTCGAGTGAACGCGAATGACTTTGCCGTTATGCGCAATGATCATGACGTCCGATTCTTCCGTTACCTGCAGCGTGGCCACGACGTACCCGTTGCGGTCTGTGGTCTTCATGTTCACCACGCCCTTGCCGCCGCGCGACGTGATGCGATATTCCGCCAGCGGTGTGCGCTTGCCGAAGCCTTTCTCCGCCACCGTCAGCATCAGCGTCACCAGCGAATCCCGGATCTGCTCGTTTTCGAGCTCCTCGAGATTCTGCGTGGTGGTGTTGTGCTCCTTGGCGATAATCTCGAAGTCCGGCTGCACCGCGTCCATGCTCACGACGTAGTCGTCTTTGGCGAGGTCCATCCCGTTCACGCCGCCGGCGTTGCGGCCCATCGGGCGCACTTCCGTCTCGCGAAAGAGAATCGCCTGGCCTTCATGGCTGGCCAGGAAAATCATTTTCTTGCCGTCGGTCAGCTTCGCGCCGATCAGTTCGTCCTTGCCGTCGAGGGTGAGGGCGATGATGCCGGTCGAGCGCGGATTCGAAAATTCCGTTAGAGCGGATTTCTTCACCGTGCCGCTCTTCGTGGCCATGAAAACGAATTTGTCCGCTTCTTCCAAGTTGCGCGCCGCGACCAGTGCGGTGAGTTTTTCGTCTTCCTGAAATTTCACCAGGCTGGAAATCGCTTTGCCCCGCGTGGCCGCCGCCGCTTCGGGCAGTTCGTACACTTTCAGCCAATAAACGCGGCCCTTCGAAGTGAACAGCAAAATATAGCTGTGCGCCGACGCGATAAAAAGATATTCGACGAAATCTTCTTCCTTCGTCTTCGCACCGATACGCCCTTTGCCGCCGCGCGACTGGTGCCGGTAGGTGTCCGCCGCGGTGCGCTTGATGTAGCCCGCGTGGCTGACGGTAATCAGCATTTCCGTATCGGCGATCAAATCTTCCAGCTTGATCTCGTCCACTTTGTCGACGATCTGCGTGCGGCGGTCGTCCCCGTACGCTTTGTGCACTTCGCGCAGTTCGCCGATGATCACCTGCCTGAGTTTTTTGTCGCTCGACAGGATCTCGCGCAACTCCACGATCAATTCGCGAATGGACTTCAATTCCTTGAGGATTTCGTCGATGGAGAGCTGCGTCAGCCGGTGCAACTGCAATTCGAGGATGGCGTCAATCTGCGCGTAACTGAGGCCCAGCCCGTTCCCGCGGCCCGCCGCTTCGATTTCCGGCGCTCCCTGCGCGCGGTACTTTCTGCCATCCAGTTTTACGCCCTCGATTTTCCTGGACTTGCCGTTTTCCGTAATGGTGACTTCCTGCTCGCTGAAGTACTTGAACAGATTTTCCTTGGCTTCCACGCGGCTGGACGAGCCGCGGATGATGCGAATCACATTGTCGAGATGATCCAGCGCGATCTGGTAGCCGAGCAAAATGTGCTCGCGCTGCTCGGCTTTCTTCAGCTCGAAGATCGTGCGGCGGCGGATCACGTCGATGCGGTGCTCGATGAACAGCTTGATCATGGCGATCAAGCCCAGCTCGCGCGGCTGCCCGCCCACGATGGAAAGCAGGATCATGCCGAAAGATTCCTGCATCTGGGTGTACTTGAAAAGATTATTCAGGATGAGCTGCGATTCCTCGCCGCGCTTCAGCTCGATGACGATGCGCATGCCTTCACGCGAGGATTCGTCGCGCACGTCGGAAATGCCTTCGAGCTTCTTGGTTTGCACCAGTTCGGCGATGCGCTCGATCAGCCGCGCTTTGTTCACCTGGTACGGAATTTCCGTGATGATGATGCTTTCGCGGTCTTTGGTGGTTTCTTCGATGGCGGCCTTGGCGCGCATGGTGAAGCTGCCGCGCCCCGTCTTGTAGGCGGCTTCGATGCCTTCGCGGCCCGCAATGTAAGCTCCGGTCGGGAAGTCCGGCCCCGGCACAATCTTCATCACTTCTTTCAGCGTCGTGTCCGGTTTTTCGATCAGCACAATCGCCGCGTCCACGATCTCGCGCAGGTTGTGCGGCGGGATGTTCGTGGCCATGCCGACGGCGATGCCGCTGGCGCCATTGACAAGCAAATTTGGAATGCGCGACGGCAGAACAACGGGTTCTTCGCGCGTCTGATCGAAGTTCGGAATGAAATCGACGGTCTCTTTTTCCAGGTCGGCGAGAATGTCTTCCGAGATTTTCGCCAGCCGCGCTTCCGTGTACCGCATGGCTGCCGGAGGATCGCCGTCAACGGAACCGAAATTCCCCTGCCCGTCGACCAGCGGATAGCGCATGTTGAAGTCTTGCGCAAGCCGCACCATCGCCGGATAAATCACCGCTTCACCGTGCGGGTGATAATTGCCGGAGGTGTCGCCGCAAATCTTCGCGCATTTGCGGTAGCCGCGATTGGAGGCCAGGCCCAGGTCGTTCATGGCCACCAGGATGCGCCGCTGCACCGGCTTCAACCCGTCGCGCACGTCGGGCAGCGCCCGCGCGATGATCACGCTCATCGCGTAATCGAGATACGACTTCCTCATCTCCGCTTCAATATCAATCGGAAGCAGTACTGACTGATTTGTCTCGTCCGCCATTTCCCCTCGCTGTTACGCTTGAAGCAGGAACAACGTCGGCACCTTCCGCTGGATCGAGACTTTCCGCCGCTCGGTCCACCCGCCGGACGTTTGCCACAAGCTCTTAGGCCTTTGGTTTTTGCTGTTGAGCCCTTCTAATGGCCTGAGCATCCGCAAGGTCCTGCTCTCTTCCACTTGCGGTCTTTGCAACAATCAAATCCTCTGCCGAAATGACATTCGCGGAAAGAGCGCTTTCAGCATCCAGAAGCACCTCCACGCGGTTCGGCCAGCACTCCTCAAACTTTGCCCCGGGAATTCCCGGAAAAATGTCAACTTGGCAAGGAGGCGCGCCAATGCGGAAAAAAGTGCCTGGTTCCAAGAATTGACCTTTATTCATGTTTTTCACTGGCGCTCCGAACCGGATCAGGGCTTCATAGACTGCCTCAATATTGCCCCGGTCAGGACTCACAAAGATGTCCATGTCCTGCGTCGCGCGAGGCTGTGCATGAACGCTCACGGCCCAGCCTCCGATAATCAGATACCTCACATTACAAGCACGGAAGGCAGACAGGAGATCGTAAAAATTGCCGTCTAATTTCAGCTTCATTCCCGCGCTCCTCGAAGAAAGCAAAGCTGAGTTCCTGCATGGCCACCAGCCGCTCGAGAGGCGGCCGGCTCTGCCAGTAGGCGTACTCCTCGTCCTTGGACTGCAAGAGGCTTTCGGTGTTGCGCCTCATGATTCGCACGGTCTTTTCAGTTGCGTCGGTCATGAAACTCGCCGGCCCTCGCTCATTGCTCGGCGTGCTCCAGCGCCCAAGCCTTTACGGTGTCGAAGGCGTCTGCCGAATTCGTAAACCGCCGCGCCGCAAAATATTCTTCGAGTTGCCGCAAGAACGCATCGCGTTCCGCGTCGTTCGCAAATTCAATTGCTATGCCGTGCTCGTTATCCGGCGCCGCAGTCGGCGTGGCGCGAAATTCGCTGCAACTCAGTCCGCGCAGCCCCGGCAGAGTCGCCCATCCCAACTGATAAATCATGGCTGGCCCTTGCTGCGCTGCCGCAAAACGAAGAAGATCGCCACGCCGAGTGCCAGAATAATCAGAAGGCTGATCGAGTCGGCGACCAAATAAGTTCGCAGGCCTTCCGCCTGGGATGTGTCGCCGAAGCGTACGGCCCCGCGCCAAGCGCGAAAATCGCGCACCAGCGGCATCAAACGAAATCCAAACGTGGCCACCGTCGCCAGCAGCAGGCCCCAACGAACTGCGCTGCGAATCGAGCCGGCTTGGGAATCGTCCGGCATGCCTCAGATATCCAGGTTCACGACTTCCAGGGCGTTGTCTTCGATGAACTTGCGGCGCGCCTCGACATTCTCGCCCATCAACGTCGTAAAAATGTCTTCCGCCGCAACGGCGTCCTCAAGCTTCACCTGAAGCAGCGTGCGCGTATCCGCGTTCATGGTCGTGTCCCACAGTTGCTCGGCGTTCATTTCGCCCAGGCCCTTGAATCGCGTGATGGTGAAATCCTTCTTGGCGTCCTCGACCACGTAGTCGAGCACGTCGGTCGCTTTTTCTTTCGAAACTTTGTCGCCATTGCGCGCCACGGTGAACGGCGGATGGTTGAACTCTTCGATCTGTTTGGCCAGCCCGCGCAGGCGCTTGTATTCCGCCGCCGATGCCACCGCCCAATTGATTTTCTGACTGTGCGGCGGGCCAAACTGGATTTCGTACAAGCTGTGTTCTTCATCGAAGACGATTTTGCCTTCGAGTTTCAACTTGCTCTTTTCCACTTGCTTCAAAAGTTTTTCCAGGTTCTTCTTGTCCTCGAAGTCCATCTTTTTCTCGAGGCCGCTTTCGGCGAGCAGTTCCACCAGAGCCGGTTCGCGCAGCCTGCGGCCAAGCTTCGCGGCAGCGGCTTCGTATTCCTGCACGTTCAGCAGGAAGGAAGTGAGCCGCGCTCCTTCGAGGTTCACGCCTTCCTTGGCTTTTACGACGTGGTCTTCCGTGGCGCGCTTCATCAGCTCGCGCGCGAAATCACGTTCGTCGCGAATGTATTTTTCCGTCTTGCCGCGCTTCACACGATACAGCGGCGGCTGCGCGATGTAGATGTGCCCGCGCTCGATCAATTCCTTCATGTGCCGGAAGAAAAACGTCAGCAGCAGCGTGCGGATGTGGCTGCCATCAACGTCCGCGTCGGTCATCAGAATAATTTTGTGGTAGCGCAGTTTCCCGGCGTCGAAATCGTCCTTGCCGATGCCGGTGCCTAGCGCCGTGATGATGGCGCGAATTTCTTCGTGGCCTAGCATTTTGTCGTAACGCGCCTTTTCGACGTTCAGGATTTTGCCCTTGAGGGGCAGGATGGCCTGATACTTGCGGTCGCGGCCCATCTTCGCCGAGCCGCCCGCGGATTCACCCTCGACGACAAACAGCTCGCACCTCGCCGGATCGCGTTCTTGGCAATCCGCCAGTTTCCCCGGCAGACCGCTCGAATCCATTGCGGACTTGCGCCGCGTCAACTCGCGCGCCTTGCGAGCGGCTTCGCGCGCGCGCGCCGCGTCGATGCACTTGGAAATAATCCGCCGCGCCACGGTCGAATGCTTGTCGAACCACTCGCCGAGTTTTTCGTTCACGAGCTGCTCGACGTCGCCCTTGATGTCGCTATTGAGCTTGCCTTTGGTTTGCCCTTCAAACTGCGGCTGCGGCAGGCGCACACTGATGACAGCGACCAATCCTTCGCGCACGTCGTCGCCCGTGATGGTCACTTCGTCTTTTTGCTCCTTCAGCATCCCCGCCGACGACGCGAAGTTGTTGATCGAACGCGTCAGCGCGGAGCGGAAGCCGGAGAGATGCGTGCCCCCGTCAACCGTGTTGATGGTATTCGCGAAAGCAAAAACGTTTTCACCGTAGGTATCGTTGTACTGCAGCGCGATTTCGATCTCCACGGTTCCGCGCTTCCCCTCGATGTAGATCGGCGAATCATGCAGCGTGGTTTTTCCGCGATTCAGGTGCTTGACGAATTCGGTGATGCCGCCGGTGAACTTGAATTCCGCGGTCTTTTCCGTGCGTTCATCGGCGAGCGTGATCTTCAAGCCCTTGTTCAAGAACGCCAGTTCGCGCAAACGCTGCGCCAGCGTGTCAAAACTGTAGACGGTCTTCTCGAAAATCGCCGGGTCGGGATGGAAGGTAACTTTCGTCCCGGTCTTGCGCGTCTTGCCGGTCTGCTTCAGCTTGTTGGTGGGCTTGCCTTTTTCGTAAGTTTGTTCCCAAACAGCGCCATCGCGCGAGATTTCCAGTTCCAGCCAATCGGAAAGCGCATTGACCACCGAAACGCCCACTCCGTGCAAACCGCCGGAAACCTTGTAAGTGTCGCTATCGAATTTCCCCCCAGCGTGCAAAACGGTCAGCACGACTTCCGCCGCGGGACGCTTCTCCGTGGCGTGCATGTCCACGGGGATGCCGCGGCCGTTGTCGATCACGGTGACGGATTCGTCGGCGTGCACGGTGACGTTGATTTCGTCCGCATAGCCGGCCATCGCTTCGTCGACCGAGTTGTCCACCACTTCCCAAACGAGATGGTGCAAGCCCATCTCGCCCGTCGAGCCGATGTACATCGCCGGACGCAAGCGCACAGCTTCGATGCCTCCGAGAACTCTGATCGATTTCGCGTCGTACTTGTGGCCGGCTTGCGGCGCGGCGCCCACGTTTTCTTTGTCGCCCATGTTTTCTCCTGGCAGCAACGTCTCGCGTGTTCTTGCGGTACGGGACAGACTCCGTACAATTCGGAGTGCGGATCCGCGCTGAAAAAAACTTATTTTCTGTGAAGCAAGGAAGGCGTGCTTGCGGAATTTTCCGTACGTCGCCTCACCCTGTGATTCCGGTTTCGCCGGGCGAATCCGAAACTCGTAGGGTTCCTGCTCCATCCCATCTCGCGCAGCGAGACGTGGCGAAGACTCATGTTTCTCCAGGTTCATGCGCCCTGAGCTCCTGGCGCGAAGCTCAAAATCCGGAACCACATTTACCTGGCGGACGTGTCGATTAAGAGGACCCTTGGAACGAATCGACAACGCAGGAATTGTACCCGATCCGGGGCTTTTTCTCAAGCAATTGCAACTCGAAAAAATCTGCGTAAATTGCCTGTTTCCTTTGATTTACAGGTTAAACTTTAAGACCAACGCGTAACTGATTGGTTTGCGTTGGGAGCGCTCGTTAGACGAGTGAAAAAGGGATTTCTTGGTGGAAGAAAAAGAATTGTGAGGCCGCGATTTGTGTCTTCAAATCGTTGCCCTAATCAGCAAGTTCAGATGCGCATGGGCATGATGATGTAGCGGTAACGATAGGATTCGTCGGCGAGCGGGCGCATCTGGCCGGCGGATTGTTCGTCTTTCAGCTCGATGCTGATGGGGCCATCGGCGGCGGCGCTTAGAAAATCCAGCATGTAGCTGGAATTAAAACCGATGGCGATGGGCTCGCCCTTGAATTCTTTCTCGATATTTTCTTTCGCTTCGCCGTATTCGGGGCTGGAAGCGGAAATCTCGATGCCTTCTTTCGAAACGGCCAGTTTCACGGCGTGAGAGCGCTGATCGGCAAGCTGCGAGACGCGGCGTACCGCATCGCTCAGCTCGGCGCGCTCGATGACGACAGTTTTGTTGTTGTCGCGCGGGAGCACCGCTTCGTAGTTTGGAAATTGGCCGGTGAGAATGCGCGAAATCAGCAGGCGATGGCCGACCTGGAAAAAGAGGTGGCTTTCGTCTTTTGCAAATTCAACGGCCGCGTCGTCGGAGCCGGTGGCGCTGGAAAGTTTTTCGACTTCGTCCATGGCCTTCTTGGGGATGAGCACTTTTACTTCGCCGTTCAGTCCGTTAAGTTTGTGATCGGTCTCGGCAAGCGCCAGGCGGTGGCCGTCCGTGGCCACCATCGCCAGCGTGTCCGGCTTCAGGATGAGCAGGCCGCCATTCAACGTGTAGCGGGACTCCTCCATGGAAATTGCGAATTTTGTTTTTCGAATAAGATTCTCAACGATGGCGGCGGGAATTTTGACCAGCGTGTGAGGCATCACCGGCAGCGCGGGGAAGTTCTCCTTGGCCATGCCCACCAGTTTGTATTTTTTCCTGTCGCTGACGATCTCGACCCAGTGATTCTCGAGAAGCTTGACCTTGATCTCGCCTTCGGGAAGCAGGCGCACGAGCTCCAAAAGTTTTTTTGCAGGGATGGTACCGGCGCCTTCTTTCTTGATCTTGGCTTCGCACGAGGTGCGGATACTCAGCTCAAGGTCAGTCGCCGTGATGGTCAACTGGCTGCCCTTGGCCTCAACCAACAGATTCGAAAGAATGGGAATCGTGGTCTTGCGCTCGACGACGCCTTGCGTCGTGGAGAGTTCGTTCAACAGCGCGGACTTTGTGACGCTGAATTCCATCGCTTGATGTTCCTCGCGTGCCGTTCCGGGTGCGGTCATTGTGAAGTGTACTCTCGATCAGGCCTGGGAGGAGGCCTTCCATTGATCATTTCTACCGCTGCGGTACTTTACTCGCTTTTGAGCAAAGTATAAAGCCCGCTGTGCCCTCCAGCACTGTGGAAATAGGTGGGAAACGAGGCTTTGCCCGGTTTGCCCTCGCCGCCAAAATGCAGACACCGCTATTCACAACGCCGCTATTCACAACCGCAATCAACACAGCAAGAGATTTTAGAAATTTAAAAACTTATAAGGCTTGTTGTTGTGATGATCGCTGTGAATCTGTGGAAACCGCAGAAACTCCAAGCGCCCAATCGGTTTACAGTGTCCCTTGCTAGGTGGCGCTTTGTGAGAATCGCGGAAAACAGCGGCCATGTCAGTTGACCCGTGGTGAATTTCAGGGTTTCGTCCACTGCCATCAACAAATTTTCCGCACCTTTCTCAAGCCTTCTCCACAAGGTGTATGCAGATAAACGCGGACAGAATCACGAAGGTTTCGAAACCGCAAGCGCATGACAATGAGATGCAGTAAGGTGATAAGGAAAAGCGTGATTTATTGCAACGCGTCCATCAGGCGTGTAATCGTGCGGTTCAGTTCTTTGTCCGTCCGCCGCAACTCTTCGATCTTGTTGACCGAATGCAGCACCGTGGTATGGTGCTTGCCTCCGAATTGGCGGCCAATCTCCGGGAGTGAAGCGGTGGTGAGCTGCTTGACGATGTACATGGCCACCTGGCGCGGGAAAGCGATTGCGCGCGTATTGCTACGGACTTTCAGATCCTGCTCCCGCAAATTGAAATGCTCGCTCACGCGCTTCTGGATCAGGTCAATGGTGACGCGCTTCTCTTGCGAAGCGATGATGTTTCGCAGCACTTGCTGCGCCGTAGCAAGCGAAATCGTCGCGCCCGTCAGCGAGGCGTAAGCCATCAGCCGCGTCAACGCGCCTTCCAGCTCGCGCACGTTGGACTTGATGGCCCGGGCGATGTATTCCGCCACGTCGTCCGGCAAGCCGAAGCGTTCGTTCTCCGCTTTTTTCTGCAGAATCGCGATTTTGGTCTCGAGGTCCGGCGGCTGAATGTCGGCAATCAAACCCCATTCGAACCGCGAGCGCAGCCGTTCTTCGATGGAGTTGATGTCCTTCGGCAGGCAGTCCGAGGAAATCACAATCTGTTTCTGCTGCTCGTAAAGCGCATTGAAGGTATGAAAGAACTCTTCCTGGGTGCGCTCTTTTCCGGCGATGAACTGGATATCATCGACCAGCAGCACATCCACGGTGTGGAAACGGTCGCGGAAACTGATCATGCGGTCAAAACGAAGCGAATTGATTACCTCGATGGTGAATTTTTCCGCGCTGACGTAACTCAGACGCATGGCCGGATTGCGCTTCTTGATGGTGTGACCGATGGCGTGCATCAAATGCGTCTTGCCCATGCCCACGCCGCCGTAAAGGAACAGCGGATTGTACGCCTTCGAAGGTTGCTCGGCGACCGCGCGCGAAGCGGCATGCGCAAATTCGTTGGACTTGCCCACCACGAACGAGTCGAAGGTGTAGCGCAAGTTGAGCTGGTGGTCGCTGCTCTCAAAATCCAATCTTGCTTGCTTGACGCCGGAAACCACCGGCGCCGGCTGCACCGGTTCCTCTTCGGTGCACACGTACTGCACCTTCACGTTCGGCGTGCCGATTTCATGAAAGACGGCCTTAACGATGTCGCCGTAGGTGCGCGTCAGAACCTGCCGGAAGACGGCGCTGGGGATCTGTACGTATACGGTGTCCCCTTCAGCGCGGTTCAACCTTGTCGGCTGGAACCACGTCGTGTAGGTGTTGATGCTGACCCGGGACTTCACGTGTTCGAGAAACTTGTCCCAGGGACTCGCCACTTCGCGCTCACGCCCAAGTTGAGGTGCAGTCGTCATCGGAACAAAAAAGAGACTCCTGTGCTATTTCCACAGATGTGAAAAAACTGTGGAAAGCTAGTCTGCTGCTGTCGTTCTTCAGGCTTCGGGATTCTTGCCCGCGCCGGAACGCTTGAACTACCCCTGTCGTTCCGGAAACGGCCTGTCTGGACTTTCGGCCCTCTTACCGCCGTTATGAGTCAGCGCGGGATTGTCCCTGATTGAGGCGCGTGGGGCAAGCGAAAAGTGTGCGAAGGGTTGCACCGGCTTTCACACCCCATGCACAGTTTTTCCACAAGCACAATGTTTGTGCTGCTTTACAGTTTGTCGCTACTTTTAGCGGCATTCTTGAATAAATTTTAACCTAGTGCGGCGAACTTTCACAAAACGGGTACAAGATGGCCTGAGGAAAACTTCGCCTATTGCGGATTTTTTTTATCGGGCCGTTCGAATTCGTAGATGCCCAAGGGGTCGCTTCCGATGATCAAGCGGTCTTTCTCCACCAGGATGGTGTTGGCTTCGAGCCGCGCACCGTTCGGGGTGTAGATCTTATAAGTCGCCCGCCGGTTCCCTTCTCTATCGAAATGCAGCAGGTTGTTGTACAGGGCGATCCACACTTCTCCATTTGTGCGGTCTACCCCCAGGGCGGTCAGGATGCGTCTGAACGATGGCTGATTGCCGCGGCGCTCCTGGCGCTCGATCTCTTTGCGCGCGGCCTGGGCCGCCGGCATGGCCTCCAGCGCGGTGTACTGGATATCCTGTCCCGCGTAGCCCAGGCGGTCATATTGCCGCACCGTCGGCTCAGGAAGGTAAGCAAACGCGTAGTAGAGACGCCCTTCAGCATCCGTCGCAAGCTGGCCGATGTTCAGGTAACGATTCAGCTCCACGCGCTCCGCCAGGGGCTCCGGATCGCCGAACTCCCGCACGTCCCGGGCGTTCTTGTCGAAAACGATCACCAGGTGCGGTTCCCGGAGCGTCCCCACGGCAAGTTCGCCTTCAGGCAGAGCCGCCACGGAAACGGGGGCCTTCACCGCAATCGAACGAAGGAGTGTGCCCTCGGGGGAGAAAACCTGGATTGCGTTTGCGCCACGGTCCGCCACGTAAATCTTTCCGTCGGATGCCCCGTCGCAGTCTTCTCCATACGTAATCAGGGAACGTCCTTGGGTGGTAGCGCTCGAAGCTATGCCAACTTCGTTGATCGAGAGAACTTGCTTGCCCTGCGCGTCGAACACGAGCAAGCCAGGTGAAGGCGAAGCCAGAATGTACAGCCGTCCATCCCCGCCCCGCTTAACGGTGCGCAGCCCGGGACCCACGCCCGGGAAAATTCTCTGCCTGGCGGTAAGATCGGCCTCGTCCTGAGCAGCCGCCCCTCCCGCTGCGCACGCCAGCAGACACATCACCGCAAGAACTCTCAGGATTGGACCCACCCTTTGTTGCATGATTCCTCAGATTACTATGGACGCGCGCAGGTTGCCCCGCGTTGCAACCGCGGGTGGCGCAGACGGGTCAACACTCCAAAGGAGTTTGCGGGGTGGAGCATCGGGCACGTCTGCAAGAATGGGTATTGACGTTCGGCTGCCAATATGTAGTATAGCCATATATGGCACTCACACCGGATCGCGAACTCAAGAAAGGCAACGCCGAGTTGCTGATTCTAGCGCTGCTGGAGGAAAAGGCCCGCCACGGCTATGAAATTGGCAAGCTCATCGCCGAGCGTTCCGAAGGCATCGTACGTTTTCACGTGGCTTCGCTCTACCCACTCTTGTACCGGCTCGAACGCCGCGGCTGGGTAAAGGGGGAATGGGAACCCGCTGGCGGGCGCCGCCGCCGTTTCTACCGCCTGACAGCAACCGGCCGCAAGACCCTCGCCAACCAACGCATTCGCTGGCGCGCCTTCTCCGGCGCAGTTAACCGCATCGTGGAGGTGCGCTGTGCATGATTGGAAAGAGCTTGTCCGCAGCCGGCTGACTCCCCTGCCACTGGAGCCGGGCCGGCGAGAGGAAGTCATCGAAGAATTGGCGCAGCAACTCGAAGACGCCTACAAGGAAGCGCTCTCTGGTGGCGCCAGCGAGCCCGAAGCTCTTCGCCGCAGCCTTGCCCAATTCAAGGACTGGGAGGATTTGCGAAAAGACGTCTTCCGCGCCGTCAAAGCCGAAGAACTTCCGGTCTGGCAGCAGCGCGGAATCCTTTCTCCGAAGCGCCCCTGGGTTTGGACCGCGCTCCTTCTTTCTCTGGCTCTGTTGGCAGTGCCAGGTTTCCGCCAGGCGCTCGTCACACTCTCCGTTCCCATCGAAACAGGCCCGTGGGGGAGCGGTTTTTTTTCCACGCGCACTCTTTCGCGGATCGAGCGTCGGGCGATAGCCCAGTCGGATGCCCGCGCCCTTGCCTTTGTCGCGCTGCACCATCCCGACTTAAAGGAAGCCGCACGCGCGGCTGAAAAAGCAATCGCGCTCGACGCGCGCCTCACCTGGATTTACGCCCGCTTCGCCAGCGCTTACCCGCCTGAACACGATCCCGCTCCGTGGATCGCACGGCTTAAAGCCTGGGACGGTGATAATGCCTTCCCTCATCTACTCGAAGCAGGCGCACTCTTTGACAGGGGCTCGTCCGAAGCAGGGTGGACAAGCCGCACTCCTCTGGAACTACGTCACTCGTTCGCTACCAAGTCTGACATTCGACTGCCCATGCAAAAAGCTTTTGCTGCTCCCAAGTACGATAGCTATGCAACCCAGCGCTTCGAACTCGAGCGCGCTGTCCTCCAGCAGCAGGGATGGGATCGACCGGACTTGTTGATGTTCACGCAGGCTTCACGGCTAATTCCAAACTTGCTTCTTACCAGAACCTATGCAGAATATTTGGTCCTGGACTTGGGGGAAACCGCCGAGAAAGCCGGTTACAATGAAGAAGCGGCGGCCCAATACCGAGCCGCTGCGCAGTATGGCGTCCGCATGCAGCGAGCTTCAAGCGACATCGAGCAACTGATAGCGATAGCGATTCGCCAGAAATCCTACGAACACCTCTTGCCGCTGCTACGCCAACAGGGACGCACGGAGGAAGCCCTCCTACTGGAATCCGATTTCGCCGACCTGCGCGACGCGGTCGGATTGGTGCGGGAATACCGTTGGAAAGACAACGCCGCCAGCCGCGCCGCGCCTCTCGTGTTGATTTCCAGTGTTCTCGTCCTGGTGTTTGGACTGGCCGCATTGACATGGCTAGGATCGGTGATTCTTCTGCGCTGGAATGAAAACACAAGCAGCCTGCTCAATCGGTTTGCATCGGTGGCCGCTATTGCTCCGCCGTTGCTACTGTTCGCGAGCCTGAGCCTCTATGGCGCCTACTATCCTTACGTGCGCCACATTAGTCAGTTCGAGAGCGCAGGCCAACTAGCCCGCGATCTGGGACCGTTCCGGTGGAGCCTCGTAGAACTCTGGATGGCGCCACTATCCCAGGGATCCTGGCTGAACATAATGATTTGGCCCATCGCATGGTGTGTCGTTGTGGCCGTCATCGGCACGATCACCTTGTATTGGGTAAGGAGCCGGCGAGAGGGCGGCGGGCTCCAGGAAGAATAGCGCCGCCATCGCTGCGATTTCGTATTAATCAATACAAAAGCGTAGGCGCTCGATGGAGCGGGCGCGGAGCCGGCCGGTGGCGTTGCGCGGGCCGTCGTCGTCCGTTTCGATCAGGACGCAGTTCATCTGCACGTCGCCGGAAGCCACCTCGAACCGCGCGGGCAGGCCATTCAGAAATTTCGTGATAATACCGTTGCGGTCCATACCAATCACGCCGCCATGCGGGCCGGTCATACCCACGTCGGTGATGTAGGCCGTGCCCTGCGGCAGAACATGCTCATCGGCGGTAGCCACGTGCGTGTGCGTGCCGACGACGGCGGTCACCCGGCCGTCGAGGTACCAGCCCATGGCCATCTTCTCGCTGGTCGTTTCCGCGTGCATGTCCACGAACACGAAGGCGACATCTTCCGGAATTCTCGCCAGCTCGCTGTCGGCCTTCCGGAAAGGGTCGTCAATCGGCGTCATAAACACGCGCCCCTGCAGGTTCAGCACGGCATACTTCACACCATTCCTGGCCGTTCCGAGATAGAGACCGCTGCCAGCGTTGCCCTCGGGAAAGTTTGCCGGGCGCAGCAATCGCGGCTCATGCGGCAGAAACTCCAGGATCTCTTTGCGGTCCCAGCTGTGATTTCCACCCGTGAGCACATCGATTCCCATTCTCAATAGGTCTTCCGCCAGCCGCGGGGTGATCCCAAATCCTGACGCCGAATTCTCGCCATTGGCGATCACCAGATCGACCTGCCGCTGCGCCACGATGTCCGCAAGGCGATCGCGAACGATCTGCCGCCCCGGCGAGCCGACGATGTCTCCCACAAAAAGTACGCGCATGCACTCTTTCGCACTGCAAAACACAAAAATGGAGCGGACCGCTTGGCCGTGGAGAGCTAGGCCGTGAACCTCTGAAATAGTAGGGCGCCACGAGCCAACCGTTAGGCTTTCCTGCCCCGCTCGCGCGTCTTTATCCATGCGACTCGACGACACGCGCCAGCGGGACAGGCCGTGCACACGGGCTGTCTATCCGCAGCACCTCAGAGATTCGTCATTGGTTCAAACAGCTTTCGCACCCGCACCTGCTTCGAAGAACCGCTCCACCCTCATTGTAGCCGTAGCCCCAAACCCGCGTCCAACCCGCCGCAGTAACCGTTGCCAAAAGGTTTAACTCCGCAAAGAGTTTGCCTGGAGGTAGAATCACTCTCGCCAACAGGAGGAAGCATCATGCGCCATGCACGTCGGTTCACTTCAGCTTTCTTGGTGCTCATTATTTTTCTTGCTCTTCGACCTGCAGCCCTTCGTGCGGATACCTTGCCCGCCGCGCCGCCCGATCAGCTCGGCAAAATAAATTTTCCCACGAGTTGCAGCGCTGACGTGCAACCCACAATCGAAAAGGGCGTCGCGCTCCTCCACTCGTTCCAGTACAAGGAATCCGGACAGACCTTCGCCGACGCAGCCACGCGCGACCCGAAATGCGCTATGGCCCATTGGGGCAAAGCCATGGCTTTGTTCTACCAACTCTGGGAATTCCCCGACGACAAGAAACTAAAGGAAGGCCATAAGGACACCGAAAAGGCGCGGAAGCTTCATCCTGCAAGCGCGCGTGAGCAAGGTTTCCTCCAGGCAGCTGCGATTTTCTACCAGAAAAAATCCAAGCTAACGCATACCGAGCGCATCAAAGCCTATTCCGATTCGCTGGAGCGCTTCTACGCCCAGTCCTCAGGCGACGCGGAGATTGGGGCCTTCTACGCGCTTTCTCTCGTTTCGCTCTCTTACGCCGACGAACCCAATATGCTTGCGCTCCAGCAAAAGGCCATCTCTGTTCTCCAGCCCTTGCTGCAGCAGCATCCCGAACACCCGGGAGTTGCGCATTACATGATTCACGCGACGGATCGGCCCGAGTTCGCAGCGCAAGGCCTCGACGCCGCTCGCCGCTACGCGGCCATCGCGCCGGACTCCGCCCACGCCATTCACATGCCTTCCCACATTTTTGTGCGGCTCGGCCTGTGGCAGGATTCCATCACGTCGAATATTGCCGCAAACGCCTCCGGCGCCCATGCCGCGGAAATGCACACAGCCGAATCCCACTATCAGACGCACGCCATGGACTTCCTCAGCTATTCCTACTTGCAGAGCGGTCAGGAAGCCAAAGCACGTGAAGTTATCGAGCACACCGATCATGTGATTGGAGCAAACGAAGAGAGCAAAGCCGAACATCGCGCCTATTTCGCCGCGCGGACTGCTTTGGAGTTGCACCGCTGGAAGGAAGCAGCCGCTTTGCCGATTCCCGCGATTCGCAAGAACTGGTTGGACACTGTCTATTGGGCCCGCGCCATCGGCGCCGCGCGCAGCGGCGACGTGGCCGGAGCGGAATCGGACGTCAATGAACTCACCCAGCTCGTCGCCGAACGCGAGAAACGCGCGCGAAAAGAAGGCTACGGCGTCTCGAACGAAAAGGCCACGGACCTCCGCGAAGCCGAAGCCTGGCTGGCCTTCGCCAAGGGAAAATCGGACGAAGCGCTAGAAGAATTGCGCGCCGCTGCCAACCATCAGGACAAAAGTGGCGGCGAATCCGTCAGCATCCCCGCGCGCGAAATGCTCGCCGACATGCTACTCGAACTCAAGCGCCCCGCCGAAGCCGTCGCCGAATACAAAACGGTCCTGAAGAATTCTCCAAACCGCTTTGACGGTCTTCTGGGTGCTGCACGCTCCGCGCAAGCATCCGGCGATGCGAATGGAGCGCAATCGTTTTACGCCAAGCTCGCCGAAATCTGCGGCCCAGGCGCGGATCGCCCAGAGCTCGCCGAAGTCAAAACTTATCTCGCCAGGAAATAGCGCGACCGGTCCGGCCCGGAAGACTTCCTGGATGCCCGGGCCACCAACAATGTTCCACGCGCTTTCTGGCCTAGGTCTAGAAATGGAAGCCCAGCTCCGCCGTCAACGCGCGCGGCGTGACGAAGTGCGTGCCGCTGAAAGTGGAGAGGAAGTTGTACAGCGCTTCCTTGTTGGTCACGTTGATGGCCGTTACGCGCAAGCTCCACTTGTAACGGTCGCCGTGGAAGAGGTTGTCTTCACCCGCTGCAATGTCAAACAAATTACGCGGCGCGATGCGCGGTGGATTGTGATCATCGTTTTCCGTGCCGTCCGCGGGAATCGCAATCCTTGTCGCTCCGTACGGAGTGCCCGCCGCGCAGCTCGTGATGGGACTCGCCAGCGTAGCGAATACGTTTCCGCAGAACAGCCCGATCGCGGCTTGCTGATCCGCATCCAGCGCAAGTGCCGTCGCAAAATCCGGGACCGAGCCGGCCACCAGGCCGCTGTCATATCGCCAGTTGAATCCCACCCACGGCCCGCGCTTCCACGGCTGATACTGCAAGTGCGTGGTTTCGTTGAACTTTTCGTCGTGGTCGATGCGGAAAACCGATCCGCCCTGCCCGACCGTGACTCCCAGTCCGCCAACTTGCGGCGGGAAATAGCGAGCGGCCACGCTGGACATCACCACCAGCGCCGTAAATCCATGGAACTCCGGCACGCTCGCGCGGATCGCAAAGCCTGGAATCTTCGAGTTGTGCCAGTCAATCGGGAAGGTGATCGGAGTATTGCCCAGCACGCTGAAGTCGTAAGCGTTGTGTGTATACTTCCAGATGTACTCACCATCGACCACCAGGTATCTCTTGAATGCTTGCTGCAAACCGGCGTGGAACTCATTTCTGAATCCAGGGGGAGAATTCGCTGGCACGCAGGGAATTAGCGCGGAAAGCACCGGAACATTGCAACCCGTGGTCGCCACGACCAGATTCTCGTTGAATGGTGTCTCCAGCGTGCGCGCGTATGAAATACGCAGCACCGTGTTGCTCGGCTTGATGTTGTATGCAATTCCAAGCCGCGGCTCCGCCTGACTCGTTTTCGAGAGACCCCTATATAAATCTCCTCGGATACCCAAGTTGAACGACCAGCCTCCCTTCGTGATCGTGTCCTGAACGTAGAGAGCGAGCTCCTTTACGTCGGTGTGGCCGTTAAACGTGAAGAGGCCGCCTCCGCGAGTCAGGTCGATCGGAAGGAGTGTCGCGCACGGGGTGCCTGGCGTCGCCGTATTGGTAGTCGTGTCGAAGCAGGGATTGCCATTCGCATCCGTGGTTGACGGGAGGAGGTTTGGATCGATGATGCCCAAGTTGTCATTCTCCGTAAGGAAGGTGTGCTCGTAAGTTGCTCCCGCCTTCACGTTGTGAATGCCCTTCACGTAGGAGATATCGGAGCGCAAACCCGCATTGGTCAGCTTGCGATTCTGAGAGATCGTTTCCGAATTGATCGGACCAAAATCCGCAAACGGATTGTTGCTCGGATAGTAGTTGTACTGGTCTCGCCGTACGAAGGCCCCCAGTGTGAATACCGCGGACCGGCTGATGAGCCTGGTCCACGTCCGGGCGATGTTAAACGTTCCAATCTTGGAGCGCTGATCGGTATTGCCGACATTGGCTCCGTTGGGGTCGAGGACATTCAGATTGTCAAACGTGTTTGGCGTTTGGAACCAGGACCGCGTGTAGCTGGCGTTCAGATGGATCGAGTCTGCCTGCGAAGCGTTGTAATCAACCCGATCAAAGAAATTCGCCTGGTTACCTTCATCGTGGAACACGGAGAATTCCGGCCCATCCAGGAAACGTCCACTTTTCAAGCCGTTCGCGGCGACAAAGTTTCCCCACTTCGCGCCCCCATAAGCGAGATTGAATCCAACGTTGCCGGTGCCAAAACTTCCGTAAGAGGCCGTCACGCTGCCCGTCGGCTTCGTCACTCCCAGGCCTGATTTCGTCGTTACTTTGATGACCAGACTCGTCTTGTCCCCGAATTCCGCCGGCGGCGCTCCGGAAATGACTTCCATCGATTGAACCGCGTCCGAGGAAAGCTGGTTGGAAAATACTTTGCTCGTCTGGTCGGAGATCTTCTGGCCATCTATGGAAAACGAAGTCTGCGCATGGTCGCCCAGCCCGTGCATATTGCCGTTGGAGTCCGCCGCGACGCCCGGAGATACCAGCGTCACCAGCGAGGTCAGCGACGAAGAAGCGCTTTCCAACGGAAGCCTGTCGATCATCTCTTTGTCCACGTCGGTGTGGAAGGTCGATTCGGTTTCGATCAGGTCTGCACCGTTGGCCTCCACGGTGATACTGGTCGCGGCGGTGCCCAACTTTAAGCTGATCTGCACAGCGGTGGGAACCGTTGAACGAACATCGACATCCTGCGAATACGCTGCGAAGCCCGGCGCCGTTACCGCCAGGTGGTAGGGATTAAACGGCACATTTGTGAATCGAAAATCGCCGTCGCTTCCCGTAGTGATCTCCCGGTGAAAACCGCTAACGGGGTATGAGATTTCCACCGTCGCACCGGCAATGACTCCGCCAGTTGGGTCTTTTACCACGCCTTCAATCGAACCGGAATTTCCTAGCTGCGCGTTCGCTGGCCCAGCCGTCAACAGCAGAACAAACCCCAAAACAAAGACCACGCTGATACTCAAATGCTTTAGCATGTTTTCTCCATCCCTTCGAGAGTTTGTGTGCGTTTAGTGTGGATAGAGACCGCCGGATAAATGGCGGTGGCGCCGGCCCTCAAATTGGCCAGCGCATGCAAATACACTTCGAGTCAGGGAGCAGGACTAGGCGAGGGGAGGTGCGCGTCCGGCGCGATGCAGGGAAAAGGAATTGCTTGGCGCCGCGTGCTGCGGCAGCGAAGAATACCAGGTGACGATTTGAGGCGTGCTGGAGAGATCAAGCCTGGCGGCTGCCAGTGCAGGCATGTGCAGCGCCTGGCAGATATGGCAGGCCGTATCAGACCCATTCGCATGTCGGTGGAAGAGAGAGCCGCCCGCCGCAAAAAATAGCAGCGCAGCGCAGGCAAACACCGCCAGCGCGCGGCGTGTTATGCGTCTTCCGAAAATGGATACCCCCCAATGCATAAGCGACACTTTAGCTTACCACTTTAGACGGTCGGCCAAGCCCTTTGGTTGCAATGAATTATTTGAATGCTACCTACTCAGGTTGCTGAAAGAAAAAAAAGCCTTACGCGCTTGACCCCGCAACCCTTCCCACCTAAGCTTCGTCTTAGTAACTACATGCAGTCCAAGACTCACTGTATCCGCATTCTGGCGCTGCTCCTCGGGAGCATTTTCCTTGGGGCGCAGTTCCATTTCTGCACGGACTTGACGGCGGTGCCGTTCGCCTCGCACGTTTGCCCAGTCTGCTCAACGGCGGGCTCTGCAACCGCCGCGCAGTCGCCTATCATTGCCATTGTGCCGATCATGAACCGGCTCGAAGTCGCTCCTTTGGTTGTTTCGGTATCCTCAGCAGTTCCGCGCGCAACCTCTCCGCGCGCGCCGCCCGCCCTCTAGGCAAATCGCAGTTGCGGTCAGTACCTCTGTTGAAGAATTCTCAATTTCTTAGCTAGGAGTGGTGCCATGAAACGATTTTCTGTTGTGTCTCTGTTCGTTCTCTTTTCCGTTACCGCCTACGCGCAGGAGAAGCCCCCCCTCTCCGAAAGGAAGAACCTTCCGCCTTCGGCAGGATCTGTTACTGCGCAAGGAGAGGCGCGCATGAGCGCCCTCGAGGAGCAAGTGCGGTCGCTGGTGGACGAAGTTGCCGCGCTCCGTGGAGAGCTGAAGACCTTGCGCGACGCGAAGGCCGCCGAACCCAGAACCGGAAGTCGTGTTTTACTGACTTCCGCTCGAATCGAGCCAGGGATGCTGCCCATTTCCGTTCCCGCAACAGTCGCGCAGCCCTCCGGCCTAGAGCCGAATCCTGCCCTGCCCATTCCGCAGGTCGCTCAAACGCAGACCTACGGCGGCGCCACCTCCAACGCCAAGCTACTCAATCCGGACATCAGCTTGATTGGCGACTTCATTGGTACTGCCGGGCGCAACACCATTTCTCCATCGCGCTCGCTTGAACTGCATGAGTCCG
>WNGH01015000.1_pt1 | contig 21910 bp, 23 predicted proteins | sample 5400631 | NCBI WGS metagenome assembly WNGH01 (sample SAMN13153373, study PRJNA577476) | soil metagenome | isolation source: 115 cm soil or saprolite under Garry oak tree replicate 1 | place: USA:California | collected 2016-06-15
CTTCGTAAGCTCCACCAGTGAACGTCGATCTGGATGTCGCTGATTCTTAAGCTCCTCGCGTGCGATATCATTCTTGGCGAACCACTTGGGACAACCAAGTTTTCGGTAGGGACAGTTCTTCGGTCGACCGCAAATTTCGGTTGGGGTCGCGCAGTCCAGTAGGTGACCTCGAAAGGGGAGCACAAAAAGGATGATCAGACGGTGTAGATTTCTAGCCTTAGCGGCAGTACTGATCGTCTCGGCGGTGCTGATCACACCATGCGTTTGTGCGGCACAAACATCACCGCGCGGAGATTCTTTCGATGTCCTCATCAAAGGCGGCATGGTTTACGATGGCACGGGCCAGCCACCGCGCAGCGCAGACGTCGGCATTCGCGGTGATCGGATTGTTGCGATCGGTCACCTACATCGTGCAAGCGCCAAATCCGCCATTGATGTAACCGGCCTCGCCGTCACTCCCGGCTTCATCAACATGCTTTCTCACTCCGAGGTGTCTCTGATTGCCGATGGCCGTTCCATGGGTGAACTCAAACAAGGGGTTACGACCCAGATTTTCGGCGAAGATTCGATTGGGCCGCTCACTGACGAGATGAAGAAGCGCCGCATGGACCAGCAGGGGGACATAAGGTACGAAATTGCTTGGACAACTCTGGCCGAATACCTCACCTACCTGGAAAAGCGCGGCGTGTCCCAAAATTTCGCCTCGTTCATCGGCGCGCCCACCATCCGCGAGTACGTGATTGGACTCGAAGATAAGCCTCCGACTCCCGGGCAGCTCGACAAAATGCGCGAGCTGGTACGCCGGGAAATGGAAGCTGGGGCCCTCGGCGTGACTACCGCTCTCATCTATCCGCCCGCGACTTTCGCCAAGACCGATGAATTGATCGAGCTGGCAAAGGTTGCAGCCAAGCACCGAGGTAAGTACATTGCGCACATTCGCAGCGAAGCCAATCAGCTCACCGAGGCGGTCGAAGAAACCATTCGCATCAGTCGCGAAGCAGGTCTTCCGGCCGAAATCTACCACTTGAAGGCTTCCGGGCAGGCGAACTGGCCCAAGCTCGATCAAGTAATCGCCATGATTGAAGACGCCCGTCGCCAGGGACTGAAAATCACCGCCGACATGTATACCTATACCGCTGGCGCGACGGGGCTCAATTCGTGTATGCCACCGTGGGTTTACGACGGAGGTACCGAGGCTGCCTACAAACGCCTGCAAGACCCGGAAACTCGAAAGAAAATAGCCGACGCGATGCGCACTCCGTCAAACGATTGGGAAAATCTGTATATGCTGGCCGGCTCGCCCGACCAAATCCTGCTCGTCGGGTTCAAATCAGACGCGCTCAAGGCGCAAACGGGAAAGACGCTAGCCGAAGTTGCGCGCCTGCGTGGCAAAGATCCCATCGAGACAATCATGGATCTGGTCTTGGAAGACCGTTCGCGCATCGGCGCGGTCTATTTCATGATGGACGAGCAAAACGTCAGGAAACAAATTCGCCAGCCGTGGGTCTCATTCGGCTCAGATGCAGCGTCGATGGCCCCGGAGGGCGTGTTCCTCAAATCTTCGACGCATCCACGCGCCTATGGCAACTTCGCTCGCTTGCTCGGCAAATACGTCCGCGAAGAAAAAGTCATTTCCCTTGCGGAAGCCGTGCACCGGCTTTCGGGATTGCCCGCGACAAACCTCGGGCTCGATCACCGCGGATTTATCAAGGAAGGCATGTTTGCAGACGTAGTGGTTTTCGATCCGCAAACTATCGCCGACCGTGCTACCTTCGAGCAGCCTCACCAATATTCCATCGGCGTCAGACACGTTTTCGTCAACGGCGTTCAGGTTCTCAAAGACGGCGAGCACACCGGCGGCAAACCCGGCCGCGCCCTCTGGGGTCCAGGAAAGACCAAGTAGACTTCCGCGGAGCTTACAGTAGGTTTCACTGTCGTCGTGACTCTGTGGCTGAAAACCAAGGGTATGCGGCTTCCGTCAAAGCGGCACTGCGGTACCCCGAAGAGCCGAGTCTCGTAGTTCTGTTCCAGACTGCACCGGTATACGGTGGATCCACCCTTTACAACTCTTCTGTGAATCCAGACCGAACGGCCACAGTACGGATGCCACGAATAAAGGATCTCTGGCGACTCCGTACTACGGTATTTGATTGTTCGCTTGTACCACCGGGAGGGCAACCATCAGGGCAAAGACAATCGGATCTTGTTTCCTTCGGAGCCGGAGACAAGAAGGAACTTGGGAGCAGTGCAGTGCTAGAACGACTGGGGGGCCTGCTGAAGTACTACGAGAGGGAAGCGGGATAAAAGTCGACGGGACAGCTGGCGATGGGCTCACGATCGGCGCGTGTATTAAGGATGCCGGGAACTCCCATCGAAAAAAAGACTGATTCATCATCGACGTGCGCAGGGCAATGAGTGCTGGCTCAGGGCAGCGACGAGGACGAGTTTTTGGCCGTACGGGAAACGGGAAGTATGGAGAAGCGGGGATGGTGAACTCACCCACGAGCGAACTTGGCAAAGTCGGCGGTGGCTGGGGAATTCCTAGGCCGGCTTCTCGTGCTTGCGCTCGCGATCCTGCCTCATTGCCAATTGCGGGCGAAGGCTCGCGAGGCTCTTCAGCGTGTTGTACCAAAACGCCGCGCCCAGGCTGAGAAACGCCACCGTGACCAAAAGGCCGGGCACTTCGTTCGAGGACTGCGCCAAGCCTCGCCCGTCCGGGAAGAGCCTGAACTCGGAGCGCGCCAGATCATTCTTGAGCGAAGCGGACTCGTCAATGAGCTTGTCGGAATCGCTGACCAGCTCGGCGTTCACTTCTTGCTGGTACGCCGCGGCCAGGCTCGCGCGCGCAGGGTTTCCATCTAGGGTCGTGCGAAGCCAAGACTCTGCGTCCTCACGGCTGGCAAATCCCGGCACAGCTTCGAGGGCGTGCGTCGCTTTGGCTTTCGCTTCCGTGGTGAATTTGTCTTCGGTGGTAGCCCTAGAGAGGCTGTCACCGTCGGATTGCTGCGAATTCCTGGAAGGCGGGGCGACGGTGTGAGAAACCCGACGAACCTTGGGCTTTGGCGGTTCAGGGACGGCGGCGACCGTGCGCAACACCGAAGCCATGACCTTGCGATAGACGTCGGGCACGACGGTGTGAGCGCCTTCCTTTGAATGCGACAATTTCTCCGCCTCCTTGTCAATGGCTTCCGCACTGGCGGCCAATTGTGCGCGCAATTCGGCGCCTTGAGACATCGACTGGAACAGCCGAACGGAGTCAAAGTGCACGGCAAAGACGAAAATGGAGGAAAGCACGACCGTTACGAGGCGTGCTTTCAGGGTGAAGCGCTGTGAGGCCCGGTCCATGACGTGATCGAACCAAGCGCGCAGGCCTTCCAAGCGCGGCTCGGGCCGAGCAGGAACCGACGCCCCGGTCAATCCTTCCGTGCCAGGAGTGGATTCCGGCTCGGGTTCCTTCGCTTGTGCTGTCACTTTTTCCTCTGCGACGGCGACGCCCTCATCCATTTCGACCGGCTCGGCATGGCGAACGATGCCTTCATCGAAATCTGCAGCCGCCGGGTCGAAACGTTCATTCTGCAGCGGCGCAGCCTTCGAGGCGCGGCGGACGATGCCCTCATCAAAATAGGCCTTCGAGTGGACAGGCCGACTCGCTTGCGCCGGTCCTGGCTTCGTTCTGGCTCCCGGCTCATTCTCGGTCCACACGATCGTGAGCATTGCGTGCTGGACAGGATCGGGCAGGGTGCCAGGAAGTGGGTCGGAAAGCTTTTCGAGGACGGCGAGCAACTCTTCGACACGGACTGATGTGGCCAGGCGCCAGCGGCTGAGCAGCCCGCCAAGAATGGCGCCGACGAGCGCCCCGGTGCGCCAGGGATGCTGGCAGAAATTGATCGGGTCCGAATATTTGCATGTATCCGCGGCAAACAGACGGTTGGCAATCACCAGAACGATGGGAGTGACGAAGAAACCTCCAACCGCACCGGCGATCCATGGCAGCAGGGGAATTAAGGCGCTAGCGCCTTGCAGTTTGCCCGCCGTCTCCGGCGGAATGAAGGGGAGCCGATCCGCGCGAAGGCAAAAGCGCGAAAAGACCGAGTCGGAAATCGCGGGATGACGTAGGACTCGGCGGGCAATTTCCTTTGCCCAGCGTCCCGCTTCCTGATCCGGACAGGCGGTTTCGAATAGGTCCACCAGGCTACGCCGCAAATTTGCGCCGCGCAGGCCTAGCAAGCTGACAACAAGTTGCGTGGTCGCCGTGATGAACAGGCTGGCGACGAGCATGAGGATGACAAAAGCAATCACGGTATCAAAGTGTTGAAACATGCTGGTTTTCCAATATGAAAAGTGTAGAGCAGAGTCCAGGGGACGGACAGGGGAAAAGTCGGATGAGTATTCTTATCGTTACGGCCTGTGGACGGTCGTGCCTGAAGCCTCTTCAACATGAGTATCCCGACTAGAATCAATCCATGACCACTCAGCTCAAAGGAAAACAGCTCTGGATAGGTTTAGTAGAAGTCCGTACGCTCAAAGGCACTAGGGTGCTTACCGACGCTAAGGGCTCGCGACGCCGCCTTCCGAAAGGGCTTCTTAGCGAAGCTATCGAAAGCCTTCTCTCTGGAGAGGTACGGCTGGAAGACTACGACGGGCCAATTGAAGAAGGTCGTGGGCACGTTCGCCCGGCCGTTGGAACGTAAGGCCGTTCACCCCCCGCACTACAAGCCCGGCGTGAAAATATGCACTCTCAGGTTTAAAGATAAATTAGTTCTGTTCGTGCAGGACTCGCTTGACCCAGCGACGTATCTCACCACTGGTTTTAACGCGGGACTTGACCAAGCGGAAAACACGGACCGCAGTTATGGGCAGGGGGCTGAAGGGTGCGGCAGGCGCTTTGGCGCCGAGTTCGCCGGTCAGGCCTCCTCCAGGTTCTTTGAGGACTTTGCGTATCCCTGGATCTTTGCGGAGGACCCGCGCTACTACCGCCTGATCCACGGCAGCGCCGGGGGGTGCTTGCTCCATGCGTTGGAGCATGCAGTCGTGGCTCATCGCGACGATGGCAAACGCATGTTCAATTTGTCCGCATGGCTGGGGACGACGAGCACGATCGTGCTGAGCAACACGTATCACCCAGACAATCAACGCGGTTTCGCTCCAGCAGCTCAGCGGGTTGGCTACAGCATCCTCCAAGACATGGGTTTCGATGTGCTCCGCGAATTCTGGCCGGAGATTTCCCGTAAATTCAAATTGCCCTTCCGCGGAGAACCCGAGCGGGTGAGCCACGACTCGAATCCTGCCACCAACTAAGCTGTCTCTGGCGAATTGTTATTTCGCGCATGATTCCACAAGATTCCCCGTCCTGCATGATTCTGCGATGCGCAATCTGGTCGTTCTTTTCATCCATTTCAGCGCCACCCTGGTCCGGTTGCTCGGACCAGCCGCCCGTTCACTAGTTGCGAAGTCGCTTGTCCTCAAGCACCAAGGCGTGATCGTGAATCTGAAGCCCTCACCGCACTGGGCCACGAGTGCCAAACTGTGTGGTAAGCAGGTTTTGGGTCCAAGAAAAACGGGGAGCTCCCTGCGCTTGCTGAGGGCCGGTGGTATGTACTGCACACCAACGATCGGAATATCAAGCACCTGCAAAACACGACTGGGAGGAGTGTCTCCTTGATCCCCTGCGCGAAATCGAATCGCATGAAGGATTTGTTGCCGCTGATGCCCGCATGTGCTCAAGCTCTTCTCCCCATCCGGTCCCGTCGAGTGGGCATTTTGATTGCATCGCGGAAATAGAACGATGCGAGTATCCGCTTGCCGGACGCTCCCACTGTGATTAGACTGCGTAGCGGCGAGGGGTCCGCACCGAGCCACTGCCTGCGCGCGAGAGCCGGATGAAACCCTTGGGCCCGTTGGATGGGGGGCGATGCTTCGAACTGCGCGACTGATCGTAGCCATCACTTTGGTTGCATCAACGGCCGATGCGGCCGTCAAAGTGGAGAAGATCGCCTGGCGGGGCTGGTCCAACTGTTACCGGGTCAGCAACGGCAGCGTTGAGTTGATCGTCACCGGCGATGTCGGGCCGCGCATCATGCGCTACGGCTTTGTCGGAGGGCAGAATCTATTCAAGGAGTTCCCCGACCAACTCGGAAAGAGCGGTGAGCAGAAGTTTCAGCTCCGTGGCGGCCATCGGGTTTGGAAGGCGCCGGAAGATCCCATTGCTAGCTGGGCCCCCGACAACGTTGCCGTGCAGGTTCAAATCACCCCAGAAGGGTTAGTAGCTCGGGAACCGGTCGAGCCACTGACCGGCCTGCAAAAGGAGATCGAGATCGCACTGGCTCCGGAAGGAAGCGATGTGACGGTGACACATCGAATCTATAATCGCGGCCTGTTTCCTCTCGAGTTCTCCGCGTGGGCCATGAGCATGATGGCTCCTGGAGGCATTGCCATCACCGGATTCCCGCCGCGCGGCAAGCATCCCGAAGTGCTGGCGGCTACCAATCCTCTGGTCATGTGGGCCTACTCCGACCTGTCCGACAAGCGCTGGACATTCACAAAGAAATACCTCGGTTTGCGTCAGGATCCTGCCAATCCGGAGCCGCAGAAACTTGGTCTTTTCAACGTGCGCACCTGGGCTGCCTACCTCTTCCATGACGAGTTGTTCATCAAACGGTATCAGGCCGAGCCGGACAAGACCTACCCGGACTTCGGCTGCTCTTTTGAGACTTTCACCAATGGGGATTTTCTGGAAATCGAAACTTTGGGTCCGATGACCAAGGTGGAGCCGGACGGCAGCGTCGCCCTAGTCGAGCGCTGGAGCCTCTTCCGCAACGTGAAGCTGGCCTCCTTCTCCGATGCCGAACTCGACAAGGTGCTGCCTCCTTTGCTCCGATAACGGCGGAATTCAAATGCCCTCCGATCGTCGCTCCTTCCTAAAGCTAATCGGCACGACCGTGGCGGCCGTCCAGGCTACTTCGACAGCGCCGTCGGCAACCTTGCACGACACTGCCTCGACTGCCACTCCTGGTCCCGTGGAGTTTCCTCGCGCGTTCACCGGCCGGCAACTTTCGCTGCTGGCTTTCCCATTGGGCGGAGTCGCTGCTGGCAGTATCAGTCTGGGTGGTAGGGGTCAACTGCGCGACTGGGAGATCTTCAACAAGCCGGATAAAGGCCGCACGCCCTCCTACGCATTCGCGTCCATCTTTGTCGATGATGGACGGCGGAGGATGGCCCGTGTCCTGGAAGCTCGTCATTTGCCTCCTTTCCATGGGCAAGATGGACTGGGCGCGCGTAATGTTCCAGGACTCACGCGCCTGGCGTCAGCTCGCTTCGTCGGCGAGTACCCACTCGCCCGGATCGAGTTTGAGGATCCGGAACTCCCCATACGGTTAACTCTGGAAGCTTTCTCACCCTTTATCCCGCATGAGGAGGACGACTCCGGCCTTCCCGCAGCCGTCTTGCGTTATCGCGTCAGGAATGACGGTCGACGGTCCTCAACTGTATCGATCGCCTGGTCGATCGACAATCCGGTTGTGCCTGAGCAGGGCAATCGCCGCGTCGAAGAAGAACGCAGCAACGAGTTCCGTACCAGTGGGCCGCTGGCGGGATTATTCATGAACAACTCCGCGGTTGGGGCCGACGACGCCATGTGGGGCAACTTCGTCATCGGGTTGATAAACGCAGGAAACGGTGATCTCTCGCATCTCCGCGGCTGGCCGAAAGGTCGGTGGTGGGACGCTCCGTTGCTGTTCTGGGACGATTTCTCTTCCGACGGCCGGCTTGGACCGGAGGATCCGTCGCGGAATGCCGTCGGGGCGCTTTGCCTCGGCCGGACAATCGCACCTGCGGCCGAGCGCGACTACACCTTTCTGCTCGCCTGGCATTTTCCGAACCGCACGCCGGCAAGGTGCGGCTGGGAGGCGCCGAAGGGAGAGGAAAACTCGGTCATTGGCAATTGGTACGCGACACGCTTCGCCGACGCTTGGGCAACTGCTCAGTATGTTGCGGAGAACCTGGAACGCCTCGAGCGGAAAACTCGTCAGTTCACGGCGGGGTTGCGGGAGAGCACTCTCCCGGCCGCGGTGAAAGACGCGGCTTCTGCCAATCTCTCGACTCTGGCGACCAACATATGTTTCCGCACCGCCGACGGCAGGTTCTGGGGCTTCGAGGGTGCCAACGATCAGCGCGGCTGTTGCCATGGCAACTGCACACACGTTTGGAACTATGAGACGGTGACCCCGCACCTGTTCCCGGCCTTTGCGCGCTCGCCGCGCGAAGCGGCTTTCGGCTACAGCATGGATGAACAGGGAGCCATACATTTCCGGACTGCGCTGCCAGAGGGCAAGGTGCGCAGCGGCTTCGCTGCCGCCGACGGGCAGATGGGTCAGATCGTTCACGCTTACCTTGACTGGAAGCTCTCAGGCGACCGCGCTTGGTTGGAGCGTATGTGGCCGCGCGTCAGGAAAGCCCTGGAATTCAGCTGGATCGAGGGTGGCTGGGACGCCGACCGCGATGGCGTGCTGGAAGGCGTCCAGCACAATACCTACGACGTGGAATTCTATGGCCCCAATCCTCAATGCGGTGTCTACTATCTGGCCGCACTACGCGCCTGCGAAGAAATGGCCTCGGCTATGGGAGAAGACAAGGCAGCCAGGGAATACCACCAACTCTTCCAGCGGGGAAGCAACTGGTTGGACGCCAATCTGTTCAACGGTGAGTACTACGTCCAGAAGGTGCGGGGCGTCAAGAAAGAACAGATCGCGGCAGTGCTTCGCAGCCAAATGGGTTCTGAGGACACCGAAACGCCAAATTATCAGGTCGGCGAAGGATGTCTTGTCGATCAACTGGTTGGGCAATACTTGGCCGACGCGGCCGGCCTGGGGCCGCTGGTCGACCCCACGCGGATCCGCAAGACATTGGAATCCATCTACCATTACAATTTCAGGCGGGACATGTTTCATCACGATTCCGTGCAGCGCACTTACGTGGTGAACGACGAGGCCGCTCTGGTCATCTGCGACTACGGCAAAGCCGAGCGTCCGCGGATTCCCTTTCCCTACTACGCCGAAGCATGGACAGGACATGAATACACCGCGGCCTCGGAGATGATCTACGCCGGCCTAGTGCGGGAAGGCGTGGAGTGTTTTGAGAATGTGCGGAAGCGCTTCGACGGGGAACGCCGCAATCCGTGGGATGAGCCGGAGTGCGGACACCACTACGCTCGGGCAATGGCGGCCTGGTCTGGGGTGCTGGCGCTCAGCGGCTTCCGCTACGACGGCGCCGAGCAGACAGTCAACCTGTCGCCTCCCCTTGCCGACGCCGTGTTCCGCTGCTTCTGGTCCACGGCAACTGGTTGGGGCGTGTTCGCACGCCAGCAAAGCGCCGGCAAAACGTTCTTCCGTATCCGCGTCGATCACGGCTTGCTGCCTGTCCGAAGCTTCGGGTTGAAAGCACATGGTGCAAAGGCTCGGGCCACATTCGGTGGAGCGGAACTCCGGCACACTTTAGAGGTAGGAACGGGCGCCATCATACGTCTCGAACAGCCTCTGACGCTCGGTGACGGCCAAGAACTCGTGCTTGAGGTGCTCGCGTGAACACGGGGCTGAATCGCGAGCGCCCTTGGATCGTGCCAATCGGCGGCTTTCTGGCAGCGGGAAAGACCACTCTGCTCTGTGCGGCCGCACAGACTCTACTTTCCAAGGGCCACCGAGTAGCTGCCATCCTGAACGATCAGGGAAACGACTTGGTTGATACGGCTTTGGTCCGAGGCAGCGGCTTAACCGCCGATCAGGTCACCGGCGGGTGCTTCTGCTGCCGTTTCTCAGACCTACTGGAAGCCGCCGGCGGCCTTGCGAAGCATCATCCGGAGATTATTTTCGTGGAGCCGGTGGGCAGCTGCACCGACCTGTCCGCTACCATTCTTCAGGTGCTCAAGCGCGACCACGCAGACCGATTCCGGCTTGCTCCGCTGACGGTGGTAGTGGACCCCGCGCAGGCACGAGCGGCATTGGCGGCGCATGCGAATCCGGACATCGCCTTTCTGTTTCGCAACCAAGTGGAGGAAGCAGACCTGATTTGTTTCTCCAAGTGCGACCGTGAAACACAGTTTCCCGGGCCGGCTCGCGTGCGGACGCGCCACTCTGAACATCGATTATCAACGTTACGCGCGTGCCGAGGCCGCCTTGGGATGGCTTAACTACCACGCCCGCTTGTGCCTGAAGGATCCCATCATGCCGGCTCTGATTGCCGGTCCGTTGTTCGACTCACTACAGCGTGAACTCGAACGGAAGAATGTGCGAATCGTACACTTGAAGGTGATCGATCAGGCCGAAAGCGGCTATGTGAAGGCGGCGGTATCCGGCTGCGGACAGGAACCAATCGTCGAAGGCCCGGTAGACGCGTCGCCGGCCTGGGAACACGAACTGGTAGTGAACCTGCGTGCCGTGGCGGCTCCAGGGCGAATCAGAGAAATCGTGGCGGACTCGGTTAAAGCTCTACCGGGTTCAAAGACCGAGGTGCGGTTAGAGTGCTTTCGCCCTGCACCCCCAAGACCCGAACATCGCGTCGCACATCCGCAGACACGGGCGGGGCCTCGACAAAACTTCGCCCCGTTCTGAAACGGACCCCACTAGACGAGCAATCGACCAAGGAAGCCGAGATTACCAAGTGGCCGTGGTGATGGACCGCGCGGGCAAGGTCAGGTGCAACGTTTTCCCCTTCGATTCGAGATTCACGTCTGTGCTCTCATTCAGGCTATTCAGCACTTCTGCGACGTAGCCGCCCTGCGGCGTCTGGAACGTCATTACGCGCACGCCTTTGGTTTTGCCGGTGGTTTCCACGCGGACTGCGCCTGGGCGTACAAACTTACTGAAGTGCGCCAGATACCAATACGTTCCCGTGTAGGTAATCTCGTGCGTGGTCTTGTCGATGATGACCACGGGATGTTGCGCATTAGGGTCGGGGTTCCCGTGGATCGGTGATATCGCCCATGGCCCACCGGTCTCATCCAGGATCGCATTCCAGTAAAGCCACGCGGACGTCCCGGCTTCCAGGTCGTTGAAAATAATGTTGCCCCAGACATCCCCATCATCGAACTCGTAGATCGGGAGCTTCTTGTCCTTTGGGTATCCGGCCTCGTAGGCATAGCAGACCTCATCCATCCAGAACGGCAAATCCGAATATCTTTTTTCGAGCTCAGCAATCTTGTCGAAATTCTTGAAATCGTAGCCGTGATACGCCACCACCGACACGAACTTGCGCGCCGCCGGATCATCCAGCACCACCGGGTATCGCCTGTAAGCCACCTTGCGTTCCGGCGCTTCGCTCATCATCAGCTTGGTCGTCAATCCGGACTGTTGCAGCGCCGGGCCGACAAAATCGCGCAAGAGCGTCTTGATCTCTGGATATTTGATCTTCGTGTATACCTCTTCCGGTTCGTTAAACAAGCTCAAATAATCGACCACGATCCCGCGCTTCTCATATTCTTCCAGATACTTCAGGAAATATTTCGTCAGTACCGGGTAGTATTTCGGTTGAATGTCCTGGTGCTTTTTCAAGTCATACAGCATCCAGTCCGGTGGATAGTCCATTGGCGCTTGCAGCGCAAAGTTGCCGTATTTGCGTGCCCGCAGGATGTACGTGCCCACGCCGTTTGGTCCGAAATCGCGCTCCACGGAAAAATTCTTCAGTTCGACATCGCCTGGCGTGTCGTCATACGTGAACCAGGGGCCCGCGGACTGGAAATCGGTCCCGGCAAGGGGCGTCTTCATTGTGGTATAGCCCGCGCCGTCCTTCGCATCAAACAGCGCCCGCAGCACATCCTCCTGCTTATCCGCTGGAAGCGTATTCAGGGTCATGAGCCCCGCTTCCATGATCGACGCTCCAAATCCCGCCACTTTCTGATACTTCACGGAATCGTTGATCTGGAATGTCGAACCGCCCGCTGGCTTTCCGTCCGAAAACCGCGCGTCCGGTTTTGCCGTCAGGCGGTCTCCCGCTGTCGAGGAAATATGCAGCTTTACCGTCTGTGCCTGCAGTCCGGAAACGCTTATGGCGAGTGCAAGAGTCAGGGTCGTGCGCCGGAAGCCGCATCTCGAGCTCACGTGTTGTCTCCCGAACTTCTGCAGTTGCTTAAAACGTATACTTCAGAGCGAACTCAATTTGCTCGTGATCCGTTGCCGTATTTGTGATCGCCGCCCCGCCCGGCACATTGCGGTTTATTGCAGGCAACCCAAAGTTGGGCGCCGGTAATTCCCGCAATCTGGATTGCCTCCCGAATCCCATTTATGTCGCTTAACCCCCCCCCGCTCTTTCCCGACGGATAGTTCATACAGATTACTGACGGACAGCCGTTGCTGAATGTACGGAGCGGCAGGTCCGTACTCCGCGCTCAGATTGTGCGCGTTTTTGATGTACGATCTGACGTTGCCATGGGCATTTCCCAGGTTTTTGCCAAACGTATAAGGAACCAGAATGTTGAATCCGTCCGCGAACCGCTTGTTGAGAGAGGTTTTGGAAACATGGTACATGGTATGGAGTTGAGCGTAGTCCGGTAGGAGTATGGACACAAGGCATGACCTTTGGCTGAACCAGGCACGCTCCCCGTCATTCGAGGAGCAGTTTGTTCGTGAACATTGACAGTGTCGCGGAGCTCAAATTCGATGCCTCCTTAAAACAGGTCAGCCAGTTTGAGCCCCGTCAATAAACACAGTGCGGATTGGGTTCCTAAGGATTTCGCCAAGGCCAAGGAAGAACTGCACGGCGATCAGCCGTGCAAAGATGGCCACTATGTCTAACCTTTCGCTGTACAACCAGCTTTAATCAGTTTTAGTCCCTCTTCATACCAGGACAGGAGATTTCCATGGCGGAACTCGCACTGAATGGCGGTAAGAAGTCGAACCAGAAAGGCTTTCCTGTTTGGCCGCAATATGACGACGCGGAACGCAGGGCTCTTCAGGATGTCCTCGACAGTCGCGTTTGGTGGAGAACTCCCGGAACCAAAACTCTCGCTTTTGAACAGGCATTCGCCAAATTTCACGGCGCCAAACACGGCATTGCCGTGACCAACGGTACGGCCGCTCTCGAAGTCACCATGTCTGCCCTCGGCATCGGCGCCGGAGACGAAGTGATCCTCCCCGACTACACCTTTGTCGCTACGGCAAGCGCCGTTCTCTATGCGGGCGCGCTGCCTGTCCCCGTGGACGTGTCTCCGGACACCTGGTGCCTCGATCCCAAACTCGCGGAAGCAGCCATCACGCCGCGTACAAAGGCCATCGTTGCGGTTCACATGGGTGGCCATCCCGCGGATTTGGACGCTCTCGGCGATCTCGCCAAGCGGAAGGGGATTGCGCTTGTCGAAGACAGTTCCCACGCCCACGCCACCGAGTGGAAAGGCAAGCGCATCGGCTCACACGGTACGGCTGGCACCTTCAGTTTTCAGGCCAGCAAGCTGATGACCGCTGGCGAGGGTGGCATGGTCATTACCAATGACGATGCTTTCGAGAAGCAAGCCCGCAGCNNNNCAGCATCCATGACTGTGGCCGCATGCCCGGCGAATGGTTCTACAGCCATTTCATCAACGGCTCGAACTATCGGCTGAGCGAGTGGCAGGGTGCCGTTCTCAGCGTTCAATTGACGCGCCTCGATGCGCAAACGCAGCGCCGTCACCAGAATGCCCGTCTCCTCGATAAACTCCTTGCCCAAATTCCCGGTATCACTCCACAAAAACTCGACCCCCGCTGCACTCGCAACGGTCACTATGCCTACATCTTTCACGTCGACTCCAAAGAGTTCGCCGGTGCCAGCACAGAAAAACTGGTTCAAGCCATGAATGCCGAAGGTATCCCCAATCAGGCCAGCTATCCGCCAATCCACGCCTTGCACGTTTTCCAAAACGGTGAGTACCGCAAACGGCTGTGTGGCTCTCAAGCGGCCGAGCCTCATGCCTTCCTCAAGGCAAGTTATCCCCACACGCATCGCGCCGCTTTGGAGACCATCTGGATTCCCCAACCCGCGCTCCTTGGCGATGAGGAAGACATGCACGAAATCGCCGCCGCCTGGCGCAAAATCCAGAAATTTGCGAAGGAACTCGTATGATGCGCGTCGGAAAGGGCAATATCACGGCTGACCAAACGCGTACTTCCTGACGAATGACACAGGGGAACGCGTCGTTCTTGCCGACGTGGGACCTCGCATTGTTCACTGCGCGCTTGGCGGGGGTGAAAATCAATTCCCGCGTGTAGCGGTGACCACTTCGCGGATGGCACGAGCGACCAGTTCGGGATGGTCAAGATGGATCCAGTGTCCGCTGTCGCTCGCCACCACATGCCGCCCACACGAGGAGAGCTGCGCTAGGGCGTGTTGCCAGTCGGCGTACAGTGCCGCATGATGACCTCCCGATAGAACGACCAGCGGCAAATCCCCGAGCGAGCTTACCGCAGCCGCTTGCGCAGCACTGAGAGGTAGTGCGGCAACGTGGTGTCCGAGGCTCATGAAATTCTTTGGCTGCGACCACAACGCTCGCACAATTGGCAGGATTGGTGCCGGCAACTTACGAATCTCACCTGCAATCCGTTGTACTGCCGCGGCCGCGCCGACGCCGAACGCGCTCGCCGCTGCCCATCCAAGCCTGGGCGAACCCCGCGCCAGCCGCGCAAGGCAAAACCGAACAAAACCCAATCGTGCGAGCCACGCGGCAATCCAAGAGTATCGCAGGCCCACTTCGATCATCCGCACCTGCTCTGGGGTCGGATTCTCCCATTCGGCAGGGTGAACTGAATCCACCAGCACCATGCCAACGACCTCATTGGGATATAGGTGCACGAACGCCCGATTCACATAGCCGCCGAACGAGTGCCCAACGAGAACGTATGGCCCGGGCACACCTGTTGCATCCAGCAGCGTGTGTAGCTCCTGCGCGATCTGCCGTGCCGTGCGCGGCCCGTGCGGCGGATCGCTCCAGCCGTGTCCGGCGCGGTCGTAGCTTACCGCGCGACTGAACTGCGCCACCCGAGGCTGCACCAGCGTCCAGCTCAAGCAGGATGCGCCCATGCCGGATTCGAAGACCACAGTCGGTGTGCCTTCTCCGGTTACAAGGATGTGCATCCGCCGCTCGTTGACTCGCACGAGGTGCCCAGGGAGCGGAAAGCGTCGGCGGTCCCGCCAGGTTCCGATTGACTGGTAGACGGCACCCGCCACTGCCGACACAGCGAGTGTGCCGAGGAAAATCACGAGGAACATAAGCGCCGTTTTCATTGAGATAGCGCGAACATCCAAGAATACACTCGTCGAGCGGTCTTCTTCGCGGGTCGCTCGCCGCTAGAACTCATTTTCTATCTATAGCCGACACTACCTGTAATTTCCTATTCCGCACCATGTGAGCCAATCCGGCCCGAAACGATGTGCGCCAGGTCGGATACCTACCATTCAACCGGAAGACGGGCGGGAGTCTTCCTGCCCACTTGAGCTCTCACCACCCACCCAACGCCCTGACCTATATTGGGCCGCTAGCATGAGTTTCCGAGTTACAGCTCGTCTGGCACCGCGGAAAGAGCGAAAAGGGCCAATGGGGGCGGGTTTTGAGGCGTCGGACCAGCAAGGAGAGGCGTATATACTAACTGGCGAGAAAACGGTCCAGCTTCAGCGCGCGGAAAATGCGATCTTGTTGAGGATCCAAATGAGTCATGGCGCGCTCGGCACGGGGTCGGCCTCCCAAGTGAGGCTTTCCGGTTTTGTGAGCGGGATAGTAGTTGGTGATTTCCTTGATCTGCTTGAGTTGCTCGATGAGGCGGGACTGAGTAACCTGCACTCCCGCCTGGTGCACTCGACGGTGAAGCAGGGATACCAGCGTCAGTGCGAGAACGCAGTAAAACGCATGGACGCGAAGCATCTGGTCGGTCCAATGGTGGGGCGGGGAAAAGCTGATGAAGTAGGGATCTTTCATGTCTCGGAAAGCTCGCTCGACGTGATGTTGGCCGCGATAGCCAAAGATGATTTCTTCGTCGGTCAGATCGGTACGATCTGTGAATAAAATCCTCTTGCCGAGAACGCGCTTCTTTAGTTTCTGATAGGCATCGTCGTCGGTTCCAAAAGCAATCCCCAGGCGTCTGTGTTTGCGAGTCACCTTGCCCCAAAGAAAATCAGCGACGTACTGGCCGGAGATGATGGTATCCAGATTGTTCTGGATGCTCTCGGTGGTGTAGGGCTTACCCCTCCATCCTGGTTCATGGCTGTGAGCGATCCGTTTCGCGAGATCCCGTAGAGCGCGAAGCTTCTTGGCCAAATGCTGGCGGATGCCACGGATTTGTCCCCGTAGCAATGCACGGCTCCGCGTGATCACAATCGTGCGCTTGCGCCCAAAGACTTCCTTCTCGGTGCGATACACCCGCACCCTCGCGAAACGGGAATCCTCCAGGGAACGAAACTGTTCCAAAGGAATGTTCAAAAGATCTTGGTGTTGGGTGGGGACCAAAGAACCAATGAAATGGTAGGGGGATCCGTCGAGATCCTCAAAGTTGTCCGCCGAATTGTTCCCCTTATCGAAAACCAGGGTGATGCTCTGACATTTCTCTCGGAACATCTGGTAGCGAGTGACTAGATCGTCCAGAACCCGGCTGAAGGTGACCGAGTCGTTCTGGTTCCCTTCGTAGATCTGCGAGAAAAGAGGGATATGAAAATCCCAGGAGACCAGCAGCGCCAGGCCCACGATGCGCAGATCGGTGCGTTTGGACTTGGCGTGTCCTCGCTGCGCTAACCGTGCGGGGTTCTCCGAGGAAAGGAACGTGTCGAAGTTGGTGGTGTCGTAAAACAGCGTTTGTAGATTGACCTTCCATTCCTCCACCAGTCGCCGCGTGATGTCGTTTTCGATCCGCTGCAACGTCGATTCGTCCAGATAGTTCATGTGATCCCAAAAACGCTGACTGCGCAAGGCGGCCGAGCGCAGCGGAAGGAGCCGGACCAAAATTGTATTCCGGTACCAGACGCCGAGCTTGCGTTTGCTGGCCGGGGCCAGCGCCCGGTTGAGGGCGGCAAGAAGGAGGTACTCGCCCACCGAAGGTCCCTGGTTTCGTTTGTGGGCATGGGTGTCGATAGTTCGAACGATGTCCAGTTGCTGCGCGGTGTCCCAGAGTGCGGCGGTGGCACCGAAATCCCGCTCCTCGGCGTAGAGGGGACGTCCCGGAGCCTCGGAAAGGCATTCGAGCAGCTTCTGTGCGGTACCGAGATGGCGCACGACGCGGATGCGCGGCCGTCCACGCTTATCGCGAAAGGATTCGACGATGCGCCAGTAGCGGTTCCCGTGGACGGAGTAGGATTGCAGGCTCGCCATGATTCGTATATACACAATCTCGAGAGTGTTGTCAATGGGCGACACAATGGGTTGTGGTGTGGTTTCGATCCTTGTAAATAGGCACTTTTCAAGACATGGGAGATTGGGGCCGCAGGAGGGAAGAGAGCTAGTATTAGTATATACAATCCAGAAAGCACCCGCGGACAACGGAACCCTCCGGCGAGGAACAACGTCAGACGAGCGAAAGGGGCGTCCTTGCTGGCGATTTCACTGCCCCGCTTGGTGGTCTAACTCGCAGGAGAACATGCAGATAAACTACTTACAACGACTAACCCGGAAACTCAGGCTAGGCCTGAAGGTCCTCTGCGGCGGTGCACATGCTTACTCTTCTTCTCTTCAGACGCTCGGCGGGAAAGGTACGATTCTGAATCTACAGAGGGAGCCATGTGACCCCGGTTGGGGGCGGATGATTTTCCATGTCGAAGATGTAGATTAGTAAGAGAGGGCTTGGCTGGAAGGCTCGCCAATGGGTTCTACTCGTCTATTTGCTGTTATATGGGTTTCTATTAGCCTTCTTGCTTCCGTCGAAATGCAGGCTGCTGATTCCGCCGATTGTGCGGGTGCCGTGGTGGACGAAAACAGCGTACCGGTTGGGGCTGCGAAAATAAAGTTCGAAAACAGCACCGGCAGGGTGTATCGCACAGAGACCGATGGCGCAGGGCGATTCGTCCTCCAAAATCTTTCCGTGGGTGACTACAAAGTAGAAGTTCGCAAGGAAGGTTTTTTCCTGCTTTCTGGCCAGTCTTTCTCTCTCCAGGCCGGCTGCAATGAACTCACATTGACCCTGAATCACGTTCAAGAGCTTCACGAGCAGGTACAAGTCGCCGCGCCGTCGCATCAGATTGATACTCAGGACACTTCGCGGCGTTCCGGTCTCTCCTCGCAAGACATTCGCGATATCCCGGTGCCCAACTCTCACGTTCTCGCCGAGAGTCTCGTGGCCTTGCCCGATATCGTGAGCGACAGTCGCAATAATCTGCACATTGCGGGTGCACGTTCCGGTGAGACGCAATATCTCCTCGATGGCTTTGAAATCGGCGATCCTGTCAACGGCGCACTGACGGCACGCTTCAACATTGACGCCACGCGCGCCGCCGCAGTCCAGACCGGCCGCTTCGGCGCAGGCTATGCTCACTCTGGCGCGGGCATTCTCGGTCTTGAAACTCCCGACGGCGAAGATCGCTGGCGCTTCGGCACGACCAACCCCGCTCCCGGAATCAACATCCAGGAAGGCGCTCATCTCGGAAATTGGTATCCGCGCGTCACTCTTTCCGGACCCATCGAGCGCGGCCGCTTTTGGTTTTCGGATGCCATCAGCATCCAGCACACCTTCGACGTCGTCAATCAATTGCCCTCGAACGCCAACACTTCCGAACAGTGGGCAGGCGACAATTTTTTCCGCGTGCAATACAATCTCTCGCCTAGGCACATTTTCCACGCCAGCTTTCTCTACAACCGCGCCTACGACGCCAACCTCGGCCTGGACCCCGTCGATCCCCAATCCACCACCGTCACCGTCGAGCAGCGCCGCGCTTTCGTCTCGCTGAAAGATCAATTGTGGCTCCCGCACGCCGCGTTTTTTCGGAGAGCACCGAACTGTTCGCCAGCTATACCCGTTCCAGCGCCCGTTCGAACGAAGTTCTAAACCCCGCCCTCGGCTCCATTTTCTATGCCTCGCAGCAATCAGGCAACGTCGCCTGGGATACCCCCAACCGCCTCCTCACTTGGGGCTGGACGCCCACGCACATCTGGGGCATCCACCTAAGTTATCTTTTCGAATACCACACCGGCTATCCCTTCAGCGCCGTCAACCTCCAGCAGCAGCTTGTCGGTCCTCCAAGCGGGTTGCGCTTTCCCGCTTACGCCAGCCTCAATCTCGGCCTCGAAAAGAAAGTCGCCTTCCGCGGCTATCTCTGGGCCGCGCGGGTCGAAGCCGTGAACATTTTTGACCGCCTGAACCCGGACATTGTGGTCAACAACGTCGACGCTCCCAACTTCGGCTCTTTCACCGGCGGCCAGAGCCGCGCCTTCACCTTGCGCGTGCGCTTCGCCGGCCGCAAATAACCGCAGAGAATCAAACTACGGCACGATAGGCAGAATTAACGCCGACGGATGCGCTTTATCGTAATCGACCACGTTCGTGGTTTTGATCAGCGTCTCGGCGCTGGTGTTCTCAAGATCGGTCATTCTGTAATCGCTGTGACCCGTAAGTCAGGATTGCCTCGAGTTAAACGAGAAAGAAGTCGGAGTCAACCTGGTTCCGCTGGAAGGAGTCGTCAGCCTTTCCAAAGCCCCGGAGGCATTGTATTCCTACGGGAGAACGCTCAAAGGCAAGAATTACGGAGGCGGTGAATATGAAGTTGAGAAGGTCGCTTTCACTTTTCGCGAATCCCGGGGAATTGACCAGCCGTGTCCAGCGGTTCCCTCAAAGGTCGTGGCTGACGTGCGAAAGCGATTGTAAATACACCTACGACCAAGTGGGCAATCGCCTCAGTTCGCTAACCAGCGATCCAAGCCGCAACCGCTGGACGCCGCAGCCTTATCGTCGTCGGCTGCTTAACTAAGTCTGGAGCGTTGTGTTGGTTATTGATGTACGCCTGCATTTCGTCGCGAAGAAAACTGATGTTCAAATCGACGGAAGAACTCAAGTGCCGACGCCTCACGTTGTCGCGTTCCTGCCCCAGCGTTAGGTTTTCCAAGGCAGTGATTTCTAATAGTGAGGACGTCGCCGGTGCTATAGGCGACGGGTGGATGTGTAGCAGCGATCGCCTCCATTTACCACGGCTAGCATTCGCGGGCGAGTTCACTTGTCCGCAATCCGCGCTGATCAGATGGGGAGACCGCAGGTTGGTTATTTGACTGCACACAACCATGGAATTAACATCTCCTCTTATGAACCACGAAGAAGCCGCGGTCAAGGCGTTCATCCGTTCAGATCGCCAGCGGCGTTACCTAAAATTCCTTAAAAACCCAACGCAGAGGAGCAGGTTCACCTCTGAGCTGGCCCATTTCAAGGCTCTTGACCCGAAGTGCCTTGTCGCTATTCCACCAAACCAACAGAATGCATCCTCGGTGGTAGAGTTGCTTGCCACAAAGGGTGCTGGCTCCAGGTGCTGGGTCATTTCAGTGAACTCCGTGTTAGATTCACGGGAGCTGGACCTGCGCGAAGCACTCGATGAAACCATTGGGAGTGGAATGGGCACAATCATCTCCTGCGTTGCGGGCAAGCTTGGTTACTTTGAGGATGAAGACGTGAAGTACATCCTCCAGCGACAAGTGCCGTCAGGCTGGACAACTCCTGACTGATGACATCGACGAGTACCAACGAGGATTGCTCGCGGATGGTAGTCTGTGCGGACCTCGGCTGTTCAGGCTGTTGCGCAAGACTGCCTGAAATCAGAAACGAAGCGAGAAGCAGACCTGGTGCGCCAGGAACGGTGTACTTTATTTCGGGCGCATTTATTTTGTTGCTTGAGGGCGATGCACCGGGGACATTTCTTCGGGGCACTGGCAGCCTTTCGGCCAGCGTAGGGAAACGCCCCGGTTCAACTTTAACGCGGCTGTGTCGCCAGTATTCCGAAGGCGTACGCGTATGGTTGTGGAATTGAGGTGACGCCGCCAGAATAGGGGATGATCCCCAAGGTGATATGCCGCTTGTTGCTCCTATACCATCGGTACTTTCGTCCCATAACTTCCGTCCTTTGGTCCTATAGCCTTGGTCCTTTCGGAGCATTACCCTCAGACATGGACCTATGTGCTCCGCGAAACATGACGATCACAATTTCCGTCACCAAGGGCAGCCCCTCGAACCCCCTTGTTTACCAACTGACCAAAGCAAGGACCAGCATAGGGCGAGCAGGTGGCGGAGCTGACATCGAAATTGACGACCCACAAGTTTCCGCTTTGCATTGTGCTGTAGGCGTGACACAGGACATGGTTCGGCTATGTGATCTGGACTCCGCGAATGGCACATATCTAAACGGCGAACGAGTTGAGGCCGTCGGACTCGAACATTTGACCGAGTTTTGCCTCGGCTCGACTTGGCTGGTGGTCACCATCGTTCCGAAACACTTCAACGTGAGCGAGAATTCGATTTGAAGCTTGCTGAACGCTTCATCGTTCTGAGCAAACCGGGCGATGGGAGCCGCTCCGAGGCCGACTGCGAGTTGAGCATTGTGCCGTTCTCCGTCTGGAATAAAAAGCCTTCCTTCCGATCCTCGATGAAATCTCGCAGTATGTTGACAAGTAAAGGATCAAGATCAATCTCCCGGAAACCTGCATCAGTCTTCGAGTAGGTTTCCTTGTCCATTCTGGAGCTGAGTCCTCCCTTTGAGCCGCTTGCCATGCTCCGAAGCGGCGCAACGGGCTATTACCATGCTGGTTATGGCTTGACCGCAAATACCACCGGCTGTTTTATGTCCACCTCGGCCAAAACCGTACCGGCTCTTGGCCGAATGTGTACGGCTGATGCCGTAGCAGGAGCGCGACGGGCTCATTATCGAACAATTCCCAGAACAGTTTCAGCGTTGGAGGGACGCGACACGCAGAGTGGTTGTTCGCGTAAAGGTCGTGTTCTTGGGC
>WNGH01008250.1_pt1 | contig 21894 bp, 26 predicted proteins | sample 5400631 | NCBI WGS metagenome assembly WNGH01 (sample SAMN13153373, study PRJNA577476) | soil metagenome | isolation source: 115 cm soil or saprolite under Garry oak tree replicate 1 | place: USA:California | collected 2016-06-15
CGCGGGGTGGACGCCGAGCGGGGCGGCCGCGGTGATCCCGAACATCGGCCCGATCACCGCGCCCCAGGGCCAGTTCATGGCCATCATTCACACGGGGCCGGGGGCGGCGGGCGGGACGACGAGCCGACTCACCCAATCGGGGCTCGGCGGCTCCGGCGCGCTCTTCAACGTCACCATCAGCTACAACTTCTTGAGCAACGAGTGGCCGACCCAGCCGCTCCTCTTCAACGACACTTTCATCGCCTCCGTCACGGATCGCAACGGGGTGACCACGCAGGTGGCGCGCGAAGAGCGCGACACGGCGGTGTTCCATCCCACGCCCAGCACGATCAGCGCGGGCGGCTTCACCCTCGAGGCCGGCAACGGGATCGTAGGATGGAAGACGGTGAGCAAGATGGTCACGGCCACCGGGGGCGGGCTCCAGCAGTTGGACTTCACCGTCTTCGACGTCGGCGACGCGATCTTTGACACGGCGACGCTGCTCGATGCGGCGGTGGTCGAGGTCGACCCGCCGCTGTACTTCCTTCAGGGCGGCGCCAAGCTCGTCAAGACGGGTCTCGACCCGCTCCTCGACTATCGCGGCGGGAAGGAAACGTTCGACTCCGCCATGGTCATCGCCGCGGGGTCCAGCGCGAGCCTGGGGGGCCCGCTCCTCCGGGCCGAGGGCACGGATCTCAGCGTCGCCTTCAGCCTGCTCTCCGTCCTGCCGGGCGGCCGCTTCACATCGTCGACCACGGAGCCCCTGGTCTCGCTCACCGGCGGCACGCATGCCCTCGGGACCCACGTCGGAATCTTTGACCTCGCGGGCAGCGGCACAGCCGTCGATCCCCTGACGGGGCAGACCGTGGCGACGGACACGCCGCTCACGACGGGCGGCGGGCTGCTCGCCGCCGCCGGCGCCACGATCACGACCCAGCAGGTGCTCCGGGTCGACGCGACCCTGCTCGAGGCCTCGGCCCCCATAGTCGCCCTCCTCCGGGGCAGCCAGCTGACCAGCGCCTCGGATGCGATCGCGGTGAGCGGCCAGAGCCGGCTCACGAGCCACGGGACGAGCCTGGTCGCCCTCGATGCCAGCCGGCTCGTCGTCTCCCGCGGCGCCCTCGTGAACGTGACGGGCGGGAGCGGGCTGACCGTGACGGGCAATCTGCTGACCCTGAGCAACGGCAGCACGCTGTCGCTCCTGAACGGCCCGCTGCTGAGCGTCAGCGGCGGATCCTTCGCCAGCATCGGCGGGGCCCTGGTGGCCTTCGGGGGCACGGGGGGCAACCTGCTCTCCGTCTCGAACAACCTGTGCGGCGGCTCCTGCGCGCTGTTCGGGGGGATCCCGGTGGCCCTCCTGAACGGAGCCACCGTCGCCAACGTCTCCATCGCCGACGGCGCCGTGAAGAACCCGAGCCTCGGGGCCATCAAGTACGTGAGCCCGACCAGCGCGCTCGTGTCCGTGAGCGGGGCGGGCAGCAAGGTCGCGGTCGGCGGAAAGTAGTCCCCCGGACCGTCGGTTCGTCTTGGCGGATCTCGGTTTCCGCCATTGATGTGCGTTTATTGCGCTTCGGTTTGATCGGATTCTCCCTCCCGTCGTGCTCTCGGGCGCCATTCCAACGATGACGGCAACTAGGCTATACTGCAGCTTGTGCCCGATCCGTGCCGCGAGCCGGCCGGAAGCGTTCACGAGATCTCAACCGGCGGTCAGAGAGATCCAGCCCGCCGGGTTCTTCATGTCAGCCAAGGGGGCGTATGGATTCGCTGGGTTTCCGGGACCTGGTGGGACGGGTCATGACCGATCCGGACTTTCTGGACGAGCTCGTGCGCGATCCCGGCGCGACCCTGGCCGACTATGTGCTCTCGGACGACGAGCGCGCCATGGTGGTCCAGGCTCTGGGTCGCGTGGGACAGGCGCCCACGGCTGAGCGCGCACGCGCCGCCAAGGCCGTGCTCATGAAGCGCTGGGCCATGTAGCGCGGATCCCTCACGTGGCCAAGTCGGCCGACCTCTCCTTCCTCCGTGAGATCAGTCTCCTTAAGGACCTCGAGGAACCCCAGCTCGTCGCGCTCTGGCCGCGGCTCCGCGAGCGCCGCCTCCGCAAGAGCGAAGTGCTGTTTCGCGAGGGCGATCCCGGCGAGGAAATGTTCTTCATCCGCACCGGCACCATCCTGGTCTCCAAGGTCGTGAGCGGCCGCGTGGAGCAGATCCTGAGCCGACTTCAGGCCGGCGATGTCTTTGGCGAGATGAGCGTGTTCGGCGACGAGCCCATACGCACCGCCACCATCCAGGCCGAGAACGAGGCCTCGCTCCTCTCGCTGGACCGGAAGAGCATCAACGAGTTCATCGAGGCCAATCCGAAGGATGCCGCCCGTCTCTTCCAGCAGCTCGTGGTCGTGCTGATCCGCCGGCTCGTCCAGTCGAGCCAGCTCGTGAGCGAGGTCACCCGCTGGGGGCTCGAGGCGACGGGTCTCGATGCCGAGCGCAAGAGCGGAGGCTCGTCCCGGTGAGCGAGCCCGGCCCTCAGGCAGGATTGACCGCTCCAAGCGCGGCGCCCCGCCCGCCCGCCCGGCTCGAGCTCCTCGTCCGCTCGGAGGACGGCGAGAGCTTCGAGACGCGGGAGATCGCGAGCCCGGCCGCCTATCTCCAGCTTCGCCCCCAGCGGCTCCCCGACGACCAGTGGGAGCTGGCCCAGTTGCCGTCGGGCGTTCCCGGCACCAAGAAGTACGTGCTCAAGAGTCGCCGCGCCGAGAACTATCTCCAGCTCGACGAGGAAGAGCGCTTCCTGTGGCAGCAGATGGACGGGCGCGCGAGCATGCAAGACATCGCCGTGGCCTACGTCATGCGCTACGGCTCCTTCGACTTCGAGAAGATTCCCCAGCTGATCCGCAAGCTCCTGCTCGCCGATCTGCTCACCCTCCGGCCGATGTCGCGGCTCCGCGACATCCTCGCGCGCAACCGGCGCAATCCCGCCGCGCGGGCCATGGAAGCGGGGATCCACGCCATCGAACGCCTCAACGTGTCGAGCCGCCGCTGGAACGACCTCTTCGAGCGGATCCACCGCTGGGGCGGCTGGCTCCTCTTCACGCCGGCCGCGGTGATCGGCCTCATCGTCCTGACGGCCTTCGGCACGCGCGCCCTCGTCCACCTCTGGAACGATCTCGGCGCCATCAGCTCTGCGCTGGGGCACCACGCCATCGTGGCCATCATCGCCCTCAAGCTCGCCTTCTTCCTCACCGTGGCCCTTCACCAGCTCGTGCACGCGCTCGCCTGCGTGCACTATGGCCGCCGCGTCAAGGAAGTCGGCTTCATCGTCCACCACCTGGTCGTGCCGACCTTCTACGCCGACGTCACCGACCTCTTCATGGCCTCGCGCCGCGCGCGTGTGGTGAATGCCCTGGCGGGTCCCACCGTGCACCTCGTCCTGGGCATGCTGGGCGTCATCTGGGCCAACGCGCTCGGCCCGGGGCTCCTGCAGGCCTGCGTGGCGGCCTCGGCCGTCTTGCAGCTGCAGTCGTTCATCGTCTGCATCTATCCCTTCTCCTTCCTCGAGATGGACGGCTACCACGTGCTCGAAGACGCGGTGGGCATGCCGCGCCTCTCCCAGGAGTCCTCGCAGTTCATGCGCGGCACGTTCCTGAAGCGGCTGGCCCTGGGGCGGTTCCGGCGGCAGGAAGTCGTCTACCTCGCCTACTTCACGCTTTCCCTCCTGTCGGTGATGGCCTTCGTCGGCCTGAATGCCTGGCTTATCCTCTCCGCCAAGCACGCCTAGTGCCGGGCCAACTGACTTCGCCATACTTCGTTCTCGGTCGGCAGCGACCCTCAACGTACAAACACGTACGCCTCGGGTCGCTGCCTTCCTCGGGCCTCGTCTAGCTCGCCATTTGGCCCGGCACTAATTCTCGTCAGGCGCTTCGCGCCACCAGGGCAATCAGCTTCCCCACGGATTCGTCGAGGGCATCATCCAGCTCGGGGGGCGGCTCGGCCGCGGCCGCCTCGAGTCTCCGCCGTTGCTCGCTCTCCGGAAGCGCTTCGAGGAGAGCCTGGGCCCGGGTCCTGATCTCGGGGCCGAGGAGACGCGCCACTTCCAGGATGAAGCGGAGCGCCTGCTCCGCGCGTTCCTGTCCGGGTGCCGCGCTGCGCAGGGAGGCCTGACCCGCCTCCCGCAGTCTCCCGCTCAATCGGATACGGCGATCCCAGGCGCGAAGCAGGTCGTCCGGCACGGCGCCCCACTCGATGGCCACATCTCGGAGCACCTCCTTGATGGCGGCGGCGAGGGGAGCCGCGCTCTCGCGCGCGATGAGGTCGGCGAGGGCCGTGTTCCAGACGGGGGGCAAGGGCGCCGGCGCCGCCTCTGGTTCCTTGGCCGCGGGCGCCTCCAGCACTTCCCCCGCCTGGTCGAGCACGAGACGGTCTTCGAGCGGACCGCCGAGGACCCAGAAGGAGCAGCGGACGCGCTCGCCGTCCACCCGGACCACGCGCGGCTCGCGGCGCGCCACGCCCTGCCAGTCCGGCCGCGAGAAGGTGATGCCGTCGGCCGTGACGGTGTCGATGCTCTCGCGCAAGCTCACGGTCACCCACGGCGCGACCCGATGGCTCTCGTACGGCGCGGGAAGCCAGTCGAGCCCGCCGTCCGCCACGAAGCGCTCGAGCGGCAGCGTCTGGCGCGGGTCGTAGCGAAAGCATTCCAGCAGCGTGGTGAAGAGCCGCTCCGACGGGAAGGGACCGCGATACCGCACGCGGGCCACGCCCTGGTCCTTCATGAGCGCGGCCACGAGGTTGAGCACGGCGCTGCCCGCACCATGAGGCAAGCGGCCCGGCTCGGCCAGCGGGGGGATGTGGTCGAGGCGCGCCCACTCGAGCGAGCGGAAGACGGTGAGGGGCTCGACCGGACGCCAGGGCTCCGCGCCGTCCAGAAGCCAGAGCTGATCCGATCGACCCCACCCCGGATGCGTCGCCACGCCGGGCTCCACGCCGATCCAGGCCCCTGCCGCCGTGCGGCAGCGGGCCCAGCGCAGCTCGCCGTCGGGCGACCATCGGAGCGCGGCTACGAGGTGACCGTGGCGATCGAACTGCACGAGGCGCCTGTGCGCCGGTCCCGCCTCGAAGCCGACGAGCGTGCCCCAGCGCCCGACCCAGATCGGGGGATCGGGCGCGCTGAGCGAGTCGCGGAGAGCCTCGAGTCGCGGCGGATCGAGGGCGAGTATCTCCGCGCGGTCCAGCCAGGCGGCCAAGCGGGCGGGGGCGGCGCGGTCCATGGTCACGATGATGATACAATTCGACGCGTGCGTGCTCTCCTGATCGGCGCCGCCGTGCTGTGTGTCGCGTGCGCCGAGGTCGTCTCGGTCGCCCGGGTGGCTCGCTAGACCCGTGGCCGCCGACGACCTCATCTGGCTTCCCGCGCTCGAGCTTGCCGCGCTGATCCGCGCGCGCAAGGTTTCCCCGGTCGAGGCCGTCGACGCCGCCCTCGCGCGCATCGAGCGCCACAATCCCGCCCTCAACGCCTACTGCACCGTCACCGCCGAGGAAGCGCGGGACGCCGCCCAGGCCGCCGAAGTCTCCGTGATGATCGGAGAAGAGCTCGGACCGCTGCACGGCGTGCCCGTCTCGATCAAGGACCTCGTCTTCACGCGCCGCGTGCTGACCACGGGCGGCTCGCGCCTCTTCGCCGACCACGTGCCGGAGGAGGATGCCGTCTCCGTCGAGCGCCTCAAGGGAGCGGGCGCGATCATCCTCGGCAAGACCAATACGCCGGAGTTTGGTCACAAGGGCGTGACCGACAATCCCCTCTTCGGCATCACGCGCAATCCCTGGAGCCCGTCCCTCACCCCGGGCGGCTCGAGCGGCGGCGCGGCGGTCGCTGCCGCGACGGGAATGGGACCGCTCGCCCTCGGCACCGACGGCGGCGAGTCGATCCGGGTTCCTGCGGCCTTCTGCGGGATCTACGGACTCAAGCCTGTCCTGGCGGGGCCCGACGATCGCGACCGCTGGTCATTGCCCGCCGACAGCGGGTCGCCCTTCCTCGCGGCCTGCGAGAACGGACTCGAGGGCCTCAGCGTGGGCTGGTCGGCGGATCTGGGTTATGCGCGCGTGGATCCAGAAGTCGCCGAGCTGTGCGCCGAGGCGGCGGAGCGATTCGAGAGCCTGGGCTGTCATGTCGAAGTGGTGTCACCGGGATGGGACGATCCGGAGGAGATCTTCCGGACGATCGGCGCGGCGGAGACCCACGCGGCGTGGGGACAGCGGCTCGACGACGCGGCCGAGCAGCTCGACCGGAGCTTCGTGGCCCTACTCAAGCATGGCCGGACGGTCACCATCGATCAGTACCTGGCCGCCGCGCGCCGGCGGCACGAGCTCTGGACCGACGTGCAGCGCTTCCTCGCGCGCTTCGATCTCTTGATCACGCCCACGGTAGCGGTGCCGCCCTTTCCCGTCGCGCGCCCCGCCGTCAAGGAGATCAACGGCGAGCCCGTCTCCCCCCTCGGCTGGATCCCGTTCTGCTTCCCCTTCAATCTCACCGGGCAGCCCGCGGCCACGGTGCCCGTGGGCTTCACGGCGGCGGGATTGCCGGTGGGATTGCAGATCGTCGGGCGCCGCTTCGCCGAGCGCACGGTCCTCGCCGCCTCGGCGGCCTTCGAAGCGGCGCACCCGTGGGCCGCGCGGCGTCCCCCTCTCGACTGAACCGCGCCCCGTGCGCCTCCTGCTGATCTGTCTGGGCGGCGCCGTGGGGACGGGGGCCCGATATCTCATCGGCGGACTGGCTGCGCGCTGGCTTGGCCCGGAGTTCCCCTATGGCACGCTTTTCATCAACGTGCTCGGCTCGTTCCTGATCGGGTTCATTCAACAGGTGGGACTCACGACCCTCGCCATTCCCGAGACGACTCGTCTCGTGCTCACGATCGGGGTCATGGGCGGCCTCACGACGTACTCGTCCTTCTCCTACGAGACGATCCGCCTGATCGAGAATGGATCGTGGCTGGGGGCGGCCGCCAACATCGTGCTCACGACCGGTCTCTGCCTCGTCGTCTGCGTGCTCGGCCTCGGCCTGGGACGGGTCGTGGTCGGATGGAAGGGAGGACTGTAGCCATGCGGAAGCTGGACGGAGAGCAGGTCCTGATGCGCATTTTCGTCGGCGAGAGCGACCGCTGGGAGCACCGCCCGCTGCACGCCGCGCTGCTCGAGCTGTTTCGAACGCGGGGCCTGGCGGGGGCCACCGTGCTGCGCGCCGTCGCCGGCTTCGGGGCAAATTCCGTGGTGCACACGGCGAATATCCTGCGCCTCTCCGCCGACCTGCCCCTCGTCATCGAGGTCGTGGATTCGCAGGAGCGATTGGAGGCCGTGCTGCCAGAGGTAGACGGGATGATGCGGGGCGGGCTCATCACGATGGAGAAGGTGCGGGTCCTCAAGTACGACCAGACCCCGACAGGCTAGAGAACTTCCTGCTCGTGAGGGAGAATACTGAAACAGCCGGCTAGCGCGAGGTGGCTTTCTCGGCGCGCATCTGCTGCTCCCGGTGCTCCTGGAGCACGCGATTGTACCGCTGGATCACCTCGTCTCGCTTGGCGTCCAGACGCAGACGCTCGACGAGCATGCCCCCGAAGAACGCCGCCAGCACGATCACGGCCAGCGCCAATCCCCAGAGTACCCGATGCGAGCCCGCGTCAGCTCGCGGCGTCATGCCGGCTATCATAGCGCGTGAGCGCGACGATGAGATCACGCGCGCCCGGGAACGCTCGGGCGAGGGGCCCGCGGCGCCCGTGCTCGTAGTCCGCGAACTCGAAGCCCGGCGCCACCGTGCAGCCGAGCAGCGCCCATCGCCCCCCGGCCGCGAGTCGCGCGCCCTGCCACACTCCGGCAGGCACCACTGCCTGGAGTGTCATGCCCGCCGCCAGATCTTGTCCCAGCGTGAGCACCCGATGGGACCGATCCGGCAGCAGGTGAAGCATCTCTACCGGGTCTCCCAGGTAGAAATGGAAGACCTCGTCGGAGGCGAGGCGGTGGAGGGCCGAGACGGTCTCGGGTGTCAGCAGGTAATAGATCGCAGTGCTGACCGTGCGGGGCCCGCCGTAGCGAGGGGGGAGCCCAGAGGCCTCGAGGCGCTCTGCCGCACGATAGGTCTCGGCGAAGAAGCCCCCCTCTTCCGGATGCGGCCGGAGGCCCAGCCGCGCGATGATCTCGTCCGCCGTCAGCATCGTGCACCCCCCTACCGGAGCGTGGCAGAGATTGCTAGGATGCGCCGCAGTATAGCGGAGGAACGACATGCGCACTGCGCACGGGATTCTCGCGGGGCTCGCGTTACTTGGCGCCGGCTGCGTCAGCATGACCCCGGAGCAGCGGCTCAGCCATGACATCTTCCTGGACGCGGCGGGGCATTGCGAGAGCCGCTACCACACGCTCCACGTGGACCAGGTCGACCTCGACGGCAATGTCAAGGTCCACGCCGACGCCGATTCCCGCGGCGAGATCCGGCAGTTCACCGCGTGCTATCGCGACACCATCAAGGACCGCGTCGACAGCCTGAAGAAGTCAGGCAAGACCGTGCCAGACCTGCTGACGAAAGAGCCGGACGTCGAGCTCGACTAGTCCCTCGAGCTCGCGTATCGAACTCGGGACATTGACGGCGTCGCGTCGGCGTCCTAGCGTCCCGGAGCATGAGGTACTGGTGCTCCGCCTTCCTGCTCCTGGCCTTCGTGGCCCTCGCCCGCCCGGCGCTCGCGACGGACGGCGACCCCGTGGTGGTCGTCCAGGAGACGCGCACGCCGGCCGCCGTCCAGAAGAGGCCCAACGCCCACCATGCGCCGTCCGTCCAGCACGTCGCCCTGCTCAGGAACAGTGGGCTGCGTCCCGTGCGCGTGGTCCGGGTCACCGTGGAGTTCTATGATTTCTTCGGGAAGATTCTCTGGGCGAAATCCGCGGTGCCGATGCCGACGCGAATAGAACCGGGCGGGACCGCCACGCTTTCGCTCAGCACGCCCGCCCTCGAAGCCGCCCGCCGCACCCGCTATCGCATGGAATACGGAGGAGATCATGCGGCGCGCCCGCGCCCGCATTGAGGCCCACGCCGGGCCGCCGGCGACGGCATGCTATGCTCCGGATAGGAGTCAGCGCTCCCGGGAGGGCATCCATGATCAAGTGGCGGCGCATCCTTCATCCGACGGATTTCTCCGGCGCCTCGAGCACGGCGTTCGCGCGGGCCGTGGCCCTGGCTCGGGCCGACCGCGCTCAGCTCTTCCTTCTTCACGTGCTCGCGCCGCCCATGCCCATCGGCGGCGAGGGTTATGTCGCCCCCCAGGTCTACGAAGACCTCGAAGCTTCGGCGCGGAAATACGCCGAGAAGCGGCTGGCCGCGCTGCAGGTCAAGGCCCGCAAGGCGGGGGCCCGCGCCACCGCGCTCCTCGTCGAGGGAGTGGCCGACGATCAGATTCTCCGCGCGGCGCGCCGTCGGAAGGCCGACCTCATCGTGATCGGGACGCACGGACGCACGGGCCTCGTCCGGCTCTTTCTCGGCAGCGTCGCATCTCGCGTGGTGGCAGGGGCCCGGTGCCCCGTGCTGACCGTGCGCGGCCGCTAGCCGGCGTCGCCCTCGGAGGGAAGCCATGAAGGTCGACATCCAAGGGCTGGAGAGAGATCCGATGCTACGGGGGCGCGTGGGCCGGCTCGTCGGCGCGGCGCTCGAGACCATCAAGGCCGCCCCCATCCGCGCTCGCGTGACCTTCTTCGACGATGACGGTCCCAAGGGCGGCATGGCCTTGCGCTGCGCGGTGGATCTTCGCGTCCCCTATCGTCCCGCCATTCACATCGAGCACGTGGCCGCCACGCCCCGGCTCGCCTTCGACGGGGTCATGGCTGCCCTGGAGCGGCAGCTGGAGCGCTATCGCGAGCGGGCCCGTGAGAATCGGCGCCACCCGAAGAAGTACTTCGTGGCCAAGCGGCTCCTCATGGACGGGTCGGATGCTGGGAAGGCTCCCGGCCGGCGAGTTCGCCGCCGAAAACTCGCCTCCTGACAGGCGTCTTTTCGCTCTGGGCGTGCGCCGCAGATAACCCACGGTGGCGGGCACCCGCGACCATGACGCAGCACTCGAAAAGCTCCTTCTCATTCCGCTCTCATCCTTCTCTCATGCTCCACTCGTAGTGTCTGGTGTAGGAGCTTCGCGGATGCACCGCGCTATCGCGGTGTGAGGAGGAGTCGGCAATGACGTATGTGAACGCGACGGGCTACCAGGAGCAGCGCTTCGCCAATCTCGAGGGGCTCGACGGCCTGTCCGCCCTGCAGGTCGCCGAGCACCTCGTGCTCTACGCCGGCTATGTCCGGCAGGTCAACATTCTCAACGACGAGCTGGCCGCCCTCCGCGCGCAGGGCCGCGCCTCGGGCCGCGACATGCAGTTCGCCGAGCTGACCCGTCGTCTCGGCTATGAGTACAACGGCATGATCCTGCACGAGTACTACTTCTCGAATCTTCGCGGCGGCGCCGATCCGCGCCCGGCCGCCGGCTCCGCCATCGCTGCCGCGCTCCGGGACGCCTTCGGCTCCGTGGAGCGCTGGCAGACGGACTTCCGGGCCATCGGCGGAATGCGAGGCGTGGGCTGGGTGCTCCTCTGCCAGGACCCCGCCACCGCCCGCGTGACGAACCACTGGGTGACCCTGCATCAGGACGGCGTGCCCGCCGGATTCAAGCCGCTCCTCGTGATGGATGTCTGGGAGCACGCCTTCATGCGCGACTATGCGGCGAACGAGAAGGGGCGCTACATCGACGCATTCTTCCGCAACGTTGACTGGGCCACGGTCGAGCGGCGGCTTCGCGAGCCCCAGGCCATGCGCACGGCGGCGGCGGCGTGATCGAGCCCGAGGTGCTCGACGCCTCCCTCACCGCCTTCGGGTCGATGCCGAGCCATGCCGAGGTATCTGTCGCGCGCCTGACCCCGGGTCAGCGACTCGCGCGAGGGTTCCGAGGCGCCGGGACATTCTGGGCGATCGCCGGCGCCTGCATCTTCATCCCGGGGCTTCACTTCGTCCTCGTGCCGGGCTTCCTCCTCATCGGCATCGTGACGGGGGTGATGCGCGTCCGCGATGCCGAGACGGTGGTGCGTGTCCACGGCGTCTGTCCCCGGTGCAAGTTCGAGCAGGATTTTACCGCGGGCAACCGATTTGCGCCGACGTGGCGACTCGATTGCCGTGCCTGCCACAATCATCTCGAGCTCGCCCTGACCGATCGCGCATGAGCGGCGCCATGGCGGCAGCCGTCGCTGCCCTCGAGTACACTGGATCCTGTCATGGGCATCAGAAAGAGCGTCGGCAAGAACAAGAAGAGCAAGAGGCCCATCGAGGCGGCCACGGTCGAGCGCGAGGCCATCGTGCGGCGCGCGGCGAAAGCGAGGCGAAAGGCGGCGCGGCGCCCGCGGCCGTGAGCGCATCCCCGCCTTCCGGGAAGCGAGGGCTCCGCCCTCTTGCGCCGTCCGTTCGGGTCCGGCGTAGCTCCTCCCTGCCGTCTATGTGCGCGATCCGAACGGCGATACCGTTGAGCTCTACAGCGACTGACCCGCTGCTGCCATGCGAGCGCTGCGCAAGCCCCAGCGATATTTGACTTCCCCTGGCGTCTATCGGACTATCCGATAGCATGCCCACCAGAAATTATGACGCAATCGTCGTGGGCGGCAGCTTCGCCGGCTTGGCGGTGGCTCGGCAGCTTCACGGCGAAGTCTTGCTGCTCGACCGCAACGAGATCGGTGCCGTGCAGACGTCGGCCTGCGGCACGCCCCTCTGGGTGCCTGAGGCCTTCGGCGTCGCCGATAGCGTCTTGCAGGTTCATGACAAGCTCACCGTGCGCGGCCCGACGCGGTCCGTCACGTACGACCTCTCGGCCGTTCCCTTCTGCACCTTCGATTACAAACGCTTCTGCCTGGGCATGCTGGGGCAGGTGCGCGCTCGCTTCCTCCGGACCTCGGTGATCGGGGTCGACGACGGCGCTGTGGTGACGACGGAAGGACGCTTCACCGCGCCCATCGTGGTCGACTGCTCCGGCTGGCGCCGCGCCGTGGTGAATTCCGGCGCCACGGCCACGGCCGCGGGCGGACAGTTCTCCTTCGGCCTCGAGACTCACACGGACCTCTCCGGTGAGGGTCTACATCTCTGGCTCGATCGCGGGTTGATCCCGCGCGGCCTCGGCTGGGTCTTTCCCGTCGGCAAGGGCAGCCTGATCGGGCTCGGGTCCTACGTCGGCCTGTCCAAGCTGAAGCCCGCTCTCGAGCGCTTCCTGCGCGACTGCGGCACCGTGGGCACCACGTATCACGGCACCTATTTCCCGAACCGGCTCTTCCGCCCCACCGTGGGCCGACTCTTCGCCGTGGGCGATGCCGCGGGGCAGTGCCTGCCTCTCACGGCCGAGGGGATACGGCCCGCCCTCTACTTCGGCGTCCAGTGCGGGCGCATCGTGCAGCAGATCCTCGACGGGCGGCTCGGCCTCCAGGAAGGTCTCGATCGGTATCGCACCATCGTCGATGGCTATCGCGTTCCCTATCGAATCCTGCGCGTCGCGCAGTGGATGGCCGAGCACACGCCCACGCGGTGGTTCGTCACGCTGGCGCAGGCAGCGGCGCGACAGCCCATGCTGCCCCGCTGGTGGCCGCGCTATGGCTGGTTCGGGCGCTTCGATCCCGACCCGCTGGTGACGGGAACGGGCGCGGCATGACACGCGTGGCGGGAGCGCGGCTCTGACCTCCGGCTCTCGCTGGGCCCTCGCGTCGCTGGTGAGCGCGGCCATCATCGGGTACTGCGTCTGGCTCGTGTGGACCGACGCCCCCGCGTACCAGTACCTCGTCCGCCTCTACGTCGACAAGCAGTTCCTCAAGCAGACGCTCTCGGAGTGGGGGATCCTCGCCCCCTTGCTGTTCATCGCGCTCCAGGCGCTGCAGGTGATCATCTCGCCCATTCCCGGCGAGGCGACAGGCATCCTCGGCGGCTTTCTCTTCGGCCAGTGGCTCGGGCTCCTGTACTCGACCATCGGGCTCACGATCGGCTCGCTCGTGTCCTTCACCCTCGGGCGGTGGCTGGGCGCCCACTACGTCAAGAACCTCGTCAAGGAAGAGACGTGGCAGAAGCTCGGCTTCATCGTGGAGGCCGAGGGCGCCATCGTCTGCTTCATCATCTTCCTGATCCCGGGGCTGCCCAAGGACATCGTCTGCTATCTCTTCGGTCTCTCGCCCATGCCCTTCTGGGTCTTCGCCATTGTGTCGTCGCTCGGGCGGGTGCCCGGGACCTTGGTGCTCTCCGCGCAGGGCGCGAAGACCGCCTCGGGTCACTATCTCGAGGTCGCAGTGCTCACGGCCGTGGTCGCCGCCGTGGCCATCCCCCTCTACTACTACCGGCACCGGCTCGTGGCCTGGATGGAGGGGCGGACCCAGGCCGATGACGAGACCCCCGGCTCGGGAGAGGCCCCGGGGCCGGGAACTTGACATCGAGGACCGGACCACGTACAGTCGGCGGCACTTTCTTCATGGGAGGCATCAAGCCAGTGAACGCAGTGAGGATGGGGAGCGCGCAGGGTGGGTGGCGGTATTTTTACTTTCCCCACGTCTGCCCACTGGCTCCCATGAGCTGAACCGAGGAGCCACGGGGCGGACGAGCCGCCCGCCCGTGGCCATGTGAGAAGACAGACGCCGCGGGTCGAGCGACCCGTGGCGTTTTTGCTTTTCTGACCTGGAGCGGTCAGGGGGGACGGCCATGATCATCGTGCTGAAGGCAGGAGCGAGCGAGGCGGACATCGAGGACGTCTCACGCCGGGTGCGGGACCTGGGCTTCAAGACGCATCTCTCGCGCGGCGAGGAACGCACCATCATCGGCGTGGTGGGCGACGACCGCGCCAAGGAGCAGCTCCTGGCCCTGCAGGCCCTGGAGAGCGTGGAGAACGTGGTCCGGATTCTCCAGCCCTTCAAGCTGGCGAGCCGCGAGGCGCACCCGGAATCGACGCAGTTCAGGATCCACGGGGTGCCCATCGGCGGCAAGCAGCTCGTGGTCATGGCCGGGCCCTGCTCCGTCGAGTCGCGCCCGCAGCTCCTGGCCGTGGCCGAGGGCGTCAAGGCCGGCGGGGCGCACGTCCTGCGCGGCGGGGCCTTCAAACCGCGGACCTCGCCCTACGCCTTCCAGGGGCTCGAGGAGGAAGGGCTCAAGCTCCTGCACGAGGCGAGCAAGGCCACGGGGCTGCCCGTGGTCACCGAGGTCATGGAGCCCGACAAGGTCGACGTGGTCGCCGAGCACGCCGACATCCTCCAGGTCGGCGCGCGCAACATCCAGAACTTCTCGCTTCTCAAGCGCGTGGCGGAGTGTGGCAAGCCCGTGCTCCTCAAGCGCGGCATGTCGAGCTCCATCCAGGAGTGGCTCCTCTCCGCCGAGTACGTGCTGGCGGGCGGCAACCCCAACGTCATCCTCTGCGAGCGCGGGATCAGGACCTTCGAGACTTCCACGCGCTTCACCCTCGACCTCAACGCCATCCCCGTGGTCAAGAAGCTCTCGCACCTCCCGGTTCTCGTCGATCCCTCGCACGGCACGGGGCACTGGGAATACGTGTCGGCCATGGCCAAGGCGGGGCTGGCCGCGGGGGCGGACGGGCTCATCATCGAGGTGCACAACAATCCGGCCGAGGCGCTGTCCGACGGGCCCCAGTCGCTCAAGCCGGACAAGTTCGGCAAACTCATGTCCGAGCTCCGGCCCCTCGCCGAGGTTCTGGGGAGATCGCTATGATCATCGTGCTCAAGAGCGGCATCGGGGACAGCGACGTCGAGGACATCTGCCGGCGCGTGACCGAGATGGGCTATGCCCCCCACGTCATCCGCGGCGAGTTCAAGACCATCGTGGCCGCGGTGGGCGAGGAGCGCGGCCGCCCGGACCTGCGCCTCCTGGAGGCCGTCGAGATCGTGGAGTCGGTCATGCCCGTCCAGCAGCCCTTCAAGCTGGCGAGCAGGGAAGTGCGTCGGGAGCCGTCCGAGGTGCGCGTCAATGGCGTGGTCATCGGCGGCAAGGACATCGTGGTCATGGCGGGCCCCTGCTCGGTCGAGTCAGAGGCCCAGGTGCTCGAGGTCGCCGACCGTGTCAAGGAGTCGGGGGCGCGCATCCTGCGGGGGGGCGCCTTCAAGCCGCGCACCTCGCCCTATGCCTTCCAGGGCCTGAAGGAGGAGGGGCTCAAGTACCTCGCGGAGGCGCGCAAGCGCACGGGGCTGCCCGTGGTCACCGAGGTGCTCGAGACGGAGAGCGCCGAGATGGTGGCCGAGTACTCCGACATCCTGCAGATCGGCGCGCGCAACATCCAGAACTTCACCTTGCTGCGGCGGGTGGGGGAGATGGGCAAACCCGTGCTTCTCAAGCGCGGGATGGCCACGAGCATCCAGGAGTTCCTGCTCTCCGCCGAGTACATTCTCGCCGCCGGCAATCCCAACGTGATTCTCTGCGAGCGCGGCATCCGCACCTTCGAGACGAGCACGCGCTTCACCCTCGATCTGAACGCGGTGCCCGTGCTGAAGAAGCTGTCCCACCTGCCCGTCGTCGTCGATCCCTCGCATGGGACAGGCCACTGGGACCTGGTGGCGCCCATGGCCAAGGGTGCCGTCGCCTGCGGCGCCGACGGGCTCATCATCGAGGTGCATCCGAAGCCCGAGGAGGCGCTGTCCGACGGGCCCCAGTCGCTCAAGCCGTCGAAGTTCGCCCAGCTCATGCGCGAGCTGCGCCCCGTCGCCGAGGCGGAGCCGGCGGGCTGGAACAGCTCGATCGGGTTGCCGGATGGATCGTCCACGAGGATCTGTTTTCCCCCGTTGCCGATGACGATCTCATTGCGGAAGCGGCATCCCGCGGCCTTGAGCTTCTCGATGGTGGTGGCGAGGTCGTCGACCTCGATCTGGATCCGGTTCCATCCGCCGGGAGCGGGGGCTTGGCCGTCGGACATCGACTGTCCGGCGCCGCCCACGCCGGGTCGGTTGAGCAGCAAGTGCAGATCGCCCTTGGCGAGCCTGGCGAAGCCCGGTGCCGGATGCATGTCCACACGAAAGCCGAGCATCTCCGTGTAGAAGGGGATCGCCGCGTCGACGTCGGACACGATATATCGGACGCTGACCTTGCCCATCTTTGGGGCCTCCTCGATTTCTTGTGAGCCGCAGGACTGTCCCGCCGTGGCCCATCGTGGTATGCGCCGAAGCTCGGGTCAAGCCGAGCTCCGAGGAGACTCCGCACCCCGCCGCCTGGGAAAACATCGACGCAGGCGAAGTGGCTTATAATCAGCGGGATGCTGGTACTCGAGGCAGTGCGGCGTGCATGGGCATGGTGTGTGAAGTTCCTGCCAGAGGACCGGACCAATCGATATCTGGTAGTCACGGTACTTGTCTCGCTGCTGCTCCACGTTCTCGCCGGCCTGGCCCTTCTCCTCTCGGGCGGGCTCAGCAATCCCGTCCTCGCCAAGCGCGGCGAGCCGCTCTTCGTGGACATCGCGCCCGACAAGCCCAAGGAGACCGCTCCGCTCGGCAGTCCGGCGCGGCCGGTGGGCCCCGACGTGGCCGAGCCCGAGAAGCCGAGGCCGCTCACTCCGCCTCCCGCCAAGGCGCAGCCGCCCTCGCCGGCCGCCCGTCCAGTCCCGCCCGCTCCGAAGGTCGCCGAGGCGCCCAAGCCGGCGCCGCGCGCGCCCGAGCCGCGCGAGCTCACCAAGTCGGCGCCCCAGCCGCCCGCTCCGACGCCCAAGAGCGAAGAGCCCGCCTACGAGGGCAGGAACGCGCAGACGCAGCCCCAGACGGCCAGGGCCCAGCCCGAGCCCCAGCCTCAGCCACAGCAGCAAGCGCCGCCCCCCTCGCCGGGCAGCGAGCCACGGGTGGCGTCCGTGCCCCAGCCCGTGTCACCGCCTCCCGGCATGTTCCGCGCCCCTGGCGGTGGCGGAGGGCTCCAGGGAGGGCGCGGTGGTATCGAGGGTCAGGCCATCCCTCTCGACACGCCCGAGCCGAGGTACCAGGACTACTTCAACAGGATCCGCGAGAAGATCAAGCGCAACTGGATCTATCCGCGCGAGGCGGGCGACCGTGGCATCGAGGGCGAGCTCCTGATCGAGTTCGGGATCGCCAAGAGCGGAGAGCTGCAGTTCATTCTCCTGCGGAAGACCTCCGGCGTGCCCATCCTGGACGAGTACGCCCTGCGCGCCGTCCAGCTCGCGTCTCCCTTCCCGCCCGTGCCCGACGCCATCTCCAAGGGCGGGCTTCCCATCAACGGCATCTTCCGCTACCAGATCGTGGGCGCCAGCCTGCTCAACAACTACCTCCGTTGAGCTCCTCTGGGAGGGCGTCAGGCTCTCCGGCAGGCCCCCTCATCGGGGGTCGCGCGCTTGACAGCCGAGAGAGCTATCCTGTAGTCTCATTTGTACTTTTTTCGTGTAGGCTCGTAGCTCAGGGGGAGAGCGCTACCTTGACACGGTAGAGGTCGGCGGTTCGATACCGCCCGAGCCTACCATTTTCTTTTTGCACCATTTCGTTGAGGGGTGCCATCGAAGGTAACGGGACGCAGGGTGCGCGAGGGGGAGTGCGAAGCATCACTGGGCGCCATTCCCGTGATGCTTTTTTATCTTTTGACCTTCGAGCTGAGACGCGGCCGACGAGCCGCAGGCGAGGAGCGCGGCGAGGCGAGTGCTGAATAAAGACATGATCGATTCTGAAGAAGACAGGCATCTGCGCCTGGCCGGGGAGGCCGACTGCGCCCCGGAGCCACTGCCCACGCTGCGTCACTCGACCGCGCATCTCATGGCCCAGGCCGTGACGCAGCTCTTCCCCGGGGTCAAGGTCGCCATCGGGCCCGCCATCGAGGACGGCTTCTACTACGATTTCTCCAGGCCCACGCCCTTCACGCCCGAGGATCTCGAGCGCATCGAGACGACGATGCGCGAGCTCGCCAAGCAGGACCAGCCCTTCGTCCGTGAGGAGATGCCGCGGGACAAGGCCATCCGCTTCTTCGAGGAGCGCCAGGAGCCCTTCAAGGTCGAGATCCTGCGCGGCATCGACGCGCCCACCGTCTCCTTCTATCGTCAGGGCGACTTCGTGGACCTCTGCCGCGGGCCGCACGTCGCCTCCACGGGCGCGATCAAGTTCTTCAAGCTCCTGTCCTCGTCCGGCGCCTACTGGCGAGGGAGCGAGAAGAACCCGATGCTCCAGCGCATCTACGGCACCGCCTGGCTCACCCAGAAGGATCTGGACCAGTACCTCTGGCGGCTCGAGGAGGCCAAGAAGCGCGATCACCGCAAGCTGGGACGTGAGCTCGACCTCTTCGAGTTCCACGACGTGGCCCCGGGGGCGGCCTTCTGGCTGCCCGGCGGCATGATCCTCGTCCGCGAGCTGGAGAAGTTCGCGCGGGAGCGTCTCGACGCGCGGGGCTACCAGGAGATCTCGACGCCGCTGCTCGTCAACAAGAAGCTCTGGGAGCAGTCGGGGCACTGGGAGCTCTACAGCGACAACATGTTCAAGCTGGAGATCGAGAACGAGACGTTCAGCCTCAAGCCCATGAACTGCCCCGAGTCCGCCTACGTGTACCGTCGCACGGTCCGCTCCTACCGCGACCTGCCCATTCGCTACTCGGAGATGGGCCGCTGTCACCGCAACGAGCGCTCGGGCACGCTCTCGGGTCTGGTGCGTGTCCGCCAGTTCACCCAGGACGACGCGCACATCTATCTCCGGCCCGATCAGGTCCAGGACGAGATCACCTCGCTCCTGCACCTGGTGGGCGAGTGGTACAAGACGTTCAATCTCGAGCCCTCGTTCCGGCTCGCCACGCGGCCGGTCCAGAGTCTGGGGACGGACGCGCAGTGGGAGCAGGCGGAGCGCGCGCTCCACGAGGCCCTCAAGGCCAACGGGCTCGCCTACGACCTCAAGCCGGGCGACGGCACCTTCTACGGTCCCAAGATCGACATCGACGTCCGCGACGTCCTCGGGCGCCCCTGGCAGCTCGCCACCGTCCAGGTCGATCTGACCATGCTGCCCGAGCGGATGCAGTGCGAGTACATCGACTCGGACGGACAGCCCAAGCGGCCGGTCGTCATCCACCGCGCCATCTTCGGCTCCTACGAGCGGTTCATCGCCATCCTCACCGAGCACTTCGCGGGCGCCTTCCCGACGTGGCTCGCCCCCGTCCAGGCGCGCGTGCTGCCCGTGAGCGAGAAGCACGCCGCGTACGGCACGGGCGTGCATGGGCGCCTGCGCGAGGCGGGAATCCGCGCGGACCTCGACGACCGCAACGAGAAGCTCGGCTATCGGATCCGCGAGGCCCAGGTGCACAAGGTGCCGTACACGCTGGTGGTGGGCGAGCGCGAGGCGCAGCAGGGCACCGCGAGCCTTCGCCTGCGCGGGAGCGATCAGTCCGCGGTGCTGCCGGTCGATCAGATTCTCCACGACATCGTCGCCGAGATCGGCAGCCGGTCCGCCACCCTCACCGTGGGCCGCTCAGGCTGAGCGCCGCCCGCAGCTAGGAGCCACGCCCATACAGTCCAAGGACATCCGGATCAACGAGGGCATTCGCGTGCGGGAAGTCCGCGTGGTCAGCGCGGACGGCGAGCAGCTGGGGATCCTGCCCATCGCGCAGGCGCTGGAGCTGGCGCGGCAGCGGGAGATGGATCTCGTGGAGGTGGCGGCGGAGGCGGTGCCCCCGGTGTGCCGGATCATGGATTTCGGCAAGTACAAGTACATGCAGGCGCGCCGGCAGAAGGACGCGCGCAAGAAGCAGACGATCATCCAGGTGAAAGAAGTGAAGCTCGGGCCGAAGACCGACACGCACGACTTCGACTTCAAGGCCAAGCACGTGCGGCGCTTCCTGGAGGAGGGCAACAAGGCGAAGGTGACGGTGCGCTTCAAGGGGCGCGAGATGGCCCACACCGAGCTCGGCTGGAAGATGCTGAACAAGATGACGGAGATCATGTCGGACGTCGCGGTCATCGAGAACCATCCGCGGATGGAAGGGCGCATGCTCTCGATGATCCTGTCGCCCAAGCCTCACTAGACGTAGGCAGACTACGGCCCCTCACCCTACCCTCTCCCCTGAGGGGGGAGAGGGATCAAAGGAAAGAAGGCTCACCAACATGCCGAAGATGAAGACGAAGCGGGCGGCGGCCAAGCGGCTCAGGACCACCGGCACGGGCAAGCTCATGCGCCGGAGCGGATGGAAGCGCCACAACCTCGAGGCCAAGAGCCCCAAGCGGAAGCGCAAGCTCCGCAAGCCGCGCCTTGTCACGAAAGCCGATGAGCCGAGACTGAGACGGCTCGTCCCCTATCTCTAAAAGCTAGAGCAGCTCGAAGGCCAAAAGGGGAGGGTTGGTATGCCACGGGCAAAGGGCGGGTCCAAGACCCGCCAGCGCAGGAAGAAAGTCCTCAAGCGGGCGAAGGGGTATTTCGGCGGACGCCGCAAGCTCTACCGCACAGCGGCGGAGACCGTGCTCCGGGCGGGCGCCTTTGCCTACCGGGGGCGCAAGCAGAAGAAGCGCCGGGCGCGCGCCCTCTGGATCATCCGCGTCAATGCGGCGTGCCGGCAGGTGGGGCTCTCGTATTCCGTCTTCATGGCCGGGCTCAAGAAGGCCGGCATCATGCTCGACCGGAAGATCCTGGCCGAGCTCGCCGTCTCCGATCCGCCGGCCTTCGCGAAGCTGGCCGAGAAAGTCGCCGCCCAGCGGGGCTGAGAATCGTGGCGGGGGACCCGCGGGTCCAGGACATCCTCGATCGGGCCCTGGCGGACATCGCCGGGGCCCGATCCACGTCTGCCCTCGAGCAGGTGCGCGTGCGTGTGCTCGGCCGCTCGGGCGAGCTGACGGCGCTCCTGCGCGGGCTCGGCAAGGTGCCCGCGGTCGACCGCCCGCGCTTCGGCCAGGAGGTCAACCGGGCCAAGGAGCGTCTCGAGGCCGAACTCGCGGCTCGCCTGGTCGCCCTCAAGGCCGAAGAGCACCGCCAGGCCTTGCAGGCCCAGCGGCCCGACCTGAGCTTGCCGGGTCGCGCGATCCTCCCCGGGGCAGTGCACCCGCTCGCGCGGGTTCAGGACGAGATCGTCGAGATCTTCGGCAGGCTCGGCTTCTCCGTGGCCGAGGGCCCGGAGGTCGAGACGGACTACTATAACTTCGCCGCGCTCAATTTCCCCGACGATCATCCCGCGCGCGACATGCAGGATACCTTCCATCTCTCCGCGGACACCCTGCTCCGCACCCACACCTCGCCGGTGCAGATCCGCACGATGAAGGCGCAGCGGCCACCCGTGCGCTACATCTTCCCGGGCAAGACGTACCGACGTGACGCGGACATCACGCACTCGCCCATGTTCCATCAGGTGGAAGGCCTGGCCGTGGACACGAACATCTCCCTGGGCGATCTCAAGGGCACCCTCGAGCACTTCGCGCGCGAGATGTTCGGCTCCGGCGTGAGCCTTCGCTTCCGCCCGTCGTTCTTCCCGTTCACGGAGCCCTCCGCCGAGGCCGACGTGAGCTGCTTCGCCTGTGGTGGCTCCGGCTGCCGCCTCTGCAAGCAGTCGGGCTGGCTCGAGATCCTGGGCTCGGGCATGGTCCACCCGAACGTGCTGCGCAACGTCGGCTATGATCCCGAGGAGGTGACGGGGTGGGCCTTCGGCATGGGCGTGGAGCGCGTGGCCATGCTGAAGTACCGCATCGACGACATCCGGCTCTTCTTCGAGAACGACCTGCGCTTCCTGGGACAGTTCGCGTCGTGAAGATCTCGTACCGCTGGCTGCTCGAGTTCGTCGAGACGGATCAGACGCCGGCGCAGATCGCCGATCGGCTGACCAATGCCGGCATCGAGGTCGCCTCGTTGTCGCCCCTGGTGGAAGGGCTCTCCGGCGTGGTCGTGGGCGAGATCGAGGCCATCGAGCGCGACCTCGGCGTCACCGCGGCCGGCCACCACATCCGCCTCTGCCGGGTC